>UOFK01000053.1_pt1 | contig 14708 bp, 11 predicted proteins | sample 1990061 | NCBI WGS metagenome assembly UOFK01 (sample SAMEA4728526, study PRJEB27164) | hydrothermal vent metagenome | biome: marine basaltic hydrothermal vent biome; feature: marine hydrothermal vent; material: mineral | place: Pacific Ocean | collected 2011-06-14/2011-07-23 | depth 1741 m
GTTGACCCGTCTCCCGTACAGCTCTAGACTCCATCTCTCCCGACTATCGGGCGATTAGCTCAGTTGGTTAGAGTGCCGCCTTCACACGGCGGAGGTCACTGGTTCGAATCCAGTATCGCCCACCAATTAAATCAATCAGTTACTCCCCCCTGTACTGGCTCCTGACTGAGTAGTTATCACAGCGTTGTCACACTCGTTTGTGGACGAGCAGAGTGGGCTGTGGGAACCCTCAGAAAATGCTGCCGTTGGCAATTGCAGGTGCAAACCCGAAAAATGGGCCAGCCTGTGCAATCCAAAACCTTTGAGAGTCACAAGCAGCCAACAAAAGCATATCGCCCACAATTTCTCTACGGGCCATCTTCCAGGCACTTCAAATATTCAACAAGCTCATGCATCAAGGTGGAGGGGTTGTCTGTGCCGTTGCTTTGCGCTTCTTGCAGCGCGCGTTTGCTGGATGCCATAGCTTGATCCGTTCGATCCATCAAGTCTTTGAACAGCCCACTGGCACCCTTTGAATATCCCGGGATGTATCTGTGCAATTCCTCAATCAAGCGTGCGCATGCACTCTTAGCACCTGCACCTGTGTAGGATCTTGTGCTGAATACAAAATGTAAAAGCAACCAGTATTCGAAACACGGAACAGAATTGATAGACGAAAATACTCTTCCGGGTACGGATCGAGATATTTCATCCAGAGCCTGTGCATAACCTGCATGCGTGTCTTTATCGAAGACACAAAACACCCTGTCAAACGCGTCGTTTTTCCGCCTTTCCTCTGCATACCTGCTTTTGGCATGTTGTACTACAGAAACAGGACTCGACCCACTGCTGCCGTCTATTTCTACATTTGCACTGCTCAACTTCAAACAATCAATGAGTTCCTGCAAATAATTTGGCTCCGTTTTTGAACCTTCACATACAACAAGCACGCGATCATACGGCGCACGCCTTGACTTCCTGCGCTCCAGGTTACTGGCCATTCTTGCCTTGCGCCTGTTGTGCAGATCATCACTGCCCACTCAGCCCACCATTGCTGTCTTAATATTCTTCAAATAAGGCAAGGCACCATAACGGCCAGACAAATACCCCCTCTCCAGATTTTCAATTCCCTTGCGCGGACTGAAATCTGTTAATGGATAAAGCCTTGTAGCCTGATGCCTGTCCTTATCACAAAACCAGATCTGATCCCGCCGAAATACTTCCTGGTTTAGAATCGAGGTATCGTGCGTAGAAAAGATCAATTGGGCATTCTTGGGATTGGTTTCTTTCCCATGGAATAACTTGATCAGGAATTCTACAATTAGTGGATGCAGGTTATCGTGCAACTCATCAATGACAAGCACATAGCCGTTCTCTAAGGTATCCAACCATGGCCCTGCGAGCGCAAATATTTTCTGCGTACCATCAGATTCATCACCCAAATCAAATAGCACTTTCTTCCCACTGTCTGACACATGTGCAGTTTTTACACTGACTAATGACTTACCCCGATATTTATTAGCAATTTCATTCTTAAGAGTATCAGGCATATCATCTGGTAAATCATCAATATTGAACTTCTCATTCTCAAGCTCAACTCCATCGATATCGATATCGGCTGCTTGCAAAAAAGATACGATCTTCTCGCGCGCGTCATCCTTCTCACATAATTCAATTGAGAAACTAGGCACCCAACGCCCAAAACCGGCGACGTGCAAAGTTTCTGCAAACCATTCGAACACAGGCTTAAGCTGCTGGTTATTTAACTGGATAGCTGTTGAAAGAAAAAGTGCATTTGGACGGGTCGCATCAATCCATACCTTTTTTTTACCCGTAAAGAACCCTCCCATTTTCCACTCATACTCATCTGACTCAGTGTTATAGAGACGATCAAACCAGCGTTGTGATTTACCCTCCGGGTAAGCCAATAACCATTCCTCAGTAATACGGTCCGAAGTTGCGGCAAAACCGTACTGATAGCGAACGCCCTGGCTAACGAAGGTAACTTCAAACTCGCTGGGCTTACTTTGACTCGCTTCATTCAATAAAAAAGGTGTAATAGGCAACGCCTCGCCAACCTGACTTTGCCCGGCAGATTTCAGCACCATCCGCTGCATTACCTGCAAGGCTCGAATGACATTCGACTTACCGGCCGCATTCGGGCCATAGATAGCGGAGCTGCGCAACAGGGCGGGAGTGGCTAAAGCATCTGGCCCGAAAGAATTGGTATCTTCCAACTCATCCCCTTTCGCCTTTACCAGACTCAATGTCGTCTGTTCACGAACCGACAGGAAGTTAGCAACACTGAATTCGACTAGCATTATAGAATACCCTCTTATGCTGTTTTAATATCTATTTTTAACAATTATCGTCAAAAATAGCACATTAATTAGCCCTTAACACTGTTTTTATCTGTCGCTATTAACGTCAGGGCTCACCATAATCGAACCATTTTTTAACCAGGCTTGGCTGATTTGAGGGGCTATTTACAGGCACAAAGGTAATATTCAGTTATATCTCATAAAGTTAACATTTTAAAAGGCTCCAGCATTGTTTCGTCTATCTCCCTAGGGTGATCCCCTCTGGGACAAATTCCATGACTTTCTTTCGATCAAATCATGGCTAATATTCATTAATATGGGCACTTCACGCCCGCCTAAAACTCAGTACCAATTTACAGTTCTGAATAATCTTTTCCACGTTCTTGAACCAGACCCGCCATGTTACGGTAAGCCAACTGTTTCAATGGTAGCCAATCCGCTGGCGAAAAATGTCTGCTTACTGCGTACTGTTCGCGGATGGCCCCAGGAAGCACTGGCATTGAACGCCGGTCTCGACCGTAGTTTTGTCGGAGCATCGAGCGCGCCGAGCGCAACCTCACCCTGGTAACGGCCTAAAAGATTGCAAATGCTTTTCAGCTTACGATTGCCAATTTGCTCTCGCGCACACCAATGATGTATTGCTAAATGCATTAACAAATAACAACAATACTAAAAACTAAATCTAAAGCCTCGCAGAGTATCCTGCGAGGCTTTCTATAAGCGGAGCGCTTATAGATTACTCCGTTGCCGTTACTCGCCTCAAAATCTAGAATCCATTTATCCCCTGAGGACAAATTATATTGCGCCATTCCCCAGGTGTTGCCCTTACATTGCTCGCCCCCCGACGAATGTAAAGATAATTATCCTGCCGAATTGAGATAGGCCTTTCCTTCGCCTCAGAGACCTCAATTATGACAACACGCTGATTATCAACAAGGGCTTGCAAGAAATGAATGGTGGTATCACCCACAACCATATCCCGAATCTTCCCACGCAGCGTACCAAGATAGCTATTGCACGCCGCTTCGTCCGCTGAAGCTTTCGCCCATTGCGCCAATTTCGTATCTATACCAATCAAAGCGCAATTATCATCGATTCCCAGAAATATACGGCCACCCACGCTGTTAGCAAAAGCTACGACAGTCCTAATTATCTCACTTAATTTTGTATTATTTTTCCCAATATCTAGCTCAACGAATGGCTTGAATTCAACCTTCATACCCTCACCAGTGAGGCAAGCCTCATGGACTATTGCAACAAGCGGGGCATCCACATTACGAAGACGTTTCCGCCCCAAGCCGGCATGCTGGTATTCATTTTCTCTTTGAAAATCGTAGACTGTGCCTTTAGCATCAATAAGCGCATATTCAAGTCGGGAAGCATTACTAGGAATATTAAGTTCTGCATGCTGCTTGTTTATGGGCACATCGAGGTGGTGAATCAAGCCATCTTCCCACCACGCCCCCTTAAGCATAAGTGAAAGTTGGCCTGCATCTGTTCCTGCGACTCGCACACCAATACGATTTCCATTGGGAATAGCATCGGACAAGAAAGCTCGCGTCTCTGGTAGAAGGAATACGATGTCACCATTGCGGCTATCACTATCGCCATGGTAGACGGGGAAAGGCAACCAATCCCTGACCGCCTCATCGAGGTCCGGGTAGTAAGGTTGTTCCGGGGCCAGTAATGCACCAAACCTTGCCGCACGATCTGCACTGAAGCGCGTACTTAGTACGTAACCAGCGCAATCCATATGATAGTTGCTTAGAGGAACCTGTTCACCGCTCCAATGCCGGTTTGATTCGGTCGTTTCCAGAATCAATTCGCCAAAACACAAGCGACCTTGCTCGATCTGATTAATAAAATCCCGACAATCTTGGTCAGTAAGCCAATCTTCAAACAGCATAGCCTGACTATACTGCCTAACCGCACTAGATTGAGTCTCATTGCCACTGGAGATAATTCCCTCCACGGTGCAGGCGACTAACACCCAGCCATCATTCGAGTGACTGAGCACGGCGCGACGACGCAAACCACAATAACCTTTCGCGTTACTTTCAAGAATCTCGGCAACTCTTTTTATAGGGTCGGTTATATTAAGCTCACGGTTGATCATTATCGAACTTCCAAATCCATCACATAAACCTTCACTTCATCTTCGCCTGGTGACTCTCTCACTATCTGGTTCGTAATTGATTACAGCACTTGCACAAACTCTTTAGGCGTTTCGAGATGATTTCCTGAATTTAACGCCTTTAGTTTGTTCTGCATGACGCATGAAATTCGTAGTTAACATCAGCACGAGAGCCCGAATATACAGAACCGACTATTTACGGTCACTTATATTTTGCAGTATCTAGTTGAGCATTTTTCTGCTTCAACCGGTAATTCGGTTCAACGCCCTAATTTTACCGCTCTAATCAGACCAACAAACGGCTTGTAATATTATTATTGGGGACCAGCGGATTCAATTAAAAGAACAGAGCGAATTTCATCGATAAGGTCTTTAGAGAGCCCATAGTATTCAATATTTTCAAGGATGAATCTCTGCGCGCGCGAAATTACTTGGACATCGAAACTCACTAAACCAATCGGGACCGGATGCCCACTAATGCTGCCAATTGGAGTATTGACTGTGACGGCAACCAGAACATTTGGGACAAGAAGCATCTCTAGTGACGGTGATACGCGGGAAGCATGCGATGTACCAACGATGTCGAACGCAGCTTCAATGTGCTTTGGCGCCCATCCCGCGACCATTCCTATTGTCCTGTTGCTACTACACTCATCATCCACATCCGAAGCGGAAAGCGTATTGGCCTTGAGATGTTTAAGTATTTCCGGAAGCGCTTTTGTTACACCCCAGTGAGGTACCTGTGGCACAAACCAAATACATAGCTCAGCGGGCTTCATATCAGATCGTATTCCGTATTTAGCAACCTCAGAAAGTCGCCTAGAATTCTCCCTTGTAAAGAGTGAACCAAGAAGGGGGGTAGTCGGTCGGTCCGATCGAATATCGCCTGCGCGGCTAAAAGCATCACGATAGTATCGCTCGACTGCAAGCCCATCTCGCCGCGTAAACTCTTTCAGAAAATTAGGGGCAAGATCCAACAAAATTTGATAAGTTTCACCGTCGTCTGGGCGAGAGTGCACCTTCAGTTCGTCAACAAAACGAGATGCCGCCTCAATGATCTTCGTGCGATCCTCCTGCTCATGCTCTGGTCGCCAGTCGCTCATAACCGGCTCAGCAACACTAGGACGCAAACCTGTAGACTGCACAGAAATTCGGACTGTACTTGAAAAACGATCTTTTGCCACCACATCATCGATCGAGTAGAGCGAACGTTTAAGTGTAGCCGTTGGGTCTCGACGACTTACGATTTCCCAATAGAATTTCCGGAATGCACTGGGTATCAGGCGGGTCGCAGCACTTACTTTTTCAGCATCAACCAGATGAAGCTCTGGGAGTCGTCGCTCGAAAGCACTCAAATATGGTCGCTCTTCTGGCGCTAGCGCAATAAGATCAAAACCCACCATTTCCTGACGGCTATCAACCTCAAATATTTCCGGATACTCCGAGCCAGGCTTGAACAGGCCCTGACCAACTGCCGTAAGGTAAATACGCCCATCCTTGCGGTTTACGAAATCATTCGTTTCTGCTTCTGACAAGACAAAAGATATCTCACGCAAATCATATCCGAAGAAGGAGGCGACATCATCTTCTTTCATCCCATCTATCGACTTCAACAATCTCACTAAGAATTCTGTAGTGAGCGAAACCCTTCCAACCTCTGCAACTTTGTGAGAAATAGAAAATTTTCGGCACGGTAATAAAACGTCGTAAACGCCTAATTCAAGAGGCCGATCATTATCGGGATCAATCAATCCCTTGTTTCTTATCCCAAGTGTCGGGCGCTTTATAGTTTTCATTGCTCACCCCTCTTCGAAACGAACGGTGGTTGAGTCTGAGAATCAAATTCGTCAGGAGCTGAATTGGCATCGAGCAGAATTACCCCTTCAGCTATTCGCGCCTCACCACGCTCAACCTCGCTGTCAAATGCCTTCACAATATCGGCCATAGGACCACCAGAGGGCCAGCGTCTTTTTGCCCCTACGATTACCAACCTGTCCATGGCACGGCTCATTGCAACATTAATCCTGTTGGCACGATATAGGAATCCTTCCCGGATCGTTCTGACGCCACCCTCCTGACGTCCATCTGCATTGTTTCGAACTAACGAGACCACAACTATTGGATTTTCCTTTCCTTGATAACTATCTACCGTATCTATTTTTATCGAAGCTTTAAACTGTGCACTAAGGTTTGTGACCTGTAGTTTTTTCCGTAATAGATCACGCTGTGCTGCGTAAGTACAAATGATACCAATCTGACGGGCGTAAGATGTCTGTTTTTCAAGCCACTGACAAAACATCTCGCAGTCCCCCCATTGGGTTAGAATCCTCAAAATAAGATCAGCTTCGATCGGATTGGTTAAACTCTTACTTTCTGACTTTGACTGCTGAAAACCTTGGTCTCCGAAAGAGTCAGTTTCTACCCACACAAGAGGCACATCTAAATCATTTGGCATGGCCGCCGGATCTATTTCTAGCTTCTTACGTCCGTGTTCAAGTCTATTTTTATAGAAACTCGACGACACAAGACGTCCGATTGCTGGGATCATGCGATATTGCTTGGTCAAACACACTCCTGCGACCGTGCCATACGGCGTTTTAATTGCCCGTTCGAAATCGCTGCGTAAGACCTCTCTCTTCGTTGTTTTCACTTCAGCGGCGACTTGGGCGACGAGATCTGCTTTATGTTGTGGCTCCAACTGTGCGTGGTCACCAACAAGTACAACCCATCTACCCGCTTGGATAGGAACTGACAGCTCACTAGCTGTACATCGGGCCGCTTCATCCACAATCACTAGGTCAAATGGTGTTGTGGTAAGACCCAGTGATGACCGTCCAAGCCCTACACATGTTCCCGTAACAATCTGCCTAGTTCCAGCAAGAAACGTCTCGAAACTTCGCTGCGCTGTTGAAACACTCCCCACAAAGTCTCGTGCAATCCCTGAGAGCCCACGGAGGCGTGCTATTTTATCCGGACTAACACGACTACTTTTACCTAAACGATCATTGACCAGGTTAATAACAGTGTCGACAAGATCTTTGCCGGGCACGTTGTCCAGCATATTGCTCTCCAGCCTTATTTTAGCAAGCTGGCTTTGAATTGTTGTACGTAGGCTTGTTATCTTCCGAGCATCCGGTTTACCACTATCCTCGAGCTCTGCTAGTTTTACTGCAACCGGGCGAATAGCCATTTCAATAAATGATATGTCATCGATCAACGAGCGATCAACACCGAGTGATCGCCCACCAATGCGTAAGCGATCCTTCATGGAAGAGCGAAACCGGTCTTTGTACAACTGTTCTACACGTAAAGTATGAAATGGAAGTAGGCGATCTGATACCGTTCCTTCATGGCCCACGCGCAGGATACTCGGCTGCTCCTTGTTCTTAGCGAAGAGCTTTAGGACAGACTCGGCAACATTGTTGACCGCTTCATGAGACTGACTAGCAAGGAGCACATTTTTCGCTAAACCATGCGTCAACGCATAGTGTACAAGCGCTGCGATAAATACTGTTTTACCTGTACCAGGCGGACCCTGAAGAAGGCCAACAGGACGCAATCCCAAGATGGTGCTCAGCGATTTTGCCTGTGCATTATTTAATCCATATGAGGCTTTTAGCATCTCAGGATTAATGTCCGCATGGTTTGAATCAGGTACCCTATTACTGCTCGGATCAAATACCTCAATAAGATGCGGTATTCTCGATTGCCGTAACAAAATTCGGCTGATGGCGCTGTTACGGCGCTGCAAACTTGTCTTTTCGAAATGGCTAGTAAAACGAAGCCGCTGATCTTCTTCCACTATTTGTACTGAATTTTTGGGAAAGAAGCGTGTGACATCAATCAAGACAAAATCTGGCCTAGAGCGCAAAATATCCAAGTGCCCTATCCGTTGCCAGTGACCGTTCCTGCCAAACCTCTCCACAAGCACTCGATCTTCTTGGTGGTAATCAAAAGTTCCGCTTTCTAATTCAAACGGAACGACATGCCGATTTATCTCTCTGCGAAATGTACTCTCGTTTGTCGCCATACCCTCCGTGGTTAGATCAATTTCCGCATCGATTAGTGCTCTCCAGAGCTTAGCCACATCTGGGTGGTCAACGTCTTTTGCCTCATCATAAATCGCTTCTGTGATGGCATCTTCAGCACTATCACTGAAATCGTCGCTGATAAGCTCCTCGTCTTCATCCTCAGTAAATTTATCTTTGGCCTGTCCGGAACGCCCCCAGCCTGCAGTGAACTCAGAGGTTTCAACAATTACATCTAATTGCGAAAAATCGTTGATATCAGATCTAATAATCTCGATGTCAATCAAAATCGACATAAAATCATACTTCGACGTCATGGAAATATACTTTTGATCCACCGCTCTCAGCCGACCATAATCTGCTTTACCCTCTTTGTTAAACTTGATTTCAATTTCTTCGCACGCACCACGAATAAATAAACTCGCTCGATCTGGAGCACGCCTCAGATAAAATAGGCCTTCGTCTGCCAAAACCGGCCCGATTTTCGCATTACGAATTGAAAGCTGTAGCAATATGCGATCTTCGGGATGCGTGGGTGTTAGAGCGTGCTCAAGTGCTTCAAGAAAGGGTAACAGTGTTCCATTGATCGGTGAGTTCGTACGACATATTGTGATCGCATTTTGGAGATTTTCCGCAACCTGAGGATCAAAGTCGCATCTGTCCATTAATTCTTCTGCGATTCTAGTAACTGCGTATCGATCGCGCTCGTATCGTCCGCCCTGTGAGGGCGAATAGGCGCTGGATCGAATCTCACCATCACCTATAGAACTGAAGTCAATCACATCAACGAAGACCGGACAGTTGCCATCATCATTAGTAGTAACGAGAATGTTCTGTGGCTTCAGATCTCCGTGCGCTATCGCCAAATCATGCAACGCGACGACACGCTCCGTCAGTATCTTGAGGAAGCCTAGAATCGTTTCGCTTTGACTCCAAGCATCTGGTTTTGCATTTAATATTTCTTCTAAGTTGGGTGCTTCAATCCAGTCCTGTACAAGGACAATGGCATCACCCAGCCACAGGACATCTCGGACAATAGGGCAATTGGGTGGCGGGGATAACCGCAGGTTTTGCGCATGTGTCAAAAAGCCGAGAATACGCGCTCCTTCTCGAGCCTGGTCACCCCAGGACGCACTCTTCCACATTTTGACGAAAAGCTGCCGCCCATCCTGCTCGCTCTTCCAAATCGACGTGTATGTATCATCGCGCAACCTCTTAATAAGTGGCAGTTCAGTGAATAACTGCATTTGCGATCTAATCGATGTCTGAAACTTCTCAAGCCCTTCAATAACTTCTTTCCTTGATGGCTTCGTTTCAACAGCCTCATTGAAAGCATCTAGGGCAGCACCTGCGTCTGCAAATCGTTCAGAGGGGTCTAGTGCCAGCGCGGTCTCAAACCATGTGTACAAATCCTCGTAGTCACCCGCCTCATCCACCATAGGCGACCATTCAGGTGGCATCTGATCGCTTTCACTTTGCGGCGGACGATTAAACACTAGATGATGAATCGCAACCCCCAGCAGAAAAACATCCTTGCGTTTAGGATCCAACCCACCACCCAGAACATCCTCCGGTACAGTTGCACTAGAAAGGAACTGATAACGTTTCTCACCAAGCGATTCGATTTGCGGATAACTCGCAGCCATCAAGTGAGACAACCTGACCGTTGATGGTTGCTCTAGCCACACACTATGTGCGCCCACATCCAAATGTGCAGCGTCTACAAGATGCAATGCATTCACTTTTGAAAGAATCTGACGTGCGAGCTCAATCTTGTCGTTTTGTGAAAGATCAAGCGCTTCAGTCGCAGAAAAATCGCCTAAGCGCTTCATCCGTCTGCGACGATCATAGACCTCCCAATAGCTAACCCCCCTGTCCGGATCCTCGGCTTTGGGCTGTAAGATAGCGAATTCACATTCCTCGCTTCTGTCTTGAATGTAGGCTATGACGTCTCGTTCACGCCCGGCAATCTCTGCACGACCTTCTTCATTCTGAAACCGTGTATCCGCCTTCGTAAAATTCCAAACTCTTAGGGTACCTAACGCCTTCGCTGTTTTATCATCGACTGCCTCGTACTCACTGTAGATCTTCTCAGGGTGCTCGAAAACGGCTGAATCCGAAGAGGCAATAAAACCACCATAATTGCGCCTTCCGGGTTTGAAGATACCGGTTTGTACATTAAAAAACCGGCTCAACTGATGCTTCCAATCCTTGGATGTAAGTGGATTACTTACGAATGATCTAGACACTGTACCAAAGGCCTTCACACGTGCCCCGGGGGTCACAACTGCCTTTATGAATTTGCCTATGGTAATCACGCTACTTGCCTCTGTTGCAGCGATCCCACGAAGGTCTGCTTTTGCAGTAATCACCACAAACCCTTGAATCCATGGGGCACGAAGAGCTTTTCCTTTTGCTTGCTTTCGGAGATGATTCCCGAGAAGAAATGCGATGTCTTTTGCATTCTGATGGATTTTCCCGACCGGCGAAGCCCCACAATCACGACCGTTATGCAGCCACCGACCACCTTGGCTCTCGATAACCCCGCCCCAATCTTTCAAGTCAATGAGGAAGATCCTATCATCGACAACCATGATCACATCAATTTCCCGGGACTTCCCCGGAGCCATTGCAAGATCAAGGTTGGTATAGGCATACCACTGCGACGGCAATTTTTGCAATTTCGCGACGCCAACTATTTCGCGCTTGTGAATACCGCGTCCACAATTTGTGATGATCATGGGGCCTTCCTTCTATTCAGTGTATTTCCTATTGTAACGGAGAAGGACTACTTACTCGCTGAGCTATCATATAGTGTACAGCAAGCACTCGGTTCTCTCGGCTTTTCGATACTAGTCAAAGGCAATGGCAACTATTCACGGTACCTGACATCAAGAGCGATGAACGTTATGAATGAGTCTAAATCCGTCATCTGCGTCACATTTTGCTTTGGCGTGCAGCAAAGTTTATTACATTACAAGGTCGAATCACTGCGGTAATCGAGCACTCGGCTACTTATCCGCTGCCCGATCAACGCTGCCCTAACCTATTGGCAGGTCACCTCCCTAGGTAGGCGGCGGTGACCTGCACCCTCTCATGACCCAGCTCCTGACTAATGGCAAGCCGAGCCTGCCAGTCGGCCTCACGTTGTTTCGGGGTCAGGATCGTGGATTCTGGTCCACCGCATGCAGGGGCCTTCCAGCCGGTCAGTTCCTCGTAGCGGTTCTGGGCATAGGCATGGCGCAGGCCGTGCATGTGGGAGAGTCCGGCACGCAGGGTGTTGCCTTCGTAGACGCGCATTTGATGCACGTAGTTGCGATTGCTCGGAATCAGAGAACCAAAACCGGCCAGCCGTCGTGCCCGGTTGAACACGTCCTGCTATATCTCTGTCCGGATCGGGATGACACGCTCCTTGCCGCCCTTGGTCCAACTGGCCTTGAGCACGAGCTGGTCGCCCCGGTCGGCAAAGCCTGGCGGGATCTTCATCGCCTCTTCCCGGCGCAAGCCGAAAGCCTGCTGCAGCTCCAGGCTCATGCGCACGTGTTCGTCGCGGACCTTGTCCAGTTGTGATTGGGTCACGACTTTAACCTTGGATTCGTTGGTGATGAAGTGCCGGTCCGGGATGCCATAGTGCTCGTTGGATCTTGCTACCACGTTCTGCTTGTCTACCTTGTGCGCCCACCAGCGAATCACGGCCATGCGGTTTTTAATGGTCCCGATCGACACCTCCTGGGCAAACCAGTGTTTGACCAGGGCATCTACGTGTTTCGGCTTCAGGGATCGAGCCGTCATGCCCCGATAGCCCAGCTCGTGGAGCTGGTTGGCTACCAAGGTCAGCATCCGCTCGAGCTTGACCTAGGTGGCGTAGCTGCCTTCCCGACACTGGCGGCAGAGTTTTTTTAGTTGGTAGTTCAGGTCTCTCATAAGTGTGTTCTCTGTCTGGTAAGTGTTTCTGACCTACCTGGCAGTCATGGCTGACAAGTCCGCTTGCGCGGAACGGTCATGGGACACAACGCCCATGCGACCTGACAATGCCTGGTCAGAGGCAACGCGGGTTATCCCGGTATGGGAATGGCCCCGCGCAGACCAACGTGCCCAAGATCGGGCGTGCTTTGAGTGTTGCTACACCTCCTTTGAAGTCAGCGGGACAATCCCGCAGTGAGTGGAAAATGAGCACGGCAAGACAATGGCCAGAGGCAACTGCCAGGCACGAGGCTCGTCGATTAAAAGGCAGGCGATTGCCTGCGAGGATGAACAGACCCTGTGGGTTGTTCTGATGTGGAAGATGGACCGCAGCTTTCGCCGATGCACCTGTTACACGGTCCGAAGGTGCCTTGCTTGCCACTTTGCCGCAGTGGCCGCGGATAAAACCGATTGAACGTGGAAAGTATAGGCAGGTGCTTCCTGCCGGTCACTGATAAATCTCATCACAGGCCAGCGTGGATTACAGTGTAATCCACACAGCATTCGGACACCCCCGGATAAATTGCTCCAACGTTACGCACTTAGGCTCCGAATGCGTCCGCGTCACTACCGCGCTTCGCTGTGTAGTGACACGGCCGCTTCGTACGTTGCAGCCAGTGTGCCAGGGCTTTATCCGTCACGCCGATAGCAATAAGCACACCAAGCGCACTATTACACTGCAATAATCTCTCAAAATCCGAGCCGCGCATCTGCACTATGAATACTCATCACCGCCACCAGCTTTCAAACAGTTGCGTCAGCGCCTTGAAGTCAATGGTGTGATTACCGGGTAATCACTACACAATATCTGCCAGGCCTAGTTCACCACCGCGATACTCACCGCCTCGCCCGCACCTCCTGCTTGGTCGGACGCCCGCGACGCCTGGGTTCCGGATACTCCATAGCAGAATCGGCTGCGGTAACGATGAACTGTTCCAGCCAGTCATGTACGGCCTGACATCGCCACAAACGATTGCGACAACCAGGTGGCTGAATACGTGGCGGCAATGGGCTGCCGGCGCATAACTTGTTACGCAATCGCCCGAGTGAAATCCCCAGCAACGCGGCGATCTCGGTATCGGTGTAATACTTCCCGTCTTTCGATGCATACTCTGTGTTCACGTCGTGTCTCCTTTGCAAACCTTGCGGTCATGTCGGAGGCACTATGAGACACGGGGCATCACATCGTAACCACGTTAAATCCGTTCAAGTGTTGTCGTGGTTTTATTGGAAACGAAGGAACACAGATGATAATTCTGGTGACATATTTCTTGTCACAATTTTGTCACACTGCGAACGAAATTCAGCGTGATTCGGCCTTATCGGAAAACAGACCACGTGACTGTTATTTCTTGTGTTAGTCTGCAAGCCCCTGAAACAGAACGGGTGTGATAACGAATTCACACGGCGGAGGTCACTGGTTCGAATCCAGTATCGCCCACCAATTAAATCAATCAGTTAATAACCACGACACCCTCTGTATTGGTTACCAACTGATTATTTGTCACAACGTTGTCACATCTACTACCAATCGTAAAACTGGCTCTGGAAACTGCGATGCGTCAGGGTGAACTGATCCGGCTGCGCTGGGAGCACATCAACCTGGAACACCGTACTGCGCATTTACCGGACACCAAGAACGGTGAGTCACGGACCGTGCCGCTATCCACGACAGCCATCCAGGTACTGCCCGCCCTGCCCCAGAGTGTTCATGGGCCGGCATTCTCCGGCACCACAACCGAAGCCATCAAACGCGCCTATATTCGCGCAGTCCGTCGGGCCAGCATCGAGAACCTCCGGTTCCACGACCTGCACCATGAGGCCACCACCCGGTTGTTCGAGAAGGGTCTGAATATTATGGGAGTCGCCAGTATTACCGGGCATAAGGATTTACGGATGCTGCGTCGGTATACACATTTGAAGGCAGAGAATTTGGCGAGGAAACTGGGATAATGGCCCATTTTTTACAACCACATGAACCATATAAATGCAGTAATTACATCATTGTATGAACGATATCGCATGTTTTTTTAATAAATATATTGTCAGTTCTGCCGAAAGCAGCTATATTGACCAAGCAGAGGAAATGGCTATGAAGCGCTCGGAACAACTGAAAAGACACCTGCACCCCGGTCGTGTGTACCGGCGCGCGGAGCTGGCTCAATGGTCAAAAAGTGTTGACCGCCACGCGCGTGAGCTGGTCGACCAGGGTGTATTACAGAAACTGCAGAATGGTCTGTATTACTGTCCAAAACACTCGGCTTTTGGGCAGGTGCCGGCAGA
>UOFK01000040.1_pt1 | contig 14488 bp, 11 predicted proteins | sample 1990061 | NCBI WGS metagenome assembly UOFK01 (sample SAMEA4728526, study PRJEB27164) | hydrothermal vent metagenome | biome: marine basaltic hydrothermal vent biome; feature: marine hydrothermal vent; material: mineral | place: Pacific Ocean | collected 2011-06-14/2011-07-23 | depth 1741 m
ATGGCGTCGAATCGTTTTCCATATCGCCGTCTCCAACACGGATGATCACCTGAGAAATCACGGATTCATCTATCACAATGGAGGGTGGTTGCTATCACCGGCCTACGACATTAACCCGGTAACGCCGACCACTGGATTACATCTGAATATCAGTGATAGTGACAACAGCTTGAACTTTGATTTGGCCATGGAGGTAATCGACTTTTTTCGGCTCAGCGAAACACGTGCCAAAAAAATAAAAGCTGAGGTGCTCGCCAGTGTGGTCAACTGGGAAGCCGTTGCGACGAAAGCAGGATTAGGCAGGGCAGAGCGGCAGGCGATGGCGGCAGCTTTTAATGCTTAGAGAAACTCCACTTCCGAGATCAAAAAGGCGGGCGCCGTCCAGTATGCCGAGGCCTCGCGAGGATTGAACCGGCCGGTCTGTGATAGTCTAGTAAAATGGTGCCGAGGAGAGGACTTGAACCTCCACGGGGTTGCCCCCACTAGCACCTGAAGCTAGCGTGTCTACCAATTTCACCACCTCGGCATTGCTTATCCCGGCAGGACGCCCAAAACAGCAGCCGCGAACTGTACCGGGAGGGCGCCGGGTTGTCAATTCTGGCCCAAAGCCGTTAGCATGCGCGCATGACTCAAAGACGTAAGAAGCAGCGCAGCAAGAAAAAACGCTTTGCCAAGGACCCTCACGCCGAGCGCGAGGCCGGTAAATACGGCTCTCCTATCCCCAGCCGTGAATTCATTATGTCGGTGCTGGCCGATACCGGGCGGTTAATGACGCGCGAGGAATTGGCAGCGGCGGTAGGCATCCATAGTGAAGATGATATTGAAGCATTGCGGCGACGCTTGCGCGCTATGGAGCGAGACGGCCAATTATTGCGCAACCGCAAAGGCGGTTATGGCCTGATCGAGCGTATGGATCTGGTGCCTGGGCGTATTATCGGTCACGCGGACGGTTTCGGCTTCCTGGTGCCCGATGAGGGCGGCGACGACCTGTTTCTCGGGCCTCGGCAGATGAGCCAGGTTTTCAACGGTGACCGTGTTGTCGCACGGGTGACGGGGCTTGACCGACGCGGACGCCGTGAGGGCGCCATTGTCGAGGTGCTGGAAAGAAACACCCAGTGCGTGGTGGGGCGCATTTATTTTGAGAATGGCATCAGTTTCGTGGTGCCGGATCACAAGCGTCTGCCCCTGGATATTCGTATACCGCCGGATGCCGTTGGTGGTGCGCGCCACGGTCAGTTTGTGAGCGCACAGATTGTTGAGCAGCCTAATAAGCGTTCGGGTCCGGTCGGTAAGGTTGTCGAAGTGATCGGCGATCACATGGCGCCGGGTATGGAGATCGATGTCGCTATCCGCGCACACGAGGTGCCGCTGGAGTGGTCGGCCGCTGTGCAGGATGAAATTCAAGGGCTGGCAGAGAAAGTGTCACCGGTGGCCAAGCGTAACCGCGTTGATTTGCGTGATTTGCCTCTGGTCACTATTGACGGTGCCGACTCGCGTGACTTTGATGATGCGGTGTATTGCAAGCGCACGCCTAAGGGCTGGAAGCTGATCGTAGCGATTGCCGATGTATCTCACTATGTGAAAGCCGGTTCTGCTTTGGACGCAGAAGCACATGTGCGTGGCAATTCTGTTTACTTCCCGGAGCGGGTTATACCAATGCTACCGGAAGTGTTGTCCAACGGCCTGTGTTCTCTCAACCCTGAAGTCGACCGCTTGTGCATGGTCTGTGAAATGACCATTGACCGGCAGGGCAAGGTGACGCGTTCGAGCTTTATGGAAGCGGTGATGTGCTCACACGCGCGCCTGACCTATGACGAAGTTGCCGCCATGTTGGTCGAGCGCGAGCCGAAGGTGCGTGAGCAATATGCCCCCTTGGTAGACAGTCTTGAGGAGCTCTATAGCCTCTACAAAGCCTTCCGCAAGCTGCGTAACCAGCGTGGCGCCATTGATTTCGAGACCACCGAAACGCGTATTGTGTTTGGCGCCGACCGCAAGATCGAACGCATTGTGCCGGTGCAACGTAATGACGCCCATAAAATAATTGAAGAATGCATGATTGCCGCTAACGTGTGTACGGCACGCTTTCTGAAACGCCATAAACTGCCGACGCTATACCGTGTACACGAAGGCCCGAAGGCTGAAAAATTATCAGACCTGCGCGAATTTCTGGGTGAGCTGGGTTTGTCGCTCCAAGGTGGGGATAAACCCCAAGCCGGTGACTATGCCAAGCTGTTGCAGACAGTCCAGTCACGCCCGGATGCACACCTGATTCAAACAGTCATGCTGCGTTCTCTATCGCAAGCGCGTTATAGTCCTGAGAATGTAGGTCACTTCGGTCTTTCGCACAGTGAATATTTGCATTTTACCTCGCCCATTCGTCGCTACCCGGATTTACTGGTTCATCGGGCCATTCGCCACCATCTGCGTAACCAGGCGCGCAAGAAAAAGTCCGGCGTTGCCGCCAAGCTGGCCAAATTTTCTTATACCGAGGCGGACATGGCAACCATCGGTGAGCAGTGTTCTGTCACCGAGCGGCGTGCCGATGATGCCACCCGCGATGCGGTCGATTGGCTGAAGTGCGAGTATATGCTCGATAAGGTGGGCGAGGATTATGACGGCATTGTCACCAGTGCGACTTCGTTTGGTTTGTTTGTCGAGCTGAAGGATATTTATGTCGAGGGTCTGGTGCATATCACTGCCCTGCAGAACGACTACTATCACTTCGATCCGGCCGGTCACCGGTTGCGAGGTGAACGTACCGGCAAGCAGTACCGGCTGGGTGACGAGATTCGTATCAAGGTGGCGCGGGTTAATCTGGATGATCGGAAAATCGATTTCGAGCTACCGGACTCAGGCAAGGAAACGCCCGGTAAGCAGGGCCAGAATGACAAGCCGCGCAGCAAGAAAAAGCGCAACAGAAAGTCACGGAACAAGCGGCGTTCTCGTCGCAAAGAATGAAAAAATCAGAGCGCGCATTTGGTTTGCACGCCGTCACCAGTCTGTTGCAGCGTCATCCGGCGCGCGTGTCGGTGCTGTTGGCACTGGATACGCGTTCGGATGAGCGTATGGCCGAGGTGCTGCGGTTGGCCGAAACAGCCGGTGTGCCGGTACGGCGGGCGTCACGCCGCGAGTTAGATGAACTTATCCCCGGTGTCAGCCACCAGGGCGTGTTGGCCGAAATGGGCAAGACGTCGGGGCTGGGCGAACAGGATTTGCCAAAATTCCTACAAGATTTAGGCAAGCCAGCGTTTCTGCTGGTCCTCGATGGTGTGCAGGACCCACATAACCTCGGCGCCTGCCTGCGCAGTGCCGATGCCGCTGGTGTGGATGCCGTGATTATACCGCGTGACAGCTCTGCACCGCTCAATTCGACGGTGCGCAAAGTAGCTTGCGGTGCGGCAGAAACTGTACCGCTGGTACGCGTTACCAACCTGGCGCGCACGCTACGCGTATTGCAACAGGCCGGTGTATGGATTTATGGCGCTGCCAGCGAAGCCGAGGCGGCTCTTTACGAGACAGATCTGTCCGGTTCGCTGGCGCTGGTGTTGGGTGGCGAGGGCAAAGGTTTGCGGCGTTTGACACGGGAACATTGCGACGGATTGATGTCGATTCCACTGGCAGGTTCAGTGAGCAGCCTGAATGTATCTGTCGCGACCGGGATTTGTTTGTTCGAAGTGCGGCGCCAGCGTGCTGAAGCTGTGAACACCAAAGCATAACTGTAGGGTCGAATTTATTCGACCGGCCACGCCGATATTCAACCTGTCACCCCGGTTATAGCCACAACACTGGCAGTCGCTGGCAGCCTTTGGCCGAATGAATTCAGCCCTACAAGCTTAACTTAGTGCCATTCGGCTATACCCAAATGGCACTAGGTTAAGCCGATTTTGCCTTTGTAGGGTCGAATTCATTCGACCAACCACATCTTTAAAGTTTATGTTTGGCTGAACGCTAACCCAGTTGGAAGCGGTGAATATCAAGTTTTTGGTATATCCGCTAGTTAAAACAGGCTGGCTCCGACTACAAGGTGGCGGAGCGGCCCTAAGATACAGGAGTGTCTCTCATGGCATTAACCGTTAATACTAATGTGGCATCATTGAATGCACAGAACAACCTCAACAAGTCTAGCAGCCAGCTGAATGTTTCCCTGCAGCGCCTGTCTTCCGGCCTGCGTATCAACAGCGCTAAGGATGACGCCGCCGGTTTGGCGATTTCCGAGCGTTTCACCTCTCAGATCCGTGGCTTGAACCAGGCCATTCGTAACGCTAACGATGGCGTTTCTTTAGCACAGACGGCTGAAGGTGCGCTGAGTGAATCCAGTAATATCCTGCAGCGTATCCGCGAGCTGGCGATTCAGTCGTCCAACTCGACCAATTCCGCCACCGACCGTGCAGCCCTGCAGTCCGAAGTCAACCAGCTAAAGACAGAGTTTGAGCGTATCGCGACCACAACCTCATTCAATGGCCTGACTGTTCTCGACGGTTCATTCCAGAGTCAGGTTTTCCAGGTGGGTGATCAGGCTGGTACCAACAACCAGATCCAGGTGTCGATAGCCAATGCAAGTACCAGCGCCCTGGGGGCGAACCGCACAGCGGTAACTGATAATAACGTGACTGCAAACCAGGGAACTGGCTCAGCAACAACTGCAAATGCAACCTACTCTGCTACTAACACTATTCTTGTACAGAATATAACCATCAGTAGTGCGCTCGGGACTACATCTCCAGCCATTTCGCTTAGTGGCGCTGAGTCGGCAGAGGCGGTTGCTGGTTTGATTAATGCAACAAGCGCCACAACCGGTGTTAGTGCGACCGCTACCAACGTTTTCACTCTTAGTAGTATTTCCAACGGAACAGTCGGCTTTAACTTAGTGGCGGGTGGTTCCAGTGTTAATATTTCAGCGGCGGTAACCAGCAGTGGTGTCAGCGGTCTTGCCGATGCCATTAACGTCTTCACTGGCCAGACCGGCGTGACGGCAGCTGCGGCTGGTGGCGTGTTGACGTTGACGGACGGGACTGGCGGTGATATCGGTATTCAAGATTTTACTAACACCGCGGGAGGAACAACTGCGACGGTGACAACTGCTGATGCAAGCACAGAAACTCTTACGGATGCTGCTGCCGATAGCACCGTTGTCGCGGGTACAGTGATACTGAGCTCCAGCGTTGCGTTTAGCGCGTCTTCAAGCGCTGCCGATTCTGCGGGCAGTATTTTTAATGGTATAGCTAACGCTATCACATCGAGTAGCTTGAGTGCCCTGCGGGATGTGGATATTTCCACTTCAGCGAAGGCTCTGGATTCGTTGACTGTGCTGGATGCCTCGCTCCAGTCGGTCAGCGCTATCCGCGCCGACCTGGGTGCGATTCAGAACCGTTTCGAGAGTGTTATTAGCAACCTGTCCTCCACCGTGGAGAATGCTTCTGCGGCGCGTTCACGGATTGTCGACGCCGACTTTGCCCAGGAAACGGCAGCCCTAACGCGTGGCCAGATTCTGCAGCAGGCCGGTGTTGCCATCCTGTCGCAGGCCAACAGTCTGCCGCAGCTGGCCTTGTCGCTGCTGCAGTAAGTTCCAAGAGTTCGCGCCCGGTAAGGATACCGGGGGCGCTGCTTCTTCGCATCATGCGGGCTAGAGGTACAACACTATGCCAACTGACATCACTATAACGACACCGATAATCAGTAGCGGTCGCCAGGATAGCGAATCCCCTGTTTCAACTATCAGCAATAAGCGGGCAGCAACCAGGACGGCTGAAATTTCGTCTGTGCAGGATGAGGTTAGTGCCAGCGACGAGCGGCAAGCAATTACAGCGGCCGACCAGAATTTGCCGCCTGGCGAAGTGGTTGCGGATACAGATGCTGATACGGAAAGCCTGCGAAAAGCAGTCAGCGATATCAACGATTATGTCCAAAATATCCAGCGAGACCTTCAATTTCAGGTCGATACTGACCTCGGTCAGACGGTTGTTTCAGTTGTAGATTCAAGCACTCAGGAGATTATTCGGCAAATTCCCAGTGAGGAGGTGCTGGCACGGGCGCGTTTTCTTGAAGCGCAGGCCACCGACGCTGACGTGCCCGATGGGTTATTACTGCAAGTCAAAGTATAAAACTGGCCCAGGATTTGCTTTCGCATGCTGTATCGAAGTGCAAACACCGGGATGAGGATCTGAATGACAAATATCGCTGCACCAGGACTGGGTTCCGGGCTAGACGTCAATGGCATTGTCAGCCAGTTGGTGGCGGTTGAGCAGCAGCCAGCCGCACAGCGGCTGGATCGGCGTGAAGCCAACCTGCAGGCGCGCCTGAGTGCGTTCGGTGTTTTGAAATCGGCCATCAGCAGCTTCCAGGGCAGCCTGGGCGCGCTGTCGGACCCAACCCTGTTCCAGGCCAAAACGGCGCAGTCGGATACGCCGACGGTGGCCTCGGTATCGGCCAGTAATGCCGCAGCCGAGGGCAGTTTTGCCCTGACGGTCACGCAACTGGCGGCAGCGCACAGCCTGGTCAGTGATCCGGCCCTGCCCGCCGCCCAGTTTACTTCCAGTGCAGATGTCGTTGGTACCGGCAGTCTGGCTTTTAACTTTGGCACCACGACTTATGATCCGGGCACCGATGCCTATACCGCGTTTGTGCAGAATCCCGACCAGGGTGCGCAGACCGTGCAGATTATTGATGGCAGTCTCTCGGGCATTCGTGATGCTGTTAATGCCGCTGACATTGGCGTGTCGGCGTCGCTTGTGTTTGACGGTAGCAACGAGCGGCTGGTGTTTACTTCAACCAATTCCGGTGCCGCCAACAGCTTGCAAATCAGCGTGACCGATGACGATGGCGACAATGATGACAGCAGCGGCTTGTCGCTGTTTAGTTTTAATGCCACCAGTAACAATCTGCTACAAACGCAGGATGCCCAGGATGCGCAGGCGACACTCAATGGTATCGCCGTTACCAGTGCCAGTAACAGTCTTAGTGAAAACCTCGACGGTGTGACCGTAAACCTGCTGGCTACCGGCAGTTCCACGCTGACAGTGTCTAAAAGTGGCAGCACGATATCGACCAACATCAACACATTTGTTGAGCAGTACAACAATCTGGTCAAGACCATCAATGATCTGTCGGCGTTTGATCCGAACACTGGTGTATCCGGTACATTGAATGGCGATGGGGTGCTGCGCACCCTGGACGGCCAGTTTCGACGTATTCTTTCCAACCAGGTTCCCGGCGCACCCGACGGGTTTTCAATTCTGGCGGATATCGGTATCACCCGTAATGCTCAGGATGGGACACTGGTGGTGGATAGCACCAAGCTGGGTGCCGCCATTAACACTAATGCCGACGCTGTCACTGGTTTGTTTGCCGCGTTTGGTACGGCTGCTGACTCGCTGGTCGATGTGACCGCGTCGACCACCAGTACCGTCGGTGGCCGCTATGGTATAAATATCACTCAGTTAGCAACTCAGGGGCAAGTGGTGGGCGGCAGTGCCGCTACACTGACTATTACCGCAGGCGTTGACGATGCCCTGACACTGAGTGTCGACGGCACCCAGACTACCGTTACCTTGGCGGCTGGCACCTATACCGCCACCTCGCTGGTCGCTGAGCTACAGTCCAAAATTAATGCCGACAGCGTATTGCAGGATGCTGCTCTGGGTGTGAAAGCCAGCGAGTCCGGGGGCGTACTGACGCTGATCTCGAACAGTTTCGGCTTGGCGTCAATCGTGTCGATCGACGGTGGGACGGCGGCGGCTGGCCTGTTCGGTGTGACGCCGGTTGCGACCGACGGTGTGGATATCGCTGGCACCATTGGTGGTTTGGCAGCTACCGGATCGGGGCAAAAGTTGACCGGTTCCGGTGACGCGAGCGGCCTTGAAATCACCGTTAACGGTGGCTTGCTGGGAGATCGTGGGGTCATCGATTTTGCACGCGGCTATGCAGATCAACTCGGTAGTGTGTTGACCGATATACTCGGCAGTAACGGTGTTTTTTCCTCGGTGACTGATGGATTGAATGCTCAAATTCAAGATATTAGCGGTGATCGTGAAGCGTTGGCCAGACGCATAACCTCGCTTGAGGCACGCTTGCGCAAGCAGTTTGGTGCCCTGGATGTGCTGGTGAGTAATCTGAATGCAACCAGTAGCTTTTTAACCAGCCAGTTGGCGGCACTGCCGACAATTGGCGGTAATAATCGGTAAGCGTTGTGGCAAAGACATATACGAGCAGGAGCAGGGTATTATGAGTTTTTCGAATGCGCGGGCAGCGTTACAGCAGTATAAAAAAATTAATGTGAACAGCCAGGTGGAAGGTGCGAGCCCGCACCGACTGATCCAGATGCTGATGGAAGGGGCACTGCAAAAAATGTATGCCGCGCGTCCGTTGATGGAAGATGGTCAGTTGGGGCCGAAAGCCGAGCAGATCACCTGGGCGATCTCCATTATCGATGGCCTGCGCATCAGCCTCGATAAGAATGTAGGCGGTGATATCGCCCAGAATCTCGAAGACCTTTATGATTACATGGTCCGGCGGCTGGTACAGGCAAATTTAACCAACGATGTGACCATGGTGGAAGAGGTCATCGACCTGCTAAAGCAGATTAAAGAAGCCTGGGATGCCATCGCCAGTACGCCCCGCCCCGAACAGCCAGCCGCTTAACCATGGATAATCAGCGCCTACAGCAATTCCAGCAGATTATCGCCTATAGCCACGATATGCTCACGCTGGCGCAAGACAATGAGTGGGAGCAGGTTGCAGAGCTGGATGACAAACGACGGTCGCTGGTGATGCAATGCTTTCAGCTGGCCACCTCGGACCGGGATGCACCAGCGGTGGCTGCGGCTATTAAAGAAATTCTTTTACTCAACCAGCAGGTGGCCGATCTGGGTGCGCAGCAGCAGGCAACCCTGGGTGGCCAGATCAGGGCACAGCAGCTCGGCAAGACTGCCAAGCAGGCCTATTCACACTGCGCACGCTGAATGCTTGGTTGTCATTCCTGGCCGAATAAATTCAGCCCTACAGATGGTTTCAAACCACAACGGTAAAACCGTAGGGTCGAATTCATTCGACCAACCACATTACTATTCCACTTGTCACTATCCTGGCCGAATAAATTCAGCCCTACAGACGGTTTCGAACCACAACGGTAAAACCGTAGGGTCGAATTCATTCGACCAACCGCATTACCATTCCATTTGTCACCACTCTGGCCGAATAAATTCAGCCCTACGAGCTTAATTGAGAATTTATATAAATCAAATAGATGGACCACTTTTTTGTGCTGCCTTTTAAATAACGACAATTTTTTGACATTCCTGCTAAAGAGTGCTTAACTGTTCTATTAAGAGGCCGGTTCTGAGCCGGTTACCAGGTAATAAACCAGACGGGACAGCGATAGGATGGGGGATAGCCAGGTGCCAGTGAACGAACCTAAAGTGCTCATCATTGAGTCGGATACCACGCGTGGCCATGAACTCGAGTCGGTGTTGCGCTTTATTGACTACGAACCGGTATTGGCAGCGGACTGTGCTAGCTGGAACACTGGCCTCGATGAGATGCAGGATATTCTTGCGGTACTGGTCGGCAGCTGCAAGAGCGATAATGCATTGCAGAAGCTGCTCAAGGAGGTGCACAGCCTCGACGAACACCTGCCAATTTTCCTGCTGTCAGAAAAGAACAAAGAGCTTACCGTAGCGATAGAACCCAGCTCCTGCATCCTCGGTCGTGTCGAATTCCCTGTGCACTACACCCAACTGACCAGCGCGCTGCACCAGGCCGAGGTCTATCGTGAAACCCAGGCCGACGAAGCTAACCAACGCCCAGTCGATTTATTCCGCAGCCTGGTTGGTACCAGCCGTGCCGTACAGATGGTGCGTAAGATGATCCAACAGGTAGCCAATTCTGATGCTAATGTACTGATTCTGGGTGAGTCCGGTACCGGCAAGGAAGTGGTCTCGCGCAATCTTCACTATTATTCCAACCGTCGTGACAAGGCTTTTGTGCCGGTCAATTGCGGTGCCATTCCCGGTGACTTGCTCGAATCGGAGCTGTTCGGCCACGAGAAAGGTGCCTTCACCGGGGCGATCAGCACCCGTCAGGGGCGCTTTGAGCTGGCAGAAAAAGGCACGCTGTTTCTGGACGAAATCGGCGACATGAGCGTGAACATGCAGGTGAAGCTGCTGCGTGTTTTACAGGAACGCACTTTTGAACGTGTAGGCAGTAACAAGAGCATCAATGCGGATGTGCGGATTATTGCTGCCACCCACCGCAACCTTGAAGTCGCCATTACCGAAGACCGCTTTCGTGAAGATCTGTTCTACCGTCTCAATGTGTTCCCCATAGAAATGCCGCCATTACGCGAACGCGTTGAAGATATTCCGCTATTGATCAACGAACTGATCCGCCGCATTGAGCACGAAAAACGCGGTTCGGTGCGTCTTACTCAGAGCTCGGTGATTTCGCTGTGCCAGTACAGCTGGCCGGGTAATGTGCGCGAGCTGGCTAATCTGATCGAACGTATGGCGATTCTGTATCCCTTTGGGGTGGTCGATGTCGGCGATTTGCCAGAGAAATTCCAGAGTGACAACATTACGCCGGAAGCGACCCGGCTCAGTGAGGAAGTGCTTAGCCGCGCCCAGCCGATGCAGTATCAGCTGGAAGATGAAGCGGAGCCGCGCCTGCCGCGTGATGGTCTGGACCTCAAGGAGCACTTGAGCAACCTGGAGGTCGGCTTTATCAAGCAAGCGCTGGACGATGCTAACGGCGTGGTGGCCCAGGCGGCCAAGCGACTGGGTATGCGCCGCACGACACTGGTTGAAAAATTGCGTAAATACGGCTTGCAGCGTTCAGATAGTGTGCCGGGAGTTTGACGGCTATTTTCTTTGGTATTTATAATCTACTGATATAACAGAGTTTTAAAAGACAGGCATATTCCTTGCTTTGCTCAGCGTGGGCACCACCGCCCACTTAAGAGTAAACAACAGCAGGAGTAGGTCTGTAGATGAACCGGACGGCAGCCAGTAAGCAACAACTGCAAGACGCTTTTGAGCTGTTCAGCCAGGTTTCCGAGGAGCTGACCAGTTCCTATACGTCGCTGCAACAGCAGGTGGTTACCCTTAATCAGGAACTCGCCTCCACGCGTGACGAACGTCAGCAGTTGCTGGCTGAAATACGTCGCTTGCAGCAGCAGGCTTCGCGCGGACAGCGGCTGTCCAGTATGGGCGAAATGACGGCCCGCCTTGCCCACCAGATTCGTACCCCCTTATCAACCGTCTTGCTCTACGCCTCGCAACTCAAACAAACACACCTGCCAGCGGAACAGCGCAGCTGCTTCGTCGATCGCTTGCTGGTCGGTTTACGCCATCTGGATCACATGGTGAATGACATGTTGGTATTTGCACGCGGCGGGCAGGGTGGTGATGACAGAATCAGCGTCGATGCCCTGCTGACCCAAGTGCAGGCGGCTTTGCTGCCACGCCTGCAAACGCTACAGGCCGACTGGCGGGTGGTTGGCGGTGATGCAGATGCTGTCATCGAAGGTCACGCTGAAATATTGGCGAGTGTGCTGACCAATCTAGCCAGCAATGCGCTGGATGCCTGCGGCGAAGAGGCCCGGCTGGAATGGCAGTTAAGCAGCCATAACGACACGGTCTGTATCGCCCTGCAGGATAACGGTCCAGGTATTGATGAACGTCTGCAGGATCAGATTTTTGAACCTTTTTTTACTACACGCAGCAACGGTACCGGCTTGGGTTTGGCCGTCGTGCGCGCCGTTATTGTTGCGCACCAGGGTGAGATTGAAGTGGATGCTGATTGCCGTGACGGTGCACGCTTTGTTATCCAGCTACCGCTGTGCAGCACACCGCAACAGCTTCCCAGCGAGCTGTCGAACCCGGAAAAAGCTGACGTTGCCAGCTCGAGGTATATGTCATGAGTCAACCCACGGTATTGATAGTAGAAGACGATGCTGACCTGCGTGCTGCACTTTGCGCCACCGTGCAATTGGCAGGTTTCGAGGTGGCTGCGGCCGATAGCGGTCAGCAGGCATTGCAGTTGATCGAGCAGCAAACATTTGGCCTGGTGGTCAGTGATGTGCAGATGCAGGGCCTCGATGGACACGCCCTGTTGAAAAAACTAAAAAGCCGTATGCCCGAGTTACCGGTTGTGCTGATGACGGCCTACGGTACCATCCAGAAAGCCGTTGAAGCCATGCGCACGGGTGCTGTCGATTATCTGGTGAAACCGTTTGAGGCCGAAATGTTGGTCGATATGATTCGTCGCTTCGTACCGCATGTCGATGATGATCCGCATGTGATTACCGAAGATGAGGCGACGCGTAAGCTGGCGAATCTTGCCCGTCGTGTGGCAGTAACTGACGCTACCGTTATGATCAGTGGTGATTCAGGTTCCGGCAAGGAGGTTTTCGCGCAGCTGATCCACCGGCATTCAAAACGTGCTGACGGCCCCTTTGTCGCCATCAACTGTGCGGCGATCCCAGAAAACATGTTGGAAGCTTCATTGTTCGGTTATGAAAAAGGGGCATTCACCGGTGCTTATCAGGCACGGCCGGGCAAATTTGAGCAGGCTCAGAGCGGCACCTTGCTATTGGATGAAATTTCCGAAATGGACCTGGGCCTGCAAGCCAAGTTACTGCGGGTGTTGCAGGAGCGCGAGGTAGAGCGGCTGGGGGGTAAAGAGCTGATCTCGCTGAATGTGCGCGTACTGGCTACGACCAACCGTAATATGCGAGAAGAAGTTGCTGCTGGGCGTTTTCGCGAAGACCTGTTTTATCGGCTCAATGTATTTCCGTTGCACCTGTCGCCGTTACGCCAGCGTCCGGCCGATATCCTGCCACTGACCGAACGTTTGATCCGCAAATATTGCACCGAAGGTCGCAGCGTACCGCATTTGTCAAAGGATGCTCAGCAGGCATTATTGACCTATAACTGGCCAGGTAACGTGCGTGAACTCGACAACATCATTCAACGCGCGCTCATTCTTCTCACTGGTGATCTGATTGAAATTGAAGACCTGTGTTTTGAACAGGATGTGTCTATTGTGAACGACAATACAGTGGTAGCCGAAGACGCTGATAGTGATGCACTCGGTCATGGTCTCAAGTCGCGTGAGTTTGAGCTTATTCTTGACGCCTTACAGGATCAGGGTAGCCGCAAGGCTGCCGCTGAACGTTTGGGTATCAGCCCGCGCACGCTGCGTTACAAACTCGCGCGCATGCGCGAACAGGGCATTACTGTACCGGTATAGAGGATAGGCATGGTTGGTCGAATAAATTCGACCCTACAACCGCTGGCATTGTAGGGCCGAATTCATTCGGCCAGAACAGCCGCTGGTATTGTAGGGTCGAATTCATTCGACCAGAATAGCTGGGAGAAGAGATGTGAGTAGTGTTAATAATGTAAGTGGTATTGACCAGGTACTGGCCGAAATGCGGCGGCTTACGGCTGCGGCGCAGAGCAGTCCGGTGGAAACCCGTGGCGTGCAGTCGCCCGGCGAGGATTTTTCCAATTTATTAAAACAGTCTATCGATCAGGTCAATGACACCCAGAAAGCGGCGGGTAAGCTGTCGAAGGCTTTCAGTGCCGGTGATCCGACTATTGATGTCACCGAAGTTATGGTGGCACTGCAAAAATCTGGTGTTGCTTTTCAGGCAATGACCGAAGTTAGAAACAGGCTGGTGCAGGCTTACCAGGACATTATGAGTATGCCAGTCTAGCCATTGAATAGTCGATAAAGAGTAGAGCAAATAGATGGCAATGGTAAAAGCAGAAACGGTACAGGGCTTCCAGGGTCTGCCCGCGTTGCGTCAGATCGGTTTGATGATCGGTCTGGCAGCCAGTGTGGCGATTGGTGTGGCGGTAGTGCTCTGGTCACAGCAACCCAATTATACACTGTTGTATGCGAATCTGAGCAGCAAGGACGCCGGGCAGGTCATCGATGCGCTACAAAGTTCCGGTATCCAGTTCAAAGTCGATGAAGCCACCGGTGCCGTTATGGTAGAAGCGAGTAAACTGCAGTCGGCACGCATGGAGCTGGCCCAAGACGGTTTGCCGGAAGGTAACGCCATGGGTTTCGAGATGCTGCAGAAGAACCAGGGCTTCGGTACCAGCCAGTTTATTGAAACCGCACGTTTCCAGCGGGCGCTAGAGGCTGAGCTGGGTCGAACCATATCTGAGTTGCGTAATGTCAAGACTGCGCGTGTCCACCTGGCGCTACCCAAGCGTTCGGTATTTCTGCGAGACCGCTCTGAACCAACCGCATCAGTAATGGCGGATCTGTATTCCGGTAGAAGCCTGGGGGAGGAGCAGATTGCCGCTATTGTGCATCTGGTTTCGTCCAGTGTACCTCACTTAAAACCGGAGAATGTCACCGTGGTAAACCAGCATGGTGATTTGTTAAGCAGTGGTGGCCGTGATGCGGGTATGGGACAAACCTCCACCCAGTTTTCCTATAATCGCAAGCTGGAAAAAACATACGTAGACCGTATCCAACA
>UOFK01000230.1_pt1 | contig 14434 bp, 13 predicted proteins | sample 1990061 | NCBI WGS metagenome assembly UOFK01 (sample SAMEA4728526, study PRJEB27164) | hydrothermal vent metagenome | biome: marine basaltic hydrothermal vent biome; feature: marine hydrothermal vent; material: mineral | place: Pacific Ocean | collected 2011-06-14/2011-07-23 | depth 1741 m
ATATCAGCATGGCCGGTCGAATGAATTCGACCCTACAAAAAAACCACCTTAACTTATCCCCATTGACATAACACCTAGATCTAAAACGCTACGGTGATAGATGGAATGATAACGTGGTTGGTCGAATGAATTCGGTTGGAGCAGATGTGCCGAATACATCCGTAGGGCCGAATTTATTCGGCCGGGGGAGGTTGGTGGCTACCCACATTGTGGCCATTCGTGTCAGTCGGTTACCCGACCACGTAGTGCCTTGGTACGGCCACGCCGGTTCTTATTGTCCATGCGTTTATGTTTGGCGTTGCGTGAGGGCTTGGTGGCGATACGTTTTTTCTGTATGGCGGTTGCGCGTTCGACGATCTGATGCAGGCGTTGCAGGGCAGCCGCACGGTTTTTTTCCTGGCTACGATATTCGTTAGCCTTGATGACCAATACACCATCCTTGCTGATACGTCTATCGGCGTGGTTGAGCAGACGTTCTTTTATACGCACAGGCAGAGAGGATGCACGTATGTTAAAACGCAGCTGGATGGCGGTCGCAACCTTGTTGACGTTTTGTCCGCCAGGTCCCGGTGCACGTATAGCGGTATACTCGATTTCATGATCCGGGATGGAGATGTTGTGATTTCTATTCGGCATGGATAAAAACAAAGAACCCCGCAGTGCGGGGTTCCCTTTAACTCACGAACGGCGAAGTGATTCGCTATTGCGGATGCACATTGGCAGCCTGCAGCCCCTTCGGACCCTGTTCAATTTCAAACTCGACAGTCTGACCCTCTGCCAGCGTCTTGAAACCATCACCCTGGATTGCGGAGAAGTGTACGAAAACGTCGTCGCCACCGTCGGAAGGTGCAAGAAAGCCAAAGCCCTTGGATTCGTTAAACCATTTAACGGTACCTGTTGTCATGAAAATTACCTCAATCTAAATGTAAAAATTTGCGTATTTAATTGCAGAGCGTTTAAGGCAATCTTCAGGAGTGACCACAATGCGCTTCTGACTCGACCTAAGAACGTGCAACCAGTTTTCAGCTACCTGCCAGTCAGGCAACTGATCGTAGTATAACCAATTCTGAGAAAAAAACACCGTTCCTGCGCGATTCTGTAATCAGGTGGCGACAATCACGCGAACTGAGTCGAGGCGTGGGGTAGCTGATGTCAAAACCTTGTCCATGAGTGCCAGTTGCTGGGCGAAGAAGCGGATTTCTTCTTCGCGCACATTGCTGTTGTGTCTGGCCAGTGCCTGCAGCCGGTGCAATTCTGCTTCCAGGCGTTGTTTGGTTTGTTCGCCGACAGTGGTAATAATTTTGGGTGTTTCCTGTTGTGCCAGTTGATTACAGTGGTCGAGCAATTGGCGCAGCACCAAGTCGCGCGCCTGCACGATTTGACGAGCGGTGTCGGTATTCACCGTTATCCACTCTATGTGCGTTGGGTCTGTATCTAAGGTACAGTCATGTCGTTCAACGTGTTCGTCAACGACTATGCGTATCAGGGAAGGGGGCAACAGGCGGTATCCAGCCAGGTCTGCATGAGTGGTTTCTAATATATAGATGCACTCCAACAGCAGACTGCCAGGTTTAATATTGGGCAACTTGGCTGCCGTGACAGCGCAGTTCCCCAGTTCACTGCTCAGTAATAGATCCATGCTGCCAGTGATCAGAGGATGTTCCCAGCTAAGGTACTGTGCATCCTCAAAAGCCAGCGCGATATCGCGGTCATAGGTAATGGTCAGACCCTCTTCGGGGAGTCCCGGCAAGGGGTGCAGCATGTGTTCGCCAGGGTTAATCACCAGGCAGCCTTCGCTGTGCAAACGGCTGTCGACACCAAAGGCATCGAACAGCTTGTCCATGTAATCGGCGATTTTCCGGGTGTTTTCCAGTGCGCTGGCGCTGGCGCACAGCTGATCGGCTGCTGGTTGCCGACAAGAGTTATATTCCAGTAAACGGTCGCGCCCGCGCTGCAGGGCCTGGTTCAGGCTTTCATTCAACTGTTTGGCTGTGGTAATCAGTTCATCCGTCGGCTTGTCCGGATGTAACAGACAGTCGAATAAATCAGCCTGCAATTCAGTATAGATCAGCTGCCCGGCCGGGCATATCTGTTCGAACGCCGACAAACCACGGTGATACCAGTTAAACAGTACGGCCTGTGCACTGCCTTGCAGGTAGGGTACGTGAATCTGAACTGTGTTGGTCTGACCAATCCGGTCCAGGCGGCCGATGCGTTGTTCGAGTAGATCGGGGTTCAGGGGCAGATCGAATAAAATCAGATGGTGGGCAAACTGAAAGTTGCGGCCTTCGCTACCGACTTCTGAGCAGACCAGTACCTGTGTACCGGCTTCCTGGTCGGCAAAAAAGGCTGCTGCACGATCACGCGCCACCAAGCTGAGGCCTTCGTGAAATATAGCGGCGTGGATACCGGTGCGGTTGTAGAGAAACTCCACGAGTTCTATCGCGGTAGTGGCATTAGCGGCGATGACCAGTGCTTTTTCGGGTTTGAGCGCTGCTAGAGTGCTTGCCAGCCAGTCGACGCGAGGGTCGATTTCGGTCCAGTGTTCTGCCGACGTGTCGGCGTCATAATCGCATTCGGGGCACAATCGATTGGCATTTGCGGCGGCGTAGGCGGCAGGTAGCGGCAATGGATAGGCGTGCAGCTGCCGCTGCGGGAAACCTTTAACAGCGGCTCGGGTATTGCGAAACAACATGCGCCCGGTACCGTGCCGGTCGAGGAGTTGTGAAATCAGGGCTTCGCGCGCAGCCTGGTGGTTGGGCGTACCGGTACCAGTGGTATTGAGCGTGTGCAACAAGGCATACGCCTGCTCATCTTGTAGTGTTTGTGTCAGGGTGGCCAGGCTATCGGCATCTATAGGTCGGTCGCTTAAAAGTTGCTGCACGGCCCGAGCGACCGGTTCATAGCGCTCTTCCTCGCTGATGAAACTTGCAAGATCGGGAAAACGATGCCGATCCAGGAGCCGCAAGCGGGCAAAATGGCTGGCGCGCCCCAGTTGCTCGGGGGTGGCAGTGAGCAAAAGCACACCGGGGGTGACGTCCGCCAGTTGCTCGATACACTGATATTCATGGCTGACTTCATCGGGCGACCAGCCCAGGTGATGAGCTTCGTCAACAATCAATAGATCCCACTCGCCAGCCACAGCTTGTTGCAGGCGTGCTGGGTTGGCACTGATAAAATTCAGGCTGCAGAGCACCCGTTGCTCGCTGTGAAACGGGTTATCGGCAACACCACTGTCATCGACAGCCTGACAACGTTGTTCATCAAATATACTGAATAACAGGTTGAAACGGCGTAACATTTCTACCAGCCACTGGTGTATCAAACTTTCCGGTACCACAATCAGCACGCGTCGGGCGCGCTCGGTCAATAATTGTTGGTGCAGAATCAGGCCGGCTTCTATGGTCTTGCCCAGGCCGACTTCATCGGCGAGCAGTACACGGGGTGCATAGCGGCTACCCACCTCGTGAGCGATATACAGCTGGTGTGGAATCAAACTGGTGCGGCAGCCTGTCAAGCCAAACAGGTCGGACTGGTTCAACCGGCTGATGTGTTGCCAGGAGCTGTAGCGCAGGTCGAAGAGATCAACCTTGTCGACTTGTCCACTGAACAGACGTTCACCGGGGCGATTGAGCTGGATAAAGCTGTTCAAATCGCGTTCGTGCAGCTTAACGATCTGGCCGTTGTTGTCCGTTCCGATGTAGGTCAGCAGGCCATCCTGTTCTTCGACCGACACGACCCGCAGGCTGTGGTCGTCAGCATCCAACAGGGTGTCGTCGGGTGCAAAGCGTACGCGGGAGAGTGGGGCGCCCTGTCTGGCATAGGTGCGGGTTTCGCCGGTGGCGGGGAATATCAGCGTTACTCTGCGGTGCTCGGTGCCGACGATGGTGCCCAGCCCCAGACTCAATTCGGCACTACTGACCCAGCGTTGGTCGGGAATAAAATCTTGCACGATTAACCTCAAAGCTGAAAAACGGTGCGCTATGGTAGTGGAAAGTGAGGAGATGCACTAGAATACGCGCCACTATGAAAGCGAATGAACTGAAAAGAGGTATGGTCTTCGACAACGGTGGCCAGAATATCGTCGTAAAACATGTCCAGGTACAGGCACCCTCGTCGCGTAGCGGCAATACCCTCTACAAGGTGCGCGGGCAGGATGTCGCCAGCGGACAGAAATTTGAGCGCAGTTTCAAGGGCGAAGAGAATGTCACACCCGTTGATATCGCCCGTCGGGCTGTACAATTACTCTACCGCGACGCCGATGGCTGTACCTTTATGGATGGCGAAACCTACGAGCAATACACCTTGTCTGAGGAAGCCGTTGCCGACGAGCTGCCCTTCCTCAGTGATGGCCTGGAGGGTATTACCGCGCTGATTACCGATGCGCGCTTGCTGGCTATTGAGCTGCCGACAACCATCGTGCTCGAAATTGAAGCGACGGTGCCCAGTATGAAAGCTGCATCTTCGTCGGCGCGGACCAAGCCCGCCACGCTTAGCACCGGGCTGGTGGTGCAGGTGCCGGAATATCTGGCGCCGGGTGAAAAAATAAAAGTGAATACCGAAACGCGGGAATTTATCTCCAGAGCTTAACGGCTCTCCGTAGGCGCCTGTAGGGTCGAATTCATTCGATCAACCGCTCTGGCCGAATAAATTCAGCCCTACAGGCGCCCCTCTTGCCTTTTGACGCGAGTCCTTAGCTCAATGCAAAATGTGCTGTGATGAGGGCTGCTCCGATAAGTTAATAACTTTGCCCACCCGCCCCTGGAACAGGTCGTGCTGGCCGCGATTGACCAGCCGGGAGTAAATCTCTTCGTATTGTCTGGCACTCTGCGTCCAGGAAAAATCCTGTTTCATCCCGGCAATGACCATCTTCCACCAGTCCGTGCGGCTATTACGGTAGAGCGACAGCGCGGCCAGGCAGGTCGCCAGCAAGGCTTCGGGGGTGTCGTCATCAAACAGAAAACCGGTAGCTTTGTGGGCATCCAGTGACTGCTGAGTAAAATTGACGATGGTGTCAGCTAGCCCGCCGGTGCAGTGGGCGATCGGCAGCGTGCCGTAGAGCTGGCTGTACATCTGGTTGAGTCCACAGGGTTCATAACGCGAGGGTATCAGCAGGGCGTCTGCGCCAGCGTTAATATGATGGGCGAGCGGCTCGTCGTAGCCGATATGTACCGCCAGCTGACGCGGATAGTGCTGTTCAGCTGCGCGTAGTCGTACTTCCAGTTTGGGGTCGCCGCTACCGAGCATAACCAGCTGCACCGGCAATTTGAATAGTTCTTCCATGATATCGAATATCATATCGATGCCTTTCTGCTCAGCAATCCTGCCGACATAACTCAACATGAGGGGCTGTGAAGCGACGGTCAGCCCCATGTCCCGTTGCAAAGTGAATTTGTTAAACAGCTTGTTTTGTAGTGTATGCACATCATAACGACGGGTAATAAGTGGGTCGTTGGCTGGCCCCCAGGTATCACCGTCGACACCGTTGATAATGCCGGTTAATTCGGAGTAGCGGTGGCGCAACAGGCCATCCAGGCCATAGCCGTGTGCTGGCTCGATAATTTCTTCAGCGTAGCCAGGACTGACAGTGGTTACCCAGTCAGCGTGGGCAATGCCACCCTTGATGAAGGAAAGCAGGTTGTAGAATTCAAGGCTTTCCAGCGACCATAGCGCGTCCGGTAGGTTCAGCGCACCGAAGGTCTTGGCCGTGAACAGCCCCTGGTAAGCAAGGTTATGAATGCTGAAGAGTGTCGCTGGGCGTTGTGGTTCCAACGATAACAGCGCAGGCACCAGTCCCGTCTGCCAGTCGTTACAGTGTACCAGCTGAGGTTGCCAGCTGTGGTCGGCTTCTCCTAGTGCTAAAGCAACGCAGGCACGGGCAAACAAGGCAAAGCGTTCGGCATTATCCGGCCAATCTGTGCCGTCGGCTTGGGTATAAGGATTACCAGGGCGATCAAACAAGCCAGGGGCGTCTATCAGATAAAGCGGGACTTCACTGTTGGGTAGCTGGCTGATTAAAATGCGTACTGGCCGGTCGCAGCCAGTGAGGTTGAGTTCGGCCAGTTTGACCCGCGCGCCGACACGTTGTAACACTGCAGGATAAGCGGGTAGCACCAAGCGTATATCGTGCTCCAATTGCAACAGCGCCTTGGGCAGGCTGCCGCTGACATCGGCCAGCCCGCCCGTTTTGATCAGAGGGTAGGCTTCGCTGGTGCAAAACAGGATATCCATAAATGCTTTCCAAACGATTTTATAAAGGTAATATACACGTAAATTGAGGGCGTAGCAGTAGCCATGGAAAATTCACAACTGGAACAATTCAGGCATCATCTGCACGATTTACAAACGCAACTACGAGAGTTGCAGGCCACGAGCGACGAAGCCAGTCAGACAGTAGCTCTGGATCAAAGCAGCGTCGGTCGGCTATCCCGTATGGATGCCCTGCAGGGGCAAGCCATGTCGCAGGAACGAGGGCGCCGACGAGTGTTGGCATTACAGCGTATTGCGGCTGCGCTACTCAGAATCGAAGCGGGGGACTACGGTTACTGTCTGCGTTGTGATGAGGCTATTGCACTGCCTCGGCTGGAGTTCGACCCGGCAACACCCCTGTGTATCCGCTGTGCCAGCCAGGACGAAACCGGCCGGTGAACCCGGTACGGCGGCTAAACTGGTATAATAGTCGGCCATAATCCACTATCGGCAAAAGGTTTTTACCCGTGCCTGCAGCCAAACCCCTGTTTTCATACCGACTCTACTGGGCGCACCGTTTTGGTACGGCGCCGCTGCTACCCATGTCGCGTACAGAAATGGACGACCTCGGTTGGGACGCCTGTGACATTATCCTGGTAACCGGTGATGCCTATGTGGATCACCCGAGTTTCGGCATGGCGGTGATTGGCCGGGTTCTCGAGGCGCAGGGTTTTCGGGTTGGTATTATTGCCCAGCCGGACTGGAGTTCGGCCGAAGAATTCAGGTCGCTGGGTAAACCAAACCTGTTTTTCGGGGTGACGGCGGGCAATATGGATTCGATGGTCAACCGCTATACGGCTGACCGTAAAGTGCGTTCTGACGATGCCTATACGCCGGGCGGTCATGGTGGCAGTCGACCGGACCGTTCAGTGCTGGTGTACTCGCAGCGCTGTCGTGAAGCATTCCCGGATGCGGCATTAATTATCGGTGGTATCGAAGCCAGCCTGAGGCGTATTGCCCACTATGATTACTGGTCGGACAAGGTGCGGCGTTCGGTACTGCTCGATGCCAAGGCGGATCTGCTGGTATACGGTAACGGTGAACGCCAGGTCGTCGAGATTGCCCACCGCCTGGCCAGCGGCGAAGCGATTAAAGACATCCATGATATCCGTGGCACGGCCTTCATGCGCAAGCATTGTCCCGAAGGCTGGACAGAAATCAACTCGCAGGATATTGATCAGCCGGGCAAGATCGATCAACACATTGACCCTTACGCTGTGCAGCCGGGCACCCAAGCTAGCGACCAACCACAGGCAGCCGCCGATGGAGTCAGCGTACAGTTTCAACGTCGGCCAAAAATTGATCGGGCCACCAGCTTTATTCGCATGCCTAGCTTTGAGGCGGTAAAGAAAGACCCGGTGCTCTATGCACACGCTTCGCGGGTGCTGCACCTGGAAACCAACCCAGGTAATGCGCGCGCACTGGTACAGCGACACGGTGACCGGGATGTCTGGTTGAACCCGCCACCGTTACCGTTGACAACCAAAGAGCTGGATCGTGTATTTGAGCTGCCGTATACCCGCCAGCCGCATAAAGATTATGGATCTGAACGGCTGCCAGCTTATGAAATGATCCGTTTCTCGGTCAATATCATGCGCGGCTGTTTCGGTGGTTGTACCTTCTGCTCTATCACCGAGCATGAAGGCCGTATTATCCAGAACCGTTCGGAGGATTCGATTGTTAAAGAGATCGAAACCATTCGTGACACCGTGCCGGGTTTTACCGGTATTATTTCTGACGTCGGTGGGCCTACAGCCAATATGTACCGCTTGGCCTGCAAGAGCCTAAAGATTGAGGCGGCTTGCCGCCGACCTTCCTGCGTCTATCCCGGCATCTGTTCAAACCTGAATACCAGCCATGATCCGTTGATCCGCCTCTACAAACGTGTGCGCGACCTGCCGGGTATTAAAAAGGTGCTGGTAGCTTCCGGTCTGCGTTATGATCTGGCGGTTGAATCGCCGGACTATGTTAAAGAGCTGGTCAGTCACCATGTGGGTGGCTATCTGAAAATTGCGCCGGAGCATACCGAAGACGGGCCGCTGGATAAAATGATGAAGCCCGGCATGGGGGCGTATTACGCTTTCAAGGAGATGTTTGAAAAATACTCCAAGGAGGCTGACAAAGAGCAGTACCTGATTCCGTATTTTATCGCCGCCCACCCGGGTACTACGGAAGAGGATATGATGAATCTGGCGCTGTGGTTGAAGCGTAACGGCTTTCGTGCCGACCAGGTGCAGACTTTCCTACCATCACCGATGGCTACAGCGACGGCTATGTATCATTCAAACCATAACCCTTTACAAAAAATTAAACGCAACGGCGGACAAATCTCGATCCCAAAGGGGCTGAAGATGCGGCGTCTGCACAAGGCTTTCCTGCGTTATCATGATGCTGACAACTGGCCGCTATTGCGCGAAGCTCTGAAACGTATGGGGCGTGCCGACCTGATTGGTAATGGCAAGCGCCATCTGATCCCTACCTGGCAACCGCAAGGTACAGGTGGCGCGGGTGAAGGCGGGCGTGGTAAAGCAAAGCCATTCCGCACCCGGCATACAGGGCTGCCAAGTACGCCACCTGGGCAGAGAAAACGCAAGCAACGGCGACCGCCGTCATCAGGGCGTTAACCGCCCCGCAATTGTAGGGTCGAATTTATTCGACCAAATAAATTCGGCCCTACAATCACACCAGCATCATGGTGTAATGATGCGCTTCAGCGGTTCTGGTTTCGTGATACAAATACGACCACGCGCCAGATGGACCCAGCCGTTCACCTCAAAATTCTTTAGATGCCGCGATACCACTTCTCTGGCGGTGCCCAGACGTAATGCCAGCTCCTGGTGTGTGGTGGTGATGGTTGCCTCATCATTAGAAAGTTCCAGCAGTGTTTGCGCGAGATAACGTTCGATGGATGGCGCGCAGATCTGCTCCATACGTGATACAACATCAACCAGCCGGTCACCAAAACTTTTGAATACAAAGCGTCGAAAACGCGGTGATGCATCGATGGCCTGTTCAAACAGGGCAGCGCTTACGGTAAAGGCCACAACATCGGTTTCAGCTACAATGCCTGCGGGGAAGGGTTCGTGGCTTAATAGACAGGATGTTGTCAGTACGCAGCTGTCGCCCGAGCCAACATAATAGAGTACAACTTCTCTTCCGCTTTCGGTCAGCAGGTGCACGCGTGCTTTACCTGCAACTACGAACAGGTATTGTTCACATGGCATGCCGGGGGAAATGATGAGCGAGCCAGCTGGTGCTTCCACCTGCGTCGTATTATTGATGATACTGCGAATAGCGGGTTCGGTAGAATTGGCAAATTCCGGATAAACCTTGTTCCAGAGCATGCTTTTTTGGTTGGCATAGGCGTTCACTACCGATACTCCTGAATGTAAGACCCGAAGGCTTACCTTGCATAGTATCGTATTTGTCCGTCTGTGCTCTGTGACATTAGCTACATAATGTTGAAGGTTGTACTAAGGAACGTTCACGAAATAACTCATACAATTAGCTTGTCTCTTCACCCATAGTCTTCACCCTGAAAACAGTTATGTAGATCGACTACACGCCTGTTTTCATGTTGTATAAGTTATTTCATTCTCGTCTCTAATGCGTTGTGTTGTCTGGGTTTTTTGGTGTTTTTCCTGGTCAGAATAGGAGCGCAGCACTCAGCCAACAAGTGCTACGCTATGGCCTTTGGTTAAGTGGGAAGACTCAGGCGCGCCTACGTGCGACAGCAAACAGGCCGATCAGGCCCGATGCCAGTAATGGCAGTGCAGCAGGTATGGGCACGGCACTGACGGGCTTGAAGTTACCCCGGATTTCAATAAAGGGAAAACCTTCAGGTCGTGTGTCAGTCGCCGGACTGGTGAAGAGCGGGTTAGTGGTGTGAACTGCCACGAACATATTCCCAGACAGCAGGGCATCCACGATTTCATCGTTGCCTGGATGCATACCAAGCGCTACACCACCCTGGTCTTCCAACAGAATTGACACGCCATCCCGTTCAAACGCGAACCCCTGCGGGGTACCGAAAAAATCAGTTTCAGTGGCGGTGAATGTAGGGTCGATGGCGATAGGGCCGAAATTACCCGGATTGGCACCACCACCACCGGCATTATGCAGATGGATAGGTGAAGCATTTGGGCCAAAATCCCGTAATTCATCCAGTGTGATTCCAGTGACACCCAGCTGTATGTTCAGTGTATTCGCTTCATCATCCAATTGTAGCTTAATGACGCCTTTGGCCTCCGTGTCTACAACGCCGTTCGGGTCAGTGACCAGAGCCGGGTCCGAGCCATTCTGGTTGGCTGCGCTCAGAGTGCCTTCCAGGTTAATAATGGCCGCCTGGGTTGTTAGCGGAAGAATTGCTGCAGACAGCGTCAAGCCTATCAGAGCAGACTTTATCGAGCAGGACATAATTATCTCCTTAAGTGATTGAATTTAAAGTATATACCGTAAATAAGTGCTTGCCTGTATGAGTATAGGCGCTTGCTGGGGGTATCACAGTGACTCTGTCACACAGACATGTGATTACTTTGGGGTTTCCAGTGGGATTTCAGGGGTAAGCTGAGTAGTTACAAAGGTGCATAGATGCTGCTTGACTAAAGTATCCCGTCAATTTCCCGATGACACCCTGACTATCGCAAATCCACACAGTTCATGGCGTGAATTTTGTGATGGCGTATTTTTGGGGAATTTAAGGAATATTACAGCGTGCTCAAGCAGATGGAGACAAAACTCACAGGACATTATCGATATGCCTTGCGTGATTGGCGCTTTGGGCTGCTCATCTGCGTGCTGTTGCTCATCTCGTTCCCGGCATTATCTGAACAAGGTCTTTCAACAAAAATTAGCAGTTATTCGGTGAAAATTTTCAACCGTCAGCTGCAACAGGCGCAGGCCGGAGATGCGACAGCACAACTGGAAACGGCACAACGCTTTGAATCTGGTAAGGGAACTGAACGGGATATAGCGCAAGCCTTTGCCTGGTATTACAAAGCTGCTGAACAGGGATTGTCCGAAGCTCAGTATAAGCTCGCCACCATGCTGGAGGCAGGTATCGGCACGAAAAAAAACCTGCCGCAGGCGCAACGATGGTACGGAAAATCAGCGGCACAAAATTATGCCCTGGCAGTCGCCAGAATGGCTTTTCTTGGGAATGCCCAGCGCAAAGCGAAAATAAAGGCCGCAGAGAAAGATAAAGCCCGGCAGGAAGCACGGGCACAAGCGGCTCTGGAAGCAAAACATAAAGCCCAGCAGAAAGCTAAAGCCGCCCTGGCCACAAAACGCAAGGACGAACAGGCAGCTAAGTCCAGGCGGCTCGCTGAGCAGGCGAGGCGAGATCGTGCCCTTCAGTTGCAACAGCAGCTTGCTGCCGAACAACAAGTAAAAAAACAAAAGCAATCCGTGGAATCAGAGGTGGCCGCTATTGCCAAAACTATTGCAGCGCGTCCTGATCAACAAAAAACACTCGATCTGCTGCGCCAGAGTAATTGGTTGAGCAGTGATGTCGATGTTGATTTTTTACCTTCACCATTGAGTCGATGTGTGCGTCAGGGCATGCAGCTTTCATGCTTCAGTCAAGAGCGCGAAGTACTTAGTGAACAAAGCAATGTGCGCTATATGGCACAGTCAACCGTCAAAGTAACTGCTCCAGGCATCGTCACAATCAGCTACCGTTATCAGGTTACTCGAGTACGTGACAATAATAATCGCCTGGAACCACACCACGGTCCGAATCACCCTTTACCGAAAAAAGGCTGGCAAAACACTTTTGCCTATCAGTGTCGATTGGTTATTAACAATGCGCTTGAGTGTCACGACGGCAGCAACCGTCGTATCACATTTACGCGTAACACCTCCACGACTGCGGCAAGGTAAGCGGTGGCATCAATGAATAAACCAAATATCACTTTATCAAGGAGTAAGGCATGAAAACCAAGCATCAATTCAGCGCTTTAGGCGCAGCACTCGCCATGGTCATGGCACATAGCGCCCAGGCTGTTGAATTCAAGTGGAGCGGCTTTCTCAATATGATTGGTGCCAGAGCCAATGACTCGGCTTTGTATTTACACGAGGAAGGCAACATCGACGACAATGGCAGCTTTGAGGAATCCACACTTGGTCTGAATGCTATCGTTACTGTCAACGACAAGCTGAGTATTGCAGCACAGATTGCCAATGCACCAAGCGACCAGACGATCAGCTTCGACTGGGGTTATGGCACGCTGAACCTTGCTGAAAACTGGGCCGTCAAAGCCGGGCGCGTCAAGTTTCCCGGTTACCTGGTTTCCGAATATGTGCGTGTCGGTTACGCCTACCCCTGGATACGCCCACCGGAAGTGGTGTACTCCATCAATATGGCGGCACCCACGATGGGGCTAGATGCCTATGATGGTGGTGCGTTACACTTTTCGACCTTCACTGATAACTTCGACTATTCTGCGGAAATCTACGGCGGCGGACGCTCCACCGAGGTGATGGACTTTGACAAAATGTACGGTCTGGTGCTGCGCGCCAATACCGATATCGTTACCCTGGTTGCGGATGTCAACTGGTCAGTATTAAACAATCCATCCAGACTCAGCCCTGAGATGGCTACGATCATGGCGGATACGTCCAATCAGGATATGTTTACCGCCAGCGCCGGCGTCAATGCAGACTGGAACAATCTGGTTTTGTATGCCGAGTATGCCTTCACACAGTTGGACTTCCTCGAAAACCCCACTAGTGCCACCAGCGGGACAGATACCGTCGATGTTATAGGCTGGTACACTACACTGGGTTACCGATTCGGCAACCTGATGCCGCACCTGACTTATCAGTCATTGGATAACAGTAATGGCGGTCTCTCACAAACCAGCTGGACCGCTGGTTTGCGCTACGATTTGGGCAGTTCGACAACCGTCAAGCTGGAATGGCAGCGTATTGAGCCTGAATCCGCCAGCTCCAATGCCAGTGTACCGCTGTTGCTGAAAAATCAGCTCGGCCTGTTCACCAATGGTGCCGGTGTAACTCCATCCGACGAGGTCGATATGATTAGCGTTGCGGTTAACTTTATTTTCTGAGGAGAAGTCCATGAAGTTATCAACCGGTATATGCCAGTGCTCAGCGGTACTTTGTCTGCTGTTCGCCGGTACACTCCACGCTGAGCTGGCCGTTATCGCCCACCCGGATAATCCGGAGCCAGCACTGACGCTGAAACAGGTAAAACGGATTTATCTGGCTAAATCAAAAACATTTCCTCATGGTGGTGTTGTGCATCGTGCCGATCAGGAAAGCAATACACCTGCGTATCAGGAATTTATTGGCAGAGTGTTGGGGCTGAAAGAAAAGAGGCTAAATGCCTACTGGTCGAAAATGACATTTACTGGCCGTGGTGCACGCCCGGAAGTCGTCGGTAATGATGCAGATGTTAAGCAATGGGTGTTGGAACATCCAAAAGGCCTTGGGTATATCAACGCCGATCAGGTGGACGATCAAGTCAAAGTGTTGTTATTGGCCGAATAAATTCAGCCCTACAGGCCTCTCCCAACCTCATCAGTCCAATGTTGTCGGCGGTGAGTAGCTTATGCTGACGATAACGTAGCAGTTCTCACCATCGGCTACGCTAACCCGCACCTCGTCATCAACTGTTTTTTTCATTAGAGCACGGGCCATGGGAGCATCCATGCTGATCCAGCCTTTGTGAGGGTCGAGCTCGTCAGGACCAACGATGCGGTAACAATTTTCCCGGCCGCTTTCACTTTCGAGTGTTACCCAGGCCCCAAAAAATATCTGCTCCGGGTTGGTCGGGGTAGCGTCGACAATTTTGAGTTCCGGTAGGCGCTTCTGCAGGTAGCGAATCCGGCGATCGATTTCGCGCAATTCTTTTTTCCGATAAATATATTCTGCATTTTCTGAACGATCACCTTCGGCGGCGGCCGCTGACAACGCCCGAGTGACATCCGCCCGATGTTTCCAAACGGCATTAAGTTCGTCCTGTAGCTGCTCATAGCCCTCGCGGGTGATATAGGCAGAAGATTTTGGTGCTGGCGGGCGGTAACGTCCCATGTCGACATTATGGCATTCATGCCAGCTTATGGGTATGGCCCAGCCGTGGTGTTACACTCCGGCTAGTACTCCATCAACATTGGATCAATGGGCTTGATCATCCGTAGGGCTGAATTTATTCGGCCAATAACAA
>UOFK01000252.1_pt1 | contig 14254 bp, 17 predicted proteins | sample 1990061 | NCBI WGS metagenome assembly UOFK01 (sample SAMEA4728526, study PRJEB27164) | hydrothermal vent metagenome | biome: marine basaltic hydrothermal vent biome; feature: marine hydrothermal vent; material: mineral | place: Pacific Ocean | collected 2011-06-14/2011-07-23 | depth 1741 m
ACGTACCCCGTGTTTTCTTGCGCGTTACTTGCATGAGAGCGGCTTTCATCTGACCGAGGGTATGTTGCTGGCAGAATGGAGTCCAGACGGCAAGCGCCGTGAGTTGATTGATGTTGAGGAGCATGTCGCCGTACCGGCTGCATTGTTTGTAATCCCAGATGACTATACTGTGCTGCACACCAGCAAGTAAGTGTCATTCGTCACCGCCCTGAATCAGAAAAGCAGAAAAGGGGTCGGTGACGAATGGCACTAAGTTAAGCCGATATTGCCTTTGTAGGGTCGAATTTATTCGACCGGCCACGCCGATATTCAACCTGTCACCCCGGTTATAGCCACAACACTGGCAGTCGCTGGCAGCCTTTGGCCGAATGAATTCAGCCCTACAAGCTTAACTTAGTGCCATTCGGGTCGGTGACAAATCGCAATTATTCTCATTTGTCACCGACCCCTTTTTGGACCTGACTGTCGTCGTTTTTGGCCGAATAAATTCGGCCTTACAGGTTAAGTCATCGGTTGTAGGGTCGAATTCATTCGACCAGTCAGGCCGTTTTGGCCGAATAAATTCAGCCCTACCATGGTTAGGGACGAGAATAAAATAACTTATACAAGCTATTTGTATGAGTTATTTCGTGAACGTTCCTAAGTGATGTTTGTTTGCCCTTGCTGGTGCATGCAGGGCTGAGGAGTGCTATTTTCGGTTTATGACAGAAACTTTTGAATTGCATGCTCGCCTGGCGGCGGACTGCATTCCTATTGGACGCTTACCGCTAAGTCTGTTGCTGCTGTTGAATGATGCACATTACCCCTGGTATGTGCTCGTGCCGCGACGTGTCGGGGTGTTGGAAGCATTCGAGCTGCAGGCCGATGAACAGCAACAGCTGTGGCACGAGTCGGTACGCTTGTCGCAAGCGATGCAGCGGGCGTTTAGTGCTGACAAAATGAATATGGGCATGTTGGGCAATCTGGTGCCACAATTACATGTGCATCACATTGCGCGTTACAGAAATGACCCCGCATGGCCGGGTCCGGTCTGGGGGCACAGCGATCCCCAGCCCTATGAACAGCCGCTCATCAGTGAACGGCTGGCGATGGCCTGCGACTGGTTTGGCGATGAACTGGAGATGATATAGATGAAATCAGGCATATTAGTATTATCTGGATTATTGTTTATCACTTTGCAGGCATGCTCGCCGGGCGCTGACGAGGCAGCGCCAGCGCAGAAAAACAGCGAGCCGCAGCATGTTTGGAAAGACCAGGTCAAGGCATTGGAAAAAGCCAAAAATCTGGAACAGGAGATGAATGAATCCTTTGAAAAAAGAAGTCGGGATATTGAAAAACAAGCGCGGTGAAGCTTATGCTTGAACCCTGGCTACGGCTTTAGCAGGCCGCGCAGGAATTCAAGGTATTCCGGTTGATCCCAGGGGCGCCCCCCCAGTGCCTGAAAACGAATCTGACCTTCAGGGTCGACCAGGTAGGTGGCCGGCAGCCCGCGCGGCTGCCAGGCTTCGGTAGCCTGACCGTCGCGGTCCATCAGGCTGTCCATATCGGGTGCGAAGCTGCTCAGGAATTCGAACACGGTGTCTTCGTCTTCGGCGGTGTTGATCATAATGATCTGCAGAGGTTCGTCGGCCAGTAGCGTGGCCATACGCTGTACTGCGGGCATTTCCTTACGGCAAGGGCCACACCAGCTGGCCCAGAAATGTACAAATACCCATTGACCCTGGCTATCCTGCAGGGCAAGCGGCTCACCATCCATATTCGATAAGGTAAACAGTGGCGCTGGGCCAATGGCGTAATCGCGCAGCCCGTGGGGTAATCCGGGGGTGCTACCAGCGGCGCACGGCCCTGGGTTAGCGATTAGAAAAATCCACAGTAGTAGGCTTATTCGGGGGAGTCGTAGGCGCATTGTAATGTATCGTTTGTGTAGGTGATGACCGGCCCCTGCTGATCTGAGTCCGTGGCGAAGCGGGCCTTCAGGCTGATAGGAGTACTGACTCTGGGTAGGATAATGTTGCCCCCTTCCACTTCCTGCGGTTGATAGTCGAGTTTTTCCGGTAGCAAGGTCCAGCGGAAAGTGGATTGTTTGGCCATGGGTATTTGCATGTTTTTCCAAATAGGTTTCCAGTGGTTGCGGTGGAAGCGTCGCAGCGGCTTGCCGCCACTGCTGAATTCCCAGCTGTCCAGGTCCAGCCAAATAGTTTGCTGGCCGGTATTGTGAATACGAACGGTGATAAAGCATTGTTTAGATAGCAAATCAAGCATGGGGGTTGGAAAACCACGGGCCTCATAAAAAGCGCCCATCTGGTCGGGGGTGCGCGGTATAAACTCGACCTGAACTGTAGATTCGGCCAGCAGCCGGGCGGGTCCGGCTAGCAGGCCAACAGCCAGTAAAATTGAATAGCAGTGCAAATTCATTCGGTCGATAATAACCTGGAAAAACAGAGGGGTCGAATAAATTTTGCCCATAATTCTGCCCTGCACGCGATAAAAATCTCAATTCCTTCAATTCCAGGACGGATTGAACCACAATAGTGTCTTAATTTGATTCGGAATCGCGCTGTTGAGAATTTACCGCCCAAAATCCATTCGCCGTCTACTGCTGGTTGGCTTTGTGCTGGTCGTTGTGCCGCTGATGGCAGCACTAATCCATGCGACCTATGAGGTGGACCGTCTGGTCGCTCAGGGGCAACGCGCTTTGTTTGCCACGGTGCGGGCGACGCAAAGCAGCCAGTTGTTGCTTGAGGCGATTACCGATATGGAGCGCAGCGCGTTGCAATACAAAGTCTTGGGCGACGTAGCGCTGTTACAGGTCTACCAGGAGAATCATCAGAAATTTATCGATACTGCCAGGAAACTTGCGGCACTGAATCTGTCTAATCTACAGCACGAGCGCTTGCAAATGATGATGCGCGTGGAAGAAGGTATCAGCGAAGCGCTGGAACTGTTTCCGCACGATGCCAAGGAAACGGCAGCGGCCGTTGAAGGCTTTGCCTCACTTGCCCGTGATGCACGTAAGATGTTGCTAGATAATCGAAAATTAGTCGAGGGTGCGGTTGGTACCATGGAAAGTAAAGGTGCCGAGGTGCAACGTAGTCTGGTCGTCCAGGCCGTGGCGTTGGTGCCCGGGGCGCTGATTCTGGCGGGTATTTTTACCGTTCTGATTACGCGCCCACTCAAACAGATGGATAAGGCAATTCGACGCCTGGGAGACGGTGATTTTTCCAAGCCGGCGCAAATTGTAGGGCCGCATGATCTTGAGCAGCTGGGTGAGCGGATCAACTGGATGCGCACCCGCTTACTGGAGGTCGAGCAGGAGAAAACCCGCTTTTTACAACGTATATCCCACGAGCTGAAAACGCCGTTAACGGCAGTCCGCGAAGGCGCGGAACTTCTCAGCGACGAAATGTTTGGCCATCTGAACGCCCAGCAGGCCGAAATTACTGCTATATTGCGGGACAATACGCTGCAGTTGCAGAAACTCATCGAGAATTTGCTGAATTTCAACGTCGCCAGCTCACGTGCCTTTACGCTCCGTCTGGAATCGGTAGCTCTTCGCGCTCTGGTTCATAATGTTCTTTCGGATCATAAAGTTGCGATAATGGCTAGGCAGCTGGTATTGGATATTTCACTGCAGCCGGTGGCAATAAGGGGTGATCGTACAAAGCTGTGTACGGTAATAGATAATTTGATCTCCAACGCGATCAAGTTTTCTCCAGAGGGAGGGCGCTTACGTGTTCGCCTGGAATCGCGTGATGGCCAGGCGATTGTCGAGGTCGCTGATTCGGGGCCGGGTATTCCCGAGGATGAACGCCGTAGGATCTTTGATGCGTTCTATCAGGGCAGTCATTCGGCTAATGGCCGTGTGCGCGGTACCGGGCTGGGATTGTCCATAGCGCGTGAATATGCCCAGGCTCATCGTGGTTATATTGAGGTGATTAAGAGTGAGAGTACCGGTGCGTGCTTGCGGGTGGTACTGCCGCTGGAACAAGCAGAGGAAAAATGTGCGTAAATTTGTTTTGATATCAATGAGTGTTGTGCTGGTCGCCTGTCAGCCCATGCCGGTGTACCATCATCGGGAAGGCACGGTGCCAGTGTCGGTACAGGTGGATGACGCGGCCTTATGGCTGGAAGAATGGCATCAGGTGCTTGATTTGCCGAAAGATAAAATCGCGCTGATACTGAAAAGCTGGGAAGCGGATTTTGCCCGCAGTAACGACCCAAGGACCCGCTTGCGGCTGGCACTACTACTAACAACCGGCCCAGTGCCGGTACGTGACCAGCAGCGGGCGCGAGCCTTGATTGAGGGCATGGATAGAGCCGAGACCAGCGAGACCACGCTGGCCCTGGCAGCATTACTGCAGCAGATAATCGAAGAACAGCTGTGGTCCAGTGATAGAATCGTAGAGCTAAAAGGAGAATCACGTCAGCTAAATGCTCGTGTTGCTGAGTTGGAACAACAATTGCAGGAGCTGACTAACATTGAGCAAAGTATTCAACAACGAGAAACTCCGGGTACCCGGAAGGAGAAACCATGAGCGCATGTCGTTATCGAATTTTGGTGGTTGACGATGATCCGGCGCTGCTGCGGTTACTGTCCATGCGTCTATCCGCAGTGGGTTATGAAGTGGCCGCTGTGGAGAGTGGTGAAAAAGCCATAGCCCAGATCCCGACTTTCCAACCACACTTGGTAATCACAGACTTACGCATGGATGGCATGGACGGCATGGCGTTGTTTGACCAGATACACCAGCGCAGTTCGGCATTGCCGGTGATTATTCTCACCGCGCACGGGTCTATCCCTGATGCGGTTGACGCCACCAGCCGTGGTGTATTTGGCTACCTGACCAAGCCGTTCGACAGCAAAGACCTGCTGGACCAAGTGACCCGCGCTTTGCGTGTGAGCGGCGAGAAGCACGAGCGCTCTGAGGAAGAATACGTCGCAGAATGGCGTCAGTCCATTATCACCCGCAGCCCGCTAATGGAAGATTTGCTGGGTCAGGCTCGGCTGGTAGCAGCCAGCGAAGCCAGTGTTTTCATCCATGGGCAGAGTGGTACCGGCAAGGAAGTATTGGCGAAGGCGATTCATGACGCCAGCCCGCGCGTCGACGGTGAGTTTGTTGCCGTCAACTGCAGCGCCATCCCCGAATCGCTATTCGAGTCTGAATTTTTCGGGCACATGAAAGGTTCTTTTACTGGCGCGACTCGTGACCACAAGGGTTTGTTCCAGGCCGCCCACGGCGGCACGCTGTTCCTGGATGAAATCGGTGATATGCCGATGAGTTTTCAGGTAAAATTGCTGCGCGCGATTCAGGAGCGCAGTGTTCGCCCGGTCGGCGCCACCCGTGCACAGCCGGTGGATGTGCGCATTATATCGGCGACTCACCGTGATCTGGATGAGCTGCGCAACAGCGGCATTTTCCGTGAGGATCTGTATTACCGCTTGAACGTGGTTGCTATGGAGATCCCATCACTGGCGGCGCGGCGCGAGGACATCCCTCTACTAGCTGGTCATTTCATTAAAGTACTGGATGATGCGACCAGAAAAAAGATCAAAGGCTTCGCGCCAGAGGCCATGGAGGTATTGTTATCGGCACCCTGGCCGGGCAATGTACGGCAGCTGTTTAATGTGGTTGAGCAATCGGTTGCTTTTGCCACGACCTCGCTGATTCCGGTCAGCCTGGTGCAGCGTGCCTTACGCGATGAAGTGGAAGTTGCCATGCCTGCGTTCGCAGACGCGCGTTCACGCTTTGAACGTGAGTATTTGACCCAACTGCTGCAGATCACCAGTGGGAATGTCAGCCAGGCGGCGCGTGTGGCAAAACGTAACCGCACCGAGTTTTACAAGCTATTGCATAAGCATCATTTGAATCCGTCACAGTTCAAGACGGCTCGCGCTTCCGTATAATCTGTCTCTATATGGAGACAGGTTACGTGGATGTATTTCAAATAAATACAGTGAGTTACCTAAAATTAAGTCGCTATATGGCGACAGTATTTCGAGTTCTTGGACTTCGTGCGCCGCCTATCGCTCTGCTGCATTCCAGGTTTCGCCGACAGGACTCAATGCGGGTCGGTGTTGTTCATAATGGGGGAAGGCTTGTCACAATTTTATTGGCCGGTGCGTATTTATTACGAAGACACCGATAGTGGCGGCGTAGTGTATTACGCCAACTACTTGAAATTTATGGAACGTGCGCGTACCGAATATTTGCGTTCTCTCGGTTTTGAGCAGGACCGGCTGCGGTTGGAGCAGGGCGTCTTGTTTGCGGTACGTTCAGTACAAGTCGACTATCGTCAGCCAGCTTGGTTTAATGATGCGCTGGAAATCAGTGCGCAAGTTAATACTGTCCGGCGCACCAGCTTGATCTTTAATCAACGCATTATGCGCTGTGAAGCAGGCGATCTGGTATGCGAAGGCCAGATACGCATTGCCTGTGTCGATGCTGGCACGTTCAAACCCTCACCCATTCCCGAAACACTTCGCTCGGAGCTTTTGAATGCAAGCTGATTTGTCTTTTTTCAGTCTGGTGGCTGGCGCCAGTGTTGTTGTACAGCTGGTTATGTTGCTGTTGTTGCTCGTCTCGATCATGTCCTGGACTATGATTTTCCGCAAGCGCGGCGCACTTGCTGCCGCTCGCAGTGATGCAGAACAGTTTGAGGACCGATTTTGGTCCGGTGGTGAATTGGCGACGCTCTACCAGCAGTTATCGCCGCGGACCAATGAGTTGAGCGGCCTGGGTAATATCTTTGTATCGGGCTTCAAAGAATTCACCCGCCTGCGTCAGCATAGCGGCAGTGCTCCGATGGCCATGGTGGCGGGGGCGCAGCGTTGTATGCGCGTGTCCCTGTCACGCGAGATCGATGAGTTGGAGGTTCACCTGTCATTTCTGGCCACAGTGGGTTCTACCAGCCCCTACGTGGGCTTATTCGGCACCGTTTGGGGTATTATGAATGCATTTGTCGGGCTGGGTAATGTACATCAGGCGACGTTGGCGATGGTGGCACCAGGTATTGCCGAGGCACTGATTGCGACGGCCATGGGCTTGTTCGCGGCCATACCGGCAGTGATTGCCTACAACCGCTACTCCAATGATGTAGAGCGCCTGGAAAGTCGTTACGACAATTTCCTGGAAGAATTCACCAGCATTTTGCAGAGGCAGGCGCATGATTAGAGTGCGCACAGAGGCTGAGGTCAGGTAGCCAGTATGGCCAGACAACGTGCCAGAAAACGCCCCATGTCCGAGATCAACGTCGTGCCTTACATCGATGTCATGCTGGTCTTGCTGGTCATTTTTATGATTACAGCACCGCTGTTGAATCAAGGCGTCGAAGTTGAGCTGCCACAGGCTGATGCTGAGCCGATGGGAGAAGAACAAGATCCGCTGGTGTTGACTGTTGATGCCGAGGGCCGCTACTTCCTTAATATAGGCGGTGATCCAGAAGTTGCCATTGATGCTGAGACACTGGTTACCCGGACGGCTACCATCATCCGCCAGCGCCCAAAAGTCTCGGTATTGGTGCGCGGCGATGTTCGTGTGGATTATGGTGATGTGGTTGCGGCCATGGCGTTATTACAACAGGCGGGTGCCTCCAGGGTAGGTCTGGTGACCGAACCTGACGGGGGGGATGGGTAGATTCGCGGGCTGTGGCAATTACTGCGTGAGCGTCCAAGCGCATTTATTTATGCTGTCCTGGTGCACGTCGCGTTGCTGGCAGTGTTGATGTTTAGTCTCGACTGGTCATCGACTATCAAACCGAGTGTTTCCAGTAGACCGGCACCGGTACAGGCGGTGGTTATCGATGCGGCCAGACTTGATGCTGAGGTTAAGCGTAAGCAGGCGGTGGAAGCGGAAAAAAAGCGCGAAATAGAGGCAAAACGCCAGGCCACCGAAAAGAAAAAAGCCGAGGCTAAAAAACAGATCGAGGCCAAGAAAGAAGCTGAGGTCAAGAAGAAAGCCGAGGCTAAGAAGAAAGCCGAGGCTAAGAAGAAAGCCGAGGCTAAGAAGAAGGCCGAGGCTAAGAAGAAGGCCGAGGCTAAGAAGAAGGCCGAGGCTAAGAAGAAGGCCGAGGCTAAGAAGAAGGCCGAGGCTAAGAAAAAAGCTGAGGTCAAGAAGAAAGCCGAGGCCAAGAAGAAAGCCGAGGCCAAGAAGAAAGCCGAGGCGGAAAAGAAGCGCAAGCAGGAAGAGGTTCGGCGCAAGGCCGCAGAGAAAGAGATGCAGGCCCGGTTGGCAGCTGAACAGGAACGCGATGCCGCGCAGCGCCATTCTGCCATGCAGCGTATGATTAACGAATATGCGCAGTACATAAAGGAAAAAGTACAGCGCAGCTGGATACGACCAGTGAGTTCTGGTGATGGCTTGTCCTGCACAGTGCAGGTCCGGCTCATACCGAGCGGTGAAGTCATTGATGTGCAGATTGTACGCAGTAGTGGTAATGCGGCCTTCGATCGCTCAGTGGAAGCCGCAGTATTCAAGGCATCACCCCTGCCGGTACCGCCGGACCCGGATGTAATGGAACAGTTCCGTACACTGAAATTTGAATTTGACCCTGGATAAATTTGACCCTGGATGAAAATGAAATCTATATATCATGGCCTGTTGAGTATTTTGCTGGCACTGCCATTACTGGTGCAGGCAGCTTTAACTATCGAGATTACCCAGGGTATTGATGGTGCTGTACCCATTGCCGTGGTGCCGTTTGGCAGCGATGGTAGCCGCTCCCAGTTACCAGAGGATGTGGCCGCTATCATTGCAGCAGACCTGGCGCGCAGCGGTCAGTTTGCTCCGGTACCGGAACAAAATCTGATAGCCCGACCGGTTGAGAACAGTCAGGTCAGGTTTTCCGACTGGCGTACATTGGGCGTTGAAAGTTTAGTTATTGGCAAAGTCGAACCCGCAGGTGCTGGCCAATATCGCATCCGGTTTCGCCTGTTCGATGTATTTCGTGGTCGCCAGATCACGGGTTATAGTCTGCCAGCCTCCGCTGATAAATTACGCTATGCGGCACACCGTATCAGCGATATTATTTATGAAGCGCTGACCGGGCAGCCGGGCGCTTTTGCAACTAAAATAGCCTATGTGATTTCAGAAAAACGCAATACCAACACGGTGTACAAACTGGAACTGGCTGACAGTGATGGCTATAACCCCAAAACACTGTTGAGTTCTGCTCAACCGCTGATGTCGCCTGCTTGGTCTGCCGATGGTCGCAAGTTGGCCTATGTCTCGTTTGAAAAACGTCGTGCAGCCGTGTTCGTTCAGGATGTCGCTACCGGGCAGCGTGACGAACTGGCGGCCTTTGCTGGCATCAACGGCGCGCCCGCCTGGTCGCCGGATGGCCGCAGTATGGCGGTAACGTTATCCCGCGACGGGAATCCTGAAATCTACAGCATGCGTTTGTCGGATAAAAAACTGAAACGCCTGACTAATAGTGGGTCCATTGACACCGAGCCGGTGTGGTCGCCGGATGGGCGGAGTATTGTATTTACCTCTGACCGGGGCGGTAGCCCACAGCTCTACCGTATGCCAGCACAGGGAGGGCGTGCGCAACGTGTGACCTTTGAAGGTAGTTACAATGCCAGCGCTGATTTCTCGCCAGACGGGAAGATACTGGCCATGGTGCATGCCGAGGGTGGCCGTTATCAGATTGCCACGTTAGACCTGGATAGCGGACTGTTGCGTATACTCAGCGATGGTAAGCTGGACGAATCCCCCAGTTTTGCGCCCAACGGCAGTATGATTATTTATGCTTCGGAGGTCGGACACCGGGGGGTGTTGGCCGCTGTGTCAAGCGATGGCCGTTTCCGCCAGCGCTTCAGTCTGCAACAGGGAAATGTGCGTGAGCCGGTATGGTCGTCGTTTGATAAGCGCGAGTAGCATTCAGAGTTAGATGGGTTAAATGAGCTTAACTTAGTACTATGTCAGTGGGTAGTGAAATAGCAGGGTTACATTTTTCATTTAGAGGAGCAGTAAAGTATGAAACTCATTCGCAATATGGCAGTAGCCTTGATAGTGGTGGTATTCGCCGGTTGTAGTACAACAGGTGGTGAAAAGGACGATAGCGTTGTCATCGAAGATCGCAGTGATGCTGCTGGTGATAACGGTGCAGTGACTACCGGTGTCGGTGGCGGCTATGGCGATCTGACTATTGAATCTCTCAACGACCCGAACAGCGCGCTGTCGCAGCGGGTGATTTACTTCGAATATGATAGCGGCGATGTCGCTAGCCAGGACCGCCCTTTGGTCGAGGCGCATGCTGAATTTCTGGCTGCTAATCCGGAGATCAGGGTGACGGTGGAGGGACACGCTGACGAGCGCGGTGCACGCGAATATAACATCGGTCTGGGTGATCAGCGTGCTCAAGCGGTGCGCCGTATGCTGGAATTTCAAGGCGTTTCGCCGAGCCAGATCAGTACAGTCAGTTTTGGTGAAGAAAAACCGGCCGTTGAAGGCCACGATGAGTCTGCCTGGAGCATGAACCGTCGTGTGGAACTGGTCTATGTCGGTTACTAAAAACGGTGTGACAGCAGTATTGCTGGCGCTGTCGGCAAATGTGCCGGCAGCTGGCAATGCTGATCTCGGAACACGCGTGCAGCAGCTAGAGCGTAAGCTGGACAGCCGGGGTCTGATGGACATGCAAGGGCAGGTGACTGCTCTACAGCGAGAAGTACAGCAATTGCGTGGCGAAATCGAAGTGCAAACGCATACGCTGAAAAATCTACAAAAGCGACAGCGTGACCTGTATCTGGATATTGATCGTCGCTTGTACCGTCTCGAAGCTGGCGGTGCGACACCACAACCGACCTCATCCAGAGGCACAGCAACGTCTGGAGCTGCAGTCAGCGGTTTGGCTGCAAGCGCTACAGCTTCGGTGGCGGCAATAGCGACATTAAGCCCGGCAGATCAGCGCAAGGCCTATGACCAAGCATTCGAGTTGCTGAAAGAAGGCCGTTATACCGATGCGTCTGCGGCTTTTCAGTTGTTTTTGAAAACCTACCCGGACAGTAGCTATGCCGACAACGCCCAGTATTGGCTTGGAGAAGTGTATTACGTGACTCGCCAGTTCAAGCAGGCACTAAGCGAGTTCGACAAAGTATTGACACAGCATTCCGGTAGCAGTAAGAGTGCCGATGCCCGTTTGAAGATGGGCTATATCTTCTATGAGCAAAAGGACTGGGCGAAGGCGCGTAAGGCGCTAGAACAGGTCATCAAGGATTTTCCGGGCAGTACCAGTGCAAAGCTGGCCCGGGAGCGCCTGGACCTCATACAGTAGAATTGAGAATGGCTGTTGTAGAAGTTCCCCCTGGTCACGACAGGCGGCATCCGCCATTGGCATCTTGAGATGTTGCAAGTGAGCCTGAGAATCACCGAAGTGTTTCTCTCTTTGCAAGGCGAATCCACTCGTGTTGGTCTGCCAACCGTGTTTGTACGGCTGACCGGTTGTCCACTACGCTGTCAGTATTGCGACACGGAGTACGCATTTCGCGGCGGCGAGTCACTGCCGTTGCAGCTGTTGTTAAACAAAGTTGCGACTTACCAGGTGCGCTATGTCACGGTGACCGGCGGAGAACCACTAGCGCAATCCGCCTGTCTGCCCTTTCTCGAACAGTTGTGTGATATTGGCTACCAGGTGTCATTGGAAACCAGTGGCGCACTTGATGTCAGCCAGGTCGATGAGCGTGTCACCAAGGTGATGGACCTCAAGACACCCGGCTCGGGTGAGGCTGGACGCAACCAGCTCGAAAATCTCGATTATCTGACACCGCGTGATCAGATCAAATTTGTCGTCTGTGACCGCGCCGACTACGATTGGGCGCGCCAGGTTATCGATGAGCACAGCCTTGTCGGGCGCTGTGAGCTGTTGATGTCGCCCAGCAACCGGCAGCAGGACGCCACCGAATTGGCCGAATGGATTTTGAGCGACCGCCTGCGCGTGCGCTTTCAGATACAGTTACACAAGATTTTGTGGGATAATGAGCCAGGGCGCTAAACCTGACAAAGCTATAGTTTTGCTCTCCGGCGGCCTGGACTCGGCTACTGTGCTGGCACAGGCCAACCGGAAGGGTTATGCCTGCTATGCGCTGAGCCTGGACTACGGCCAGCGGCATTCAGCCGAGCTGGCCGCCGCTGGTCGCGTGGTCGATGCGCTGGGGGTTATTGAGCATAAGGTCATCCCCCTGGATTTGACCCAGATCGGGGGCTCGGCCTTGACTGACGACCAGATCAAGGTGCCGGATGCACCCGGCAAAGGCATACCCATCACTTATGTGCCTGCCCGCAATACTATTTTCCTGTCTCTGGCGCTGGGCTGGGCAGAGGTTCTGGGAGCCTGGGACCTATTTATCGGCGTTAACGCGGTGGACTATTCTGGTTATCCTGACTGTCGGCCGGAATATATTGAAGCGTTTCGGCGTCTTTGTCAGTTAGCCACTCAAGCTGGAGTCGAGGGCGGCGAATTTCGGGTGCACGCACCACTTATTGAAATGAGCAAGGCGGACATCATTCGAACCGGTACGCGTCTGGGGGTTGACTATGGGCTGACAGTGTCCTGTTACGCCGCCGACGAGATGGGGAGGGCTTGCGGGCGTTGCGATTCCTGCCGGTTGCGCAGGCAGGGGTTTGTCGACGCTGGGATCACCGATCCCACCGTCTACCGCTAATCTTTAATTAACTAATACAGATGAACTTATGGAAATCACAGTAGCTGACCAGGTGCTTCTAGCCACCTTCGTTGTGACCGTCATTATGGGCGCAGTCGCCAATAAAACCAATTTCTGCACCATGGGCGCCGTATCCGATGTTGTCAATATGGGCGATACAGGCCGCATGCGCGCCTGGTTTTTTGCCATTGCCATCGCCATGGTGGGCGTTATGGTGTTTGAGTCGCTATCGGGTGGCTCGGTTGATCACACCCTACCACCTTATCGTAGCGCCGGTTTTGCTTGGGCACGCTACCTTGTTGGAGGCTTGATATTCGGTATCGGCATGACCCTGGCCAGCGGTTGTGCCAACAAAACGCTCATTCGCCTGGGCGGCGGCAACCTCAAATCCTTATTCGTGTTGCTGGTAGTCGGTATTTTCGCTTACCTGATGACCAAGACTGATTTTTATGCGCTATTGTTTCATCCCTGGGTGCAGGCGACCACCATTGACCTGGTGAAACTGGGTATTTCTTATCAGGATATTGGCGCCATGATTTCCGCACGCACCGATCTTGGTGACATGGGCTCTATTCGCCTTATGGTGGGTGTGCCGGTTGCTCTTGCCATCCTATTGTGGGTGTTTAAATCGCGTGACTTCCGCAGCAGTTGGGATAATCTGTTGGGCGGCGGTGCTATCGGCCTGGCCGTTGCTGGCGGCTGGTTTATTACTGGTGGCCCGCTCGGCCGTGAATGGATCGAGAGTGCGGAATGGCTGGATGAAAAGCCTATCAATGTTGCTGTTCAGTCATATACTTTTGTTAACCCAATGGGCGAATTACTCGCCTGGATGATGGCTGAGTTCAATCCTTTGCTGTTGAGCTTCGGCCTGGTCTCGCTGGGGGGCGTCATTGTTGGCTCGTTCGCCTACGCGCTGGTGAGCGGCAAATTCCGGTTTGAATGGTTCAGCTCGGTGCGTGATTTCATTAGTCATATATTTGGCGCCATGCTTATGGGCATCGGTGGCGTGCTGGCTATGGGTTGCACGCTGGGTCAGGGTGTTACTGGTATGTCGACCATGGCATTGGGTTCCTTCATGGCGCTGGGTGCAATTATTTTCGGTAGTGCGTTGACGATGAAATACCAGTACTACAAACTGCTGTACGAGGCCGAGGCAACCGTCGGCAAGACGCTGGTCACTGCGTTGGTTGAACTGCGCCTGCTGCCTCAGAGTATGCGCAAGCTCAAAGCTCTGTAGTTGGGAATGGGGCCGTCGCCGACCTTGCCATTTTTGCTGGGTTAGGTATCATGCCCGGCTCTCCACGGGTCGTTAGCTCAGCTGGTAGAGCAGTTGGCTTTTAACCAATTGGTCATAGGTTCAAATCCTATACGACCCACCAAATCAATGGCTTAAGGGGCTCTTTCTGGGCCCCGAATTTCTTGTGGCAGATTTGTGCCAGGAATTCTTTCAGCTTGTTTCTCCCGCGCTGGGTTTGAGGTTTACCGCGATCGCTCTTAGCTGCTCGGGAGCCAGGTGAGCATAGCGATCCCGGACGATCTCCGGGCTGGTCCATCCGCCAATTTTCATCAACTCATCAATCGTTGTACCAGCTTGCC
>UOFK01000039.1_pt1 | contig 14101 bp, 13 predicted proteins | sample 1990061 | NCBI WGS metagenome assembly UOFK01 (sample SAMEA4728526, study PRJEB27164) | hydrothermal vent metagenome | biome: marine basaltic hydrothermal vent biome; feature: marine hydrothermal vent; material: mineral | place: Pacific Ocean | collected 2011-06-14/2011-07-23 | depth 1741 m
GCGAAGTAAAAGCAGTCACCGCTGGTTGAGGGAACATTTTGACGATGAATACGTCAAAAAGGCTCAACGGGAAGGTTATCGATCACGAGCCGTCTACAAACTGGACGAAATTCAGGCCAAAGACCGTATTCTCAAGCCGGGTATGTCACTGGTTGATCTGGGCGCCGCACCGGGTGGCTGGAGCCAGTACGCATTAGAATTGATTGGACGTAAGGGTGTGGTGGTGGCGGTGGATATTTTGCCTATGAAACCCTTGCCAGGAGTGGTTTTTGTCGAGGGCGATTTCCGTGAGCAGTCCGTGTTGGACGAACTCTTAGTCCTGTTGGAGGGGCGCAAAATAGACCTTGTAATGTCAGATATCGCCCCCAATATAAGCGGTATGGATGCTGTTGATCAGCCCAGAGCTATGTATCTTGCGGAATTGACAGTGGATTTTGCTGATCGCGTGCTGCGGCCCGGTGGTGATCTGCTAGTGAAATTGTTTCAGGGAGAGGGTTTTGATGCACTGCTCAAAGAACTAAAAAAACATTATAATCAGGTATTTATGCGTAAGCCAAAAGCTTCGCGGCCGCGTTCGCGCGAAGTCTATGCGCTGGCGAGAGGCCGCAAAATATAGTATGTTTCAGAAAACTGGTAGCCGGGCCGAAATGCCTTACAGGACAATAGCTTTAGCTGCGCTACTTTTCTTAAATCAACATCTACGGTTTAATACTCGGCGAATAGTTGAAATGGCAGTAACCACTCAGGGGTGAGCTGAGCAGGTACTAAGTTAAGAGGTAATTGATTTGAACGACATGGCGAAGAATATTCTTCTATGGGTGGTCATTGCGGTCGTCCTGATGTCCGTATTTAATAATTTTGGCCCGCCTGCGCCGCGTGCTCAGAGTCTGGCGTATTCCGATTTTATTGGTAACGTTAAAAACGGCCGTGTGCAAAGTGTAGTTATTGATGGCCGTGTGGTCAAAGGCCAGTTGGCCAGTGGTGAAAAATTCTCCACCTACACACCCAATGATCCCGAAATGATTAATGACTTGCTGGTTAATGGTGTGCAGGTCAAGGCACAAGCGCCGGAACAGGAATCCCTGTGGATGCAAATCTTCATTTCCTGGTTCCCGATGCTGTTACTGATCGGTGTGTGGATTTTCTTCATGCGCCAGATGCAGGGTGGTGCTGGTGGTCGCGGTGCCATGTCCTTCGGCAAAAGCCGGGCACGGTTGCTCGGCGAGGATCAGGTCAAGATATCCTTCAATGATGTTGCTGGTGTCGAGGAAGCCAAGGAAGAGGTGAGCGAGCTTGTCCAGTTCCTCAGAGATCCAGGCAAGTTTCAGAAACTCGGTGGTAAGATTCCCCAGGGCGTGTTGTTGGTCGGTTCACCTGGTACCGGTAAAACGTTACTCGCGAAAGCCATTGCCGGCGAGGCTAAGGTGCCGTTCTTCACCATCTCCGGTTCTGACTTTGTGGAAATGTTTGTCGGCGTGGGCGCATCGCGTGTACGTGATATGTTTGAACAGGCCAAGAAACATGCTCCCTGCATCATCTTCATCGATGAAATCGACGCTGTTGGTCGACACCGTGGCGCCGGACTGGGCGGTGGTCACGACGAACGTGAACAGACGCTCAATCAGCTGCTGGTTGAAATGGACGGCTTTGAAGGTAACGAAGGTGTTATCGTTATTGCGGCCACCAACCGGCCGGATGTGCTTGACCCGGCGTTGTTGCGTCCTGGCCGTTTCGACCGCCAGGTGGTAGTGCCGTTGCCGGATATCCGTGGGCGTGAACAGATTCTCAAGGTGCATCTACGTAAAGTCCCCGCCGGTGACGACCTTAAGCCCGGTGTGATTGCTCGTGGTACACCGGGGTTTTCCGGTGCAGATCTGGCCAACCTGGTCAATGAGGCCGCTTTGTTTGCGGCTCGTGCCAACAAGCGTCTGGTCGATATGGAAGACCTCGACAAGGCCAAGGACAAGATCATGATGGGTGCCGAACGGCGTTCCATGGTGATGAGTGAAGACGAGAAAAAACTGACGGCTTATCACGAAGCGGGCCACGCTATTGTCGGGCGTCTGGTACCGTCGCACGACCCAGTTTATAAAGTGACTATTATCCCCCGTGGCCGTGCTCTGGGTGTGACCATGTTCCTGCCGGAAGAAGATCGTTACAGTTATAGCCGACAGCGTTTGGAGAGCCAGATTTCCAGCTTGTTTGGTGGCCGTATTGCCGAGGAAATGATCTTTGGCGAAGACATGGTCACCACCGGCGCATCGAATGATATTCAGCGCTCCACTGAACTGGCACGCAGTATGGTGACCAAGTGGGGTTTGTCTAAACGCCTGGGGCCATTGACCTATAGCGAAGAAGAGGGTGAGATCTTTTTGGGGCATTCGGTGGCGCAGCACAAGAGTGTATCCGACGAAACCGCGCACGCAATTGATGGTGAGATGCGCACAATTATTGACCGTAACTACACTCGCGCCAAGCAGATTCTGACCGAACATCTTCAGCATTTGCACGCCATGGCCGAGGCGCTAATCAAATACGAGACCATTGATAGCGATCAGATCGATGATATTATGGGCGGGAAAGCGCCGCGCGAACCCAAGGACTGGGATGATAATCAGTCAAATGGTAAAGGTACCAACGACAGTACCAGCAAGGATGACAGCAAGGACGGCACTGATCCTATTGGTGGGCCTGCCGGGCAGCACTGATCGACTGCAACGGTAAAACGCTGGATTTATCACGCCCGCAAGTCATGGGCGTACTCAATGTCACTCCCGATTCCTTTTCGGACGGGGGTGATTTTTTTGCGCTTGAATCTGCCGTTGAAAGAGCGTTGCAGATGCAAGCCGAAGGCGCCGCTATTATTGATATCGGTGGCGAATCGACACGGCCTGGTGCTGATCCCGTATCGGCTAGTGAGGAAATAGACCGGGTTGTAGCCGTTATCGAAAACCTGGCACCACAATTAAAAATACCCATTTCCATTGATACGCAGAAGCCAGCAGTCATGCGTGCTGCAGTCGAAGCTGGCGCCGGTTTGATTAATGATGTCAATGCCCTGCGGGAAAATGGCGCCCTGGAAGCTGCTACAGACTGTTCGGTGCCGGTATCGCTCATGCACATGCAAGGCGACCCCCACAGCATGCAGGAGGCACCGCAGTATACGAGTGTCGTTGATGAGGTGAGCGACTTTCTAGGCAATCGGGTGCAAGCCTGCGAAGCGGCGGGTATTCCTCGTGACAGGTTGCTGCTGGACCCGGGTTTCGGGTTTGGAAAAACCGTAGAACACAATTTACAGCTGCTGGCGCGTCTTGATCTGCTCTGTAGTATGGGGTTTCCCCTATTGGTTGGGCTCTCGCGAAAGTCCATGATAGGCAAAATGCTGGGGCTTGGGGTGGATGAACGCCTACCCGCGAGTATCGCGTTAGCGGTGCTCGCCGTAGAGCGCGGCGCAGTGCTGGTACGATCACACGATGTGGCTGCGACCTGGCAGGCGTTACAGATGAATGTGGTTTTACGAACGGCGAGTCAGAAAAACCCTTGAATGCTTTTAGATCGATAAGTAAAACCTGTAGGGCCGAATTTATTCGGCCAAAAGCTGCCAGTGACTACTTATATTGCGGTTGTAATCGGCATAACAGATTGAATGCCAGCGTGGTTGGTCGAATAAATTCGACCCTACAAGTGGGTTAAATAGGCTTAGCTTGTGCCATTCGGATCAGGAGTAATATTTAGTGACGAAAAAATATTTTGGTACCGACGGTATTCGTGGGCGGGTCGGTGAACAGCCCATTAATGCGGAATTTATGCTCAAACTGGGCTGGGCTACCGGCCGGGTGCTGGGTAATGGTCGCAAAGCCCGAGTGGTGATCGGTAAAGACACCCGCATCTCAGGCTATATGTTTGAGTCTGCTCTGGAGGCGGGGCTTTCGGCAGCTGGTGTCGATATCTGCCTGCTGGGGCCGATGCCCACGCCGGGTATCGCCTATCTCACCCGAACCCTGCACGCCTGTGCGGGTATTGTTATCAGCGCCTCGCACAACCCCTATTACGACAACGGTATCAAATTTTTCTCTGCTGACGGTATGAAACTGGTCGATGAGATCGAACATGCCATCGAAGCGGAACTCGATAAAAAGATGGTCACTGTGGCGTCTGATCGGTTGGGGAAAGCCGAACGTATCGAAGATGCGCGTGGCCGTTACATAGAGTTTTGTAAAAGTACCGTTCCAATGCGTACTAGTCTGCGTGGCCTGAAAATTGTTGTCGACTGTGCCAATGGTGCGACCTATCAGGTTGCACCGGCCGTCTTGCACGAAATGGGCGCAGAGGTCATCAGTATTGGTGTCAATCCCGATGGTCTTAATATCAACGAAGGCTGCGGTTCCACCAACCCTGATCTGTTGAGTCAAACGGTCTTGGAGCAGGGTGCTGACCTGGGTATAGCCCTGGACGGTGACGGTGACCGCTTATTAATGATTGACCACAAGGGTGAACTGGTGGATGGCGATGAATTGCTCTTCATTATTGCCCGGAATCGTCATCAGAGCGGTCAGCTCGAAGGCCCCGTGGTGGGCACACTGATGAGTAACCTCGGGTTGGAACACGCCCTGCAGCGTGAAAATATTGAGTTCGTCCGTGCCCGGGTAGGCGATCGTTATGTGATGGAGTTGTTGCAGCAGCACCAGGGTGTCGTCGGTGGTGAGTCATCCGGCCACATTATCTGTCTGGATCGCACCACCACGGGCGATGGCGTGGTGTCTGCCTTACAGGTGTTGGCAACCATTGTTTTAAAAGACGTCCCATTATATGAGCTTAAACAGGGTATGCACAAGTACCCTCAGCTGATGATTAACATCCCCCTCGAACAGCGTATTGATATCGATGCCAGTCAGCCGATTCAGACGGTGGTTAAAGCCGCTGAAACTGCTTTGAATGGCCGGGGTCGCGTGTTGCTGCGCCCATCCGGTACTGAGCCGCTAATCCGTGTCATGGTCGAAGGCGAAGACAAGGTATTGGTACACGAACAGGCGAAAAAAATTGCTGCGGTGGTCAAACAGAGCGTTAGCGCGCAAGCTGAAATTGCCTGAGAAGGTAAGCGGATTATTCGTAAAAAGAAATCAGTAGTCTTTCTGACGCTGCTACTGGCGACTCCGCTGGTTCTGCTGGGTATCAACCTGCACACTTTTTACAGATTGACCGACGAGGCACCGATTGCCAGGCTCCGCTTTGTTGGGGTAGCGCCGCAACAGTATGCCGTGGAACTGCGTACAGGTAATTTTTGCAGCCCTCGGTATTTTGAAATCAAAGGAGACGAATGGCGTCTGGATGCGCGCTTTATCAAATGGAAGCCGCTGGCCAACCTGGTGGGTTTCGACGCAATGTACCGGCTTAACCGCCTGAGCGGGCGTTACAGCGATATCCGCGAGGCTAATAATTTACCGCACGTTGCCCACCAGATCGGTGAAACACCGGCTATTGACCTCAGCGAATATTTGCGCGAAGGCTGGCTGAAATGGTCGCCGGTCGATACCTCCTTTGGTAGCTCAGTGTATGAAAGCATTGAGCCTGCTTACGAGTATACGGTTTACCGTTCACAATCAGCGCTTTTGGTGCGCAAACAATTGATTAAGACAGTGCGCTATGAATCGGGTGCATTGGTGATACCTATCGAGAAGTTGTGTAAAGACGATTAGCACTCCATCAAGGTTATATTGATGGGCTTGATCATCTGCAGGGCCGAATTCATTCGGCCAATAACAACCCGGATAGACAGGCTCGGTCGAATGAATTCGACCCTACAATCATGCATCAAATATTGATGGGCTTGATCATCTGCAGGGCCGAATTCATTCGGCCAATAACAACCCGGATAGACAGGCTCGGTCGAATGAATTCGACCCTACAATCATGCATCAAATATTGATGGGCTTGATCATCTGTAGGGCCGAATTCATTCGGCCAATAACAACCCGGATAGACAGGCTCGGTCGAATGAATTCGACTCTACAATCATGCATTAAATATTGATGGGCTTGATCATCTGCAGGGCCGAATTCATTCGGCCAATAACAACCTGGATGGATAGGCTCAGCCGAATAAATTCGACTCTACAATCATGCGTTGGTGATACCTGTCGAGAAGTTGTGTAAAAACGATTAGGTTGACCTGTTGCGCATTCCTGGTCCAAACTGGTTACATGGAGTTGACGGCCGAAAATTTTTACAAAGCACTTGCTGATAATACACGTCTGCGCAGCCTGATGTTGCTGGTGTGCGAGGGTGAGCTATGTGTGTGTGAATTAACGTATGCCCTGAATATTATCCAACCCAAAATCTCACGCCATCTGGCGCAATTACGCGAGACGGGCATCGTTTCTACCCGCCGTGAAGGGCAATGGATCTACTACCAGCTCAATGAAGCACTGCCCGCCTGGGCAAACCAGGCACTTAAAGCAACCGCGAAAGGTGTCGCCGAAGAGGCACCATTTTCGCAAGATCGTCAGACGCTGAAGGCTATGCCGGATCGCCCCGGCGCCTCCTGCTGTGCCTGATTTTCATCCCATCTTTGATAATATATGCTTGAGCGTATATATGAATTAATGTATATTACCCTGCGATTCAATGGTAAACGGCAGGGGAGAAATTCACATGGCAATACGCACGGCAATCAATGGCTTCGGCCGTATGGGGCGGCTCGCATTGCGCGTCGCCTGGGGCTGTGACGAGCTGGAGTTTGTGCATATCAATGAGACGGCTGCAGATGCTGCTTGTTCTGCACACCTGCTGAATTTCGACTCGGTACACGGTAAGTGGGATTGTGAGGCGAGCGCCGATGTAGATCACATATTAATTAACGAGCAGCGCATCAGCCACAGCTCGTTGGCATCACCGACCGATGTTGATTGGCAAGGGATGGGCGTCGATCTGGTGATTGAGGCATCGGGAAAATTTCGTACACCTGAATTGCTACAGACCTATTTCGACCAGGGTGTGCGTAAGGTTGTGGTAGCCGCACCCGTCGCCGAGAAAGCGCTGAATATTGTTATGGGTGTGAACGACCATCTCTATGACCCGGTGCGGCATCACATTGTCACGGCTGCTTCCTGTACGACTAACTGTCTGGCTCCGGTGATCAAGGTTATGCATGAATCACTGGGTATCCGTCATGGTTGTATGACGACGATTCACAACATAACTAATACCCAGACTATTGTCGACAAGGGGCACAAAGATCTACGCCGTGCGCGTGCCTGTGGTGAATCGTTAATTCCGACATCAACCGGGTCGGCAAAAGCCATTACGCAGATTTTCCCTGAACTCAATGGCAAGCTAAACGGTCTTGCTGTGCGCGTACCGCTACTGAATGCCTCGTTGACGGATTTGGTCTTTGAATCAAATCGTAAGACCAGCGCGGTCGAAGTGAACGATCTATTTAGACAAGCAGCCGAAGGTTCTCTGGCAGGCATCCTCGGTTATGAGGAGCGCCCCCTGGTGTCGGTTGACTACCGTGATGATATTCGTTCGTCGATTGTCGATGCGCTATCCACCCTGGTTATCGATGACACCCAGGTCAAGGTGCTGGCCTGGTATGATAATGAAGTAGGGTACGCCAACCGGCTCGCGGAATTAGCACGCAAGGTTGCTCGCAGTCTCTGACGATGCCAGAGGGTCTGCGCAACTATCTGGTAGTCACAGCTAGCTATTGGGCCTTTACGGTTACCGATGGCGCTATTCGCATGTTGGTGGTGCTGTATTTTTTCCAGCGCGGTTACACGCCGATAGAAATTGCTTTCCTGTTCCTGTTTTATGAATTCTTCGGTGTCGTAACTAACCTGCTGGGCGGCTGGATAGCTTCGCGCATCGGCCTCAACGTCACCATGCATCTGGGTATGGGCTTGCAGATTATTGCGCTGGCCATGCTGACGGCGCCAGAATTTTTGTTGACGGTACCCTATGTTATGGCAGCGCAGGCGCTATCTGGTATTGCCAAAGATCTGAACAAAATGAGCGCCAAAGCCAGCGTCAAGTTGATGTTGCCCAAAGATGCACACGGTCGTTTGTTTAAATGGGTCGCAGTGCTCACCGGCTCCAAGAATGCCTTAAAAGGGCTGGGGTTTTTTGTCGGCGGTGGTTTGTTATCGCTGGTGGGATTCCGTTACGCCTTGCTGATACTGGCGGCTGGACTATTACCGGTGCTACTGGGTAGTATCATCTTACTACCACACAAATTAGGCAGTTCACAGGCGAAAGTAAAATTCCGCCAGCTGTTTTCTCGTAGCCGTAATATTAACTGGCTATCGGCGGCACGCTTCTTTCTGTTCGGCTCAAGAGATGTCTGGTTTGTAGTAGGACTGCCGGTCTATTTTGCCTCACAGCTGGACTGGGATAACACTCAGGTGGGTGGCTTCCTGGCATTGTGGGTAATAGGTTACGGCATTGCGCAGGCCAGCGTGCCGACCTTGTTACGCAAGCATTCAGGAACACATGGGCCGGATGCAGCAACAGCGCGCTTCTGGGTTTTTGTGCTAGCGCTGATGCCGGCCGGTATTGCGCTGGGGTTAATGGCTGACTTGGATCCAACAATAATACTGGTCGTTGGTCTAGGGCTGTTTGCGCTGGTGTTCGCCATTAACTCTGCCATACATTCTTTCCTAGTGCTGGCATATTCGGGCCATGATCATGTTGCGGCCAACGTGGGATTTTACTATATGGCAAATGCGGGTGGGCGGCTGGCTGGGACAGTGCTGTCTGGTTGGACTTATCAACAGTGGGGGCTAGTCGGCTGTCTGTGGTGGTCAATGGGGTTTGTATTGCTAGCGGGTCTGTTGTCGCTGAAACTTTCTACGCGTAAGAAAAGGGGTCGGTGACAAATCGCAATCATTCTCATTTGTCACCGACCCGAATGGCACCAAGTTAAGCTTGTAGGGCTGAATTCATTCGGCCAAAGGCTGCCAGCGACTGCCAGTGTTGTGGCTATAACCGGGGTAACAGGTTGAATATCGGCGTGGCCGGTCGAATAAATTCGACCCTACAAAGGCAAAATCGGCTTAACTTAGTGCCATTCGTCACCGACTCCTTTTTCGACCCCTTTTTGTGCACTACCACATAAGCAGAACGGCACCACCTATACTGCATAACACCACAATAATCCAGGCCAGTATACCGGCTGATTTCTGGTGGCGTGGACAGCGATGGGCGCGCAGTTGAATGCCAGCGACCGCCAGTGCCAGGATAAGGAGCAGGATGCCGACAACACTTAATTTCACAGCCCCATCGCTTCGCGCATAATCTGAAATATTACATTCTGCTCCATTACTCCGTGCACCCGGCTAGCGCCGGGGCCTTCAGCATAAAGTGCAACGTCTTCACCACCATGAGTTTCTGATATCAGTGGTACCAGCGCCTGTTGATGAAAGTTAAGATTTTCTGTATCAATAGTTGATAAATCCTGTTCGCGTCCGCCGACGGCTGCGCGGTATTCGCTTGTCAGTGTTGATGTGTTGCTGACCGCAAAACCGGCGCCGTTCTGATAGCCGAGGGTGGTGTAGGGTTTGCCATCTCTAGCCAGTGTGGGTTCCGATTCAGGCTCACCAAAGATATCGTTGCTTATCACTTTGCCGAGAATGGGATTGCCGCGGGTTGGATAACCAGCCATGGTAAAGACTTGGCTGTGGTCAGCGGTTACCAGAATCAGGGTATCATCTGCATTGGTCAAGTTACGCGCGGTGGCTATGGCATTGGAAAACTCGATGGTATCGGTCAACGCCCGGTAGGCATTACCGGCGTGGTGTGCATGGTCGATACGGCCACCCTCGACCATCAGAAAATAGCCGTGCTGGTTTTTTTCAAGTATGTCGATGGCTTTGGCTGTCATGTCTGTCAGCGATGGCTCACCTGCGGAGTCGTGGCTGCGATCGGCTTCATACTGCATGTGTGAATAATTGAACAGGCCCAGCAAATGGTCGATGGTTTTTAGATCCAGGGCCTTGAACTGGGCCTGATTCCAGACGTAAGCTGAACGGCCCGCAGACAACCATTCATGTATCAGGTCACGGCCATCTTTACGTTGACCTTTCCTGTCGGTGAGTTCCGGGTCGGTTTGGGTGTTCGGCATAAAGTAACGTCGTCCACCACCGAGAGCGACTTCCAGGCCATCGCCATACGGAAATTCAATCAACTGGACGGCGATATCCTTACAACCGTCCTGTAACGCCATCTCGGGCATTTCGCTATCACTCTCCCAGCGGCGTTCCGGTGAATGGGCAAAAGTGGCGGCAGGTGTCGCGTGGGTAAGATGGGTGGTGGTTACGATGCCAGTTGCTTTGCCAGCCTGTTCCGCATATTCCAGAAAAGTTTGTAGCGACTTATCTTGTGAGCCCTTGCAGTGGTTACGTTTGCTGTGCCGGTTCACCGAAATAACGCCAGAGCGGGTTTTTTCACCGGTCATGATAGCCGACATGGTACCAGCCGAATCGGGTGTCTGCTGGTTAGTGTTATACGTTTTGACAAGGGCAACGTGGGGAAAGTGCTCAAAGCTCAGCAAATTTTCCTCACCCGGCTCACCGCGCAACTGGCCCTCTAGAATTCGGGCTGCAGTAACGGTGGAGACGCCCATGCCGTCACCAATGAAGAGGATGATATTTTTAGCCTGGGTATGTTGTTGCGGACGTGGCGCTGCCTGCTCGGTTGTACAACCCGCTATTAATGACAATGCAAGCAGTGGCCAGTAGTTCAAGGCAGCAATTCTCAAGGTCTTCATGCCTAGCTGGGATTAACCCAGATCCGACCAGCCTTGACCTTTACCGGATAAGTGTTAATTGCTTCGTCGGCTGGATCAAGCAGCGCTTCGCCTGATGCCAGGTCGAAGTAGCTGCCGTGTAGGGAGCACTTTATTTTCTTTCCTTGTATGCAGCCCAGGTAGAGTGAATAGTCTTCATGACTGCACATTTCATCGATGGCGTAGTAATCGCCTTCAGCGTTACACAGCAGTAGGTGCTTTCCACCCGCCTGTATTTTTTTCATCTGTCCTGGAGATAGTTCGCCTGCTTCGGCAACAGCTTCAAAGGCCGCGTCCATGGTCATATGATGCGCTCGGCGGCAGCACCGGAGTCGAGGACACTGCGGACCCGGTCGGCGGCACTTTGCAAGTTAGCGTGCTTGCCTAGATGCATCAAGATGATAGCGCCAGCATAGACCAGCGAGTCATAGGTGGCACCTTTTTCACCCTTGAGTGCTGCTATACCGGCATCTGCCGCCGCCTGGGCGGCGGCCTTGACGTTGACCTTCAAAGCAACTTCATCCACCGTTTGAGTGGCCTCCGGCAAATTATCCGGCAGAGCGGCAGCACGCAGCTCTTGCTGAATGCCGATGCTGGTTGGGTCGACATCTACCCCTTGTTCTTTACCCTTGTTGTGGTAGGCAAAGTATTTTCCAGTCTGCCGAAGCGAGGGGATAACGCCACCTTCGGTGCCGCGCAGTAACAGGGCAGAGTCGAAACCTACGTGACGCGCTAGCATGGCGTATATCGGCGGGTAAGGCTTGTGTACATAGCCGGTGACAAAATGGGTTTTTTGTCGGCCCATGACCGGCTTGGCCAGTACTTCCACGGTGGTGAGTACCGGCCGTTTGATCATCTTCTGGCGCAGCATGACCAGATCGTGCAGTTTAGGGCAGAATTGTGCCTGATCAATATAGCTCCAGCCAACATCCGGGTCAGCTAACCGAGCGACGGCTTGTGCCGTGGTCAGATCGACCGGCACACCCGCTGCAGCCATGACGTGACGGTGGGTGACACCATATTTCGGACCGACCGAGGCCACACCGTGCGAGACGGTGGGCGCACCGCAGGTAGCCAGCAGCGCCGGTAGGAAAGGGGCGGCGGGTAGTGTACGGTTGTAGCCGTCATAGGGGTCAGCCAGATCGACGATCTCATCGACATCGGCGGTGACGGTATTGGTATAGTCGCGGATGGCATCCAGCACGCCACGGTTCTCTTCTGCGGTCTCCCGCTTCATTCGCAGGGCAATAAAGAAAATAGCCGCACGCACCGGATCGACCTGGTTTTCGAAAATGGCCGTAGTGCCTATGCGTGCTTCTTCCTGAGAAATATCTTTGGATAGCTCCGGGCCGGTGGCGATGCGTTGAATGATAGATCGCATGGTGGCCTGCAGGTCGGTATCGGCCGGGATGGCTGGGGTGTTCATTAGCAACGTCTCCTGAGTATTTTCTCGGGAGAGTATAAATTGCTCCCGGAATCAGTCAACTGAACCAATTAAATTTGATTTTTTGCCTCCAGATCGATAGGCTACGCCGCTATTTTCAAGGGCTTGCGGGAGAGGGGTATGCGGCAGACACTGGTGGCGGGGAACTGGAAACTGAATGGTTCTCTGGACAGCGCTAAACAACTGATTTCAAAGATAATCGCCGGTGAATCGGATACCGGGAACACGCAGATTGCCGTGTGTCCACCCTATGTCTATATTCCTCTGGTGGCCAATTTATTGGCTAATAGCAAGGTCACTTGCGGCAGTCAGAATATTGCCGACCAGGACTCCGGCGCTTTCACAGGCGAAGTTGCCGGCTCGATGCTCAAGGATTTTGGCTGCACCTACGCCATCGTTGGCCACTCCGAACGTCGCAGTATTTATGCTGAGAGTGATGATTTTACTGCCCGTAAGTTTGCGGTTACCCGCAAGGCTGGCTTGACACCAATTTTATGTGTCGGTGAAAGTCTGGAAGAGCGCGAGCAGGGTATCACTGAAGATGTCGTCAGCCGTCAGCTGGATGCCGTAATCGAGCTTGAAGGTATCACCGCTATTGCTGACAGTGTCATCGCTTACGAGCCGGTATGGGCTATTGGTACCGGTAAAACGGCGTCACCACAGCAGGCGCAGGATGTGCATGCCTTTATCCGTGCTAAACTGGCGGGCCTGGATCAGTCTGTTGCTGACAAGGTGCAGATTCTCTACGGTGGCAGCGTTAAAGGCTCCAACGCCGCTGAACTATTCGCCATGGACGATATAGACGGCGGCTTGATCGGTGGAGCCTCACTCAATGCCGATGATTTTCTGACTATTTGCAAAGCCGGTGTCTGATTTGCCCGGCCAGGAAAGCTAAATGTTTACAGCCTTATTGATTCTTCAAGTCGTCCTCGGCTTGTCCATTATTGCCCTGGTGTTACTGCAGCGGGGTAAGGGTGCCGATATGGGAGCGGCTTTTGGTGCCGGTGCTTCGGGTACGGTATTTGGTGCCGCAGGTGGGGGTTCATTTCTCACGCGGGTAACTGCCATATTGGCGTTTGGTTTCTTTGCCAACAGTATTTTGTTGTCATCGCCACTGGTGCTGAAACCGGTGGACTCGTCGGTCAGTGTGACCAGTGTTACCCTGGATGATGAATCTGCTACACCGACCAACACAGAAGAGATTGTGGTTGAAGAGATAATGGATCTTCCCCCTGCCGATTTAATGGATGCCGAATCATTGCCACTTGATGCGCCGACAGATGATATTCCGGCCATGCCGGACGATGTGCCTGCAGCTGACGCGCCGCCGGTTGATAAGCCCGAGTAAAACTTTCATTGCCGACGTGGTGGAATTGGTAGACACGCTATCTTGAGGGGGTAGTGGCGAAAGCTGTGCCGGTTCGACTCCGGCCGTCGGCACCATTTTGATTGATTCGTCCTTCCCGTCCTGCCGGATGGCCGCGCTGGTCCAAGCATAAGGAGCGGTATGGCCAACAAAACCTACATTTTTGCTTTGGATATAGATGCTGAGGCATATCGCAGACTGTACGCAGGGCAAGTGAAGGATGTACTGGCTCGCGCTACCAACGGACAAAATGTGCGTTTTCCGGCATCGGCCTTGCGCTGCTTTGTCAGCCACGATGGCGTTCAGGGTGTTTTCGAAATAGAGGTGAGTGACGATAACCGCTTACTCGAGCTACGTCGAAAAAATCATCTGTAGGGCCGAATTTATTCGGCCAAAAGCCGCTGGCGACTGCCCGTATTGTGGCTATAACCTGGATGACAGGTTGAATATCAGCGTAGCCGGTCGAATGAATTCGACCCTACAAAGGGAAAATCGGCTTAACTTAGTGCCAT
>UOFK01000068.1_pt1 | contig 13748 bp, 11 predicted proteins | sample 1990061 | NCBI WGS metagenome assembly UOFK01 (sample SAMEA4728526, study PRJEB27164) | hydrothermal vent metagenome | biome: marine basaltic hydrothermal vent biome; feature: marine hydrothermal vent; material: mineral | place: Pacific Ocean | collected 2011-06-14/2011-07-23 | depth 1741 m
CACACAGAAATAACGAGTTTAAGCTGGTCTATCAGCCGATTGTTGATCTGGGTGACCGGCGCATCCACGCGGTGGAGGTTTTGTTGCGCTGGCAGCACCCGGTACACGGCTGCTTGGAGCCGGATATTTTTTTATCGCTACTTGAAGACAGCGGGCTTATCGTCCCGGTTGGCGAACGTATATTGATGGATGCCTGTCAGTTTCTGGCCACGCTGCCTTGTAGTAGTGATGAGAATTTTCGGGCCTGCATCAATATCTCGCCACGCCAGCTGGAGGACGGCGGATTTTTACTCTCCGTGCTTGATGCTCTGTACGACGCCGATCTTGACCCCGCCCGGTTACAGCTCGAGTTCCCGGAAAGTATCGTGGTAAACCGGTCCAGGCTAGTGCAACGGGTATTGCGGGAATTGCACAGCGCCGGGGTGCAACTCGCCCTGGATCATTTTGGCGCGGGCGGTATTTCGTTGGCCGATCTGGTGCGGCTACCGATAAACCTGATCAAGCTGGATCATTCCTTGATCGAGCATATCGTGGAAGATAGGGTGTCACAGGCTATTGCCAGCGGTACATTAGCCCTGGCCGGTACGGTTGACATGCAGGTGGCTGCTGTCGGCGTTGAGCAAGACCTCCAAAATGGTTTGCTGGAGCGGTTGGGTTGTCGTGAAGCTCAGGGTCGATATTATTCCTACCCGTTATCAGCGACCGAGCTTTGTTCCGTGTTGCTGGATACGGAGCACTAAAAAGCCCCGCAAGCGGGGCTTTTTTAAATATTAGTCATCACCACCAAACGCGCCCAGCAAGTGTAACAGGCTGGTAAACAGGTTATAGATACTGACGTACAGTGTAACCGTTGCCATGATGTAGTTGGTTTCACCACCATGCACCAGTTGGCTGGTCTGGTACAAAATCAACCCCGACATCAGCAATACAAACATAGCGGATACAGCCAGTGACAGCCCCGGCAGGGTAAAGAACACAGATGCCAGACCAGCAAGGAATGCGACCAGGATGCCGACCATCAGGAAAGCGCCCATGAAGCTGAAGTCCTTACGGCTGGTCAGAGCATAACCCGACAGGCTGAGGAAAATTACACCGGTGGCACCCAGTGCAGTCATCACCAATTGGTCGCCATTGGGCAGGCTCAGATAAAAATTGATCAGTGGTCCGAGTGTTACGCCCATGAAACCTGTCAAGGCGAATACGAATACCAACCCCATGCTGCTGTTGCGGAACTTGCTAGTTAGAAACAGCAGGCCAAAATAGCCGATTATTGTCGGTAGCAGCCCGAGAGGTGGCATATTCAGGGTCATTGACAGGCCAGCAGTCACGGCGCTGAACAGCAGTGTCATTGAGAGCAGAATATAGGTGTTACGTATAACCTTGTTGGTCGCTAGTATGGAGGGCTGGCTGTGGGTTACCGTGTTGGCCATTCTATTCATGTCTTTTCCGTCCTCTTTGATTGACATAGGTGTCTTAAGATTATACCTGAGTTCGACGCTTTGACGAGTGATAAAGCGTGAAAGTTCCCAAACAGCTTTTTCTTTTAGCGTCATTTCGTTTATCCTTATCCACTCGGTGTCTACCGGAGAGGTGACTGAGCGGTTGAAAGTACCAGTCTTGAAAACTGGCGAGGATTCACGTCCTCCGTGGGTTCAAATCCCACCCTCTCCGCCATTTTTCAATGACTTACGTCAAAATTATAATAATCGATTGTTATTTGTGTCCAGGACGGGCAGCAGTTCAAACTCATTTCATAATATTCACAACCACAAGGAACGAAGGTTATGGAACAATCAGAAATCAAGGTTCTTCTCGTTGATAATCAGGCGTTGGTACGTAGTGGGCTGCGTAGCCTGCTCAATGATATCAACGGTATCAGCGTCATAGGTGAGGCTGATAGCGGTGAAACGGCAGTGGCGCTATGTCGGCAGCTGAATCCACATGTAGTGCTGATGGACGCCCAAATCCAGGGCATTGGTGGTCTTGAGACCATCCGCCGGATAATTCGCAGTGAACCCAGTATAGGTATTGTCATCGTGACCTTGCAGGTCGATGACCCGCTACAGTCCCGGTTTCTGGGAGCCGGTGCGTCTGGGTGCCTGACTAAACACTGCGGTGTCGAGGAGATTGTCGAAGCCGTGCGTGCCGTTGCTCTGGGCGAACGTTATATTAGTGCTGATATTGCCAGGCAGATGGCGTTATCCATGCTCCCAGGTAGTGCGCAGTCACCGTTCGAGCGCTTGTCGCAACGTGAAGCTCAGGTTTTGATGATGGTGGCCGAAGGCCAGGGGGTGCACGATATTTCTGCGCACCTGTGCCTGAGTTCAAAAACTGTGAGTACCTACCGTTATCGGCTGTTCGAAAAGCTAGGTGTTGGTAATGATGTGGAGTTGACACGTCTGGCGATTCGATATGGAGTTGTGTCTTTGCCGCTGGAGTCCAAGCTTGGTGGTTATCCGAGTCTCTGAAATGCTGTAAGCATTTGGCTGCCAGCAGTTAAGAAAAAAGGCGGTTAGCCGTTAGCCTGCTATAGTTGTCGTACACATTTAGTGGTGGTTATGGCTGATCCGGTTGATATTCTGCTGGTGGATTCCAGGCGGCTGGTGCGCTCTGGCATCGAGCGGGTGCTGAATGACTCAGGCCGTTTCAGGGTGTGCGCCGGGGTGTCGAGTTTTGACGAGGCAATCCGCCTGGCCCGTAGTCAGGCACCCCGAATCATGCTGGTGAACTTGCCGGGACTGGCTGTTGACCTGCTCGATGGGGCGCGCAAAATCCAGCGCCAGTTTGCCGAAATCAGCGTGATCGTGCTGGCCGATGAAGCGGATTTTGTTGTTCAGGAGCGCCTTTTGCAATCCGGTGTGGCAGGTATCGTCAACAGCAGTTGCTCAGTTGAGGAACTGTATTCGGCGATCGAAACTGTCGCCCGGGGTGGGCGTTTCATCAGTGATACGCTGGCGCAGAAATTGGCAGAACGACGTTTGCCCGGTGGTCAGATATCCCCCTTTGACAGCCTGACACATCGGGAATTACAAATTTTGCTACTTGTTACCAGTGGCGAAAATACAGCTACCATCGCTCGTGGTCTCTGCCTGACTCAGAAAACAGTCAACAGTTATCGTAACCGCTTACTGGAAAAGTTGCAGGCCAAAACTGAAGTTGAGTTGATGCACCTGGCGCTGCGGCACGGACTGGTTTCCATACCAGGCCATATTTTTTAGAGTGAAAAACATGAACCAAGTCCGCGATTTGGAGTTTAATGGTGTTAGTATTTAGCCTAAATAATTAGTGGCCTTAAGGATAATGGAAGCACAATCTATGAATGATGCGACCCGGGTTCGGGCACCGGAACTGCCGACATCGCTCGACTGGTTTAACACCGAGGAGCCACTGACCCTGGCTGGCCAACGCGGTAAAGTGGTATTACTCGACTTTTGGACCTACTGCTGCATCAACTGCATGCATGTATTGCCTGACCTCAGGTACCTGGAAAACAAGTATCCACAAAACCTCACTGTCATCGGCATACATTCACCAAAATTTGAGAATGAGCGTGTCGCTGGGCAGTTACAAAAAGCCATTAATCGAAACCATATCCGCCACCCGGTCGCCAACGATCCCAAGTTCCAGTTATGGCGGGCGTATGGCATCAAGGCTTGGCCATCAATTATCTTCATCGATCCTGAGGGGTATGTGGTTGGGATATTACGCGGCGAAGGGCGTCGCAAGCAGCTCGATGAGCTCATCAGTAAGCACATCGATATCGCTGAAAATAAGGGGGTTCTGAGTTATTCCCCCATACCGATCAAGTTGCGGCCGGAGCCTGCGGGAGTATTGAGTTTCCCGGGTAAAATTCTGGCAACACGCAACAGCCTGTATATCGCAGACAGTGGTCGCAACAGGGTGATCGAGGCGTACCATGACGGTAAAATCCGGCGAGTTTTTGGTAGTGGAACCGATGGCCTGCTGGATGGCGTCGAAGATGCAGCCATGTTTGATAATCCCCAGGGCATGGTTATTGTCGGAGATTTTCTTTATGTGGCGGATACCGGCAACCATGCAATCAGACGCATTCATCTGAAATCGGGTGAAGTTATGACGCTGGCGGGTAATGGCAAACAGGGCCGCTATGTGGCCGATACCTTTAGGGAGCCACTGGACGCCGAGTTGAATTCTCCCTGGGATCTGAGTTATTACGAGGGCAACCTTTATATTGCCATGGCCGGTCAACACCAGATCTGGAAAATAAACCTGAACCACCTCGCTATCGAACGTTACGCGGGTTCCGGTAGAGAAGACCTTGTCGATGGTTCGCTGGAAAATGCCTGCTTTGCCCAGCCGTCCGGGCTGGTGACGCTTGACAGCCACTTGTATATCGTAGACTCGGAGACTTCGGCCATTCGAGATATTGAAATTAACCACGGCGAAGTCAGTACGGTTATTGGCAAAGGCCTGTTTGACTTCGGCGATCGTGGTGGCGTCGGGCGCAAGGCGCGTTTGCAACACCCTATGGGCATTACTGTGGACACTGAACGAAATGCCTTGTGGATTGCCGATACCTTTAATTCAAAAATAAAGCGGATCGATGTGAAAACCAATGAAGTCAGTGATTTTAAATTCAGCTGCCCGTTGAATGAGCCCGGTGGTATGAGCTTGTTCCGCGATAAGCTGTTTATTGCTAACACCAATGACCATCAGATCGTTGTTCTTAATCTGCAGTCACGTATTGCCGAGGTTGTGAATGTCCGGGAGTGAGACCGGCGTTATATTCGACCCGGCATGCCGATCCTGTTCGCGTTTAAGCCAGTTTCTTGACCGTGTTTCCGTTGATCACCCGAGTTACTTCGCGCAACCTGTGCCACCCTTTGGCGATCCTCAAGCGGATTTTCTGATTGTTGGGTTGGCGCCGGGGATGCATGGTGCCAACCGCACCGGACGACCATTCACCGGCGATCATGCTGGCATTCTTCTCTATCAAACACTGTTTGACTTCGGTTTCTCGAGTGCCCCTGAATCTATTTCTGCTGATGACGGCCTGGAGCTGCATAACTGTCGTATATCGAACGCAGTAAAGTGCCTGCCCCCACAGAATAAACCACTAACCGAAGAAATTCGTAACTGTATACCTTTCTTGCGAGAGGAACTGGCCGGTTTATCCGAGGGTGCGGTTGTTTTAGCGCTCGGAAAGATTGCCCACGATGCCGTGCTTCGGGCCTTTTCTCTACCGTTGTCGCACTACCGCTTCGCCCATGCTGCCGAGCATCGAATAGAGCAACTGACCGTACTGGATTCCTACCACTGCAGTCGCTATAACACCCAAACCCGACGTCTGACTGAAACTATGTTTCGCGCCGTGATGGAGCGCGCTCGGGAGATGCTGAAGTAAGGTATGGTGCCTCCATGGACAACTCCAAAAACCCGCCAGACTTTGATGCGCAATCTTTTCTGCGCACACTCACCACACGCCCCGGTGTTTACCGGATGTTCGGTATCGGGGATGATTTACTCTATGTTGGTAAAGCCAAAAATCTGAAAAACCGGGTTTCCAGCTACTTTCGTAAATCCGGCCTGCCCATTAAAACCCAGGCGATGATGCGGCAGATGGTCGGTGTCGAAGTGACAGTGACACATACCGAAGCGGAAGCGCTGATTCTTGAAAACACCCTTATAAAGACCCACCGGCCGCGCTATAACATCCTACTGCGCGATGATAAGAGCTACCCTTATATTTTCCTTAGTAGCGAGGATCTATATCCCCGTCTCAGTCTGCATCGTGGTGCCAGACGGCGTAAAGGGCGCTATTTTGGACCCTATCCCAGCGCTGGATCGGTGCGGGAAAGTCTCCATCTACTGCAGAAGACATTCCGCGTCAGGCAGTGCGAAGACAGTTTTTTTAGCAATCGCAGCCGCCCTTGTTTGCAGTACCAAATCAAGCGTTGCACCGCGCCCTGTGTCGGTTTTATAGACGCGCAGCGGTATGCAGAGGATGTTATGCATACGGTACAGTTTCTCGAAGGCGGCAGTTCCGCGCTACGTGAAGAGCTGGCAGGAAAGATGGACGCGGCAGCGCAGTCGCTCGACTACGAATCGGCTGCAATCTGCCGGGATCAGATCGCCAGCCTCAGCCGGGTGCAGGAGCGTCAGTATGTCGCGGGTGAGACCGGCGATCTGGATATACTCGCCTGCGCGGTCGATGCCGGTGTCGCCTGTGTTCAGGTGTTTTTTATCCGTCAGGGCGTCAACCTGGGCAGCCGACTATTTTTCCCTAAAAATCCGCGTAACAGCGAAGCCGAAGCTGTTTTGTCTGCTTTTATCCCACAATACTATCTGGCCCGCCAGATCCCGGCGAAGCTGCTGACAAGTTGTGAAATTGGCGATGCGGTGTTATTCGAGCAGGTGCTGGGTGAGCGCGCCGAGCGGCGTGTGCATATTATTCACCGGGTGCGTGGTGAGCGCGCGCGTTGGCTGAAAATGGGAGTGACCAACGCGGAGCAGGCGCTGACCGCTCATCTGGCGAGTCGGGCTGGTGTGCAACAACGCCTGCAGTTATTGAAAGCGGCGCTCGAGCTTGAGGATCTACCACGGCGTATGGAGTGCTTTGATATCAGCCATACCCAGGGCGAAGGTACAGTGGCCTCCTGTGTCGTGTTTGATAGCGAAGGGCCGCGCAAATCCGATTACCGGCGTTTCAATATTCGGGGCGTGCAGGCCGGGGATGACTATGCGGCCATGGAACAGGCGCTTACCCGGCGTTATACGCGCCTGAAAACCGAAGAATCTCAGTTGCCGGACATCTTGTTTATCGATGGAGGCAAGGGGCAGGTGGCCGTTGCCGAGCGGGTGTTGATGGAGTTGCAGATCGATGAAGTTCTGATTGTAGGTGTCGCCAAGGGGGCGGAACGACGAGCGGGTATGGAAATATTACATATTCCCGCACAGGCTCGGCAACTGGATCTGGACAGCAGCGCGCCAGCATTGCATCTCATTCAGCAGATTCGCGACGAAGCCCACCGCTTTGCCATCACCGGGCACCGCCAGCAGCGTGCCAGGGCGCGCAAGACCTCTGCGCTGGAATCGGTACCCGGCATCGGCCCGCACCGTCGGCAACGTTTGTTGAAACAGTTTGGCGGGCTACAAGAGGTTGCCCGTGCCGGTGTAGAGGATTTGTGTAAAGTACCCGGTATCAGCCGTACCCTGGCAGAACAGATTTATGATACCTTTCACGGTGATCCATGAGACTAAGAGATGCGTTGGACCATACCTAACATACTGACCTTGTTGCGGATCGCGCTGATTCCAGTATTTATGATTACCTACTATCTGCCCGTCGACTGGAGTCATGTGGTAACGACGGCTATTTTCGGTTTTGCCGCTATCACCGACTGGTTTGACGGCTATCTGGCCAGACGCCTTGGCCAGACCTCCCCGTTCGGCGCATTTCTGGACCCGGTCGCTGACAAGCTGATTGTCGCAGTAGCGCTGATTGTGCTGGTGCAGAGTAATCCCACCCTGTTGTTTGTCATTCCAGCGTCCATCATTATCGGTCGGGAGATTGCGATTTCGGCCCTGCGCGAGTGGATGGCAGAAATTGGTGAACGGGCGCAGGTGGCCGTGTCGGCTATTGGCAAAATTAAAACGACGGTACAAATGATGGCGCTTTTATTGCTGTTGTACCGTGAGCCGTTATGGGACATGCCGACACAGGATGTCGGTATGGTGCTGCTCTACGTCGCTGCAGGGTTGACACTCTGGTCAATGATCATTTATCTAAAAGCGGCCTGGCCTTCATTGAAGGCCCAGTAAAATGACTGACCCTTGAGGTGTTGACAGAACGGCCAACTTCCCTACAATAGCCCGTCTTGATTTACGCGGGAATAGCTCAGCTGGTAGAGCACAACCTTGCCAAGGTTGGGGTCGCGAGTTCGAATCTCGTTTCCCGCTCCAATTTTCCAGGCCTGATGTGTTACCTCGGTTGGTTTGGCCGAGGTTTTTTTACATCTGGTACATCGCTTTTGGCTGGGTGGCAGAGTGGCTATGCAGCGGATTGCAAATCCGTGGACCTCGGTTCGACTCCGGGCCCAGCCTCCATTTCCATAATGCCATCCAAATTGCCCGGGTGGCGAAATTGGTAGACGCAAGGGACTTAAAATCCCTCGGTGGCAACACCGTGCCGGTTCGATTCCGGCCCCGGGCACCAGCTATTTTTAAACAGCCTAATAAATAATGTAAACTATATCGGCATTTTGGTGTAGCGCATGCTAAGCGTTACAAGCTATTGATAAATATTAAAAAAATATCCGGCTTACGGCTGATGACAATACGATGCAGCCATTTTTGACAAAATACAATAATGAAGGTCGTCAGTACGTCCTATTTTTCTGAATTAGCTTTGATTCGCTATAACCAACTGAAAATATTATATATTATACGGTTTTCGTATGGAATGGACGAGCCCAGTACTCAGGGTTTCTACAATTGGTTGACGGAAAAACTTACATAATCAGGCGAGAAAAATATAAATATAATTAAATATCAGCAAGATAGAGTTATGGCTAAAATTTTGCATAATGAGAGATGGCCGCTAAACTGTTGCCTAGACCCGACATGTCATTGGGATGATTAATGCAGGTAATATTGGCAGCTAGGATGGTCAAGTACGGAAACATCGCCTACACTATGCGATTCTATGTGCAAGATCGATACGAAATAAGCGCAAGATGCGTGCTGGCGACACTCTAGCGCACTGACGACACTCTAGGATGGGTTATGTACCGATGAAAATTATAGAAAGACTGGCTATCAAGTTTCCGTGCACGAGCATGAAATGCTATTCGGGCGTAGCAGCCGCAGTTGTTACGTTGCTTATATCTGGTGTAACTGTTGCTGAACCTGAAGGCAACAATAATTATTCAAAACAGACAGTTACCACTGAGGCTCTGGTTGCCAACAGCCAGCCACTCAATGTCAACGCTATACCCATTGTGCCAGCGACTGAGTTGGCTGCAGTAAGTGAGTCAGAAGCGACCAGCCCAACGGCCCCAATGAAACTGGCGCTGGCTGACCACCACGAGACCGGTGTCGCTATAGAGCAACAGGGTGCCTTTGATGCAACCTCGCCGCGAGGTTTGATTGGAAGAGAGTCAGCACAGATGCCGGTTGCGCTCATTCTCGCATTACTGGCATTGATCACCGTGGTACCCATGTCTCGACGACGCTAGCGTTACACTAAACCTGTACATCGTTTCCTTGTTCGGCCAGGTCAACCGCTGGAGCCAGTCTTGGCGTTTTGTTGCACCGGCCTGGCCGGCTGAGTTTTATGCTTATTTCCAGGCAGATTAAAGTGTATATTCAAGGTCAGAGTTCTGTCGCGCTGTTACCCCACCAAGGTTGTATTGGTGATTTAACTTGAGAAAAGCACTTGTCAATGAATAACCTCCTGGCGCTTGTCGCAGCAATGGCTATCAGTATGGTGCTGGTGCCACTGATGTCCCGTCTGGCACCGCGCCTGGGTCTGATCGATCTTCCCGACCCAAGAAAAGTGCACAACACGCCCATTCCGCGAGTGGGAGGCGTTGGCCTGGTGGTGGGTAGCCTGATACCGATCATGATGCTGCTTGAGCCTAGCAGGTTGAGCCAAGCTTATGTTTACGGCGGGTCGGTACTATTTCTTTTCGGGTTGTGGGACGATGTGTTCGAAGTTGGTCATTATCCAAAATTTATAGGGCAAGTCGCCGCCGCGTTGACCGTTATACTTTTTGGTGAGTTATATGTTGTTCAACTTCCCTTCTTGCCTGGTGGTGAAATTTCGCCAGAGTTCGGTATTCCTTTCACGCTGGTCGCTATCGTCGGCATGATTAATGCCATTAATCATTCGGACGGCCTGGATGGTCTCGCCGGTGGTGAATCGTTGTTCAGCCTGGGCGCCATCGCTTTACTGGCGGTCATTGTTTCAGGTGGGCAGGAAGTGCTGACAATTTCCTTGACGGTCATCGGCGGCATTCTTGGTTTTCTTCGCTACAATACGCATCCAGCGCGTGTATTTATGGGCGACTCAGGCAGTCAGTTTCTCGGCTACACGCTGGCGTTTTTGGTTATTCTGCTTACCCAGAAAGTTGACCGGAGTCTAAGCCCGGGGGTGGTACTGCTACTGTTGGGCTTGCCGATTGCCGACATTATGGTCGTATTGTACAAACGTGCGCGTGGTGGTATGAATGTGTTCCGCGCAACGCGAAATCATATTCATCACCGCCTGCTTGATCTGGGCTTTGTGCACCGTGAGTCGGTTATTATTATCTACTCACTACAAATGATATTTGTCATCAGTGGTGTGCTATTACGGCAGAACTCGAATACTCTGCTCGTCGGGCTTTATATTGTTTACTGCATATTAGTATTTGGCAGTCTTAAACTCGCTGAGCGATCCGGCTGGTCAGTCAAACGTCGAGTGCTGTCCAACGACAAAATTATGGCTCACGAGCTACTGAAGAATATGCTGGTTGTGCTCCCTCGGCGTTTTATGGCTATCAGTGTTCCTGTATTTCTTGTTGGTGCCAGTGTGTTAAGTACGCATGTACCCGACGATTTTGCTAAAATGTCGCTATTAGTATCAGGTTTGATACTGGTTGATCTGTTTGCAGGGAAAATGCAGCGCTCGATTATGAGTAGAGCACTAATTTACGTTATTACTGCACAGGTAGGTTATCTCTGGGTGGAGTATACGCCGATGCACATTTTCGGTGGCTATACGGGAACAATCGAAACGCTGTTTTTCACGCTGATCGCCGTTGCTTTTGCGCTAGCCGTGAGATTTTCACCCCGTCGGCGGGAAATAGAATTTGAATTGTCAGCGACAGACTATCTGGTGGCGTTTTGTTTGCTGGCAGTATTGATTATATCCAGAAGTGGTCTTTGGGGGGTTGGCAACCTTGAATTTGTTATACAGATGGTCATTCTTTTTTATGCCAGCGAATTGCTGATTACGGAGAAGCGCGGTGGCTGGAACTGGTTGAGTTTGTCGGCGATGGCAGCCGGGCTTATCCTTGGCGTTAGAGGCTTGCCACTCCTGTAAGGGAACATTAAGGCTATGAGGAGATGTAAGGAATGACGCCATCGTTCTGGTGTGGGAAAAGAGTTCTATTGACGGGACATACCGGTTTTAAAGGCAGCTGGCTATCGCTTTGGTTGCAGCAACTGGGTGCTGAAGTGACGGGATACTCTCTGTCACCACCGTCAACGCCCAGTCTGTTTGAGCTTGCTGATGTGGCAGATGGTATGACCTCAATCGAGGCAGATATCCGTAATCTCGATCAGCTGGAAGCTACAATACGCGAGCAACAGCCGGAAGTGCTTATTCATATGGCAGCTCAGTCGCTGGTGCGCTATTCCTACGATAATCCCATTGAAACGATTGAGACCAACGTCATGGGAACGGCAAACTTGTTTGAGGCTGTTCGTCGTACGGACTCTGCCCGGGTCGTGTTGAATATTACCAGTGACAAGTGCTATGAGAACCGGGAATGGTGTTGGGGCTATCGCGAGAATGAACCGATGGGTGGTCATGACCCTTATTCGAGCAGTAAAGGCTGCGCAGAGCTCATTACATCCGCTTACCGTAATTCCTATTTTTCCAGTGAGGATAGCAGTGTTGTACTCGCCAGCGCACGAGCCGGTAATGTGATCGGTGGCGGTGATTGGGCAGCCGACCGGCTAATTCCTGATATTATGCGCTCATTTATGCAAAATGAATCGGTGACTATCCGTTTTCCTAACGCTATTCGCCCCTGGCAACATGTCCTTGAACCACTGAGCGGCTATATGGCACTGGTGGAGAAACTCTGGCAAGAAGGTGGCGAGTATACAGGTGGCTGGAATTTTGGGCCACGCGACGAAGACGCCCGGCCGGTACTGTGGATTGTGGATCAGCTGGTGAAGCAGTGGGGCGACAGCGCATCTTATCACCTGGATAAAGGCATGAATCCGCATGAAGCTAATTATTTGAAGCTGGATTGCTCCAAAGCCCACCAGAAGCTGCAGTGGAGTCCGCAGTTGAGTCTGAACACAGCACTGGCATGGGTGACCGACTGGTATAAAGCTTGTTACCAAAAACAAAATATGCGCACTGAAACTGAGAAACAGATCACTGCCTATCAGGCCTTGATGGAGCAATAGATTGAAATTTACAGAAACAAAACTCAAGGGTGCTTACATCATTGATATGGAAGCACGGCGGGATGAGCGCGGCTATTTTGCTCGCGTCTGGTGCCAGAAAGAGTTTGAGCAGCAGGGGCTTAATGCCGCTCTGGTGCAGTGTAATATCGCCTTTAACAACCAGGCCGGTATTTTGCGGGGTATGCATTTTCAGCTTCAGCCCTGGGCTGAAGTGAAACTGGTACGTTGCACCAAAGGTGCTGTCTTTGATGCTATTGTCGATATGCGCGAGGATTCACCTACCTACAGACAATGGATCGGTGTGGAACTAACGGAAAAAAATCACCGCATGCTTTATGTGCCGGAAGGTTTTGCGCACGGCTACCTCACTTTGAGAGATAACAGTGAATTGTTTTATCAGGTGTCGCAGTTCTATACACCGGAAGCCGAAGGCGGTGTGCGCTGGGATGATCCAGCAATTAGTATTGAGTGGCCTGAGATAGGAGAGTTGCTAATCTCCGCTAAAGATAAAGCATGGCCTGTGCTAGAAATAGATTCGGAGAACTGATAAATATGATCATCCTGGACAAAGCCTTACAGGAACGCCAGCAAGCCGGGCGGCCGGTTCGCGTGGCCATGATTGGGGCTGGCTATATGGGTCGGGGGCTGGCTTTACAGATTTGTCGTTATACCCCAGGTATGGAATTGGTGGCTATTGCTAACCGCACCGTTTCTGAAGCCGAGAGGGCTTACCATCAGTCCGGCGTAGAAACAGTTCAACGCGTCGATAGCCAGGCAGCACTTGAAAACGTGATCAAAAAAAACCAGTACTCGGTTTCTGATGATGCGCAGATGGTTTGTCGGGCCGAAGGTATTGATGCCATTATTGAAGTGACGGGCGAAATTGAGTTTGGGGCACGCGTGGTGCTGACAGCCATCGAGCATGGCAAGCATGTTATCCTGATGAATGCAGAACTGGATGCGACACTAGGGCCGATTCTTAAAGTTTATGCCGATAAAGCAGGGGTCGTTATCAGTAACGCCGACGGTGATCAGCCCGGCGTTATAATGAATCTGTTTCGTTATGTCGAAGGTATCGGTTGTAACCCCGTGTTGGCCGGAAATATGAAAGGCCTGCAAGATGCCTACCGTACACCGGAAACCCAGAAGGGTTTTGCCGAGAAGTATGGTCAAAAGGCACACATGGTGACATCGTTCGCCGACGGTTCAAAAATATCTATGGAGATGGCCGTAGTTGCCAATGCCACCGGATTCAAGGTCGGTCAACGGGGTATGTATGGACCCGAATGTTCCCATGTCAATGACGCCGTCAATAAGTTCCCGACGGAGCAACTGCTGGATGGTGGTATGGTCGACTACGTACTCGGTGCACAACCGGGTGGCGGTATTTTTATCATTGGCCACAATGAAGATAAAATCCAGCAAGGCTATTTGAACTATTACAAAATGGGGGAGGGACCGTTCTATGTATTTTATACCCCCTACCATATCTGCCATTTTGAAGCACCGATGAGCGTTGCCCGCGCCGTATTGTACGCTGATGCCACTACAGCCCCACTGGGAGCGCCGGTTGTTGATGTCCT
>UOFK01000263.1_pt1 | contig 13700 bp, 27 predicted proteins | sample 1990061 | NCBI WGS metagenome assembly UOFK01 (sample SAMEA4728526, study PRJEB27164) | hydrothermal vent metagenome | biome: marine basaltic hydrothermal vent biome; feature: marine hydrothermal vent; material: mineral | place: Pacific Ocean | collected 2011-06-14/2011-07-23 | depth 1741 m
ATAGCCTCAAACTCTTCTGCATCCGATTCTTCAGGTTCCGGACGGTCGACCAGCTCAACCAGTGCCATTGGTGCCTTATCGCCGCTGCGAAAGCCCATTTTCAAGATGCGCAAGTAACCACCAGGGCGCTCTTTATAGCGTGGGCCTAGCTCACTAAAGAGCTTGGATACCACGCCCTGGTCACGCAAGCGACTGAATGCTAGGCGGCGATTGGCAACGCTGTCCGTCTTCGCCATAGTAATTAATGGCTCGGCCACGCGCCGTAGTTCCTTGGCCTTGGGCAAGGTCGTCTTGATGGCTTCGTGATCCAGCAACGAAGTTGCCATGTTACGGAACATAGCCTTACGGTGACTGCTGTTACGATTAAGTTTTCGTCCACTTTGACGGTGACGCATTGTTCTGTACCTACGTTAAATTTGACTCAGGCGGATTGCTTTTCGTCTTCCTTAAGACCTGCCGGTGGCCAGTTTTCCAGGCGCATGCCAAGTGACAGGCCGCGGGATGCCAGCACATCCTTAATTTCTGTGAGCGATTTTCTGCCCAGGTTCGGTGTCTTGAGCAGCTCGACTTCGGTACGCTGAATCAGGTCACCGATGAAGTAAATACTTTCAGCCTTCAGACAGTTGGCTGAACGCACAGTCAGCTCAAGATCGTCGACCGGGCGCAACAGGACCGGATCGATATCCGCTTCTGGACTTTCTGGCTCCACTTCTTCTTTACCTTGCAGATCGACAAACACGGACAGCTGATCCTGCAATATGGTTGCAGCACGACGAATAGCCTCTTCCGGATCAATAGTTCCGTTAGTCTCGATCTCGATAATCAGTTTATCGAGGTCGGTGCGCTGTTCTACCCGGGCCGAATCGACGTTATAGGAAACGCGACTGACCGGCGTAAAACTGGCATCCAGCTGCAATGCACCGATAGGGCCACCCTCATCCTCACTCTCGGTGCGAACGGTCGCAGGCTCGTAGCCGCGTCCCATCTGCACTGTGAGGGTCATATTTAGTTCACCATCCTTGGTGAGATTAGCGATCACGTAGTCCGGGTTGATTACCTCTATATCGTGATCAACCTGTATGTCTCCCGCAGTTACCGGACCCTGACCTTTTTTGCTGATTTTCAGCGTGGCCTGTTCACGGTTATGCATCTGTAAGGCCACACCCTTCAGGTTGAGCATGATTTCCATCACGTCTTCCTGTACGCCCTCAATGGTTGAGTATTCGTGCAGCACGCCTTCAATATCCATCCCGGTAATTGCACAACCCGGCATAGATGACAATAGGATACGGCGCAGGGCATTGCCCAGAGTGTGTCCAAAGCCTCTTTCCAGTGGCTCCAAAACAACTTTCGCTGTACGCTCACCAACGCTTTGAACGTCGACGATACGTGGTTTCAGAAATTCGGTGACCTTGCCCGGCATGTATAGTCCTCTTAGTGCTTACTTGGAGTACAGCTCGACAACGAGCGATTCGTTGATCTCTGCAGGGAGATCTGAACGCTCGGGACGCGCTTTAAATATGCCTTCCATCTTTTTGGCATTAACATCAATCCAGTCGACAAAACCACGCTGTTCGGCCAGTTCGAGTGCGAATTTTACGCGCTGCTGACTTTTCGACTTCTCTGCCAAACTAAGATTGTCGTTTGGCTGAACCTGAAAAGATGGAACATTAACTCGTTGGCCATTGACGGTTATCGCCTTGTGGCGCACCAGTTGGCGTGCTTCTGAACGGGAAGAAGCAAAGCCCATGCGATACACGACATTGTCGAGTCGGCCTTCCAACAGCTGCAGTAAATTCTCACCTGTGGAGCCTTTGCGTTGAGCGGCATTTTTATAGTAGGTACGGAACTGTCCTTCCAGCACCCCATAGATACGGCGCATTTTCTGCTTTTCCCGCAACTGAGTAGCATAGTCTGACAGGCGCGTACGGCGCTGACCATGCTGACCCGGCGGAAATGCACGATTCTCGACAGCACACTTGCTGGTATAACACTTCTCGCCTTTCAGAAATAGCTTAGTGCCTTCTCGGCGACACTGGCGACATTTGGGTCCTACATACTTAGCCATGCTTTCTCCTCCGCCCTACACGCGCCGCTTTTTGGGCGGACGGCAACCGTTATGCGGGATCGGGGTCACATCGGTGATATTGGTAATACGGAAACCGGCGTTATTCAACGCACGGACAGCGGACTCACGCCCCGGGCCAGGGCCCTTGACTTCCACCTCTAGATTCTTAAGGCCAAATTCCTTGACCATATCGCCAACACGCTCGGCCGCCACCTGGGCGGCAAACGGCGTGCTCTTACGCGAGCCACGGAAACCAGAGCCTCCTGCAGTCGCCCAGGCCAAAGCATTACCCTGGCGATCGGTGATCATCACAATGGTGTTATTAAAAGAAGCGTGTATGTGAGCGATTCCATCGACCACATTTTTTTTCACCTTCTTGCGAGTATGGGTTGTGCCTGGCTTAGCCATGTTAAATACCTGTAAGCAGCATCTTATTTACGAATCGGACGACGCGGACCCTTACGAGTGCGTGCATTTGTTTGGGTGCGTTGACCCCGTAGTGGCAGCCCACGACGATGACGTATGCCGCGGTAACAACCCAGGTCCATGAGACGCTTGATATTCATGGACAAGGTCCGGCGCAGATCGCCTTCAACCGTAAATTTGGCAACTTCACCGCGAATAGCTTCGATCTCTGCCTCAGTCAGATCTTTGATTTTAACCTCCGGTTTTACACCGGTTGCCGCACAAATTTTCTGAGCTGTGGTGAGACCGACCCCATAAATGGAAGTCAGCGCAATGACCGCATGTTTCTGCGGTGGCACATTAATTCCGGCTATACGAGCCATGAACTCATTCTCCTAAACGAGACGACCGATAACGAGTCGCGAAACCCGCAAATGTACCGGAAAATGCCTCTGATATCAATCTTAAAATCTGACAATCGGCCGTGATCGTTACTTACAGGCACCCTGGCGCTGTTTGTGACGACCATCTTTGCAAATCACCCGCACTACACCCTTACGGCGGACAATTTTGCAATTACGGCACATGCGTTTTACTGATGCACGAACTTTCATGTTTTCACCTTAATAACTCTTTGATCCTGATCTAAATGGCACTTAAGTTAAGCTTCTTTGTCGGTTGGCCGAATGAATTCGGCCCTACAATGGCTTAAGCAAGTATCATTCAACCCTGACCTTAGCGTAACAAACCAGAGCGGCCTTGCCCTTTCAGGTTGGCCTTTTTCATCAAGCCATCGTACTGATGCGACATCATCAGTGCCTGGACCTGCGCCATAAAGTCCATAACCACAACTACGATAATCAACAGGGAGGTACCACCAAAGTAGAAAGGCACATTCCAGTATAAAATTAGAAATTCTGGCAATAAACACACAGCCGTAATATAAAAAGCACCCGCCAACGTCAAGCGTGTCATGACGCCGTCAATAAACTTTGCCGTCTGCTCACCCGGACGAATACCCGGGATAAACGCACCTGACTTCTTCAGGTTGTCCGCTGTCTCCTTGGAATTAAAGACAATCGCCGTATAAAAGAAAGCAAAAAATATGATCGCCATGGCATAAAAGAAAATATACAGGGGCTGACCGGGCGACAGCATGGAAGAAATATCCTTCAACCAGCCCATGCCTTCACTACTGCCAAACCACTGCCCGGCCGTGGCTGGAAACAAAATAATACTCGACGCAAAGATCGGCGGGATAACGCCAGCCATGTTCAATTTTAGTGGCAAGTGTGTACTTTGGGCTGCGTACATCTTGCGCCCCTGCTGCCGCTTGGCATAGTTGACTGTGATACGCCTTTGACCACGTTCCACAAACACCACAAATGCTGTCACTGCAATAACTACGGCAAACAAGAATATCAACGTTAGCGCATTCATTTCGCCGGTTCTAACCAATTCCAGCGAACCGCCTACCGCCGACGGCAAACCCGCTACGATACCCGAGAAAATGATAATCGATATACCGTTACCGATACCTCGCTCGGTTACTTGTTCTCCCAGCCACATCAGAAACAGCGTACCGGTCACCAAACAAGCGACTGCGGAAATTATAAACCCAGGCCCTTGCAGAACAACCAGCGGTGAACCACCTACCTGCTGCCCTTGCAGCGCGCTGGAAATACCAATTGCTTGAAAGGTTGCCAGCACTACCGTCGCGTAACGCGTGTATTGGGTGATCTTGTGCCGTCCGGCTTCGCCTTCCTTCTTGATCCGCTCCAGCGTTGGCACCGTGTACGACAGTAATTGCATAATAATTGACGCTGATATATAGGGCATAATACCCAGTGCAAACAGAGACAAACGACTCAGTGCACCACCTGAAAACATGTTAAACATGTCCAGAATAGTGCCTTTTTGTTGCTCCACCAGCATTTCCAGCACAATCGGATCGATGCCGGGCAGCGGTATGAAAGAGCCTACCCGAAAAACCAGAATTGCACCCAGCACAAAGAAAATGCGCTGCCGCAGTTCAGTTAATCTTCCCAGATCACCGAGCCCACCGGTAAGTCCTGCTGCGCCTGTTCCAGCCATCAGCTATTCCCGGTCCTCGACCTTGCCGCCAGCGGCTTCAATAGCAGCGCGCGCACCCTTGGTGGCGCCAATGCCGCGAAGATTCACAGCTTTCTTAATTTCACCGGACAGCATCACCTTGGCATACAACGTATTCTGTCGAATGACACCAGCAGCTTTCAGTGCTGCCAAATCAACGACATCACCTTCCACTAGCGCCAGTTCATTCAAGCGCACCTGCTCGGTGACACGCGATTTGCGCGAGCTGAAACCAACCTTAGGCAAACGCCGCTGCAGTGGCATCTGACCGCCTTCAAATCCTATTTTAGTGAAACCACCGGAACGCGACTTTTGCCCCTTGTGGCCACGACCACAGGTCTTGCCGGAGCCGGAGCCAATGCCACGGCCTACGCGCTTACCATCAGGGCGCGAGCCGTCAGCGGGCTTTAATGTATTCAAACGCATAGCCTAAGTCTCCTCGACCGACAGCATATAAGAGATCTTATTGATCATGCCACGGTTTTCCGGTGTATCGATCACTTCCACGCAGTGACGAATGCGACGCAAACCCAGCCCTTGGGCGCAAGCCTTGTGGGACTGCAATCGCCCACTGGTGCTCTTGGTTAGCGTTATCTTAATTTTTTTGTCTGCCATGGCTTACCCCAGGATCTCTTCTACCTTTTTGCCGCGCTTGGCAGCGATCATTTCAGGTGACTGCATATCTGCCAGCCCCTTCATCGTGGCACGAACAACGTTGATTGGATTATTGGTACCGATACATTTGGCCAGCACGTCGCGCACACCCACCACTTCGAATACAGCTCGCATTGCGCCACCGGCAATAATCCCGGTACCTTCTGACGCTGGTTGCATGTGTACCTTGGCGGCTCCAAAAGTTGCGGTAATCGGGTACTGCAAAGTACCGTCTTTAAGTGCTACCTGTTTCATGTTCTTACGAGCATTTTCCATCGCTTTCTGAATCGCCACTGGCACTTCGCGCGCCTTGCCACGTCCAAAACCGACTTTACCTTCACCGTCACCTACGACAGTAAGGGCTGCAAATCCAAACTGACGGCCACCTTTCACTACTTTGGCGACCCGATTAATACCGATCAGCTTTTCTTGCAGACCGTCAGAATTCCCTTGTTGTTCGACACTTGCCATAGCGCAACCTTTACCTAGAATTCCAGACCGCTTTCACGCGCGGCATCAGCCAGCGCTTTGACGCGTCCGTGATATTTGAAACCTGAACGGTCGAATGCGACCACGTTGACACCGGCTGCCTTGGCGCGTTCTGCCACCGCCTTGCCGATTACCGCCGCAGCGGATACATTACCCGTACCTTTCACATCTTTACACAATTCACCGTCTAGCGTCGATGCACTGGCCAGCACTTTGTCACCCGACATATCAATAACCTGCGCATAAATATGGCGTGGTGTACGATGTACGCACAATCTGGCTTTACCCAGTTCGCGGATCTTGGCGCGCGTCTTACGAGCGCGTCGTTGTCGTGATGCCTTTTTATCCATATCGATACCTATACTTAAACTATTTCTTTTTGGCTTCTTTACGCACGATGATCTCATCAACGTACTTCACGCCCTTGCCTTTATAGGGCTCCGGCGGGCGATAGGCGCGAATTTCAGCTGCAACCTGACCAACTTTCTGCTTATCGACACCCCTAATTATAACCTCGGTCTGGCTCGGGGTCTCAACGCTCACACCTTCCGGCACCGAGTAGTCTACCGGGTGTGAAAACCCCAGCGTCAGATTCAGCTTCTGACCCTGCGCCTGAGCACGGTAACCAACACCAACAAGCTGGAGCTTTTTCTCAAAACCCTGACTGACACCAATAACCATGTTATTCAATAAAGACCGCGTCGTACCCGCCAATGCCATGGCCGCCTTGGAGCCATCTTTCGGCGCGAAAGTCAGAACGTTTCCGTCCTGTTTGATCGCAACCGAATTATTCACGGCGTATTCGAGTGAACCCTTGCCACCCTTTACGGCTACCGCCTGCCCATCGATTTTAACTTCGACGCCGGACGGGACTTCTATTGGACTTTTAGCAACTCTGGACATGATCAGCTCTCATCAAGACACGTAGCACAACACTTCACCACCTTCACCGGCGGCGCGCGCAGCGCGATCACTCATAACACCCCGGGAAGTTGACACTATAGCAACACCCAGGCCACCGCGTACTGAAGGAATTTCGTCATTAGCCTTGTAGATGCGAAGCCCCGGACGACTTATACGCTTCAGACTTTCGATAACCGGTCGGCCATCGTAATACTTCAGATCAACATTCATTGTTGGTTTTCCGCTTTCATCTTCGATGGAAAATGCTCCAATGTAACCTTCGTCCAGCAACACCCGGGCAATGGACGACTTCAGCTTCGAAGAAGGCATCGATACCGAAACCTTGCCTGCGCGCTGGCCATTACGTATGCGCGTCAGCATATCGGCGATAGGATCAGTCATCATAATCGGCGTACCTCTTTAATCTCTATTCAGTTACCAGCTGGCCTTCACCAGGCCTGGAATATTTCCGGCCATGGCATTCTCACGCAGCTTGTTACGTGCCAGTCCAAACTTACGGTAATAACCGTGCGGGCGCCCAGTTATACGACAGCGGTTACGCTGCCTACAGGGGCTGGCATTACGTGGCAACGCCTGAAGTTTGAGTTGGGCGCCATAGCGCTCTTCGTCTGACTTATTAATGTCTGCGATTGTCGCCTTTAATGCAGCACGCTTAGCAGCATATTTCTTTACTGTCTTGGCGCGCTTAATTTCACGCTGGATCATGGATGTTTTAGCCATGCTGTCCTGTCCTCAGTTCTTGAAAGGGAAGTTAAACGCGGCCAGAAGCGCACGCCCTTCTTCGTTATTTTTCGCTGTGGTTACTATGTTGATATCCATTCCACGCAGCGTATCAATCTTGTCATAATCGATCTCGGGGAAGATAATCTGCTCGCTGATCCCCATATTATAATTGCCGCGCCCATCAAAGCCTTTCGGACTCATGCCACGAAAATCGCGAATACGTGGAATGGCAATATTCACCAGACGGTCAAGGAATTCATACATACGTTCACTACGCAGCGTCACCTTACAACCGATAGGCCAGCCTTCACGCACTTTAAATCCAGCAACTGATTTTCGTGCCTTGCAAACTACGGCTTTCTGCCCGGCAATTTTTTCCATATCTTTAACGGCATGCTCCATCACCTTACGGTCACCAAGCGCCTCACCAACACCCATGTTCAGGCTGATTTTGGTGATTTCGGGTACTTCCATCACGTTTTTGTAGCCAAACTGCTCGAAGAGCTTTTTGGCAATTTCATCGCGATACTGATCTTGTAATCTAGCCATCTCAGCAGCTCACTCTTAAACGTCCACAACTTCGTTGTTGGATTTGAATACTCTCACCTTCCGACCATCTTCAAGAAACTTGAAGCCGACACGGTCACCTTTCTTTGTCACCGGGTTGTACAACATAATGTTGGATACATCGACCGGCATCTCTTTTTCAACAATGCCACCAGCAACACCTGCCTGTGGGTTCGGCTTGGTGTGTTTTTTAGCAATATTGACATTTTCAACCACAACCTTGTCCAGATCTGGAATAACGCGCAAAACCGTGCCACGTTTACCACTGTCTCTACCGGTTGTCACGATAACGTCATCGCCTTTACGTATTTTATTCATAAGTCTGACTCTCGCCTACAGCACTTCCGGCGCCAGGGAAATAATTTTCATGAAACGCGCACTGCGCAGCTCTCGTGTCACCGGGCCGAAAATACGAGTCCCAATGGGTTCCAGCTTGGTGTTCAGCAATACCGCCGCGTTACCGTCAAAACGTATAAGTGAACCATCAGAACGGCGCACACCTTTGGCTGTACGAACAACAACAGCGTTATAAACCTCACCTTTTTTCACTTTGCCCCGGGGAATGGCCTCTTTGATGCTGACCTTGATAATATCGCCGATACCGGCATAACGGCGGTGCGAGCCGCCGAGTACTTTGATGCATTGCAGACGACGAGCACCGCTATTGTCTGCCACATCTAATTTGGATTGCATCTGGATCATGACTTATTTTCCCGTTTGCACAATTTCTAAACGTGTTCAGCCTGCAGGCCGCTCAACCACTTCCAATAAAGCCCAGGATTTGGTTTTCGACATTGGGCGCACCTGTTTAATGGTTACCGTATCACCTTCCTTGCATTCATTGTTTTCATCATGAATGTGTAATTTTGTCGAGCGACGAATGTATTTTCCATACAGGGGATGACGCACTTTACGTTCAACCATGACGACGGCGCTCTTATTCATCTTGTCGCTCACAACACGAGCGCTCAGGGTGCGCTCAACCTTGGCTTCTTCACTCATGCCGCTTTACTCGCTCTGGCTTTCTCATTCAATAGGGTTTTAATACGGGCAATACTGCGTCGCACCTTCTTAACCTGATCCGGGCGGCTCAACTGGCCACTCCCTTTCTGCATGCGTAGGCTGAACTGCTCACGCAGCAGGCCATCCAGTTCCAACTTTAATTCATCGACTGATTTGTCACGAAGCTCGTTTGCGTTCATTACATCACCGTCCGGCTAACGAATGCGGTGCCTATTGGAAGCTTCGCTGCGGCCAACTTGAATGCTTCGCGCGCCAATTCCTCTGAGACACCTTCAATTTCATAAATCACACGACCAGGCTGAACTTTGGCAACCCAATACTCAACGTTACCTTTACCCTTGCCTTGGCGCACTTCAATCGGTTTCTTGGTGATCGGCACATCTGGGAAGATACGAATCCATAACTTTCCGCCACGCTTCACCTTGCGGGTGATGGTGCGGCGCGCAGCTTCGATCTGGCGCGCAGTTAGCTGGCCACGGCCGGTTGATTTCAGCGCAAATTCGCCAAAACTGACTTTATTTCCTGAATTCGCAAGACCACGGTTGCGACCCTTCTGCTGCTTGCGGAATTTTGTTCTTTTGGGCTGTAACATAGCTCTCGACTTCCTTATTTGGCCCCGGAGGCCTTCTTCTTGCCGGTCTCAGGCTCGGCATTCTGTTCGTCTCGATTCATGACTTCACCCTTGAACACCCAGACTTTCACGCCGATGACGCCGTAGGTCGTGTGAGCTTCAGTGACACCGTAGTCAATATCTGCACGTAAAGTGTGCAACGGCACCCGGCCTTCACGATACCATTCTGTACGGGCAATTTCTGCGCCATTAAGACGTCCGCCAACCATAATTTTGATGCCCAATGCGCCCAAACGCATGGCGTTACCTACAGCGCGTTTCATGGCACGACGGAACATGATACGACGCTCCAGCTGCTGAGCTACACTTTCTGCGACCAGCTGCGCTTCAATCTCGGGCTTACGAATTTCTTCGATGTTGATATGCACTGGCATACCCATCTTTCGCGAGACTTCACCACGAAGCCGTTCGATATCCTCGCCCTTTTTGCCGATCACAATACCCGGACGTGCAGTATGAATGGTAATCGCAGCATTGTTGGCTGGCCGCTCGATCTGGATACGGCTAACTGAGGCGTGCTTCAACTTCGCTTTAATGAAGTCGCGCACTTCAATATCCAGATTCAGGAAATCTGCAAAATTCTTCGAATCTGCATACCAGGTGGATGTCCAGTCCTTGACGATGCCAAGGCGAATTCCAATTGGATGTACTTTCTGGCCCATGCCGTACTCTCTTTAAGTGTCTCTCGATTACTGTTCAGCGACAGTAATCTGAATATGACTTGTGCGTTTGAGGATCTGGTTGGCACGACCCTTGGCGCGTGCACGCCAGCGTTTCATGGTCGGACCCTCATTTACACAAATCTCGGAAATTTTTAGCTCGTCAACATCGGCACCTTCGTTGTGCTCAGCGTTGGCGATGGCAGACTCCAGCACCTTACGCACCAGGTGCGCAGCTTTCTTGGGGCTGAAAGTCAGCAGTTCCAGTGCGCGCTCAACCTGCAGCCCCCGCACCTGGTCAGCGACCAGACGGACCTTCTGCGCAGAGATATTCGCCTGGCTTAATTTTGCTGTCGCTTGCATTCGTCAGTACCTTTACTTGGATTTTCTGTCCGCCGCGTGACCTCTAAAGGTACGCGTTACAGCGAATTCACCCAGTTTGTGACCGACCATGTTCTCATTGATCAGAATCGGCACATGCTGGCGGCCGTTGTGCACAGCAATCGTTAATCCCACCATATCAGGCAACACCATCGAACGGCGCGACCAGGTTTTAATGGGCTTGCGGCTATTACTGCTCACAGCCTCGTCGACCTTCTTCATCAGGTGAAGATCAACAAAAGGACCTTTTTTAATTGAACGTGGCACGATCTCTAACCTCTATCCCTTACTTTTGACTGCGCCGACGCACAATCATGTTATCGGTACGCTTATTCTTACGCGTCTTGTAACCCTTGGTCGGCGTACCCCAGGGCGATACTGGATGACGACCCCCGGAGGTACGTCCTTCACCACCACCGTGCGGGTGGTCAACTGGATTCATCGCGACACCGCGAACCGTTGGCCGAACACCGCGCCAGCGCTTTGCGCCCGCCTTACCCAGTGAACGCAAACTGTGCTCGTGGTTACCTACCTCACCAATCGTTGCACGGCAATCTGATGGTATCTTGCGCATTTCACCGGAGCGTAGGCGTAGTGTTGCATGTGCACCTTCACGAGCCACCAGCTGCACACCGGTCCCGGCACTACGTGCGACCTGGCCACCTTTACCCGGTTTCATTTCAACGTTATGCACGATGGTGCCTAACGGAATATTGCGTAAGGGCATAGCACTACCCGGCTTGATCGGGGCATCACTGCCATTGTGTATCTCTGCACCTGCGTAGACACCCTTGGGCGCCAGTATATAGCGGCGCTCTCCATCCTCGTAGGCTACCAACGCAATATGCGCGCTACGATTTGGGTCATATTCGAGTCGCTCCACGACACCTTTCACACCATCCTTATCGCGTTTGAAATCGATAACGCGGTAGCGTTGGCGATGGCCACCGCCGCGGTGACGCGTAGTGATGCGGCCGGTGTTGTTACGACCACCGTTTTTGGTCTTTTTCTCGACCAGCGGCGCATACGGCCCACCCTTGTGTAGCTCGGGTTCTGTAATCCTGACAACAAAGCGCCGGCCTGGAGAAGTAGGTTTTGACTTGACTATCGCCATTACTCTGCGCCCATGAAATCTATATCCGAACCTTCAGCCAGGGTCACATAGGCCTTTTTCCAGTCGGAACGGCGACCCATGGTCTGACCAAAACGTTTCACTTTACCCTTAACGTTAGCTGTCTTTACTGCAGTCACCGTAACGTCAAACATTTTCTCTACCGCTTCACGGATTTCCGGCTTGCTGGAATTAGGCAATACCTTAAAAACCATCTGTCGGCTATCGTCCGCAAGGCGGGTACTCTTCTCCGATATAACCGGTGCGAGTAAAATCTTTGTCAGACGCTCGTTATTCATGCCAACTTCTCCTCAAACTGCCGCAGCGCTGCAACAGTGATAAGCACCTTGTCATAAGCAATCAGACTGACAGGATCGACAATTGAAGTATCTTCAACATCGATGTACGGCAAGTTGCGCGCTGCCAGAAATAAATTCTCATCCGGCGCGTCGTGCACAACTAGAACACGATCCATTTCCATCTCTTTCAGCCTGGAAGCCAATGCTTTAGTCTTCGGCGCTTCCACCGAAAAATTCTCAACCACTACCAGGCGATCCTGACGAATCAGCTCTGAAAGAATGGCGCGAATAGCAGCGCGATAGGCCTTTTTATTGACCTTCTGCGAGTAATCACGCGTGGTCGCCGCAAAGGTTCTACCACCACCGCGCCAAATCGGGCTGCGAATTGTACCAGCTCTTGCACGCCCTGTCCCCTTCTGTCTCCAGGGTTTAGTGCCACCACCACGAACAGCGGAACGATTTTTCTGGGCATGGGTGCCAGCGCGCCCGGCAGCCATATAAGCAACAACCACCTGGTGCACTAGAGGCTCATTGAATTCCTGGCCGAATACAGCGTCGTCAACATCCATACTCGAACCGCCATGCAGTGTAATATTCATGTCAGCTACCCCTTAAGCCTTAACCGCCGGTGTGACAACGACATCACCACCGCGGGAACCCGGCACAGCACCCTTGATGAGCAGCAGATTGCGCTCGGCATCAACCCGCACAATTTCCAAGTTCTGGATGGTACGGCGCACGGCACCCATATGGCCAGCCATCCGCTTGCCCTTGAACACACGACCCGGCGTCTGGCACTGGCCAATAGAACCAGGAGCGCGGTGAGAAAGTGAGTTACCGTGAGTTGCATCCTGCATGCTGAAATTATGTCGTTTAACACCACCCGCAAAACCTTTACCAATGGTACTACCCGCCACATCAACTTTCTGGCCAACCTCAAAAATATCCACGCCGATTTTATTACCGACCGCAATATCTTCACCTTCGCCATCAGCGAGGCGGAACTCCCACAAACCGCAGCCAGCCTCAGTGCTTGCCTTAGCATAGTGTCCGGCCATGGCCTTGGTTACGCGCGATGCTCGCCTTAAACCGGCAGTGACCTGAAAAGCACGATAACCGTCAGTTTCAGTACTACGAATCTGGGTCACCCGGTTGGGGTCGACCTCCAATACCGTGACGGGAATAGAAGCACCATCCTCGGTAAAGATGCGAGTCATACCCGCTTTTTTTCCTATTAATCCAATTGCCATTTTCATTTCCTCGGCAAAGCTTAACGCCTGCGATTCCGACCTCAGTTGAGTTTGATCTGCACATCCACGCCAGCCGCAAGGTCCAGCTTCATGAGGGCATCAACAGTTTTGTCAGTAGGGTCCACAATATCCATCAGACGTTTGTGGGTACGAATTTCGTACTGGTCGCGAGCGTCTTTGTTAACGTGCGGCGAAATCAGCACAGTAAATCGCTCTTTCTTAGTGGGCAGCGGGATAGGGCCGCGCACCTGTGCACCGGTACGGCGAGCAGTTTCAACGATTTCAAGCGCCGACTGATCGATTAATCGATGATCGAACGCCTTCAAACGAATGCGTATTACCTGATTTGCCATGTCAACAACCTCAAAAGAACGGGGGCGGCATACAATCCGCCTCTAGTTAAG
>UOFK01000004.1_pt1 | contig 13565 bp, 11 predicted proteins | sample 1990061 | NCBI WGS metagenome assembly UOFK01 (sample SAMEA4728526, study PRJEB27164) | hydrothermal vent metagenome | biome: marine basaltic hydrothermal vent biome; feature: marine hydrothermal vent; material: mineral | place: Pacific Ocean | collected 2011-06-14/2011-07-23 | depth 1741 m
ATAGCAGCCGTGCTCATGCCAAAGGTTTTAGCCAGGCTATTTTGGGACGCGTAGCTTGAGCCACCCTGTACCGGTGTCATAGCCGTCTGACCTCCATTCGGTGTGAAACGAATAATGGCACCTATACCATCACGATTAACCTGCCCTTTCGAGGTAATGCCAACCGTGCCCAGAGTCCTCACCTTGACCCAGTGGTTATTGTCTTCCGCATTATTGATTTCGACAGACAGAGTTCCATCGAGTGGATCTATGTCAGACCATACAAAACCTGCGGCCGGGTCTTGCTGGTCAAGCGGGAAAAATGCAGGCCATAACATGGCTGTGCTATCGAAGGGACCGCCCAGAGGGAAAGGCAGCATCGGTACGAGTGGGGCAAATGTCGGCCAGTCTTGCCCCGACACACTGACAATATCGGGGAACCCGTCATTATTCAGATCACCCATCGCTACACCTTTTACATTACGTCGGGTGTGGTCGGTGGAACCGGTCAGCGCCAGGCTATCCCGGGTGAAATTGCCGGTACCGTCATTCTGTAACACAGCGCCCGGGTTGGTGCCGTCCTGAAATAGTGCAAAGTCGCCTCCGCCGTGAAAGACAATATCGGCATCACCATCATTGTCGTAGTCCGATATCGCTGCACCCCACCCAAACGGTGTGGCGACTACTGCACCGGCAGGCTCACGGGTAAACTGCCCGCTGTCATCCCCAAAAAACCAGCTGGAGTGCCAGTCCCCAACTACATAGGGAATGCCTGTTAAAAGCTTGGTAAATATGCCAGCGTAGTCACCAAAATTGGAGGCAAACATATCCATCTGGCCATCGTGATTCAGGTCGCCGAATGCCAGCCCCATCCAGGCACCGTACTGCATAGTTCCACTGCTATCCGTTACATCGGTAAAGTTACCCGTACCATCGTTGTTATAGATGCGAATAAAACCTACATCGGCACCCCCGAAATAAGCCGGAATCCTGCCACCCTGATCATCGCCACTGATGATGTCCAAATCTCCATCCTGGTCATAATCGACCATGGAAACTGCCCAGGTAATTTCTTTCTGTGTAAGGATACCGGATGACGCACTGACATCTGAAAATATATTGCTACCGGTATTAACATAGAGTTGATTTTCTTCGATCAGTGATTCGAAACCAAACAGCATAATTGGTAAACGATGTGACCAATCGTTATAAGAATTGCCAATATAAATATCGAGCAAGCCATCGTTATTGATGTCGCCCATGGCACAGGATGAAGGATTGTGCACACCTAAGCCTATCTGGCTGCTAGCAGAAATATTTACGAAGCTGCCATCGCCCTGATTCTCGAACAGGCGATTGGGTTCATTCCGTCCTAATACCAACAGATCAGGGTCGCCATCGTTATCGGTATCGCCAAAACAGACGCCGGTGCTGTCCTGATCGCTGGCAGCTACGCCAGCATCCAGCCCCAGATCAATATACTCCGGTACTCCTGTTTCCTTTAATTGGTTTGAGTACAGGCTGTTGGCTTTTCCCGGCCCATTGGTCACATAAATATCCAGGTCGCCGTCACGATCATAATCCAATAATGCCACGCCGGGCGCACCGCGTGTATTACCAGGAGAACCTGGTAAATCCTGTAGCTGAAATATGCCTTGCCTGACGCTGTCCCATAGCACATCATTAGTGGACTCACCACGGCGATACTGAATACCGGCACCATCACCGGTGACGATATCACTGAACGTAACTCCCATTGTGGGATTGGCTGTCAGAACGCTTAGCGTTGATATCGATAAAGTTAATAGTTGTTTGTACATGTTCTCCTCCATGTATGTAATGTCTGGTTGCTTCCGCAACCGCAACTGTTATGATCGCTCGGCTCATCTGCCCAAGTGGCAAAGCGTCAGGTTTCAGTCTAGGTAGTTGAGGGTATGCCTGTAAATCGGCCATTGGTTATACCGGTACTAGGCCATTGGTCCTATATGCTGGTTGACCGTAACGGTGGACAATATCGATCGTGATAACGGCGATGAAAGTACTGGTAGCGGATGATCATCCATTGGTGCGCGAAGGGATCGAAAATATCCTGCGCCGCATCAACCTGGATCTGTGCTTGCTTGAAGCTAATGGTTTCGTTGAAGCAGTATCTGTAGTGGAGCAGCACCACCAGGATCTGGATCTGGCGCTTTTCGACTTGTCAATGCCGGGAATGAAGGGGGCCAAGTCAGTTCGGGAATTACGTCAGTTGATGCCCTGCACGCCGATCGCGATTGTGTCTGCCTCTGAAGATATGAACGACATACGCCAAGCGATCAACAATGGAGCCAATGGCTATATCCCTAAGTCATCCAGTAACAAGGTCATGCTGAGTGCATTGCAATTGATACTGTCCGGCGGACTCTACCTGCCACCTCAGTGTCTGAAAACACCACTTGATCCAAAACAGGAATCACTTACAAGCCGACAACGAGAATTACTCAGATTGCTGGTGGTCGGCAAAACAAATAAAGAAATCGCATGTGACTTGGCTATTTCAGACAAAACCGTCAAGGCGCATTTGTCTGAAATTTTCAAGCGCCTGGGTGCGAGCAACCGGACACAGGCAGTACATAGGGTGTTATCAGATGGATTGCTTGACATGCCTCGCTGAGCAGTGACTAAAATTAAACCTAAACTCCGCAGTTGGACGGCTCGCATAATTGTTTCGAGTGTTCGTCTGGCGTAATAAAGAATGTCTCAAACAGGTGCTGCAACTTCAGGTCTTAAGTATCAGGCATTTACCGGTAAAAGCTTAGACGATTATTGACCTGTGACCAAGGTATATGTTGTATGGTCGTACCAAACATGTATGAAGTAGTGGACTGAGCCGTTACCTGATTGAATTATTTCAGACAGATAGCAGGAGAAACGCATGAAATTTCGTAAAGTAACCGCAATTTTCCGACCCGACCGGCTTGAGGCTGTGGAAGAATGCCTTCGTGGTATGGGTGTTCCGGGTGTTAGTGTCACCAAGGTCAAAGGGTTTGGTGAGTACGCCAATTTCTACGAATCAGACTGGATGTGTACACACGTCCGTATTGAGGTGTTTATCGGGAAATTAAAAGCCGATGAAATTGCTGAGGCGATTATAGAAGCCGCGCATACCGGTATTGAGGGTGACGGTATTGTAGCTGTGTTGCCAGTGGAATCCGTGTATCACATTCGCACAAAAGAGAAATGTGAATACGATGCGTGCAAATAGTGGCCTGTGCCTGATTGACAGGATGAAACCTGTGGCTCGTATTGGTGTCGTATTAAGCACTGCTGGTGCGCGCGGTGTATAGGCATATACCGGATTGGTGCCAGTACGGGTATCATAATTGAGCTAATTTAGACCAGATAGGCTATATTCTACAAGAAGATAGAGTATTTTTTAGGTGATAAGGGTTCTACATGTGGGCACTACACGGGTTTAAGCTTTCTCTGGCGGGGTTTCTGGGTGCAGCGCTACTCCTGGGTGCAGTTGAGTTTGCGTTGGCATCGGAGGGGCAATTGCCACAAAGTTCGGTTGCAGCGCCTGTTGTCGGCGGACCGCTAGTGGTGACTTCAAAGGGCGCGGGCGATGTGCGCTGGATACTGCCCGGTAAACGCCGGCTAGACCCTAAAATATTCGGTACGCCTGCGGCGCCTCTGGGTTTTGAGCCCGATGTGGGGTTACCCATTGACATGCGCCTTGTCAATGCGGATGGCAGCGCCTGGACGACCACTGCGCTGCCGACGCCGTTCTCTGACAAATTCGCACCCATTTCCGGGTATTACGCACTGAAGGCGGTGGATGTGACGTTGGATGACAGCCCGGCATCCAAAGATAAAATTGAATTTTCGGCCCGTTTTGCCAGCCCGGACAATAACAATATCTACAAAGTGACTTCCAAACACGTTATTCCGGTAGGGCTGGCGCATACCTTCATGGGAGGGGTTGGTACTAATTTTTCCTTTCACGGCATGACGGGGATCGGTACCAAACTTATGCCGACCATGCCAGTACTGATGGCGTTCTGGGGAGCGGCTATACTGCAAGTCAATGGGGTTGTGGTAGCCACCAACCGGCTAGTGCACGTAATGATCACCTGTGATGCACGCGATGCTGACTATAAGCTGGTGTTTGATGATGCTGTCGATTGCAGTCATGTCCATACCCACGTCATTCTCGCCAATATTGCCATTACTCCTAACGGGCCGGTAACATCACCCGTACCGACCGGTTTTATACTACCAAACGGTATGGAGCAGCCTTTTCTACATATTATGTACGAAGACATCAAGGTTAATGGCGGGTGAGCTGAGTAGTTACAAAAAGTTCCAGCCAGTGAACAACCGGTATATCGGTACCCTGTTGCAGGTGCAGCAGGCAACCGATGTTAGCTGTAGCGATCAGTTCAGGCTGTTTTTCCTGTAGTGCCCCCAGCTTTTGTTCACGTAACCGGTTGGAGAGTTTTGCCTGTAAAATAGAATAAGTACCAGCTGAGCCACAGCACAGGTGTGCATCTTTTACGTCAACCAGCTTAAAGCCCAGATTGGTCAGTAAAGTTTCTACACAGCCATTGAGTTGTTGCCCATGCTGCAGTGTGCAGGGGGAATGAAAAGCGATACGTTGCACTTCCCGTGGGGAAAATGCACCCAGGTCTTCAGTGCTGAGTACTTCGCTGACGTCTTTCGCCAGCTTGCTGACCTGAACGGCACGCTCTGCATACATGGGGTCATCAGCGAGTAGGCTGGCATAGTCTTTGACCATGGGGGCGCAGCCACTGGCGGTAATCACAATGGCTTCGCACCCCGCTTCTATGGCGGGCCACCAGGCGTTGATATTGGCGCGGGCTTTGTCGAGGCCGCCTTGGGCATCATCAAGATGGTGTTGCAGAGCACCGCAACAACCCACCTGACCGGCAGTGTGCAGTTCGATGCCGAGTTTATCAAACACCAGACGGGCGGCAGCATTGATTTGAGGCGCTGCAGCCGGTTGTACACAGCCATCCAGCAGCAGCATACGGCGCGTATGGGTATCTGAGCGTATGCGTGGTATGCGTCCGACAGTCGGGATTTTATGTTTCAAGCCGGAAGGTAGCAGAGGCCGAAATAATCGGGCCGTACCGAACAGCAGTTTTGCACGTTGGGTATTACCCAGAAAGAACACCAGCGCGCGGCGCAGGAATTTTTGCGGCAATGACCGCGGCAGTTGTTCGTCCACCAGCTCACGGCCAATATCCAGCAGGCTGTGATAGTCGACACCCGAAGGGCAGGTGGTCTCGCAGGCCCGGCAGGTCAGGCAACGATCGAGGTGCGTCTGCATACTATGTGTCGCAGGCTGGCCTTCGAGTAGCTGCTTGATCTGATAGATGCGTCCGCGCGGGCCGTCGAGCTCGTCACCGAGTAACTGATAAGTCGGGCAGGTGGCATTACAGAAACCGCAATGAACACAGCTGCGCAGGATGTTGTCGGCACGTTGTCCGCGGGCAGAGTTCAGGTGTGTCTGTGTAAGTTCAGTTTTCATTAGATGTTCTTGTACTGACGTCCAGGGTTGAAAATATAGTGCGGATCGAGTGCGGCTTTGAGGCGCTGGTGTAAGGCCAGCAATCCGGCAGGCAGGGGATGAAAGACATCATCACCATCACCATAGTGGCGAAACAGCGTAGCATGACCACCGGCTTCACTCGTTAGCTGGCGGATACGTGCAGCGGGTTCGTCACTGTATAACCAGCGCTGCGCACCACCCCAGTCGAGCAGCCAGTCACCCTGCAAGGCGGCCAGTGGCGGTGCAGCTGGTGGCACCGATAAACGCCACAAGGGTCGCTCTCGTTGGAGCCAGGGGTGCTGATGATCACGGATACTCGCCCAGAATGCCGGTTGTTTTTCAGCGATACTATCGCCGAGCTGGTGTTGTGCCTGGCGCGTTGCCGCTTCACTGCCCGATAGGCGTAGGTATAGGTATTCGTCGTGCCAACAGGCGGCGGATAGCGGCAGCGGTTTTTGTTGCCACTGGGTCAGGCGTTCAATGGCCTCAGACTGTGAGCACACCTGTTTCAGTGTGTAGTCCACGTCCGGTTTAGGTAGCACCTTGATCGATATATCGGTGATCAGCCCCAGTGTACCAAGTGCTCCACACATTAACCGCGACAAATCATAACCGGCGACATTTTTCATTACCTGGCCGCCGAAGCGTAGTGCTTCACCCTTACCGTTGATGATGCCAGTGCCGAGGACAAAGTCACGCGCTGAACCAGCAAACGGGCGTCGTGGCCCGGATAAGCCGGTCGCAATAGCGCCACCCAGGGTGCTATTAGTATCGAAGTGCGGAGGCTCAAAGGCCAGCATCTGGCGTTGTTCATCCAGCTGTTGTTCGATATCAGCCAGGCGCGTGCCGCTGCGGGCGTGCAATACCAGTTCTGATGGTTCGTAGCTGAGAATGCCCTGGTGTTTGCCGGTCTGTAGTATATCCGCCTGGCAAGGTCTGCCATAAAAGCTCTTACTGTTACCGCCCTGAATAAAGAGGGGTTTAGCGTTGTCGCAGGCTTGCCTGATCTGTTCGCAGAAGGCGAGAGTGAGATCCTGTTCCATTATCAGAAGCGTTCGAGTTCGGGGTGCGGCAGTTCGCCGTGGTGTACGTGCATGGCACCAAACTCGGCGCAACGCGCCAATGTCGGTATAGCTTTGCCCGGATTGAGCAGGCCGAGTGGATCGAAGGCTGCCTTGATCGCATGGAACTGTGCCAGTTCGGCGCTATTGAATTGCACACACATTTGGTCGATTTTCTCCATGCCGACACCGTGCTCGCCAGTGATGGTACCGCCGACGGATACCGACAGCTCAAGAATGCGACTGCCGAATTCCTCGGTGCGTTCCAGCTCGCCGGGTTTATTGGCATCGTAGAGAATCAGCGGGTGCAGGTTACCGTCGCCAGCGTGAAACACATTGGCGACGGGCAATTGATACTCCTCGGACCATTGGCTGATAGTGGCCAACACCTTGCCCAGGTGTTTACGCGGGATGGTGCCATCCATGCAGTAGTAATCAGGAGAAATACGGCCCACAGCAGGAAATGCCGCTTTGCGACCAGCCCAAAAACGCTGGCGCTCCTGTTCGTCCTGTGCAGTGCGTACTTCACTGGCGCCCTGAGTATTGAGTAACTCGCGGACCTGATAAATTCTTTCAGCTACGTCTTCGCGGCTGCCGTCGAGTTCGCACAGCAGTATGGCGGCCGCATCGGTGGGGTAGCCGGCATGGACAAAATCTTCAGCCGCCTGAATCGCCAGTGTATCCATCATTTCCAGCCCGGCGGGCAGAATACCGGCGGAGATAATAGCGGCGACGGCTTCACCGGCGACTTTGACCGAATCAAAGGCTGCCAGCACTACTTGGGCGTGCTCTGGTACTGGCAGCAGGCGGACAGTAACTTCGACAATAATACCCAGCAGGCCTTCCGAGCCGGTCAGCAGCGCCAACAGGTCGTAGCCGGGCGAATCCAGCGCGGCCGAGCCGAGGCTCAGTTGTTCGCCTTCCATGGTGATAATCTCCAGAGCAGCAATATTGTGCACGGTGAGACCGTATTTGAGGCAGTGCACGCCACCGGCGTTTTCAGCGACATTGCCGCCGATCGAGCAGGCGATTTGCGAAGAGGGGTCGGGCGCGTAGTACAAACCCAGTTCGGCCACCGCTTGCGAGATCGCCAAGTTACGCACACCGGGTTGAACCCGTGCCAGGCGGTTATCGGCATCAATGTCGAGGATGCGGCTGAACTTTGCCAGACTCAGCAGTACACCATCGGCCAGCGGCAGTGCACCACCGGACAAGCCGGTGCCAGCGCCACGGGCAACCACGGTAATGCCGCAGCTGTGGCAGTAACGCAGTATGGATTGTACCTGTGCAACCGTTTCTGGCAGCAGTACCAACCAGGGCTGTACCTGGTAGGCCGACAAGCCATCGCAGGCATAAGGCCCCAGTTCATCTGCATTGCGGATGATGCAACCTGCCGGTAAATCTACCAGCCCGGCGATAAAGGTATCGCGGTCAAGGATGGACGTGGTGGTGCTCATCAGGTGATGACGGTAGGTGCATCACGCTGTGTATAGTAGTTGATTTGCGCAATCTCTTCGGCAATGGCTATCAGATCGGCAAGTGCATCTTGTGCATCCAAACCCTGTCGATTGGTGTCGGCTTCAAAGCGTTCCAGATAGACACGTAGCGTTGCACCTTCGGTGCCAGTACCGGACAGGCGGAAGACAATACGTGAGCCATCGTCGAAGCCAATACGTATACCCTGGTGTTCGCTCAGAGAATGATCTATCGGATCAGTGTAGGAAAAATCGTCACTGAAGTTAATGCCGTAATCACCATAGCGTTTGCCTTTCAGTGAACCGCTCAACTTGCCCAGTTTTTCCATGAGCTGACTGGCAGCATCTGCATTTACGGCCTCGTAATCGTGACGTGAATAATAGTTACGTCCGTAGGTTTGCCAGTGGCCGGTCATGATCTCCTGCACCGATTGTTTGCGCACGGCCAGCAGGTTGAGCCAGAACAATACCGCCCATAAGCCGTCTTTTTCACGCAGGTGGTCGGAACCGGTACCGAAACTTTCTTCGCCACACAGTGTTGCTTTACCAGCATCCAGCAGGTTGCCAAAGAACTTCCAGCCGGTGGGCGTTTCGAATAATCCGATGCCTAGCTTTTCCGCGACCCGATCAGCTGCCTGTGACGTTGGCATAGAGCGGGCGATACCGGCAATACCCTGATGATAACCTGGTGTCAGGTGGGCATTGGCTGCGAGTATGGCGAGGCTGTCGCTGGGGGTGACAAAACAGCGCTGGCCAAGGATCATGTTGCGATCACCGTCACCATCAGAAGCAGCGCCGAAATCAGGTGCATCGCCAGCGTATAGTACGTCAACCAGTTGCTTGGCGTAGACTAAGTTAGGGTCTGGGTGGCCGCCGCCAAAATCTTCTTTGGGTTCGGCGTTCATGAGGGTGTCGGGTGTGACGCCCAGTTGCTGCTCCAGGATTTTATGTGCATAGGGCCCAGTGATGGCGTGCATAGCGTCAAAACGCAGCCGGAACAGGCCGGAGTCGATCAGACTGCGAATACGATCGAAATCAAACAGTGTTTGCATCAGTTCAGCATAATCGCTGACCGGATCAATAACCTCGATGTGCATATTACCGAGCTGTTGCGAACCGATTGTGTCAACATCGATATCAGAGCTTTCGGTGGTGCGGTAGTGTTCAATTTTCTGGCTTTCGGCATAAATCGCTGCGGTGATCTGCTCCGGTGCCGGGCCGCCATTACCGATATTATATTTGATGCCGAAGTCACCGTTTACACCAGCCGGGTTGTGACTGGCGGAGAGGATAATGCCGCCAAAAGCCTGGTATTTTCGGATCACGCAGGAGGCTGCCGGTGTTGAGAGTAAACCACTGCGCCCAACCAGTACCTTGCCAAAGCCATTGGCGGCGGCCATGCGCAGAATAACTTGCACAGCGTGGCGATTGTAATAGCGGCCGTCACCGCCAAGCACCAGTGTTTTGCCCTGGATATTTTCAAGGCTGTTAAAGATAGCCTGGACAAAATTTTCCAGATAATGAGCCTGTTTGAATACCGATACCTTTTTGCGTAGCCCGGAGGTGCCGGGTTTCTGATCAGTATAAGCGCTGCAGGCCACTTCAATAATATTCATCATAACATTCCCTAGTTATAAATTTACATTTGTCAAGCATCAAGCTTGCCCGGTTTGCGCCGATAACTTGCCTGAATAAATGTTAAGATCAGACTATGCGATACACAGGTAAACATAAAGTGCATCCAGGCGTCCGGGCACGAGATCTGCCCGCGTTGATGGAACTCTATGAGCTGAATTATATTCAGTTACGCCAGCTTGTGCCCGATCTTGACGCTATCCAGGAGCGCAGTATTTCGCGCGTGCCCGGCGCACTCAGCCTGTACCTCAGCATACAAGAGCGCTGTAAGTATACAACGACCTTGCATCTTACCTACCTGTTTAAAGATGAGGGCGAGGAATTTTTGGCGCCGGATATTGTTGTGCGCCTATACCATGACGCCCAGGTCGCGGAAGTTATTTCACGCGGGGGCAGGCGTGGTCGGCGCCATGCTGAATATGACCGTTTTCACCACCAGTATTCGATCGAGACCAAGTGGTGCACCAATCGATTCCTGCACAAATGGCTGGGTTTTTGTCTGCACTACGGGCATACATTTTCGCCGGCCCGCGAGCAGTTGGTCGAGGCCTTACAGAGCATCGAAAATGAACAAGCGCTTAGTTTGGAATCGTAATCATACCCTATTGCCACTGAATTATTATTGGCCAAATAAATTCGGCCCTACGAACGTGTTCCAGGGGTATGACTCTAACTGTTTCTGTGGCTATTATTTCCGCGCTGCGGCAACCCAGGTCGTCCCCTGTAAACGCAGTACGCCATCCTGCTTCAGCGCATCCGCTGTCTGGATAAGATCCTCGACAAAGCGTGCACGGGTAGCGTCCTCCAGTTGTTCGACCAGTGTCATGACTGGGGCTGCCAGGTCTGACATGGTCTCCCAGTAAGCACTGCCACTATCGACCTCGATAAAATCGAGCGTCAGTTCTTCAAGTTCGATATCAGTAAAGCCTGCACCACTAAGTATATTGTGTAAGCGATCAGGATCGGCAAACGAGAAAAGACCGGGTGCGTCAGGCGGGGGCTGTGGCAGGTCGATGTATTGGCCTAGCGTGCCGGTGATCAGGCTGATGAAAGGGTTTTTCTGGGGTGCCGACCAGCAGGCGAGGGCGATTCGGCCGCCGGGTTTTAGCGCTGTATACAGGGACCGGAGGCAGGTTTCTGGATCGGGCATAAACATCAGTCCCCAGCGCAGGGTCACAGCGTCGAAGTTATCTGCAGGAAAGCTTAGTTGTTCGCCATCCAGACAATTAAAAGTGATGTTATCCAGATGGGCATTGGCGGCTTTTTGGCGAGCATAGGCCAGCATTTCATCGACCAGATCGGTGCCCGTGACTCGACCGTCGGGGCCAACACGAAGCGCGGCAGATATGGCTGGTTCACCGGTGCCCGAGGCGACATCAAGTACGTGGTGGCCTTCGGTAAGTCGGGCGTGTGACAACATCCATTCGGTGACGGGTGCCGCACTTTTTGTCAGCAATGCATCACGGCGCATCCAGCCATCCGCAACGGACTTCCAGCTGTTATGTTCGCGTTGCTTGAAGCTGTCGGTGTCCGCTGCTGTCATACGGCTTCGAGTAGTGGATCGGCGGTGGCATCTTCCTGCCGGATTTTGCAGCGTGTATAGGTGAATTCACCCGAGAAGGCTTTACGCTTATAGTCAATGCGAATGACATCTGGTACGAAACGGTTTCTTTCTATCACCATCGGGAAGTCTTCTGGCTCGGCGCCACCATCGATATTGTCAAAACTACAGGCTGAGTAGCGGACGGTATTAAACTTCAAATCGAGTTTGTCGTTCACCTTCACGGCCTCATCGTCAACCGATTCCTTGAACCAAACGCGTTTGGCGACCATACAGCCAAAGATCAGATGGACGACAGCGAGTAGTGATTGGCTACGTGTATTTAAGGCCTTTTCAGCACGTCGGCTGAGTTCGACCTGCACTGGTCTGCCTTGCAAACTAATCGAATAGTTCATGTCATGTAGCTCCCTGTTGCCCGGTTGAATAACACAGCACTAGAATATTCTAATAAGTTTGATAATGCCAGAAAAGTGGTGGCTTACTCAGGAGGGACCTATAAAACCTTGTAAAAATAGGGCGTTGGGACGATAGTCATTCCCTCGCACCGTGCAAGTCACTCAGATTGCGCTCGTCCAGCGGGCTGCGCACACCACGCCCGCCGCGATTAAGCACATGGGTATAGATCATTGTGGTTGAAACATCGGCGTGACCTAACAGCTCCTGCACGGTTCTTATATCGTAGCCTGCCTGCAGTAGATGTGTGGCAAATGAATGCCGTAGCGCATGGCAGTTGACCTTCTTGGGCAGGCCGGATTTGTCCGATGATTTCTTTACCCATTTTTGCAGATTATTTTCATGGATATGATGCCGCATAGCTTTTTTAGTCCTTGGGTCAACCGAAATCCTTACCGAAGGAAAGGCATATTGCCAGCGAAATTCTTTAGCAGCCGATGGGTATTTGCGCGCAAGCGCATAGGGCAGGTACACCTCGCCATAACCCGCCTCCAGATCTTCGTCGTGCAGGCTGCGAACTTTTTCCAGCTGTTGTTTCAGCGATGCCATCAGACTTTCAGGCATGGGCACCACGCGGTCCTTTCTGCCTTTTCCATCGCGCACAACAATCTGCTTATAATCAAAATCCAGATCGCATATACGCAAACGTATGCACTCCATCAGCCGAAGACCGCTGCCATACAGCAAGCCGGCCATTAAGCGGTACAGTGTGTTGTTTATACCGCTGAGCAAACGGCCGATCTCATCGACCGATAAAACCACGGGGAGTCGTCGGGGTTTAGTGGCGCGCTTGTAGTTCAGTTTGCCTTCCACCTCCAGTTTCAGAATATGTTTGTAGAAAAAAATGAGGGCATTGAGAGCGATGCTCTGTGTATTAGGCGCAACATTACGGCTGACGGCGAGGTATTCCAGATAAGGCGCAATTTTTTCGGGCCGCATTTCATCCGCCGTGGAGAAGCGGCTGTAAAGGACAAACCGGGCTACCCAGAAAAGATACGTCTTTTCAGTACGAATGGAATATTGAAGCACCCGTATAACGGCAATGAAACGGCTGTATAATTCAGGAAATTGCAACCTGAACCGGTTAACCGCCTTGTCGCTGGCGGCCGTATCACTCAATGTTTTAGTCTGATCCCCCGTTATAGCACGCCTCGCGATGGTGGCATGATCAGCAGGCAGCTGCCGCGCACCTGCTTTCCAACCGGACCAATCGAAATTATCAGCCCACGCGGGCGAAACAACGCCTACAAACAGAATGCGCAGGGCATCGACCATTTGCCTGAATTGCCAGTCGGTCAGTTTATCGCTTCTGCCTTTCTCTTTGAGATAGTCCTCAATATTGTGGGCAGTGAGCGTAGAGAGGCGACGCCCGGATTGTGCTTTGATAAACATCTCGGCGTGTCGGACGTACCAGCGGCGGGCGCTCTCCGGTACGTTGTAAGATGTTGTTTTTAAGATATACTTATCCCAGAAACGGGAGGCGTCATCATCCATGATATAAACTCCTGGCAAACTATGATCATCCTTGATCAGCATGAGAGTTTTATGGGAAATTGGGTTAATGTCAAATAGAATTACACATGGTTCTGCCTATCTCGGATACACAACCTTCCGTATATGTAACTGTTATGCCTAAGAGAAATTAGCTTCATGCCTGAACCCGATCCAGAAAAAATCATGACCTTTACAACGCCGAAAGATTTTGGTCGGTGGCTCAAGAAGAATCACATATCCGAAAGTGAGCTGTGGGTGAAGATATTTAAGAAAAAGACAGGCATTCCTAGCGTGACTTGGGATGATGTCGTGATTGAGGCACTGTGTTGGGGCTGGATCGATGGTGTCAAGAA
>UOFK01000030.1_pt1 | contig 13331 bp, 11 predicted proteins | sample 1990061 | NCBI WGS metagenome assembly UOFK01 (sample SAMEA4728526, study PRJEB27164) | hydrothermal vent metagenome | biome: marine basaltic hydrothermal vent biome; feature: marine hydrothermal vent; material: mineral | place: Pacific Ocean | collected 2011-06-14/2011-07-23 | depth 1741 m
CCGCGCGATCTGGTCGACGCCATGGCGCGGCAGATGAAAGCCGAACGCGAAAAGCGCGCCAACATACTCGAAGCCGAAGGTTTTCGCCAGGCCGAAATCCTTAAAGCCGAAGGTGAAAAACAGTCGGTGATTTTAGATGCCGAAGGCAAACGCCAGGCCGCCTTCCTGGAAGCCGAAGCACGCGAGCGTGAAGCCCAGGCCGAAGCCAAAGCCACCAATGTGGTGTCAGAAGCTATTTCAAAGGGTAATATCAATGCCATCAACTATTTTGTCGCCACCAAGTACATCGAATCACTGAAGAGCATTGCCATGTCGCCGAATGAGAAGCTGGTGTTGATGCCGCTGGAGGCCTCCAGTGTCATTGGCGCCCTCGGCGGTATCTCCGAACTGGCGAAAGAAGCTCTAGGCAAGCAAAAAGGTGCCAGCGTATGACTCTGGAGCAACTCGGACACTGGCACTGGTGGATACTCGCCGCAGTGCTCATTATTTTTGAAGTGTTTGCGCCCGGTGCTTTCTTTCTCTGGCTTGGTCTGGCCGCAGCGGCTGTTGGCGGCACTGTCTATTTGATACCCGGCATGGACTGGGAATACCAGGTACTGATTTTCTCCGTTCTATCAGTTGTCAGCATTATCATCTGGCGGAAATTCTTTAAACAAACAGCCTCCGATACCGACCAACCCACCTTGAACCGCCGCGGTGAACAATATGTCGGTCGCGTGTTTACACTGGAAGAACCTATTATTGACGGTATGGGAAAAATCCGTGTTGATGACTCCACCTGGAAGATACGCGGTAACGACTGCCAGATCGGCGCCCAGGTTACCGTCACTGGCACGAACGGCACTCTGTTGGAAGTCAGCTGCAAGGACGCTGAAAACGAACCTGGTTAACGCATACCAAAACCACTCTCCAGCCACTGCGGCCCACGAATTTTCCTGCAGAGCCAATATTTCACCATACTTCGGTATCTTACAAGCTTGATTTATATTCAAAAAAAGCTAAGACGGCACTTCTTAGAAACCTTCGCTTATTATTCTTTATGATGCCTTCTTTCTCGAGTTTATTGAGAGAGTTTTTAACACAAGAATAGTACTCAAAAAAATTATTCCACTGGCCATCATAGCTGCAAGGGATTTCTGGGAAAGATACATGCTCATTTTTATGAACTCTGTAGAGTCTATTCTTAGTTCCTCCTGGCCATAGCACCTCAACACTAGCTCTATTTTCTGAGCCAAGGCCAAAGGTGAGAATAGAACTATCCTGAGAAGCATAGCTGGCACCAGCCACAATCGGACGAATAGTCTTACTATTGGCTGTTTTGACTGTTATCACAGCACCCACACCATCGCGGTTTGCTTTAGAGTGCTTGAGAATATTGACAGTACCAACAGTGCTCACACTAATTGATGAATTTCCATTGCTCGCACTATTTAACTCTACAGTTAAAGAACCTTTTTCCAAAGTTAAACCACTCCAGACAAATTCACCTGGCCCGATTGGCGTAAAAGTCGGTGAGAACAGTGCGCTTTCATCAAAGGGCCCACCATATTGAACAGGGTATGGTAAAAGAGGGACATCTGCCGCCATATCAAAATTAGAAACGGATACAATATCATCAAAACCGTCGTTATTTAAATCACCAATGGCGAGGCTTTGAGTATTTCTCCGGGAATGATCAACCGTATTTCTTAATGCATTATCGTTTTTAATAAAAATCCCTTTACCTTCCTGGTTTTCTAGAATAACGCCTCCATTCGAAGCATCTACATATATGGGAATGCTAAGGCCTCCATAAAAAATAATATCCAAATCGCTGTCATTGTCAAAATCAAAAATACCAGCCCCCCAACCAAAAGGGGTTGCAACTAAATCCCCCACCCCTGGATCTTCAAAAAAACCTTTCTCGTCAGCAAAAAACCACCGCGAAGCTTGATCCCCTAGCTCATAAGGCGTATTTGGTGCATTGGTCAACATATAGTCACCTACATTACTGCTAAATATATCTAACCTCCCATCGCTATTTAAATCACCAAATGCCAGACCCATCCACGCACCTGGTTTGTTGGTATTTGAATTGCGTGTTATATCTGTAAAATTTCCGCTCCCATCATTTTGAAAAATACGGATGAAGCCTCTATCAATACCACCATATTTTAAGAAAGGTATAGCTCCATTGTCATCACTGTGAATAATATCAAGATCGCCATCCATATCGAAATCAACCAATCCAATAGACCAAGTAATAGTTGCGCTGTTTTTAGCTTCAGGTGAAAATTCGGTTAATGAAGTGAGGCCGGATTTTTTACTTACATCCTTGAAACGACCTTCATTCAAATTACGGAATAGTTGGTTGTGTTGATTTAGTGAAAACGGCTCAAGTACAATTGCAAAAGAGTTGTCAAAATTAAAACTATTGGCTATAGCAATATCAAGCAGGCCATCGTTGTCTATATCGCCCATAGAACAAGTAGAGCTTGTTTTATTGCCTGAGTTTAATTGACTAATCTCTGAAATATCCTTGAAGCTTCCATCACCGTTGTTTTCAAACATTATATTGTTGTCATTGTTACCTAAAACAAAAAGATCTCGGTCTCCATCGTTATCTATATCCCCAACACAAACACCGCTACTGTCCTGGTCAATCGCATTTACACCTGCTTCTTCAGCGACATCAATAAAACTAATTTCACCATATTCTTTTAATTGATTTGAAAATAAGCTGTTTGATTTCCCAGGACCATTTGAAATATATAAATCCAAATCGCCATCATTATCATAGTCAAATATAGCTATGCCAGGAATACCATGAGGTTTAAAAGGGCCTTGGGCTGCATCAGCGAGCGTAAAAATATCTTGCTGCGTTTGTGCCTCAAATACCTTAATGTTTTCTGACGGCTCTTTTTTGTAGATTAAACCAGAATCTTCACCACTTTCAATATCAGTGAAAAAAATTGGCCTGTAATTTTCTGCGGCAGAACTAATCGGCAATATCGCATGAAGTATTAATACATATGCCAACATATTGGGAGAGATTAGTTTGGTTTTTACGTTTAAGCACATTTCATGGCTCCATTGGAATATTGAAAAATTACGGCACCACTGATAGGGCCGAGAAATAGCTCTATCAGCGTGATGCAGAGAAGATTGATTCAATGTACTCGCTAGGATTTGAAACTCTTACTATTATTCAGCGAATTGAAAATTTGTTACTTTTAGCGGCAAATAAGGATAAATCCAAATTTTTTGTCAAAGCATCAAAAACAATATCAATTAACGAGTCAATAATTTTCTTGTTTTCCTTGGTTACGTTGAGCTGTTTGATGTCTGCATCTAGTGTGGTGTCATATTTCTGATGCGTAATCAAGTGGCGATCAGCAAGATAATCCAGGCATATATTCTCATTCTTCTCAGCTTCTAAGGCAAGTTCACGCGTATTGCGAAAAAAAGAATGCCCACTAGCCTCTAAAATATCCATAAACCAGAGACGCACAACAGGATCCTTGTATTTAAGCGCAAGCATCCCAAATTTAATCAGATTCTCGCGATGTGTATCCATCATGTAATCGAGAAATAAAAAATCAAGCATATCGCTTACTGGCCAAGAGATTAATTCATCTAGCTCAAGTTCGATCCAGTCTTGCAAGAAAAGCTGGCTATGGTTCGAAAGATTACTTGCAATTCGATTAGTTTGTTTCTCCAGGTTATTCACAGGATTTTTATACTTCATCGCATATTTGTTTAAATCACGATATCCAAATATATCAACGGCCCACAGAGGTATAAACCGTTGTAGTTTTTTCACTGCAGGTAATGGTGTTTCCTTCATCCAATGAAAAAATTCATGATTTTCAATCTCTTCTTTACGCATATTCAGGTGATTTTGCAAAGCCGACTGGCTTGAATCTACTTGAGATGCGTCATTGAGTGAAGGAGTTGAAATCACATCTTCCTCAGCCTCATGCTCTGCAGCTCTAGAATTTTTCCGGTTGCAATTCCGGACCGGAGTAGTATTTGCCTCACAATATTTTTCAACATAAGCATAAAAGCTGTCGTGTATACCATCAAAGATAGTAAACATACGCTCTGCTAAATTTAAACCTGTTTGCCTTTGTGCTGCTGTAAGGGTTTCATGTTCAAAAACCCCCTCAGATTCCAGGACATGCCCGGTTTCAAGCTCAAGGTGGTGCATGCCAAAATAACGATAATTAAGGCCGTTTTGGATGCTTAATTTTTCTGCCAGTGGCGCTATGTTCTCAAAGAAAACATGACCACAGGCTTCACCCGCTTCAGAGTGCGCAAAACGCATCAATGGATCATTATTATCATCAACACATAATCTCATAAAATCTACACCAAAGCGTCGAAAAGGCTCTGTATCATCGGCTAAAAAAAGCCACCACAAAACATCACTGGGCTTCCAATCTAAATGGTCATCAAAATGAAACTTGCGCCAGTCTTCGAGAAAAAGCCTTGAGTGTGTTTCATCTTCAGTAGTGCTACTATTAATAACTGCTTTCAGTTCATTATCAGAATCATCAAAGCGGATAACCCATTTGTTCATGTCACGAAAATTCATGACAAATATGATCATGATAGGCATAAACTGAAATTTATCGTTTAATGGAGGCCCCTCTGAATTCATCCATTTGAAGAAGGTGTGGGCTCTTAGTTCATTTTGTTTTACATCTCTATAGTCAAGAATCTCTTTCATTGGTCTATCTCCTTAACTGGAATTCCAGTTGCCAAACACCGCTCCCCATGGGAACTTCCCGAGTAATTTCTTTCTGGGAGAGGATCCCGGTGTCGCACTAACATCAGAAAACACAGTATCACCAAATTGATATGCAACTGATTAACTTCGATCAGAGACTCAACACCAAAAAACATCACTGAATACCCGTCCTGTCACCCGTGGCAATATCGCCAAAGGTAACAATAGCCACAGGGTTAACTGATAAAACACATAGCGCCAACACTGAGATATTTAGTAATTTTTTGCGCATACTCTCCTCCATGCGTGGGAAGTCTGGTTACTTCCACAAATGCAACTGTTAGTATCAATCCTGCATAGCGCCCTAAGGAACGTTCACGAAATAACTCATACAATTAGCTTATCTCTTCACTCATAGTCTTCACCCTGAAAACAGTTATGTAGATCGACTACACGCCTGTTTTCATGATAAAAACTATGAGCAAATAGCCTGCGCTACTTGTATAAGTTATTTCATTCTCGTCTCTAAGATGCTTCACAAGACACCAAGAGAAGCCTAATCAATACGCCTTGCCTGGTATATAAGCCATAGGTCGCTATGACCTAGGCCATTGGGCCTATGCACCGATATCAGACAATCTATGGAAGCTTGAGAATAATACTGGAAGTACTGGTAGCTGATGACCATCCATTGGTATGTTGAGGCATCGATAATGTCCTGCATCGTAGCGATCCAGATCTATTCATACTGGAAGCAGCCGATTACATAAAGGCCAGAAAAATAGCCCTGGCAACACTATGATCTTGGCCTAATGCTCCGTCAACAGAAACCGCAATAAGGTGCCAAGCCGCCCTGGATTCACCGGTTTATGAAGCAAAGTAATATCTGACCCATGCAGGCTGGCTGTTTCTTCTCCGGTAGTATCACCGGTTATCATAACCGCAGGCAGATGAGTCCCTGTACTCGAACGCACCTGGTTGATAACATCGACTCCTGACACATGATTTCTGAGGCGAAAGTCTGTCACCAAAACATCTGGTTGGTGCGGCGACCGGATAATCTTCTCCAAAGCCTCATCAATTGTTGAAGCCGTTATCACCACACAACCCCAGGCCTCCAGCAGACCACGCGTGCCTTCACGGACAGCATCTTCATCATCAACAACCAGAATACAGGCCGATTCTAGCCTGTCAGTCAGTGCGGTGTTTTCATTTTCACTAACAGGTTCGTCTGTTACCGCATCAGCGCAGGCAACTCTCAGTGAAAACAAGGAACCCTTTCCCGGTTCGGATTGAACCGAAATTTCATGTCCAAGTAGGTTAGCCAGTTGCTTGATCATCGAAAGCCCCAACCCAAGCCCTTTTTTACGGTCTCGTTCTGGATTATTGAGTTGATAGAATTCCTGGAAAACTTTATCTAGCTGCTGTTTTTCTATTCCGATACCGGTATCACACACCTGGAGCTTGATGAAGTTTCCATCCCGCCGACAACCAAAAACTATACCACCGGTTTGCGTGTAACGAATTGCATTTTCAATAAGATTACGCAGAATACGTCGCAGCAATAGAGGGTCACTGCGTATCACTGCCTTGCAGGATACCGTTCTGAAAGTCAGTCCGCTGGCTACAGCGCGTTGCGTATACTCCAGTTCTAGATCGCGAAGCAACTGACCCACCTGAAAATTCCGTAGCTCAGGCTGTACGCCACCAGCATCAAAGCGTGACATGTCTAGCAACGCGTCAAATAAATCGGTCATCGCCTCGATTGATGACCCCATCTGTTGCATCAACCTGTCACGTATCTCGGGCTCATTGATGCGCTCATGCAGTTCACCAAGAAACAGGCCCAGGGCATGCAGGGGCTGGCGTAGGTCATGACTCGCTGAAGCCAGGAACCTGGACTTGGCAATATTTGCCTGTTCAGCAACACCCTTGAGCTCAGTCATCTGTTCGGCCAACGCCTCGTTAGCAAAACGCAGGCGCAAGGTATTGGCGTAGGAACGATGCGTATTGCGATGGAGAAGTATCAACATCAGTGTAAAAACGAGCAAACCAGCGGCCAGTGACTCATATATCAGACCGTCTTCATACGCCATACGTACTGATAATGGTGTCAACATCAACACTACAGAGTAAAAAGTAGGGCTGTACATGGTTGAGGTCACCAGAATCGCAGCGGAACCAAGCACCAGAAAAATAAGTAGCACGGCCTGATAGATAAACGAGTCGGGGTGAAAAAAAAGTACGCCGGTCATTCCCCAAGACAGGGTCGCCAGCCAGCCCATGGCAACGTAGGGTCTTGCCCACGCAGACATAGCCTTGTCATCAGGCTCGACCTTGCGCCAGCGCCTATACAACACATAGTAGGCGCCATACAGGAACCAGATCCATAGGCACCAGGCAATTGCAACCACGGGAGAAATTGCAGGCCATAGCATGATAATCAGCATTAATGCACCGAAAAATACGACCGGCACATAGGTGGGGGTCTGGCTATAGATATGACGAATCTGTTCCGCCAGGATCTTCTGATCAATCCCGGTCGCAACGTCGAGCTCTACACTGGGCAGCATTGATATCCCTTCCTGCCAAAGCTGCGGCATGCACAGCCATTGTGGAAAACTACCATTACATCATTGACTGGAATTACGATGAGGATCGCAGTCGCGATCCGTACCGGCTTTGGACCTAAAAGCATCACTCGATTGCGGCGGTTTGCTATCGGCAGCGTAGAAATGCACAACGAGGCCATCCTGGGAATTATGTGGTTTTTATCTTCTGGAAGCATTTAACATCGGGCAATGTCTTGAAATCTGCATCTTGTGTCCAAATCACAGCTCCCAGCTTTTTTGCGATTGCATAAATAATACTATCTGCCAGGGGTAGCTTATGTTTTAAGCACGGTTTTGATAAGTCAGGATTCGTATTTTTTGGCCAGAAACAATCCTCATTGACTCGCGGACTGATTTTGGAATAACCACCTAGTATTTATTTAGGTGAAACTGTTACGGATATCATGATACAACCCTCATCGATAAGACTACCGTAATACGATAGATTTATCGATATAATCTGTCAAGCTGCTGCAACCGGGACGGCAGATTGAATATCAGCGTGGCTGGTCGAATGAATTCGACCCTACGAAAGATCAGTTGGGCGCGAAAAAGACACGTAAGATATTGGCGTGCATGGTGATGAGAAGTTTTTCTGGTTTACCAAGTATGCTACCAAAAGTAAGCGCCCTGAGGCGAGAGCTTGCGTGGACTTTCGTGATCCAGCTGATTTTTTTAGGTTAACATACATAAGCTGTTATGTTTAGCTATACATGAGTGATTTTGAATGGAAAAGCGTGTTGAAAAAAACTGACCCGGAAGACAGCCAATTGTTTCGGAACAGCGTCGGCAAGGTCAAACCGATCCGCAACGACCGCGTGATGCTGCCACGACGCAAGCCCAGCCCGAGACCAAAATTTCGTGAAATGGACGAAGCCGAGGTGCTCCGTGATATGTTCTCGGAACAGTTCGATGCCACTGGCATGGAAACCGGTGACGAGTTGATATACGTTCGCCCTGGGTTGCAGCAACGCACTCTGAAAAAGCTGCGTCGCGGTCAGTTTGTGTTGGATGCCGAACTCGATCTACACGGTATGACCGTACCAGTGGCGCGCCAGGCAGTCGCCAATTTTTTACATGAATGCAAACGCCGACGGGTTCAGGGTGCCAGAATCATCCATGGCAAAGGCCGTGGCTCACACCACCGTAACCCGATACTCAAGGGGAAAATCAGTCAGTGGTTACAACAGCGGGATGAAGTGCTGGCCTATTGCTCGGCACGTAATTGTGACGGTGGAACGGGTGCTGTTTATGTGCTATTAAAACGTGGTTGATCGGCCTCGTTCCCCAAATAAAATGTTACCAACCCGCACCATGGTGGCACCCTCTTCTACTGCCGTCACGTAGTCCCCACTCATACCCATGGAAAGCTCGCACAAAGTTTTACCAAAGCGGTTCTGACAGATCTCCAGTAAATCGCGCAAGTCCGAAAAACCGCGGCGTACGTCAGTTTCATCCGCATCACGAAACCCAATGGTCATCAAACCGCATAATTTCACGCCTTTGGGCGCTTCGCTCAGCACTGTATCGATCAGCGGCAAGACCTCTTCGCGTTGCATACCGTGTTTATTTGGATCATCGGCTATATTAACTTGCAACAACAAACGCACCGGTTGTTCAAGATCTATCGTTGATTCGGCAATTCGGCGTATCAGTTTGAGACTATCGATCGAATGTATACAGGCAAACTGCCCGGCTATATGACGTGTCTTGTTGGATTGCAGGTGCCCGACAAAATGCCAGTTCAGCGGTAAGTTTGAAAACACGGCTGTTTTTTGTTGTGCCTCCTGGATCTGGCTCTCGGCAAAATCCTGCACGCCAAGATCGACCAGCTCGCGGATAGCTTCTGCTGATTGTCGCTTCGATACCGCAATCAGTTTTACCTCTTTGGGATCACGGCCCGACCGTTGTGCAGCTGTGGCTATCCTGTCGCGCACGGCTTCGAGCCGTTGTGCCACCGGACTCATACGGCACCCGTCAGTTCGAACACTTCGGCCAGCAGGCTGGTTGCGTAGCAGCCAGCGGGTAAATAAAACCGCAGCGTCAGGCATTGATCGTCTTCGTGCTGCCAGGTCAGTGAACCCGGTATAATACGCAACGCGCGCCGGGCCACTTCAAGCCGGGCTGAAGACAGGCTGTCGATCCAGCTTTGATACGCTTGTACTTGAGCCATTTCAAAAGCCTGTGCAGCACCCGTACACAGACTCTCACCATCACCACAGAGGGGACCGGTCGGGTGTAGCTCACCGTTTGCCAGGCGGCGTGACAATTCAGCATCTATCTGTTCGGCAACAAAGCAAGCTGAACGACCGTCCAGCTGTACCGCTTCACCGGGTTTCAGGCCGTTCCAGCTGTGCTCCGCCACACGCGCCGACAATACCTGGTTAAACAGTGCCGAACGCACGGCGGAAAGATAGATGCTGCGCTTGGAGCGCGGTAGCTTGCGCTTGCGATTGGCGAACATGTGTGCTGCCAACGCCAGGTTGTCACCACCTCTGCCAAAACGCTGTGGCCCAAAATAATTGGGGAAGCCGCCAGCGGCCACTTGCTCCAGTCGCCTGTCAATGCTCGTCTTGTCACCATCGACCTGGCGCACCTTCAAGGTGAAGCGGTTGCCCTTGAGTGCCCCGGTTTTCAGTTTGCGGTGGTGGCGTTTGAACACCAGTATCTGAAATTCCGCATGTTCAAGCGCAGCCCAATCTGGGTCGGGTTTTCCAGGAAGATGAACAGAAAACCACTGATCAGTCACGGCGTGACGATCTTTGAGACCGGCATAGCTGACCGCATTAGGCTTGACTCCCGCGTAGGCTGCCAACTGTTGCGCCACCCACTGGGTGTTGCTGCCGGTTTTTTGTACGTGTAACCAGCTATGTTCGCCGTCGCCATCGGGTTCGACCAAGGGCACTTCTGACACCTGAAAATCTTCAGGGTGTCGGCGAATGATTCCGGCAGATACGGTACCACCCCAGGCAGGTAGCACTTCCAGCGGTATAGGTGTGTAGCCTTCAGGCAGGCGGGGCATAATAAAGTCGACCCTAAAACGTTTGGATCAGTACAACGGCGAACGCGGCAATGCCTTCCTCGCGGCCGGTAAAACCCAGGTGTTCAGTGGTGGTGGCCTTAACGTTGATGCACTTGGCTTCGGCGTGCAAATCATCGGCGATGTTGATGCACATAGCGTCGACATAGGGCGACAGCTTAGGGACTTGCGCTACCAGTGTGAGATCAGCGTTCACTAGACGATAACCGCTGGCCGACAGGCTGGCGTAAACCTGGCGCAACAATTCGCGGCTGTCGATACCGGCATAATTAGCATCGCTATCTGGAAAATGACGGCCGATATCGCCGAGTGCGGCTGCTCCTAATAGTGCGTCACAGAGTGCGTGCAACAGAACATCGCCGTCTGAATGCGCCTTGAGGCCGTGGCTGTGCGAAACTTCCACACCGCCTAAAACCAGCCTGCCACCGGGTTCAAATGCATGCACATCGAAACCTTGTCCGATCCTCATAGCCGCCCCTGCTGAATAAGAAAATATTCAGCCAACGGCAGGTCTTCCGGCCGGGTGATTTTGATATTGTCGGCGTGCCCTTCCACCATCAGCGGCTGATAACCGGCGTGTTCCATAGCCGAGGCTTCATCGGTCACCTCGATACCGGCGGACAGCGCCTGTTTGAGAGCCGCGTGCAACAACCCAAAGCGGAACATTTGCGGTGTAAAGGCGTGCCAGAGACCTGTACGCTGCACCGTAGCCTCGACAGAACCATTACTATCAGCACGTTTCATGGTATCTCGGGCGGGCGCACCGAGCAGACCGCCGATGCTGTGCCCGGCCAGTTGGGTACAAAGTTGCTTTAGATCTTGTTGCCGGACACAAGGGCGCGCGGCATCGTGGACTAATACCCAATCATCCGGTTGTGCATATTCCAGTAGCGTATTCAAACCATTCAACACCGAGTGACAGCGCTGTTGCCCACCTTCAGCGCGCATCAGGCAGTGAGCCCCAAAACGCAACTGAATGCTCGCCAGTACCGGGTTAGCCTTGCCAACCAGCACCAGCCCTTTGATATCCAGAGTACTCCAAAGCGAGTCCAGAGTGTGCTCCAGCACGGTCTGCCCGCCCAGGGCAAGAAACTGCTTTGGCGTGGTAGTGGCCATGCGTCGACCAACACCTGCCGCCGGAACTACCGCCCAATACGCAGGCGCAGTCATCTGTGACTCTCGCTCGGCGTTGTTGCGGGTGGTTCGATAATCTGGTAGAAGGTTTCGTCTTTTTTGATCATGCCGAGTTCTTCACGGGCACGCTCCTCGATGGCACCAAGCCCTTTTTTCAGATCCTGGACCTCGGCTTCCAAGGTCTGGTTACGTTCCTGCAATTGCCGGTTTTCCTCGCGTTGCGCTTCCACCTGCTGATACAGATCCCAGACTTCAGCCAGGCTACCGTCACCCACCCACAGACGATACTGCAGTAACAGTAGCAGCACGAAGAGTAGCCAGCCCAGCCAGCGCATCAGCCGGTATTAAAACTGATGGAAACCACTCCGACCGGCATAACCGGCTGTCGCCCCCAGCTGTTCTTCAATACGCATCAGCCGATTGTACTTGGCCACCCGGTCTGAACGTGACAGAGAACCGGTTTTAATCTGCGTGGCGGAACTGCCTACAGCAATATCGGCAATCACCACGTCTTCGGTCTCACCAGAACGGTGCGAAATAACCGCCGTATAACCGGCCTTTTCGGCCATATCGATAGCCGCCAGTGTTTCAGTCAGCGTACCGATCTGATTGGGCTTGATCAAAATAGAGTTGCCGATTTTGCCATCAATACCGCGCTGAAAAATCGAAGTATTGGTCACAAACAGGTCATCACCGACCAGCTGTATTTTATCACCCAGCTTTTCAGTCAACAGCGCCCAGCCTTCCCAGTCACCTTCGTCTAATCCATCCTCAATGGATAGAATCGGGTACTGCTCAACCCAACCGGCTAAAAAGTCTACAAAACCGGCGGCATCAAATGTCTTGCCTTCAGAATCAAGGCAGTATTGTCCATCGCGATAAAATTCGGAACTGGCCGCGTCGAGCCCCAGGAAGATATCATCACCCGCCTTGAAGCCGGCTTTTTCAATGGCTTCCAGAATCACTTCAATCGCCGCTTCGTTAGACGATAAATCGGGTGCGAAACCACCCTCATCACCCACCGAGGTATTCAAACCAAGTCCACTCAATACTGACTTCAGCGCATGGAAAATTTCTGCACCGTAACGCACAGCTTCGGCAATACTACCAGCGCCGACCGGCAGTATCATGAATTCTTGTAGATCAACACTGTTATTGGCGTGTTCACCGCCATTGATAATATTCATCATCGGCACAGGTAACTGGTAAGGTCCTTCATGGCGTAAGTGCGCGTACAGCGGCTGGCCCTCAGCCTGCGCCTGTGCCTGTGCTGTGGCCAGTGATATGGCCAGTAGCGCATTGGCACCGAGGCGGCCCTTGTTGTCGCTACCGTCGAGTTCAATCATTTTCTGGTCGATGCCTGCCTGATCGGCAGCGTCCATCCCCATAACGGCATCGCGCAGTTCGCCGTTGATGCTGGCAACAGCCTTGCTCACGCCCTTGCCGAGATAGCGTAATGGATCGCCGTCGCGCAGCTCTACAGCTTCGCGGCTACCGGTAGAAGCACCGGAAGGTACAGCAGCACGACCCATGGAGCCGTCGCTCAGCAACACGTCGGCTTCGACCGTGGGGTTACCGCGAGAATCGAGAATTTCGCGTCCTTGAATGGCTTTAATACTTGGCATTATTACTCCATTTATCAACAGGTTATAGCTTTTATTAAAACAATCACATTTATTTTGTGCCAAATACAGCCCCAACGTCGAATTCATTCGAGCAAAGGCTGTTGGCGGTTGCCTGCATTGTCATCGTGTCCACGATGACGGATGAAATAACAACCAGCTTGGCCGAATGAATTCGGCCCTACAGTTTAGGTTGAATTCGGCCCTACAGT
>UOFK01000117.1_pt1 | contig 13297 bp, 12 predicted proteins | sample 1990061 | NCBI WGS metagenome assembly UOFK01 (sample SAMEA4728526, study PRJEB27164) | hydrothermal vent metagenome | biome: marine basaltic hydrothermal vent biome; feature: marine hydrothermal vent; material: mineral | place: Pacific Ocean | collected 2011-06-14/2011-07-23 | depth 1741 m
CGCCCGGGCGAGAAGCTCTACGAGGAGCTATTTCACGAGAGCGAGGCGCTACAGAGTACGACCCATGAAAAAATACTGCTGGCACGCCACCGGACAGTCGATTGGGACTGGCTTGATACGACGATGAATGAGCTTAATTCGGCCTGTGAAGCTTACGATGAAGTGGGCTTGCAGCGCTTGTTTAAGGCCCTGGTTCCCGAGTGGGGCCAGAATGAAGCGGATGCAGGCAAAGACCTGATGGCGATACCGATAGATGAAAAAGAGTCCGGCCGGGAAGAGCAGCCAACTTTGCACTGAAATATAGTGCTGGATATTTCGTATCAGGCCAAAATGGCACTAAGTTAAGCCTGTAGGGACGAATTTATTCGGCCAGTGTAGTTGGCGGTTACCCACATTGTGGCCCTATTCGGGATGATAGATAAAATAGCAACGTGGTTGGTCGAATAAATGTAAGCGTCTGGGCAACTACAGGATTGACCCTACCTTTTCAGGTCATCCATTTTTAAATTCTGCGGCAACAGATCCAGCAGAGCCTGCTCCGATTTAGCCAGCGGCAGGCGCAGGATTCTACCAGACCGTTTTTACATGCGGGTAAGCCAGTATCTTTTTATCGGCTGTAATGAGTGGTACGGAAAAATGCCGCGCCAATGAGACAATCATTCGATCGGCCGGGTCTTTGTGGAAGGTTCCTGGAAGTTGTGTTGATTTCACGGCCACTTCATTGCCTATCGGTATAAAGTTGATAGCGGGGATTTTGGCTGTTTCCTGTAACCATGAGTCAACATCCATACTGAGTATCAGGCGGCTCTTGCCGATTAAAACGGCGATCTCCCAGGCACTGATAGAGGACACCAGAATGCTGCGTTCCTCCTTTCTGTGCTGGTTGACAAGGCGTTTGGCTTTATTGGAAAGCTTCTCGCAACCGTTTACCCACCATATCAATACATGAGTATCCAGAACGATCACCGGGCAGCTTCCCAGTCATCTTCCACGACTGGCTGGGTGGGGTTTTTATATTCCACCACGCTGCCTTTCAGTTGCTCCAGGGGATCCGACTCTGTGGGGGTGTACACTTTGAGTTCCAGGGTCGGTCGTCCATGATCCGTGATGATGACCGGCTCACCGGTTTGTTCTATTTTCCGCATCACTTCCAGGGCCTTAGGTTTGAACTGTGATTTTGAGATTTGCTGCATGATCTATTTCCAGCCATAGTCATCTAACCATGGTCATTATTCTAGCAGGAAATACACGTTATTGGCAATAAAAAAACGAATTGGGTATGGGTACCCGCTTCAGCAAGGCCATGCTGGTGGGGATGGCCTTTTCAGCGGTGATGATATTCCTTGTGACACGCATGGATGGCATCCCTCGACCGGTATTCCCGCTCTATGGACTTCTGCTTATCGCGCTGCTGGGTAGCTCACGATTGCTGGTGCGCTGGTCGAAGGACCATGGCATCTACACGGGTGAGAGCAAACGATTGCTGATTGTCGGAGTCGGCAAGGCGGTTGAAATGCTGGTCAGGGATTTGCTGCGCAGCCGCGAAGAGTGCTACCGGCCGGTGGGGTTTGATGAATGGCGCTAACCTAAGCCGATTTTCCCTTCGTAGGGTCGAATTCATTCGACCGGCCACGCTGATAGTCAGTCTGTACCCCGGCTACAGAGACAATACGGATGGCTGCCCGTGGCGTTTGGCCGAATGAATTCGGCCCTACAAGGTTTAATAGCGCCATTCATGTTGTTGGGTATCTCGTAGGTAACAACATACACGTCGATGCCGTAATTATTCTGTAAGTCGCTTGGTGATCCCAGTTAGTCGATTCAGGTCGCTTTTTGCTTCTTAAGCAATTGACCCCAGCTGTCGGATGAATGGCGCTAAGCCAAGCCGATTTTCCCTTCGTAGGGTCGAATTTATTCGACCGGCCATGCTGGGCTACAGAGATAACACGGATGGCTACCCACGGTGTTTGGCCGAATGAATTCGGCCCTACAAGTTAAGGCTCTGGTTCCCGAGTGGGGCCAGGACGAACCGGATGCAGGCAAAGATCTGATGGCGATACCTCCCGATAAATAGGAAGAGTGGCGTATTTGGATAGAAAGAGGGGAAATATGAAGGTATAACTTGCATATTACCCCTTTCAGGGCTACGATTCTTGTATGATTCCTCGCACGCTTATGTCGGCGCTGAAGCGCTTGGCCGGGCAGTATCCGGTCGTCACCGTGACAGGCCCTCGTCAAAGTGGCAAAACAACGATTTGTCGGGCCACATTCCCTGACAAGCCCTATATAAATCTGGAACGTCCTGACATTCGCGAGTTTGCTGGTACCGATCCGCTTGGTTTCCTTGCTGAGTATGCAGACGGGGCTATTTTTGATGAAATTCAGCGAGTACCGCAGCTGCTTTCCTATTTGCAGCCCATGGTGGATGAGCATGATGATCCCGGGCGTTTTATTCTTACGGGCAGTCAGCAATTCGAGGTTATGACCAGCATCACTCAGTCGCTGGCCGGGCGCACCGGGCTGCTTAAATTGTTACCCCTGAGTATGGAGGAGCTTGCCACCGCCGGAGTCAAGCTGGCTGTCGACCAACTGCTGTTGACCGGTTTTTACCCGCGTATTTATGACCGGGGGATTGACCCTGTCCAGGCGCTTGGTGATTACGTTGAGACTTATGTGGAACGTGATATCAGACAATTAGTGACTATCAAAGATTTGGCGCTGTTCACGAAGTTTCTTCGCCTGTGTGCCGGTCGGGTGGGGCAACTGCTCAATCTTCAGAGTTTGGGCAATGATGTGGGGATTTCTCATACAACTGCGCGCAGCTGGATTACCCTGCTGGAGGCGAGCTATATCGTTTTTCTTTTGCAACCGTGGCATACCAATATCTCTAAACGACAGATTAAATCACCCAAACTGTATTTTTATGATGTGGGCCTGGTCGCCTACTTGCTTGGCGCCGAGAATGAACATCATATCCATACACATCCGCTTAAAGGTAATCTGTTTGAAAATCTGGTGGTGATTGAGGCGCTGAAGTATCGCTATCACCGTGGCAAACGGAATAATCTTTATTTTTGGCGCGATGCCAAGGGTAATGAGGTTGACCTGTTGATTGAACACGGACCGGATGTTGTTCCGGTGGAGATCAAGGCAGGGGCGACGGTCAGTAGCGACTGGTTTAAGGGCTTGCGCTTATTTGCATCCAGATTGCAGTCTCCGCCCCACGCCTGCGCACTCGTCTATGGTGGCGACGAACGGCAGAGACGTAGCGATATAACTGTCTGGCCAGTGGCGGATGTGTCAAACATGATGCAGCAGGGAAGTGAGGTTGGTTGATCGCAAGTGCAAGTACCCATGACGCTGAAAAGATTCCTCCCGCTTGCACGGCGTTATGCCTTATAACAGGGTTGACGAGATATTTGGGCTACAAGGTAGCTGACCGTGTGCAGGCAAAGATCTGATGGCGATACCGCCAGATAAAAAAGAGTCGGGTCGGGAAGATCAGCCGACTTTGCATTAAAATATGTTGTCGGATGAATGGCGCTAAGCCAAGCCGATTTTTTCTTCGTAGGGTCGAATTCATTCGACCGGCCATAAGATAACACGGATGGCTACCCACGGTGTTTGGCCGAATGAATTCGGCCCTACAAGGCTTAATAGTGCCATTCATGTTGTCGGGTATCTCGTAGGTAACAACATACACGTCGATGCCGTAATTATTCTGTAAGTCGCTTGGTGATCCCAGTTAGTTGATTCAGGCCGCTTTTTGCTTCTTAAGCAATTGACCCCAGTTGTCAGATGACAGGCGCTAAGCCAAGCCGATTTTTCCTTCGTAGGGTCGAATTCATTCGACCGGCCATGCTGGGCTACAGAGATAACACGGATAGCTACCCGTGGCGTTTGGCCGAATGAATTCGGCCCTACAAGGACCAGCGGGGGCATTTGAACAAGGGACTTACAGTTTCGCCTTCGGTGAACTAGTCATAACCGTAAATCCCTACGTGAAAATCACCTTGCCGCAACTATACCCGTAGCGTTTTAGATTTAGGTGTTATGTCAATGGGGATAAGTTAAGGTGGTTTTTTTGTAGGGTCGAATTTATTCGACCGGCCATGCTGATATTCATCCTATCATCCAGGTTATAGCCGCAAGATGGGTAGCCACCGGTGGCCTTTGGCCGAATAAATTCGGCCCTACAGGCTTAACTTGGTGCTACCTAGCAATACGGGCAGGCGTGAAAATCCTGGCTCACCAGCCGGAGGTCGGGCGTCCTGTTGAAGACGTGGATCTGGAGTTTCGGGAATGGCCGATTGACTTCGGAAGCAGCGGTTATATCGCGTTGTATCGCTTCGACGGTGGAATAGCGGCTATCCTTGCAGTACTTCATCAGAAAGAAGCGGGTTACTAATAAAAAATAACGAGGAAATGGCAAGGGATGTGTATGCCGGGACAACCTGGAATATTCGGACTAAGGAACGTTCACGAAATAACTCATACAATTAGCTTGTCTCTTCACTCATAGTCTTCACCCTGAAAACAGTTATGTAGATCGACTACACGCCCGTTTTCAGGATAAAAACTATGAGCAAATAGCCTGCGCTACTTGTATAAGTTATTTCATTCTCGTCCCTAAATGCCCTGCTGGTCAATATACTGTGCTTATATGGTCCCAATATAGCTGATAGACATTCTGTCCAGTGTAGTTGCTGTGTCCCGAACCATATATAGGGCAAAAACCGATACCAAGTATTCCGGCTACTACGAGCAATAACAGGCTTCTCCTGTGCGTATTGGCCCGCCGCGTAATAACTCGCGCAGAAAACGCGGCCAGGAAATACAGTGCCGGAGTATATATGAGAGAAAAAATCAACCATATAATAATATCATTATAATGCGTAAAACTGCTGGCAATGCCCCAATAATATACTCCCAGCGGTAGTATCCCTGCAGCGGCAAATATAAACCATACGGTCGGGAAGCAGACCGCCAGAGCTAAGAAAAGGATCCACTTAATGGCGTTATCAGTCATGGAACACCAAGACCACGAGGAACAAGATTACCGGGAGGCTGAGTAGATCAAGGTGTCAGGTTTTGCCGGATCTGTATTCCAGGACGGCCTGGTTTCGATCCAGCCACCATTGCTAGTAATATTTGTCTTACTCGCAACAGACACCGAGAATGGAGATATCTGGATATTCAGGTCAAAAACGATGATGTCTATCGGATCAGTACTGTTATTTGAATCAGCGCTCCATACTGCCAGTTTGTCTCCGGCCTGGTTCCACCTGGGAAACAGGTGTGTAGTAGCCGGATTGACATCAAGAAATGTGAGCGATGACGCGGCCGACTGAGCCGCATCGCTGAAACGGCCGACCCAGATATCATAGTCACCAAAAAGGCCCGGGGTTCCGGCCAGGCGGCGGTAGCTCGTAATCAGACTGCCATCAGGCGATATTTTAGGGTCATAATCGCCCTTCGTCGGCGAGAGCGCATCGTCAGTTCCATCTGTGCGCAATGGGACGTTGGAAAGCATCATGGTTGCTGTTAGCAAGGGTAGCCGAAGAACGTGTTTGTATTTGAGCATGCAAGACTCCTTTCAGCCAGGCCGACGGGCGCACGATGCGGTGCTGGTGACATCGGCAGCCGTCTAAAAATGTTTAGGGCCGCGGATAAATTTGGATTTGTTGGTGAAGATGATCTCAGGTTGTCGCCGAATACAATAATCGAGGTACCTTAGGGTCCCTCTCTGTGCAGAGGAAAGTGCTTTATACACTGATGACCCCTCAATCAAAAAGCAAGGTAAGTATTCGGTAACTTCTCCTCACTCGCATACCTTATTGATCAGCTGAGACAAGCTTTGGCAGGCGTTGATCGAAGTTGCTTCCGTGTGTGTGTTGCGCACCAATCGATGGGGGCCATCGAGCAAGGCATATATTTCCGCGATCGCCCTGGCCAAAGTAAACGAGCTGCACGCCGCGTCCATGTTATCGGCTTGATGCTGCCAACTGATCTTTCTATACCCGTAGCGTTTTAGATTTAGGTGTTATGTCAATGGGGATAAGTTAAGGTGGTTTTTTTGTAGGGTCGAATTCATTCGACCGGCCATGCTGATATTCATCCTATCATCCAGGTTATAGCCGCAAGATGGGTAGCCACCGGTGGCCTTTGGCCGAATAAATTCGGCCCTACAGGCTTAACTTGGTGCTACCTAATTCTAAAACGCTACGGGTATAGGTTCAAGAAATGTTTTAAAAGTATCAGAAATGCATTGTTTATTTTAAGGCGTTTATTTGGCAGGTGTTTCCAGCGCATCGTAGACCAGTGATTGTCTGAATGCAGGAACCAGCAGAGATGCGCCATACCGGGACAGGTGATCACCATCAGAATATACGAGCTTTCCGCCGATCAAAATAGGACACTCTTGGTCAGGGCAGAGCCAAGGCTTTATCTCGATGAAATCCCAACGGGTTGGCAGATTAGATAGGATGTCCGAAAATTCCTGGCTGTAGCTGTCTTCATCATCGATAAATGTGCGCCATGCCAGCATACCGTTTCCCAGCCATGCCTGCCGAATAAAGTGATTTGCCACGGCTTTGCCGAATTGTGCTCCAATTTCCGGTATATCTTCAGCGATAGAAACTCTGTAGCCATCGAGTGCATCCAGAGTGCGTTTTAGCCCTCTGCGAAAAACATTTCTGTTTTCCAATGGTGTGCTAATGAGGGTTTCATCGTCCACAATCAGGAAATTGCTGTTGTCATAACCCTGTCCGGTAAGGGCGATTCGCCAATAACCGGCTAAAAAAATATGTTTGATCGATGGCGAATTATTAATAAACGCCAGCACAGCGTTATTGAAGTGGAGACATTTTTTATTTCGCTTCCGGTAAACGCCAGCCAGAGGGCGGCACCCTCCACTTGTCAGCGCGTAACCTGATACCCCAGCATCCAGTGCTGCCAGATGTAAGGCATACGATACGGCTTTAGCATGGGAATCACCCCAGATAATAAACTGTGGGGTAGAGTCCTTTCCCCCAAGGTGACAGAGCTGCCCCTTGTCGTCTCCATTATTTTTATTGTCTTCAAAAAAGTTCAGGCATTGTACCGTATGCTCTGTTTGATGGAGCGCACTCATCTTGGCGATCTGCATGATGTCATCAGGGACTCGCCCTGTCAGGCCTTGGCTGTAGAAGATAAAAGCAGCGCCGGAAGCAATAATAATCCCGATTGCACCCAGCTCTGCATACGTGCGGGCTCGTGGCAAACGCCTTGTAGGCCTCCTGTAGAAAGATTCAATGAAATGGTACGACACTACGGCAAGTACTAGGGAAAAGATAAGGATGAAGTGTCTGCTTAAATCAGAGTCCCAAGCCATCTTTGTGTAGACAGTGACGGGCCAGTGCCAAAGATAGAATGAATAAGAAATCAGGCCAATGAAAACCAGCGCCTTGTGGCTCAGCAGCTTTGTAACCACCGTTTGGATTTGTTCACCTGAATAGATGATGAGTACTGCACCCAGAACCGGATAAACAGCATTGATCCCGGGAAAGACGGATTTTTCCTTCAGCATCAGCATGGTGCCAATAATCAGGGCCAATCCCATTAGTGCAATTATATCGGCAATGCGGCGGCTCCTTATCGTGGGGAGGATGCCAAGGCTTAGCATAATGCCTGCAAGCAGCTCCCATGCGCGGGTCGGGAGCATATAGAAACTGTATTTTGTGTACAGATCTGTGAGTAGGATATTGGCGCTGAGAGAAAAAATGAGTAGCGTGACCAGGATCCAACTCATCGTTTGGTGATTGAATTTCCGGTATAGGAAAAACAGCAAGGCCGGGAATAGAATATAGAACTGTTCTTCGACCCCAAGAGACCAAGTATGCAATAAGGGTTGTGTTGCGATATCGAGCCCAAAATAAGTGCTTTCAGTATTCCAGAAATAAATATTCGGAACGAAAGCGAGAGCAGCCAGGGATGCTTGAGATAAAGATGTATATTCGTCCGGCAATAGGAAGAAGTAACCTGCCGCTAGAGTGGCAATAAGAACAATCAGCAATGCCGGTATAATTCGTCGGACTCGTCGTTCATAAAAGTTGGCGAAAGAAAATGTTCCCGTTGCCAACTCCTTCAGGATGATTGAGCTGATAAGGTACCCGGAAATAACAAAGAAAATATCGACACCAACAAAGCCGCCAGGTATCCATGAGTAGCCAGCATGAAATAAAACCACGGGAACTACGGCAAGCGCACGTAAACCGTCAATGTCACTGCGGTATTTCATTGGATACTGTTGTGGTGTTTTTGCCGAGGGTAAGTACAGGTAAAATAAAAGCCCTGTTCCCACAAGTCAAGCCTCAAGCAAAGCCGCCCTGACATGTTGCGCTGTCTGATCCTGAAACATCGACTTTTCCACTGACCTGATCGCATGGTTGTGCAGCCCTCATTCGAACAAGCTGACCTCTACAGTGGCGCACAGCTTTCCGAAGGATTGTCTAAAGTATCGTTTTCAGGCGATAATCAGACATTGTCCACCTACAGAGCAAACCCATGTCAGCAGCCAAAATCGGTATAGTGACGGCTTCAGACCGTGCCAGTGCAGGTATTTATGAGGATATTTCCGGGCAGGCTATCATCGATACGCTTAAAGACTACCTGGTCACAGAGTGGGAGCCTGTTTATAGGGTGATCCCTGACGATCAACCGGTCGTGGAGCAGGCTTTGATTGAGCTGGCGGATATTGAAGGCTGCTGCCTGATTGTTACTACTGGCGGCACTGGGCCAGCGCCGCGAGACCTTGTGCCTGAAGCTACAGAGAATATTTGTAATAAAATGATGCCTGGCTTTGGTGAGCTAATGAGGCAGGTGAGCTTGCAGTATGTACCCACTGCTATTCTGTCCAGGCAGACTGCAGGTATCCGGAACACGTCACTCATCATTAATTTGCCTGGAAAGCCGAAATCCATCCGTGAGTGCCTGGATGCTGTATTTCCCGCAGTGCCTTATTGTATTGATTTAATTGGGGGGCCATACTTTGAAACAAATGCGGAGGTCATCAAAGCGTTCCGGCCCAAGGTGAAATAATACCGGATTCGTCTTGACGCACACTCATGAGTCGTTCTTCAGCCCCAAACATTGAGCACAAATACTACAGCATTGGCGAAGTGGCTGGCCTGACAGGCCTGAGCGCTGATACTTTGCGCTACTACGAAAAAATAAAACTGTTGCCCTCCATTGGGCGAACGGCATCGGGTATTCGCTGCTATGGCGAGCGTGACCTGTCGCGATTACGCTTTATACAGCGAGCCAAGGGCATGAACTTCTCACTGGAAGAGATCAGCCGGTTACTTGAAATGCGGGAAGATCCGCAAAATGCGCGTGACGAAGTGCGTGAGCTCACTCACCAAAAGCTGGAAGCGGTTGAATACCAGATGGCTGAATTGGACACGCTGCGCAAGGAATTAACCCTGCTGATCAATTTGTGTCGTGGGGCTGAGGGCGGTTGTCCTATTATTGATGATATGGATAAATGATAACTACTCAGCTGGGTTATGCTGCGCCAGTCAAACAGGAGGGTAGATAATGTTCAAGCTACTTGTATTTGCTGCTACGTTCTATGCCGCAATGGCGTTGGCACACGGGCCTGCAAAAAAACCTGACTACGGCTGGCGTGCGCCGGTGTCATCGTTTAATGGTTCTGGGGTGTCTGCGAAAAACGACATCAAGATGGATTTAGCTGTTAATGAGCAAATGATAAAGTTGTTTGTTACCGATGGTGAGGGCAACCCTGTCAGTATCGATATTGCCGAGGCCAAGGCTTTCGTTTCATCAGCAGGGAAAACCTCATGGTTTTCGCTGCGGCCTGCTGGCATGAATATGCTGAGCGGAGAGGGCAACTTCGTGCCAGCCCCGGGTATGCGGGTTGATATTACTTTGCGGTTGCCTGGGCGTAAGCCGATCAATAAGGAGTTTAAACCGCTGCAGTGATTATGGATATACGGCCTAAACCCGAAAATTTTGCCCCATTTGTTATCTAACATGTTGTTTTTATAATAAAAATATCATTATATTTCTGGGGCATCTTATTTTCTTTGCCCGAGAGCGCGTCTACATGCCTGTCTCTACAAAACGACAAATAAGTGCTTACTTATGCCGTTCTGTACCTTTTCTTACATACTTTTCCCGGCCTATACCCCTAATATAGGTTGTGCAAATCTGAACGTATAGGCAGTCGCATGATCACAACAGTGGAAGCTCATGACTTGCTGCGGAATCGGTATCCGGAAGTTGATCATCTACTTCAGTCCGATTCAGAAGCATTTTTAGGGGCACTGGACCAGACACGGATTCCAGCGGGCACTCGATTGTTTCGAGAATCTGATCGCTGCGAGAATTTCATGTGGTTGCTGGAGGGCACTATACGCGTTTTTAAACACTCGCCCGAAGGGCGTGAGATTACGCTGTACCGTGTCAATCCGGGTGAACTTTGTGTTCTCAGCCTGCAGTGCCTCTTAAGTGATGAAAGATTTCCTGCTGACGCTGTGGCAGAAGATGTCATATTGGGCTTGACGCTCAGCAAGGACGATTTTGATACTGCGCTTGATGATTCAAAGAAGTTTCGGCGCTATTTACTACAGGTGCTGTCGAAACGAATAGGTGATGTCGTACAACTGGTGTCTGAGGTTACTTTTCAGCGCCTGGATCTTCGTCTTGCCTGCCTTTTAGGACAATTGTTTGAACGCGCAAAAGGGAACGCGTTGGAAACCACACATGCTAAACTGGCTCGGGAACTTGGTACAACCCGAGAGATGGTTAGCCGGTTATTAAAAGAGCTGGAACATCAGCAGTGCATCCGCTTGTCACGCGGGAGAATACACCTTACATCTGCAGAGGGCTTGGGCTGGCTCAGCCGCGGTTGATCCTGTCGGCAGAATTGTAGGGTCGAATTTATTCGACCGAGCACGCCCCCAGATTATTATTGGCCGAATGAATTCGGCCCTACAGATGACCAAACCCATTAATCCTAATGTTGAAGGAGTACCAGACTGCTATGTTTCAGTGCCCACATTGTGAAAAACCGGGTATTTCGCCATGGCGTAAGGCAATATTGAGTCCTGGTTTGTTTGCAAGCTGTCGTTCCTGTAATGGCTTGTCCGGTATTCGGTATTCATCGTGGCTCAGTGCCATGCTGCCCGGCTCGGTTTTGATGATAGCAGCGTTGTTTGTCGCCTCAGAATCGGTGGAATGGGGCCTCAATATCGTGGGGTTTATACTTATGGTGTTATTGCCATTGATGTTGACTCCTTTGCATAAAGAAAGCAGCTAGCACTCCATCAACATTGGAGTGATGGGTAGAGTGACGCAGTACCGATGCATGACTGTAGGGTCGAATTCATTCGACCGAGCCTGTTTATACAGGTTGTTATTGGCCGAATGAATTCGGCCCTATAATTATGATCAAGCCCATCAATCCAATGTTGATGTACTAGTGTCTGGCTGCGCGTAATCCATTAGCAACCGCCAGCAGTTCGCTGGTTTCGTGTACCAGCACAGCTGCGGCTATGCTGATAAAACCACCGACTCCGGCGGGGATCAGCACCACCAGCACCAGAATGGCGAAGACAATATTCTGCAAGCTGACTTTGCGTGCTTTGCGCCCCAAGCGCATGGCTTCTTCCAGTTTTCCAATATCATCAGCCATCAGGGCGATATCGGCGGCCTCAATGGCGGCGTCGGTTCCTGCGGCACCCATCGCCACGCCGCAGGTGGCGGCGGCCAGTGCAGGCGCATCATTGACGCCGTCACCGACCATCAACACCGGGCCGTCGGCCAGCAGCGCGCTGACGGCATCGACCTTGTCTTCGGGTTTCAGGTCGGCGCGCACATCATCGATACCCAACTGGCTTGCCACCCGTTCAGCGGTGCGCCGGTTGTCGCCTGTGAGCATGACCGTGTGGATATGCATGGCGTGCAGGCGTGTGATGACAGCCTTTACGCCGTCGCGCAGCGTATCCTGCAAGGCGATCATTCCCTGCACCTGCGTTTTCGTGCCGACCAGTACCACGGTTTTTCCTGCTGCTTGAAGATCATTCAGCCGGGCTTCGAAGGCGTCCAGCGGCAGCCCCATGTCGCGGAACAGCGCCGGTTTGCCGACATACTGTATAACGCCGTCAATTTCCGCCTGCGCACCTGCACCGGTGAGTGAGCGGAAGGCGTCGACAGGCGGTATCGTGATACCACGTTCGTCGGCATAGTCGACGATGGCACGCGCCAGCGGGTGACCGGAAGAGAACTCCAGGCCGGCAGTCACAGACAGCAGTGAGTTTTCGTCGTTGTCGAAAGCAATGATATCGGTGACCTGCGGCTTGCCATGGGTGAGGGTGCCGGTTTTATCGAAGGCGATAGTATGAATCACGCCAAGGTGTTCAAGGTGGGCACCGCCCTTGATCAGGATGCCGCGTCTGCCGGCACCGGCAATACCGGCCGCCATGGCAATGGGCAGGGAGATGATGAGTGCGCAGGGTGCCGCCGCGACCAACAGGATGACGGCGCGTTCATACCATATCGCGCTATCGCCAAACCCCAGCCAGGGCACCAGTAAAAACAAAGCTGCGCTTGCCAGTACGACCGGACTGTAGCGTCGCCCAAAACGTTCCATCCACTGCTGGGCTTGCCCCTTCTGATCCTGTGCGGCTTCTACCAGGTGAATGATGCGCGACAGGGTGTTGTCGGCGAAAGCGGTGGTGACCTCAACAGTCAGAGCGCCTTCGCCATTGATGCTGGCGGCAAACACTTTGTCTTGTGGCCCTTTGTCGACCGGGATGGATTCACCGGTGACCGGTGATTCGTCCAGGCCGGATTTACCGTTGACGATAATGCCGTCGGTGGGCAGGGATTCGCCGGGGCGTACCACAAAGCGGTCGCCCGGTTTCAGGGACTCTGCCGCCACGTTGGTCTCCACACCGTCGCGTAGTACGCGGGCCTGCTTCGGTGCCAGATCCAATAGCGCGCGTATGGCTGTACGGGTGCGGGCAAAGGTGTATTCTTCGATACCTTCGGCGATACCGTACAGCACGACTAACGCGACCGCCTCTTCCCACAGGCCGAGAATACCGGCGCCCGCCGTCGCAGCAATCATCAGCATAGAAATGCCGATTTCGCGTTGCTTGAACAGTGCTTCCAGGCCTTCCCAGGCCCAGATATAACCACCCAGCGGGATGGCTAACCAGTACAGCGCTGTCTCCAGTGTTGTATCGATAATACCTGTCTGTTTCAGCAGCCAGGCGGTGAGCGCGATAATGCC
>UOFK01000041.1_pt1 | contig 12784 bp, 12 predicted proteins | sample 1990061 | NCBI WGS metagenome assembly UOFK01 (sample SAMEA4728526, study PRJEB27164) | hydrothermal vent metagenome | biome: marine basaltic hydrothermal vent biome; feature: marine hydrothermal vent; material: mineral | place: Pacific Ocean | collected 2011-06-14/2011-07-23 | depth 1741 m
CTCGTAGAGCCCCCTTCTATTTTACAGCCTGTCCACTAGATTATTTGGCGGGCGCGGCAGGTGCTTGTGCTACAGGAGCGCCGTAGTAAGGAGCAGCACCATACGGAGCGCCGTAGTAGGGGGCGGCACCGTAAGCAGGCGCATAACCACTATAGTAGCGGTTGTCACCATAGCCACGCCCATTTCCACGACCGTTTCCACGGCCATTTCCACGAGCACTGAAGTTCATGTTGAAATCGCCGTTACCAAACATATCACCCATGCCGTTACCCCAACCATTATTGTTATAGTTGTTGTAACCGTTATTGTTACCGAAAGGACCCCACCAGGCCTGGGCAGAGCTCATGGTCAATGCGGTGGCACCGGCAAGCATTGCAGCAATAATCGTCTTCTTCATGATAATTTCCTCTATATTTAATTAACTGGGTAACTACTCAAGCTTATTTATAACTACTCAGCGGCCACCGGAGTCGCGTAGCGGTTTTCCCACATAGCCTGACGGCTCTTGATCATGTCTTCGTAAGATTTCTGCATGGCTTTGCGCTGTCCATCCATCTGTTCCATCATCGCCTTGCGCTGTGCCTGCATCTGCATCTGCTGTTCAGCTGCGGCTTTCTGGTAAGCCTCGAAAGCCTCCTGCTGGGCTTTAGCCTGCTCTTCACTCAGCTTCGGAGCTACATAGGCCGGGGCGTAACCGTAGGGGGTATAACCGTTATAATTATTAGCACCGTTATAGTTATTAGCACCGTTATAATTGTTAGCGCCGTTACCATAGCCACGAGCATTCCCACTGAAGCCCATGTTAAAACCGCCGTCAAAGTCGCCGGTAGTATCGGTCATACCATTACCAAAACCGTTATTGTTGTTGTAACCATTGTTATTACCGAAAGGGCCCCACCAGGCACTGGCGGTTCCAGAAACGGCTGCCAATCCGGCAGCGGCGATCAGGGTTGCGAATTTCTTCATTGGTCTCTCTCCAGGTTGAAATGTAAATATCGGGTTCAAATCTCGAGAAAGAGTATTTCATAATATGCGAATATACGCAATAGCTGGTATTAATTATTTTTCACCTCTCGGAACCGGCGCCCGGTCTTGAGGTGGTGAGTGTTCATCACTGGCACAGTGCCTACGCATACAGGAAAGCATATAACTGACTAATAACATTATGGCGACAAGGAAAATCCCGGCTGTCCCAAGATTGCGAGGATTTTCTGGCAAACCGGCGGCCGACAGTGTCAGCCAGGTCACAAAGGCAATAAAACTGGAAATGAACATGGCTATAAGATACGGCCATGGCTTACGACGACACTTTCCGCACAGCTTCAAACTGGTCAACTCCCTCTTAACAGCTCAAATGAACTGGGACCGCCAGCGTAGCCTGCCAAGGCTCGAAACCTATTGATGCAGGTCAAATGAGCTGTTCATTGCTCATTCTCATGCCGGTATAAGTAGATCAATGGCTTGGTATTTGTAATTATTTCAATGAGTTATTATATCTATTTAATGTTCTTTGTTTGATATTGATGCTCACCTTTTAAAGAGAGCACTCCCAGTGGCCGCTAACGGCTTGATCGCAAGTCACTCTAAAACCCGCTTGGACACGGAGCGAAACATGGCTATTGCCGCGAAGTTTCAGTCGTTACTCGATAACTGCCAGGAAATGGCATTCAGTCATCTGCGCCCGTTGATGGATTGCATGTTTGAGAATGCTGATGTTGCCCTGTTGGATTTTGCTGAAAAAGCTGAGAGTAATACGTCACAGGCGATATTTTTCGAAGCTATGAACGAGGTTCGCACCAAACGGCGGGCTATCGAGCAGCATTTTTTTACTGAGCTCAAGAACAGTTTCTCCGCTTTCCCAACAAAACCCGACAATCAGATACAGGACGATGAGCCAAACAACGGATTCGATACGCTGTCGTTGGTCGACACCGATGAAGTTGAAACGTATGTTGCCAGCCAGAATGCTTCCAGTAAGTTGGCTAGCCGTATTATGGAGCATATATTCGCGCTTAAACAGCGACTTGCGGTAATAAACTCGGGCAATAGCATCGAGGAAAATCAGATACCGGGTGGCCCGGCCTGGCTGGCGACCTCATTCCAGCACGCCGTTGAACAGCTGGAGCTGCAGAACAAAGTACGGCTGGTCTTTATAGCATTGTTCGATAAATATGTGCTCAGCCAAGCCAACAGTATGTTTGGCGAATATAACAAACGTTTGATTGATGCCGATATTCTACCCCACTTGCGCTACGAGGTCCGTAAGCAGGCCGGAGGCATTGAAATTATTGAACACGAGGTCAACGCAGATGACGACCCCCAGGCCTATACAGAAACGGCGACTCCTGCCCAGGCTGGCGGGCAGTCGCCTTCGGATCTCGGTGATGAACTGTTTGGACGTATCTGCGATCTCATGTCCATCCGCAGAAGCACACAGACAGGCGCAAATGCAGATGCATCCGCCTCTTCGGCGAAGGTATCCCCGATCCGTACTCACGATGGCAATATTCATTCCACGCTGGTCAATCAAATCAACAGCCTGCAAGCCAACATTCAAAATGTCAATGCAGACCAATCCAGCGCCGACTTCATCGAAAATATAGAGATTGATGAAAATTTGATACAGACACTGCAAGGCACAATTGCCAGTGAACGTGAACATATTTTCGGTATGATAGATCGACGCCAACTACCTGCAGCCGACAACAATATAATTGAGCTTGTCGGCATGATGTTCGAATATATGCTGCAGGAAGAGGATCTGCCCAATATTGTCAAAGCGTTGTTAAGCCGTTTACATACGCCTTTGCTCAAGGTTGCTGTTGTCGATAAAACGCTTTTCACCTACCCAGGCCACGCTGCACGTCTACTGCTTAATGAGATGACAGCTGCCGGTAAACGCTGGGTGGATGAAAGTGCAATTGACCGCGGTGCTTTTCCAAAAATGCAGGTGATTGTTGACCGGGTACTATTGGAATTCAAAGAGAACGTCGAGCTGTTTGATGATCTGCTCGAAGACTTTGGCAGCACAATCAACGAACTTCTTCAACGTGCCGAACGGATTGAACTGCGTACTACCGAAGCCGCCAGCGGCCAGGAAAAGCTTCAAACCGCCCGCACACGTGCTCAAAAAGAGGTCCAGACGCTTACACAAGCCAGACCTGTCAATGAGGCTACACAGGACTTCCTTCATCTTATCTGGGCTGACAAACTCACCTTTGTATTACTGCGCAACGAACAAGGTGATGGAAGCCCGGCCTGGCAGGAGACCATTCAGCTCACCGAGCGTATTATCGATTTTTCGGCGACGCCCAAGGACAAGGAACAACGCAAACTACGGCATCAGCAACTGGATAGCCTCCAGCAGGAGATACGCGAAGCTACCGGTACACTACAAAAAGCCAACAAGGAGAAGCTGCTAATTGCGCTGTTTGACGCACAGACTCAAGTGCTGGACGCAGAAGCTGAGCCGGTAGGCGTCGTGATACCTATCGAGCAAAAAATACCAGCGGAAATAAAGGCACCGGAAAAACCATCATTATCACCAGAACAACAAACCATGCTGGAACGGCTTAAGGATGTTCCTTTCGGTACCTGGTTCGAATTTCAGAAGCCGGGCAAACGAATCAAACGCGCCAAGCTATCCTGGCGCAGCACTATTACTGAAAAATTCATGTTTGTTGATCAGATGGGTGTCAAGGCATCTGTCATCGCCATGCATGACTTGGCTGACTCTATGATCGATGGCAGTGTCCGCATTGCCAAGACCGAAAAACAACCGTTCGTGGATCGCGCACTGAAGGCCATTCATCGCATACTGGACCATGCTGCCTGAGACTCTGGAAAAACCGAACAGGAGTATTTTCATGACTACAAAAACCAACCATGCAGACCAGCGTCATAACCACCGGGTCGATCTCCCGGAGCAACCGCGCATCTATGACGCACACAGTGGCAAAATTATTGGAGAACTGGTCAACCTGTCATCTGATGGCTTGATGGTTGCTAGCTGTGAGTCTATCGACTGCGGTTCAATCTGTCAGATGCGCATACCGCTCATTAAAGGCGAACAACAGGTAGACATCCGTATTGGTACAGAAAGCCTGTGGTGTGAAGACGCAAACGACTCCGGAACCTATTGGACCGGTTTCCAAATTATCGATATTTCACCCGAAGACCAGTTGATACTGGACACCGTGCTGGGAAATTAATCCTCCAGTGAATGGCACTAAGGGACGAGAATGAAATAACTTATACAAGTAGCGCAGGATATTTGTTCATAATTTTTATCATGAAAATAGGCGTGTAGTCGATCTACATAACTGTTTTCAGGGTGAAGACTATGGGTGAAGAGACAAGCTAATTGTATGAGTTATTTCGTGAACGTTCCTAAGTTAAGCCGATTTTCCCTTTGTAGGGTCGAATTCATTCGACCGGCCACGCTAATAGTCAACCTGTCATCCAGGTTATAGCCTCAATACGGGCAGCCGCCGACGGCTTTTGGCCGAATGAATTCGGCCCTACAGGCTTAACTTAATACCATTCAATCCTCCAGTAATGTTTGCCACACCGACACACCTCCTGAGGTAGCAGCAACTGCCTCCAAGCGAGCGTTATGGGCCTCCAACTCCTCAGCTGTAGCGTGGATCACAGGGAGCGATGGCCGGTCAGATGCCAGTCGACGGATTTCTTCCCCTTCATGCCCATCCCCGTTACTGCCAACGCCGAGTAACAGCGATACCTGTCCCCCTGTCATCGCCAGATAAACGTCGGAGAGAATTTCCGCATCCAGCAGAGCGCCGTGCAAGTCGCGATGGGCGTTATTTATTTCATATCGGCGACATAGCGCGTCCAGGCTGTTCTTTTGCCCCGGATGCATCTTACGCGCCATGCTCAGGGTATCCAGAATACTGCACAGGTCACCCGCCCGCTGACTCTGCCCACACAACGTCAGTTCGTGATCGATAAACCCAACGTCAAAAGGCGCATTATGAATCACCAGTTCGGCACCTTTAACATAGTTCAGGAAATCGTCCACAATGTCACCAAAACGTGGCTTGTCAGCCAGAAATTCATTGCTGATACCGTGCACTTCCATAGCGCCAGCATCAATCTCCCGGTCGGGTTGCAGATATTGATGAAAGTTATTCCCGGTCAGGCGCCGATTAATCAGTTCCACGCAACCAATTTCAATGATGCGATGGCCATCAGACGGTTCAAGACCGGTGGTTTCGGTATCGAGGACTATTTGTCGCATGTCACAACTCATCTATACCCCGGTTAGCCAACTCGTCGGCGCGTTCATTCCCGGCATGCCCGCTATGCCCCTTCACCCAATGCCAGGCTATCTCATGCCCCTGAACCGCCTGATCCAGCCGCTGCCAGAGATCGGCATTCTTGACCGGTTTTCTAGCCGCCGTCTTCCAACCGCGTTTTTTCCAGTTGGGTAGCCACTCGGTAATGCCACTGCGTACGTAAACTGAATCGGTTGTCAGCGCCACTTTGCAAGACCGGGTCAGGCTCTCGATCGCCTGGATTGCCGCCATCAGTTCCATGCGGTTATTAGTGGTCTCTGCCGCACCACCGAAAAGCTCTTTTTCATGTCCATCATAGCGCAGTAATGCACCCCAGCCACCCGGCCCAGGGTTCCCTCGGCAAGCACCGTCGGTAAAAATCTCCACTTCAGACATGCCAGCTGCTCCTGTATCGGGCACGCCCCTGCCCCGTTTCAGCGACACCACCTGCGAGCAATGACCGGCGCGGCCGCCAGCGGGGTTTTATCGGTGTGAGTGTGGTTACGCGTTTGCGTGCTACCAGTAAATATGATGCTGCTAACAGCGGCTGGCATTCGTTATGCGAGTGTGGCAAAAGTTTTCCTCCAGAATGTTCCTGGCCATAGTGCCAGGGTGGATACGGAAACAGGTGGCGTGTTTGTAGCGTGTCAAAGCCCAGTAATGAAAGCCACTCCCGAAGACGTGGCAAACTTACAAACGGCAATGACCAGGGTACCCGGCCGCGCCAACCAAACAGCAATCGCCGCACCCCCCACCAGCCATGTGGATTAAACCCCAGAATAATCAGGTGGCCTTCAGCCAGAAGACAGCGGTCAATTTCTCGTAATACCTGATGCGGGTCGGCCGAGATATCGAGCACATGCGGCAGCACAAAGGCGTCGACACTGTCTGCCTGCATTGGTAACGCATCGGCCGCACCCAATACCGCCGGTCGGCATTCAAGCCCCGCTTGACAGCAAGTCTGGACGACCCGGTGCAAAATGCGGCTGGCATCCAGAGCCTCTGGTTGGCAGGGCGGGTCCAGCACAACCAGGTGATAACCAAAAATATCACCGAGCACATCGCTCAAGGCCTGCTGCTCAGCCGCAGCTAAAGCCTCGCCCAGTGGCTGACGGTACCAGCTGCGCAGTGAAAGCAAGCTGTGCCGGGTGGGAACTTGTCGGGCTGATCGGGGCATAGTAATGGCCCATGATAACGCATCTGCCGCCACACAAGCACTTGACGCTCCGGCAGTACTGCTTCACCCTGGAGGTAGCTACTTTTTTGGGGGTTCAATCTGGTGGGGGTTCAATCTGGGCCATAACAGCCGATAAGAATCGTATGGCTTTTCGCAATCTCATTTTAATCATCTCCGGCGTCATTTTGCTGGCTGCCTGCGTCATTATATCCCAGCCGGAACCGGCCGAGATTAGCGTGTCTGAGGCTGCTGAGGATCGTGGCTCGCCGCAGGTCATATTATCGGCGACTGTCCTGCCGGTGACCGGTATTGAGACCAAAACCCCACCCCCAACAGATTTATGGCAAGCCATGCGTGAGCATTTTGGCCTGTTGCCGCAAACTGATAACCCGCGCATACGGGTACAACGTGACTGGTATATCAAACACCCCCGCTACATGGACCGGGTGACAGAACGGGCCAGCCGCTATGCCTGGCACATCCACCAGGCCTTGGCTGAGCGCGATATGCCCGCAGAGATTGCCCTGTTGCCGATTGTCGAAAGTGCCTACGACCCGTTCGCCTACTCGCACGGCCGGGCCGCCGGATTATGGCAATTTATCCCCGGCACGGGCAAACACTTCAAACTCGCTCAAAACTGGTGGTACGACGGCCGTCGTGACGTGGTGGACTCCACCCGCGCCGCGCTCGATTACCTGCAATACCTGCATAAGCGTTTTGACAGCGACTGGTTACTGGCGCTGGCCGCCTACAATTCTGGCGAGGGCACCGTTTCCAGGGCGATACGCCGCAACCGTAAATTAGGCAAACTGACCAATTTTTGGGCACTGAAGCTGCCTGGGGAAACTCGAGCTTATGTGCCCAAGCTCATTGCACTGGCGCAGCTGGTCGATCATCCCGAAACCTATGCTATCGAACTTGCCAATCTTCCCAACCAAGCGTATTTCCAGATTGTCGATATCGGCGGTCAAATTGATTTGGCCGTCGCGGCGGATCTGGCAGGTATTGAACTGGATGCCCTCTACCGGCTGAACCCTGGATTTAACCAGTGGGCAACAACACCCGATGGCCCGCACCGTCTGCTGATCCCCGTTAACAGTGCAGCCACCTTCCGCCAGGCCATCGCTCAGCTACCACCGGAAAAACGGGTACAATGGAATCGTCATAAAGTAAAAACCGGCGAGACCCTCAGCCACATCGCCAAACATTACCACACCAGCACCGAAGTGCTACAAGCGGCCAACCAGATAAATGGCACCAGCATTCGTGCTGGCAAGCACCTGATGGTGCCGGTATCCAGTCAATCACAGGACGCCTACAAACTCAGTGCCGGACAACGACTGAGTCGTAAACAGAACACCTCCCGCAAAGGTTTCAAGACCCGTCACGTCGTCGCTAATGGAGATACCCTTTGGGATTTATCCCGCGAATATAAGGTAGGTTTACGCTCGCTGGCTGCCTGGAACGGTATGGCGCCAGGCGATCCGCTGCGCATCGGTCAGACATTGGTCGTCTGGACCAAACAGGGTAATAATAAAAGTCTGCACCCCGGCGCTCGGGCGAGGCCGGTTTACTACACCGTTCGCAAAGGTGACTCGCTGTCGCGTATCGCCGGTCGGTTCAAGGTTTCGGTGAAGAGCTTGCGCCGCTGGAACGGCTTACCCAGTAATAAATACCTGCACCCGGGACAGCGACTGAAACTGTATGTCGACGTCACCCGCCAGACCGGTGCCTGAGCGTCAACGCAAAAACTCAATGGAACGGTGCGTTTGGTTCCAGGCACCGGTACGACCATAAAAATTGAGAATACGATCATCGGTCACAACGGTTACCGAATAGTCTACGGCCTGGATCGATTCGACCTTCTCCCCCGCTTTGCGGCGTAAACTCTGCCAGCCCCCTGCCAGCACACCGTAGCCCGAAAAATTCTGGTTGGTCACGACCACAGCCACAGCATTACCCACTTCGTATTCTTCAATGCGCTCCTTAGCGTTCATCTTCAGTGTATCAAAACGACCTCCCTGGGTATTTGAGGCGACCACTTCCCTCTTACCGACCACCAGAAACAACACTTTTTCCACATCGTTGGCCTGAAGTGTCGAAATTGACAATAAACCAGCCAGTAGGATCCATAGTTTTTTGATCATTATTAATTCCACTATTGCGAGCGGTTACCAGTGGATATGTAAAGGCGCCTGATCCAGTTCTTCAAATATCTGTTCGAGGTGTTCCACCTGGGGCTTCGGTGCGTAAGGCACCCAGCCACCCTGAGCATGGGGTACGAACAGTTGCCAATTATGCTCCTGGTAACAAATTTTCAACACGGTCATGTCAGGCAGGGCACGCCCCTGCTTGTCAAAGCCACCTTCGCGGCTAATCACAAAACAATCATTGGCTTCGCGAGTAGACCAGCGGGCAATCGGATTGGTTCCACGGTTGCGCTGGTCACAATAGACTTGCAACCGCTTACGCGCACGTCGCAGCTCCAGCAGAGAGAGGTTCAGTGGTCTGCACCCATTGCCTGGGCCCGATACTGGGTATCGACTCCCCAGCCTTGCGTATGCGTGAGTAGCAGTTGCTTTAACAACTCAACCTGGGCAGGCGATTCATTCAGCGCAGGGATGTAACTGTAGCGTCCACCGCCAGCAGACTCGAACAACGTGCGGTTCTGCATATCGATCTCTTCCAGCGTCTCCAGACAATCGACACTGAAGCCCGGACAGATAACATCGACCGATGGTAGCTTATCGCGCCCCAGGGCCTGCAGCGTTTTATCGGTGTAGGGCTGCAACCATTCGTCCCGGCCAACGCGTGATTGAAACGTCAGCTGCCATTGTGTTGGCTTCAGCTCCAGCGCTTCGGCCAACAGATGTGCTGTTTTTTGGCACTCACAGTAATAGGGGTCGCCCGACAGGCAATAGTTTTTCGGGATACCGTGAAAGGACATCAATAGCTTCTCAGCCTGGCCTTGATGTTCCCAATGGGTACGGATGCTGTCGGCAAGCCCTTGAATATACAACGGGTGGTCGTGGTAATTCTGTATCATGCGCAACTCCGGCACCCAACGCCAGCCTTGCAGCACGCGCGCAACCTCGTCGAATACGCTGGCTGTCGTGGTGGCCGAATATTGTGGATACATGGGCACAACCAGCAGACGGCGCATGCCGCGCTCACGCAAGGCGGACAAAGCCGTCTCAATCGAGGGTTTGCCATAACGCATGGCCAATTCGACTTCAATACGCTGATCCACCTGCTTGCCCATAATCGCCTGCATGATCTCTCTGAGGTTTACAGAAATTGCCAGCAACGGTGACCCCTGCTCGCTCCATATAGCACGGTAAGCGTGTGCCACCTTAGCCGGTCTGAAGCGCAAAATGACAGCATGTAATATTAACCACCAGAGCGGACGCGACATCTCGACGACACGCGGATCCCAGAGAAATTCGTCTAGATAACGCCGTACCGCCGCCGGTGTAGGAGCCTCTGTGGTGCCTAGATTAACCAGTAAAATACCGGTACAGTCGTCCTGATCGTGCCGGTATTCGGCGGTGCCTGTATACGAAGTCATAAACCCATTACGGTACGGTTATATCAAAGAGGTTGATCATAACAGAACCACTACTATTCGGCTCTCTGGGATCTGGACTCTGCGAACTTTTCTGTAGGGGCGGTCGAATGAATTCGACCCTACAATAATTCTGACACCGTATCTCGCAAGGCCTGCAGCGCCTGTTTGCGGCCGCTCAGGCCTGCAAGCTGCGCGCACACCGACCAGGAACGTTTTTGTAGCACGCGTGCAATCAACAAATCACGTTGCATGGCAGTGATGCCAGACAGAGCGATGCCTTGGCCTTGCATACACCGACTCATAGTAAACCGCCATAGCGAACCAATAGTTACTTCGGCGAGGCGATTGGCGTAGGCAAAAGCTCGCAAATCGTCAATATCCGCAGTATCCAGCGCCGGTGCAAACGTGTCGGCCTGGCGCAATAAGGCGGCAACCAGCGCCGGTTCCAGAGCGCATAAGCTGTCTGATAACTGGTCGGGAAACTGGGCGAAAAAGCGTTGCCGTGCCGCTTGCTGCAGGTCGTGCCCGGCCTGAGTCAATGGTTTCAGCAACAGTGCTGAATGACTGCCACTGCTGGCCCCCTTGCGGATACTGACACGCACCGGTAACCAGTCCAGTTGTTGCCAAAAATCTAACAGCTCGGGGGTTGCACCAAAACTGGTACCCAGATAATCGTAGCCCTGCCCAATAACGCCCGCTGTTATTTCTCGCACCAACCGACTGCCGAGACCGCGACGCTGCAAGGCCGGATGCACAGCTAACCGCATTACCCGCGCCGCGCGCAACTCAGGCGCTGACATCAACCCTAAGTGCGCCGACAGTGCTTCTGGCAAAAGATGACCATGCGGGCGTGAACGTCCAGCCCAGATAGCCTCAGTGACCTGAGTTTTAAAGCCACCTTCGCTGGCTACCAATGCTGTCGCGGCTACGTGCCCGCCCGCTGTAAGCACATACACAGTGAGATTGGGACCGTCCAGCAAATGTCGAAGATCCATAGGTTGGGTGCGATAATGCGCTTGTACCAGCAGGCCGAATATTTCCAGCAGTAGCGGTTCGTTAGCGGCCAGCGCATCCCGATTCAGCAGCTGCAGTTCATACCGGCTTGCATCCTGTTGGTTATCGAAACAGTCAGCCTGGGCCGGTTCGGCATCGAGCGCGAGCATCCTGAACACCAGTTGTTCCAAGGGGTCATCGGGTGCCCAGCGGATCGGGGTTTGCATTTGCAACAACTTCCAGCTATTGGTGTATTGATCCAGCAAACGAGAAAAGCGCAGCGCAAAGCCACGCCCAGTACCTTCGTAACCGTGCACCGTGGTGGCAAAAGCAATCCGGTTAAAACGTTTCAACAAGGCTTCGAGCAAAGGCCCTGGAATGGCTGCAGCTTCATCGACCAGCACCAGATCAACAGGCAACGTAAGCTTTAATAGCTCATTGGGCGCAATAAAGCTCGGCGATTTACTTGCTACCAGCAGTTGCCTGGCATGTTGCAAGCTTGTCTCGGCCGCTTCACGACGAGGTGCCGTCACAACAATATGCTGCTTCCCCTGCTGTATCAGGCGTGCCGCCGCAATTCCGAAAGCCGCTGACTTACCTCGGCCGCGGTCGGACACTAACACAAGCGGACGGCGTCGATGCCCCGTAGCCACCTTGATGATTGCCTCAACGGCCCGTTGCTGATCAAGGGTTACACAAGCTTTATCCTTAACGGCAACTTCACTACCGGCGGCGGGGGCATCCAGAAGTAGAGGCGAATGTTTGATATGGCCCTGCTCGACTAACAGGCTGTGTTTATCTTGTGCAATTGTTTCAGCCAGACGCTGTAGAAAACGTCCACTCACATCTCCGGCTGCCAGGGGGAACACCGCTATACGCTGGTTTTGTGGATCTTTATAGGCAGACCATGCATCCAGAGTGGGCACCAGCAGTATCAACATGCCTCCCGCTCTGATACTACCGGTTAGGGCACCAAAGGCATTCGGGTCAAATCCTGCCCAGGCATCAAATACCAATACATCAATCTCATTGCCCAGTAAATTAAAAGCCGCTGTGGAAAAACAATCACGCTGCCTTCTAGGCACCTGATCGCTGTAGCAGGCAATATCGTAGTACCCAGACTCAGCCAGCAGCCTGCTTACGATGCTTCTGGACGTGTCTCTATCGCCTGCAAACACAACAGTACAACGATGCTGGCGATCACTTGCCTGTGCAATAGCAGCTTTAATGTTTTCCAGTAAAGCTGGGTCAATGTCATTTCGATTTGACGTGGACATAGTCAGATTCAATTATTTTTTAAATAATTCAGTAACTATCCGCCGTACTTGTCTTCGCCATAAATTCTGCTACAAACGCACCCAATACCCCCAGCATTAATCCAAGCATCAGCCCTAAAGCAATCTTTACCGCCGCCCCCGAACTCACCGGCCCGATCGACCGACTTGACTCGTGCAGTATGCGCGTAGACCGCACTTCCGCGATACGCGACTCCAGCCCCTTGATGGATAACAACTGGCTGCTTTCTTGCCTTGTGCGGTCTATGTTCAGCTTTGCCAGCTCTGCTTCGTGCCCGGCAATCAGGTCAGCCTGTTGTTGTTGTGATCGGATGTTGGTTTCGAGCTGTTTTTGCAGGGTTTCGCGCTTTTCTGGAAGATTGATGCTCAGGCGTTGATCCAGATTGGCGATGCGATCCTGATAGTGTTGTATCTCGCTACCCAGTGTCAACAAGGTGACGGCTGTTGCCGGGTTATT
>UOFK01000009.1_pt1 | contig 12683 bp, 10 predicted proteins | sample 1990061 | NCBI WGS metagenome assembly UOFK01 (sample SAMEA4728526, study PRJEB27164) | hydrothermal vent metagenome | biome: marine basaltic hydrothermal vent biome; feature: marine hydrothermal vent; material: mineral | place: Pacific Ocean | collected 2011-06-14/2011-07-23 | depth 1741 m
TTCCATTTAGATTTGTCGCCTTTAGCCTCAGCTTTAATTCGCTTTTCTGCAAGAGCTTCATCTTGAACTTCAATAATCCATTTTTTGAATTCTTCAATCATATTGAACCTTCTTTAGCACATAACGTTGTGTATCTGGCAAAGTGATGTGTCATCACACATGACTTTGACGTGTATCCCGCACAACCCTACCTTGGCGCGCCCTTTTTCCTATCTGCAAACCTACGCCTCAATCCCTTGCTTTTCAAGCCAATAGATTCGCCACAGTCCGACTGAACAGGAAAACATGGCCAAATATGTTTTGTAGATATACCTCAAATTGCGGAATATCCCCGCCTTGCACTTTCACGCTGCGTCATTATACTGTTTATCTGTACAGTCCATGGAGGGATGTATTATGGCTACAAATCACAGAAATTCCCCTTTTCTTGACCAGGTTCGAAATTCTATCCGCACCCGGCATTACAGTATTCGAACAGAAAAGGCCTATGGCGGGTGGATTCGACGCTACATCCTGTTCCATAAAAAACGACACCCGAAGGATCTCGGCGAAGCGCATGTAGCCGAATTTCTGACACATCTTGCGGTCAACCGTCGCGTCTCACCCAGCACGCAGAACCAGGCGCTGAACGCGCTGGTGTTTCTCTATAAGCAGATCATCGGAAAGCCTCTGGGCGATATTCTGGGTACGGTTCGTGCCAAACGCCCCCAACACTTGCCCACGGTGCTGACACAAAACGAGGTGCGCAGGCTGTTCAAGGAGATTGATGGAAGTTGCTGGTTACCAACCTGTCTACTGTATGGCTCAGGGCTACGTATAATGGAGTGTCTGCGCTTGCGTGTGAAAGACCTGGATTTTGATCATCGTGCAATCACGGTACGCAGCGGCAAGGGGGGCAAGGACCGCATAGTCACTTTACCTGACCCGTGCATCGACACACTGAAACGTCAACTGGAGCAGGTGCGCAATCTTCATGAGAAGGATCTGTCAGATGGCTTCGGTGCCGTGTGGCTGCCCTATGCACTGGAACGCAAGTATCCGCAGGCTGCGAAGTCCTGGGGTTGGCAATATGTGTTTCCGGCCAGCAAGCGCAGCACAGACCCGCGCTCAGGCATCGTACGACGCCATCACCTGAACGAAAGTTGCCTGCAAAGAGCGGTAAAACTGGCGGTACGGCGGGCAGGCATTTTCAAACCCGCCAGTTGTCACACGCTAAGGCATTCCTTTGCGACGCATTTGCTGGAACGTGGCATGGATATCCGAACCGTTCAGGAGCAGTTGGGGCATAAGGACATTCGTACCACGCAGATCTACACGCATGTTTTGCAGCGAGGCGGGAATGCTGTGGTCAGCCCGTTAGCTGATGTTTTGGGAACTGGAAGCTGAGTCGTTACGATTGGGCAGTGTTTTGCCTGGATTGAGGATACCGTCCGGGTCGAACTGTGCTTTTATGGCGTGCATCAGCTGCAGGCTAACGGCGTCCAACTCATGCCCCACCCAGTCACGTTTGACCAGGCCGATGCCGTGTTCGCCCGAAATCGTGCCTTGCATACTGAGCACGGAGGAAAATACGTCTTCAAGGCAGGCCTGTACTCGCTGAAGCTGGCCATTGTCAGCCGGGTCATACAGCAGGTTGACATGCAGGTTGCCGTTGCCCGCATGGCCAAAGTTGACGATACGGGTCTGATGCTTGTCGGCTAGCTGTTGCAGTTTAGCGACCAACTCAGGAATACGCGATACGGGGACGACCACATCTTCATTAATTTTTTTCGGGGCCACGCGGCGCAAGGCGGGTGACAGTGCCTTACGGACTGCCCACAGGGCGTCGGTCTCGGCTTTGGTTCGAGCGGCTGTCACTTCCAGCAGCCCGTCAACACGGGCTGCATTGGTCAGCCGGTCTGCGAGTGCATCGAGCTGCTCTGGCAGGGCATCGATTTCGACCATCAGCAGGGCACCAGCGCTAGCTGGCAGGTTATCACCCAGCTCCGACCGGACTATTTTCAGGGCATTGCCGTCCATGAATTCAAGCGCACAGGGCACGACCGGCTGGGCCATGATGGCGGATACGGCCTGTGCAGCGCTGTGCATGCTGTCATAGTACAGCCGCAGTGTGCGTTTGGCGGGTTGCAGCGGTGTCAGCTTCAGTATTGCTTCGGTGATGATCGCCAGCGTGCCTTCGGAACCTATCAGCAGTCGTGTCAGGTCGTAGCCGACGACACCTTTGGTTGTGCGCGTGCCCGTGTGCAGGGTTTCACCCTGGCCGGTTACTGCCGTTAGTGCCAGGGTGTTGTCGCGCGGTGTGCCGTATTTGACGGCGCGCGGACCTGCAGAATTATAGGCCAGATTACCGCCAATGGTGCAGACAGCCGCACTGGTAGGGTCTGGTGGCCAGAAGAAGCCTTGCACTGCGGCAGCATCCTGCACTGCTTGATTGGTGACGCCGGGTTGAACCACCATTAGACGGTTATCATGATCGACTTCGATGATACGGTTCATGCGCTGCAGCGACACGATCAGGGTGGGTTGAGCGCCAGGTACGGTGGCACCGGTAGTCCCTGTACCCTGACCACGAGCAATCAACGCTATCTTGTGATGGCGACAGCTGTTGACGATATCGACCACCTGCTGGTGGTTGTCCGGCAGGGCGACGGCCAGCGGTTGCCCCTGCAGTGTACTGTTATCGTAACCGTAGGTGCGACATTCGGCAGGGTCTGTCAGCAGAGCATCAGCGTCGAGCAGCGTGGCTAACTGTTGAAGGAAAGTGCCTGCCAATTCAGTGGGCCTGTTCAGTCGAGGTATTCGAACAACTTGACAACACGCTGTACACCGCTGACTTTCCTGCTTACATCAACCGTAGCATCGGCTTCTTTGCGGTACACCAGACCCAGCAGAAATACCGTGCCGTTCTCACTGGTGACTTTGACCCGGGACGGGCCGAAGTTCTTGATATCCAGCCCTGCCAGCGAACCTTTTATCTTGGTCGTAATCCACGAATCGCTGGAGCGGGTCATCATTGAGCTGGGTGCGGCAATCGTCAGTTCATTGTAGACGCGGCGGACCTTTTCCTGGGTGCGTGCAATTTCGCCAGCGCGAGTACGAAAAGCCTCGGTAGGTGTTTCGCCACTAAGCAGGACTATACCGTTAAACACGGTGACGCTGATGTGTGAGTTGTCGCTGAGTGTTTCATCAGTACGGAGTGTATTGCTGATGCGCAACTTGATGGCGTTATCTTCAACAATCGAACCGGCGGTGCGCCGGTCATGGGCGACTGATACGGTGGTAGCGACCGTGCCGCCAATCAGCAGTGGCGCACAGCCGCTATTGATGACCACACCGGCCAGTAGTATGCTGAGTATCAGCAAACGGTTTTTCATAAAATTCTTCTCCTTAATTATTTCAATAGTGTCAGGATATAGCCTGAAAAGCATCGTTGATCCACTCAATCTGCCTTTGATTCGGCTCGCCCTCAATGCTGATGACATCAAAACGCGCTGGTACGTTCCAGCTGCCATGGTGGTTCATGTAGACCCTGGCACAATGTATTACCCGGCGCTGCTTGTGTCTGGTCACCGTTTCAATGGCGCGCCCATAGGCAATGTTTCTGCGGTACCGCACCTCAATAAATACCAAGCTATCACCGTGTTGCATAATGAGGTCAATTTCTCCACCTCGGCAGCGGTAATTGCGTTCTAGCAGGTGTAAACCCTGCTTGCTCAAATAGTCGCAAGCCAGTGACTCGGCTTCATCGCCAATGGCCTTGTGGTTCAGCTGATGTTTCATTTTGTCCCTCCGTGGACATGAGAAGTTCCGGTACACCGCGATTAAATTTTGCCCATTCCAGGTTGCGGTGCAGTTGTTTATTGTCGCCTAGCGTGAGGATGCCGGTGGCGCCGGGGAAACGTGCAAATCCCGGTAGGTGTAGCGTGCTCAGCCAGGGTGTGACTTGGTAGGCGTCAAAGCCCAAGGCGAACAGTCGCTGGTAGCGTTGTCCGCGCTTCGGCCAGATGGCCTGTAAGCGTGTGCGCTGTTCAAACCAAGGGCCTTCCTGATCCAGACTCCAGGGTATATCCGGGAACATCAGGCCGTCCATGTCCCGGTCAACGGTGGCATCAGTGCCGGGCTGGTAGACGTGAGAGGTGGCATATACCGGCAGGTCTCCAGCACCATGGAAGCGCAGTTGGGGCTTGATCTGGCGCGCCTGGTGAGGAAATGCGGCAATAAATACAGCCTCCGCATCCTGGCGTCGGCGTGGTTCAAAATTCAGTTTCTGCCCAAACAGGCGTTGCAGGGCTTGACGCCGACTTTTGCTGTCTTGCAGATTAAACAATCGTTGAATCGGTTGGCCGAAATCCTGTGTCTTATCGGTAAAGCGTTCGGTGGCCAGTAAGGTGCCGCCCAGGCTGGCAAAACGCTCTGCAAATGCATTCAGGAGGCGTTCCCCCCAGGCATTGTTGGGTACCAGCGCGACCAGTTGCTGGTGGCCATCAGCAAATACGCGTTCAGCGGCCTGGCGTGCTTCGTCTTCCGGCGCCAGCCCAAACTGGTAGAACGGTAACTCATTTTCGTCTGTATTGGTGGTGTTGCCTATATGGTTGAGAGCCAGCACCGGTACTGGTAGAAAGCCGGACTGCGCCAGTTGCTGGATGCTGTCTTTCAGCAAAGGTCCGATGACGAAGTCGGCACCTTCCTCGACAGCCTGTTGATAAATCGACCAGGTCAATTGGGCGTCGCCACCGGTGTCGTAGAAACGCAATTGTGGTTTAGGCGGGCTGCTGCTGTAATGTGCTGCTAAAATGCCATCGCGGATAGCCGTAGCTGAGGCTTCGGCACGGCTGCTGAGCGGTAGCAGGATGGCAATCTGGTTGGCCTGTGCGGCATATTGGCCAACTTGGTGCAATAAATCGGGCAGCAGGGCGTTTTCGGCAGCATGGTGTGGGTAACGGTTACGCCAGCGGCTGAGCTCCTGCGGCCAGCGGTCCCTATCGCCACGGTATTCGCGCGTAATTAGCACCAGTTCCATCCAACCGCTCAGGGCGTCCTGTGGAGCAGCCGTTTTCAATGTTTGCAGAGACTCGCTGGATAGGTCGGAGAGTTGTTCCCACAGGCGGTACTGGTTATCCAGGCGGGCGACAGGCTCATCGAGCAGCCCGTCAAGCCAGTTCAATTGGCGTGCGGCTTCGAGTGGATTGCCTGCCTGGGAGTAAGCTTCGGCGCGTAACTGGTAATATTGCTGGCCGTGATCGTCGAATGTTTCTGGTGAAGTCACCATTGCCAGCAGTTCCAGCGCCTGTTCCGGCCGACGCTGTGCAACTGCGAGCTGCGCGGCCAGTAAGTGATAATGGCCAAGCTGGTCTGGGCTGAGAGCACGGGAATCGAGCCCGTCAAGCACCGGTTCAAGTTGTGCCCAGTGCTGATTTTCCGCCAGTAGATCGGCTGCTTTGAGACGCAGGGCAGCGCGCTGATTTTCGGGTGCTGTTTTGGCCTCGCTGAGATACAGTTGGGCTGCTGCCAGGGTGTCGCCTGTGTTGATCAGCGCCTGAGCAATGTCTGCTTTCGCGCCGGTGGTATCGGCGGGCGGGCGCTGCGGGGCGCCAGTGCAGGCGAGCACGCCCAGAAGTGTGGTCAGTAGCAGAAGATAAAATCGATACACGAATTTGCCGGATGAGGTCGAGTGATGACAGGTGCACATTGTAATGAGGTATGGCTGCGGTTGCATGCTCTTTCGACGCTTGAAGATAGAGTATTATGAGCGTACATGACAAAGCCACCGTTAATCGGGGAACACTCTACGTGGTGGCAACGCCGATTGGCAATCTCGCCGACATCAGCCAGCGGGCTATTGATGTCCTCGCCCAGGTTAGCCGTATCGCTGCCGAGGACACGCGCCGCAGCGGGCGCTTGCTGCAGTACTACGCCATAACCACGCCCATGTTGGCTCTACACGAGCACAATGAGCGTGAATTGGCGCCACGGCTGGTGGAGCAGCTGCAACAAGGCGAGAACCTGGCTTTGATTTCTGATGCCGGTACGCCGTTAATCAGCGACCCAGGCTACAATCTGGTGCGGCTGGCACGGGAGGCAGATATTCCGGTGGTGCCTGTACCAGGGGCAAGTGCACTGATTTGTGCGCTGTCGGCATCTGGTTTGCCGACCGACCGTTTCGTATTTGAGGGTTTTTTGCCGGCCAAAAAAGTATCTCGGCGCACGCGTCTTGAAGCTTTGCGGCAGGAAACACGGACGCTGATTTTCTACGAAGCCAGTCATCGCCTGCTTGAATGCCTACAGGATATGCAGGTGATATTCGGTGTTGATCGCTATGTGGTGCTGGCACGCGAGTTGACCAAGCAATTTGAGACGCTGCACGGCGACACTCTACAGCAGCTGGTGCGCTGGGTGCAGGATGATCCGAACCAGCAAAAGGGTGAGATGGTGTTGCTGGTGCAGGGTGAAGCCGAGGCCGAAGGACATGAGATTGATGCTAGGGCAGAGCAGGTTTTGCTGACGCTGCTGGAAGAATTGCCTATCAATATAGCGGCTAAACTGGCAGCAAAAATTACCGGCTTGAATAAGCGGGCGCTGTACGAAAGAGGGTTGCAACTAAAATTGGCGGTTATAGAGTAGCAGGCGGGCAGTCTCTCAGGTTTTGTGTTGCCTTAATGCCCAGTTGACGTGCTCTCTGACCAGTTCTGATGGGTCTTCCTGCCGTGATTTCAGCGCGCTGATCACCGTCGGGCTGGATGGTGCATTGCCGAGTGCAACAGCGATATTCCTTAACCAGCATTCGTGTCCTATGCGTCGAATAGCGGTACCCTCGGTTTTGCTCAAAAACATTGCTTCGTCCCAGGAAAACAGCCTTACCAGGCTGCTGCTGTCCAGTTCGTGTCGTGGCGTGAAGTCGGATTCGCGGGTTAACTGGGCAAAGCGGTTCCAGGGGCAGACTAACTGACAGTCGTCGCAGCCATAGATGCGGTTACCCATCAGAGGACGGAACTCTTCGGGAATCGCGCCACGCAGCTCAATGGTCAGGTAGGAAATGCAGCGGCGCGCATCCAGCCGGTAGGGTGCAATAATGGCATTGGTGGGGCAGGCTTCGATGCAGGTCTCGCAGGTGCCACAGTGTGGGTCAGCAGGGGTATCGATAGGCAACGGCAGGTCGGTGTAGAGTTCGCCAAGAAAAAACCAGGAACCGCCGCGGTTGTCAATCAGGTTAGTGTGCTTGCCTATCCAGCCGAGCCCGGCCTTTTGGGCAATGGCTTTTTCGAGCACCGGTGCGCTGTCGGTGAAAGCCCGATAACCAAAAGGCCCCACTTTCTCCTCGATGTGTTTGGCGAGTTTTTGCAGGCGTTTGCGCAGTAGCTTATGGTAGTCACGGCCGAGCGCATAGCGCGACAGGTAGGCGCGTACTGGATCGTCCAGCAAAGTATCGGCGGCAGTCGTCTGGGGTGGCCAGTAGTCCATGCGAACCGAGATAATGCGCAGCGTGCCGGGCATCAGTTCCTGTGGACGGCTGCGTTTACAGCCATGGCGCTGCATGTAGTCCATTTCGCCGTGGTAGTTATGCTTCAGCCAGTTCAGCAGCTCGGCCTCATGTTTTTCCAGATTGGTGTCGGTGATGCCGACCTGCTGAAAGCCAAGTTCTTCGCCCCAGCGTTTGATTTGCAGTGCCAGTGCGGCTGCATCAATGTTGTCACTGGATTTAGAGGGAAGCTTCACGGTATGGTCGTCACGAGGAAGGATGAAAAATTGCCCAAACAGATTTAATTATATGCCGGAAACAAATGACATGCTGCTCTATACCGCCGCACAGGTGCGCGAACTGGATCGTCGAGCCATAGAGGATGCGGGTATCGATGGCTATGAGCTGATGTGTCGAGCCGGTTCAGCGTTGCTGCAGCAGGTCAAACGGGACTGGCCTGACGCCGGTAAGGTCGTATTATTATGCGGGCCAGGTAATAACGGCGGTGATGGTTATGTGTTGGGTCGGCTGTTGTATGAATCAGAATATGATGTGCAGCTACTGACGCTGGTAGATCCCGACAGATTGCAGGGCGCGGCGCGGCAGGCAGTTGCTGATTTCCGAGAAGCCGGCGGGCGTATTGACGCCTACGCCGGTGAATTGCCGATCGAAGCCGATTTGCTCGTGGATGCCATGCTCGGCACCGGGCTGGACAGGCCGGTTGAAGGTCTCTTTGCGCAGGCAATTGAACGGCTGAACGCGCACCCGGCAGCGGTGCTGGCGGCCGACATTCCCAGTGGTCTGCACGCCGATACGGGTGCTGCGCCGGGTGCAGCCGTTAAAGCAGATGTTAGCGTCACCTTTATAGGCCGCAAGCGTGGCTTGTATACCGCCGCTGGCGTGGAATTTGCTGGAAAACGGGTGTTTGCGAGCCTGGGTATTCCACTGTCTGTTTTCGATGGTGTACGGGCAGAATCCCATTTATTACAGATGCCTTCACCGGTTTTGCCGCCGCGTGCGCGCGGCGCCCACAAAGGTGATTTTGGGCATCTGCTGCTGGTCGGTGGTGGCCCCGGCATGCCCGGTGCCGTGCGGTTGGCGGCCGAAGCGGCGGCGCGTAGTGGTGCGGGCCTGGTGAGTGTGGCGACCCATCCGCAGCACGCTGCTGGCCTGAACAGTGGTCGCCCCGAGCTGATGGTGCGTGCAGTTGAGTGCGCAGCTGATTTGATGCCGTTGTTAGCGCCCGCTACGGTCGTGGTTGTCGGTCCCGGCCTTGGGCGGAGTCACTGGGGCCGCGATTTGCTTGAGGCGGTGTTGGAGTCACGCCTGCCATTGGTGGTCGACGCCGATGCGCTAAATCTGCTGGCCAACGATCCATTGCATAAAGATAACTGGATACTCACGCCACATCCGGGCGAGGCAGCGCGTCTGCTCGGGCGTTCGATTCAGGCGCTTCAGCAAGATCGTTTTACCGCTGTTAAAGATTTGCAGGCGAAATACGGTGGCGTGGTGGTGTTGAAAGGAGCCGGTACTCTGGTAGCTGGTGAGACTCAGTCAATGGGGCTCTGCCCGCTGGGTAACCCTGGTATGGCTAGTGGTGGCATGGGTGATGTGCTCAGTGGCGTGGTCGGCGCACTGTTGGCGCAAGGCGTGCCCGCCGAACATGCGGCGGGTCTGGCCGTTTGTATGCACGCGCAGGCGGCTGATCTGCTAGCTGAAAAATACGGTGAGCGCGGCTTGCTGGCGAGTGATTTGAGCACCGAAATCCGACGTTTAATCAATGGCTGTTAAGTTTCTGCCTGACACGGCTGCGACCGAAGCATTGGGCGCCCGCCTAGCGAGTTGTTGCCAGGGCGGTGGTGTGGTGTTTTTTCAGGGCCAGTTGGGGGCTGGTAAGACCACGCTGGTGCGCGGCCTGTTGCGGGCGCTAGGGCATACCGGGCCGGTAAAGAGCCCAACCTATGCGCTGGTCGAATCGTATCATCTGTCCTCCCGGGAGGTGCACCACCTCGACCTCTACCGGCTGGGTGATCCCGAAGAGCTGGAGTGGATCGGTCTGCGTGACCTGATAATGCCTGATGCGCTTGTCTTGATTGAGTGGCCCGAGCAGGGCAGAGGTGTTCTCCCAACGGCAGACCTCAAGCTGTCTATGGTCTGCCGACAGCAGGGGCGCGAAGTCGAATTCAGTGTGGCTGGTGAAACCGGCGATAAGTGGTTGAACTGTCTCATTTGATTTAATAAGTAAACCTGCTATCATGATGAGAAGTAAGAAAATATTGCCTTTTCCCAGAGCTTGAGGTATACATGGCTTCCACAGACCGAAGTTTGGGAGTTTCAGCGTTGTTGCGCCTTGTCTGGTTAAGCCTGTTGTTATTACCGTTGTTGGCGCAAGCGGCCACCACGCGGGTCGAAGGCGTGCGCTTGTGGGCCGCACCCGACAGTACTCGTATTGTGTTCGATATTTCCGGCCCCGTCAGTCACCGTCTGCTTGTCCTGAAGAAACCCAACCGTCTGGTTATTGACCTCAACCGCTCCAGCATAGACAACAAGGTTAAGCAATCCTTCAATAAAACAGGTTTAATCAAAGGCTTGCGTAGTGGGCTACGTAATAAAAAAGACTTGCGTCTGGTGCTGGATCTCGATCGTGCAGTCAAGCCCAAGAGCTTTTTGCTCAAGCCCAACGATCAATATGGCCACCGTCTGGTTATCGATTTGCTTGACGCCAGCAGTAGCAAGCGCACCTCACCGGTACAAATCAAAGTCGAGAATAGGCCCGCCAAGCTACGTGATCTGGTTATCGCTATCGATGCCGGTCACGGCGGTGAAGACCCTGGTGCGCGTGGCAAGAAAGGCACCCGGGAAAAAGTTGTGGTCCTGCAAATTGCCAAGCGTCTGGCCAAGCTGGTTGATAAAGAGCCAGGTATGCGAGCGATGCTTGTCCGCAGCGGGGACTATTACGTCGGTTTGCGCAAGCGCATGGAAAAAGCTCGTAAACACCGGGCGGACTTGTTCATATCGATACACGCCGATGCTTTTCGTAATCGCAGCGTACGCGGCGCTTCTGTCTATGCCGTATCCCGACGCGGCGCGTCATCCGAAATGGCCCGCTGGCTGGCCGCGCGCGAAAATGCGGCTGACCTGGTCGGTGGCGTGAGTCTCGACGACAAGGATGATCTACTCGCCGAAGTGCTCCTCGATCTGGCTCAGACAGCAACCCTGGAAGCCAGTAATGAAGTGGCTAGCAATGTGCTGAGAGAAATGCGGCGTATCGGCAGTGTGCACAAGAAAACGGTGCAGCACGCCGGTTTTGTAGTGCTCAAGTCGCCAGATATCCCTTCATTACTAGTGGAAACTGCATTTATTTCTAACCCGTCGGAAGAGCAGCGCCTGCGCAGTGGAAAACACCAGCAAAAAGTTGCCAAAGCCATCATGAATGGTGTGCGTAAATACTTCACCCGCAATCCACCTCCCGGCACTCTGGTCGCCAAAGCCAGCTCACGCCATCATCTGGTTCGCCGCGGTGACACGCTAAGCCACATTGCCCAGCGTTACGGTGTCACTCTGGCCTCATTAAGAAAAACGAATAGTCTTCGCAATGATCGCCTGTTGGTGGGTAAAACCCTGACTATCCCTTCAAAAGGCGGGTAACCAGAATCTTATGTACAGATTTTTTGGCAAAACCTTCAAATCGCGTAAGAGTTTTAATGAGTTCTCGTTGCCGATTTGATCTCTATCGAAGAAGTGTTTGCAAAATATGGTTCACCAGCGGAGTAAACACATAACAATTAGGGACGAGTTATTTCGTGAACGTTCCTAAGTATGTGTCATACATTTAAGCAATTAAGGGGGGGCAGGTTTATTTTTCTTCTGTTTCTAGATGGCGTGTTCGCACCCAACAGCAAACACTGCATCCTGGTGACGCTTGTAACTGCTTGTCCGGCTTGTGATTACAACTTACGCAATGACGAGAATTTTTAATTAAATCAGAGGTACCCTGGAAATTCTCCTCCACCGCGGTACCATGCTCCGATGCGTATCCACCAACTCGAACCCCAACTCGTCAACCAGATCGCCGCCGGAGAAGTCGTTGAACGTCCGGCCTCGGTTCTCAAAGAACTGCTCGAAAACAGTCTCGACGCCGGTGCTGGCAAAATCGAAATTGATATTGAGGAAGGTGGGAAACGTCTTATCCGCGTCCGTGACAACGGCCACGGCATAGACAAAGACGACCTCGCCCTGGCGTTGTCGCGCCACGCTACCAGCAAAATAGCCTCTTTGGACGATCTCGAAAATGTAGCCAGTCTGGGCTTCCGTGGTGAAGCCTTGCCCAGTATAGCGTCGGTATCGCGATTGAACCTGCAATCGCGCACGGCCACAGCCGATAATGGCTGGCAGGTGCAGGGCGATGGCCGCGAACAGGGGGCGGACCCCCAGCCCGCTGCCCACCCGCAGGGTACGACTATCGAAGTACACGATCTGTTTTTCAATGTGCCAGCGAGGCGTAAGTTTCTGCGCACCGACAACACCGAACATAAGCATCTGGAAGGTGTATTCCAGCGTATAGCGCTGAGTCGTCCGGATATAGAGCTGATTTTGCGACGTCAGCGCAAAGCTCTATACCACCTGCGCGCGGGTCATACCGAGGCCGACCGGTTGGCGCGCGTCCAGGCGGTGCTGGGCGATGCCTTTGCCGAACAGGCTATCGGTCTGGATCATGAAGCGGCAGGTTTACGTCTGCACGGCTGGATTGCCCAGCCGACATTTTCACGCAGTCAGGCAGACCTGCAGTTTTTTTTCGTCAACGGTCGCGCGGTGCGCGACAAGCTGGTGGGGCACGCGGTTCGGCAGGCTTATCAGGATGTGCTCTACCATGGACGGCACCCGGCATTCGTACTCTACCTGGAACTGGATCCGGCGGCCGTTGATGTGAATGCGCACCCGGCTAAACACGAAGTGCGTTTTCGTGACTCGCGCCTGGTGCACGATTTTCTCTATCGGACGTTACACCAGGTTCTGGCCGATGTTCGGCCAACCGAGCAGTCGGCTGTAAATGCCGGACTGGCAGCAACAGCGCCAGCCCCCGACAGTAGTGCAACACCTGGCTATGCCGCTGCAATGCCTGTACACCAAAGCGGCATGCCCTTGCAGGTGAATGAGCAGCTCAGTCATTACCGGCGTCTGCACGGTGAGATGCCACCGCCCGCTGCTGTAGAGCCTGAGTCAGAAG
>UOFK01000089.1_pt1 | contig 12577 bp, 13 predicted proteins | sample 1990061 | NCBI WGS metagenome assembly UOFK01 (sample SAMEA4728526, study PRJEB27164) | hydrothermal vent metagenome | biome: marine basaltic hydrothermal vent biome; feature: marine hydrothermal vent; material: mineral | place: Pacific Ocean | collected 2011-06-14/2011-07-23 | depth 1741 m
TCGGCCAAAGGCTGCCAGCGACTGCCAGTGTTGTGGCTATAACCGGGGTGACAGGTTGAATATCGGCGTGGCCGGTCGAATAAATTCGACCCTACAAAGGCAAAATCGGCTTAACTTAGTGCCATTCACACCAGACTGTAATGATTAGTCATCGGGACGCCGTCAGAACCCACTGCTTTTCTACCCTCAATTTGATCTCTATCAATACTTGAAAGCACTTGGATTACATCAGATAACATATTCTTGTGGTACCTGTACGAACTATGCACTGACACCTGTTCATTTTTTCTATCTTTGTAACCTGAGATAGATTCCTTATTAGCGTACGCTTTGGCATCAACAGCTATGACATTACCCGGCAAATTATCATAGTTGCTTACGCCATACCGGCCGAGCCGATTTCCACCAAAGCGCTTAACACTCGATGCTTTCAAAGCCCGGTCATGTTTCGAGTAATAGATGTGGATTCTTCTTGAGAAATCCGCAATGTATTGCCCCTTTCCTCCCAACTCCATATCTTTTGATGAAATATCCGGAGCTATCATTATGGTCTCATCAAAAAGCAATCGTCCCCTTGGAGATCCAAGAGTATCAGAAAGATACTCCATACCTTTTCGCAATAAGTAGTTACCCATTGAGTGGGCTATACAGAACGTCGTAGAAAAACAGTCCTGTTCGTTTTTTGTGGCCAGCCCATTTATATCAAGAAGAAACCTTGTAAAGGCGCCTATAGAATCCCTTGCCTCCTCTCTATCTGATAAATAATAAGGTGTTTTCCCTGAAGATGGCCACGAAAATCCAATAATTACAGGGTAATGCCCATATACTTTTTGAAGATTTTTCTCCAGATCATATATATGATCTATGCTGTCCTGATAGTCACTATTGTAACCGTGCAGGTAAATTCCAACTTTAGGTGTATTGACCCCATCCTGTTCCTTTATTCTTTTTAATTCAGCTAAAAGTGATGTCTCAAATCCCTTTTTGCCTGATCGCTCAAATTTATCACTTTTTCGTGCGCCTTTATTATAGGCATATAAATAATCAAATTTTTTATTTGGCTTCTCCTCATCCGCATACTTGCCATCGCTCATTCGTCTATTTGTGACCATAAATAACATAATTAGCTCTCCATCCAGTTCAATCCTGCGCTACTTGTATAAGTTATTTCATTCTCGTCACTTAGTCATCAGCCCTGGGTACTGAGCTGCACTCTCTAAAAATACGCTTATCACAGTGGCGGCAGACATCTTTATCCAGTTTTTGAAATATGCCGGTAACCGCCGCCGTTTTGGTCTGAAAGATATTTCTTCCACCCATGGCATCGATGCAGTCGCCTCTCTCCAGGGAATCCCACAGCCCTTGCTTGACGCCAATCAGGTACAGATCACCGCCACGCGCTTTACGCCTTTTGGTTTCTTTTACTAGCGCATCAGCGCCCACGAGATCCGCAAAGTTAATACCCTTGGCAACAACTGCCAGGTGTTTTTGTTGTGGTGACTTTTCTTCCAGCTCGGCGAATGTTGCTTGTAAATGCTCTACCGAACCAAAAAACAACGAGCCGTCAACACGTAGAAAACACAACTGTGGGCACTGCGGCAACGAAGGATCGCTGGAAAATGCATGCTTGGGTGCGTGTGGATTAGGTGCCCGGATCACCATTCTTGGCTTTGAAACACGTTCGAGATAAATCACCAACGATAGCAATACACCAGCAAAGATAGCCAATTCCAAATCAAGGAAAAGCGCACCAAAAAATGTTAGCGCCATAATGCTGGTATCACGACGACTGCCCTTGAGAATATGTTTGATCTCATGAAAATCGATCAGTCCCCAGGCTACCAGGAATAGGATACCCGCCATCGCCGCATTCGGTAACCAGGCCGCCAGAGGCGCGACCAGCAACACCACCAGCATCAGCAGAAAACCCGCAAAGACCGCTGCTAGCGGCGTTTTCGCACCAGACTGATAATTCAACCCGGAACGATTGAAAGACCCCGTAGCGACGTAACCGGAAAAAAAGCTCCCCGCTATATTGGATAAGCCTTGACCGATAAACTCCTGGCTGCCGTCAATACGCTGCCCACTACGCGCCGATATTGAACGGCCGATAGAAACCGCTTCGGTTAGCGCAAACAGCGTTACGGCGAGTGCGGCAGGGGCAAGATTTCGAATCGTCTCCAGTGAGAAATCTGGTGATGATAGCGGCGGCAAAGTATCAGGCAAAGCGCCGACTGTGCCGATTTGAGTCACCGCCTCTCCAAACATCCAGTTCAACAGGACAGCCAGCAGACTACCCAGCAGCATGGCGATAATCATATATGGCCAGCGTGGCAACCAACGTTTAATAGCGATACCGGATAACAGAGTTACCACGGCAACTGAAGTCACATAGCCGTTAATATTTCCAATTTGATCGGCAAAATTGATCAATACATCGTGCAGGTGCCCACCACGCGGCATCTCTACACCAAAGAAATTTTTCAATTGTTTGCTGGCAATCAGTATCGCGGCGCCTGCGGTAAAACCAACGATCACCGAGTGTGAGATAAAATTAACCAGCGCCCCCATTTTCACCAGGCCCAACACCAACTCGATGACACCTACCATCAGCGTCAAGGTCAACGCCAACGTGACATAATCAGCCGTGCCGGGTTCTGCATACACGCTCAATGACGAAAACAGGACAATTGATGCCGCCGTCGTCGGTCCTGAGACCAGATGGTGGGACGATCCGAAAAGGGCTGCAATGACGGCGGGCACCATGCCCGCGTAGAGACCGTATTCTGGCGGCATCCCGGCGATCGTTGCAAAGGCCACACCCTGGGGGAGTACCACGATGGCGCCGGTGAGACCGGCCATAAAGTCAGTTCGTAATGTCTGTTTGCCGACACCTGGAAACCAGACCAAAAAAGGGAACGCACGCAATAACCAGGCAGACTGACCTGAAGACATACCAATTTAACCTCTTGATTTAATAATTATTCTTGGAAGCAACACATAGCTGTGCTGCGGTTCAAGATGAGAACATAAGAATATTTGAGCATTGTAACACAGAGTGGGTTTTGCTGAAATTCGACCTGACCTCAAAGAGGGATGTCACTATCCTGGGTGTACGCCCGCTGGATGAATATGACGCCGGTCATTTGCTTGGGAACTGGCAGGGCTTCCAGGCTGCGACCGATGCTTTATCCCTTGACACGCTATCCATATCGCTATAGTTTCCGCCGCTCTACTTTAGGTGTCCCAGCGGTATCCACCCAAGGGATGAAACGGGAAGCCGGTGCGTTTCTGACACAGTCAGGTAAACAACAATGCCGGCACTGCCCCCGCAACGGTAAACGAGTTGCGGCGGATCACGTAGCCACTGCGTTTCGACGTGGGAAGGCGATCCGCCCGGTTAAACCGCTCGTAAGTCCGTAGACCGGCCTGAGGTTATATATCTGGCAACAGCGGTGGGCTGTCAGCCAGAAGGAGGCTAACTCAATAATGACTATATCCAATACCTCAACGCTAGCAGCGCCTGGCAGTCTTTCACGTCGAACCACCGCAACCGTGACGTTAACATTGGGGCTACTCATTGTGTTTGGGGTTGGTTTTGCCCAAGGTAGCAATGACGTCATCCACAATGCTGCCCACGATACACGCCATACCCTGGTTTTTCCCTGCCACTGATCACGGGGAAAACTCATTATGCTATTGCGTACTATCCTCATCGGGGCGCTGATGGCGGGGACGATTACCGGTGTTTTGTTCACCGTTATTCAGCAGTTTCAAGTCACCCCGCTCATCCTTGAAGCCGAAACTTACGAGTCTTCTGACACCGATCACGCGCATGCTCAAGAGGCGCATTCGACCAGTTCGGCCAGCGTGGACGAAAATACACAGCGGATGCTCTTCAGCCTATTGGCCAATGTGCTCGCCGGGATTGGCTTTGCGCTGATTGCCGCCAGCGCTATTACCTTCTCCGATCAAAAGGGCTGGCGTAAAGGGCTGCTCTGGGGAATAGCGGGCTTCATGGTCTTTTTTGTCGCCCCATCGCTCGGGCTGCATCCAAAATTGCCGGGTGCCACCGGAGCACCTCTGCTACATCAGCAACTGTGGTGGGTCAGCACGGCTGCGGCAACTGCCGCCGGGATGGCCCTGCTGGTATTCGCCCACCGGCTGCCATTCAAGGGCATGGGATTACTCCTGCTGGTCGCCCCACACCTGGTGGGCGCACCGCTACCTGAACAGGCTTTCAGTAGCGCCCCCGAGAGCTTGGTACAAGAGTTTGTCATTGCATCGACGCTTGCCAATGCCGCCTTCTGGCTGATACTGGGCGCATTGAGCGGTTATCTTTTACATAAGCTGACGGATGATGCTTTCCTCAACTGACGAACGCCATAGACGGCGTATGCAGCGTAAAAAGACCCTCGTCGATGCCGGTATCGCCAACGCTAGCGAAACTCGCGGTGTCCTTCTCGTGCATACCGGTAACGGCAAAGGCAAGAGCAGCGCCGCCTTTGGTATGGTGGCGCGCGCGCTGGGCCATGCGCTGCGCGTTGCCGTGATCCAATTTGGTAAAGGCCGTAGCGCGACCGGCGAGGAATTGTTTTTTCACAAACTGCTTGATGGCGACTACCACGTCATGGGCGAAGGCTTTACCTGGGAAACCCAAGACCGTCAACGCGATATCCGCGCCGCTGAAGCCGCCTGGCAAAAAGCCTGCGAATATCTCAGCAACCCCGACTATGACCTGGTGGTGCTCGATGAACTGAATATCATGCTCAAGCACCAGTACCTCCCCTTGGAAGACGTGCTAAATACATTGCAACAACGTCCTGCCAAACAGCACGCTATTGTTACCGGCCGCGCTGCACGGCCCGAACTTATCGAGATCGCCGATACCGTCACCGATATGCAAGCAACCAAGCACGCCTACAAAGCTGGGGTGCGCGCGCAAAAAGGCATCGAGCTGTGAGCATGACCCAAACCTGTCCGGCCCTGCTCATTAGCGCACCTGCCTCGGGCCAGGGAAAAACCACTATTACCGCTGCACTGGCAAAGTTCTATCGTGAGCAAGGCAAGCGGGTACGTGTCTTCAAAACCGGCCCCGACTTCCTTGACCCGATGATTCTCGAACAGGCCAGTGGCCTGCCGGTGTATCAACTCGACCTGTGGATGGGCGGCGAAGCACACTGTCGGCAGCTGTTATACAAGGCGGCCTGCGAAGCCGATCTAATCCTGATAGAAGGCGTTATGGGCTTGTTTGATGGCACCATCTCAAGCGCCGACCTGGCCGAACTGTTTGGCATCCCGGTACTGGCTGTGATTGATGCCACTGCTATGGCACAAACGTTTGGTGCTATTGCCCACGGTCTTGCCAATTATCGCAAGACCCTGCCTTTTGCCGGGGTCATCGCCAACCGTGTGGCCAGCGCCGGGCACGGCGACATGCTCGCTGAAAGCTTAAACGGCATCACGTATGTCGGTGCACTGCCGCGTGATAGCGCCTGTGAACTGCCCTCGCGCCACCTCGGCCTGGTACAGGCGGAAGAAATTGCTGACCTGGATACCCGCATCGATGCGGCCAAGCAACAGCTGGTGGATGCTAACTTTAACTACCAGCCAAGCCCGGTTGCCTTTGAGGCAGTTGACATACCGACGCCCGTCGCTTGTCTGCAAAACAGGCGCATTGCCGTAGCCCGGGACCCAGCCTTTGCCTTTGTCTACCGTGCCAACCTTGAATTACTCGTCGATCTGGGCGCCGAGTTGTGCTATTTCTCACCATTGGAAGATACCTGCCTACCCGAAGTCGATAGCCTTTATCTGCCTGGCGGCTACCCCGAGTTACACCTTGACACGCTGGCCAATAACACCGCCATGCACACGGCCATCAAGGTGCACCAGCAACAGGGTAAACCGATTGTCGCCGAATGTGGCGGCATGCTGTACCTGTTTAAAACACTCACCGATAAGCACGGCCATTCACAAAACATGGTCGGCCTGTTAGACGGCCATACCCACATGCAGAAACGCCTTGCTAACCTTGGTATGCACAGCGTTGAGCTCCCCGAAGGCGAAATACACGGCCATACTTTTCATCATTCGACCCTGGCTACCGACTTGACCCCGATGGCGATGAGTAAAAGTTCACGCAAGCGCGGCCGCGGTGAGGCCGTGTACCGCCAGGACAGGCTGCAAGCCTCCTATTTACACTTGTATTTCCCCTCCAACCCGGAGGCAAGCGCGCGCTTGTTTTTACCATGAACAATAACACCACCGGCAAGGTCTGGTTCGTTGGCGCTGGTCCCGGTGACCCCGAGCTACTGACCCTTAAAGGCCAAGGCCTTATTGCCAAGGCCGATGCCATTCTGTTTGCTGGCTCACTGGTCTCTGAGACCGCTATGCGTTGGGCCGGGCCAGGCTGTGAGATACAAGACTCCAAAGGCATGGCGCTTGAGGCGATTACGGATTGGCTTATTGAAAAGGCCAAGCAAAACAAAACCATCGTCCGCCTGCAAACCGGTGATCCGGGCTTGTATGGTGCGCTCATCGAAATGGTGCAACCACTGGATGCGGCGGGCATTGAAATAGGTGTCGTGCCGGGGGTCTCATCGGCCATGGCCTCTGCCGCTGCCGGCGTGGAAAGTCTGACCCTACCGGAAGTCACCCAGACCGTTATTTTTACTCGTACCGAAGGCCGCACCCCCATGCCTGCAGGCGAGTCATTACGAGAACTTGCTCAACACCAGTGCACACTGTGTATCTTTCTCTCCATCACGTTGCTGAAAAAAGTCCAGGCCGACCTCCTGGCCGCTGGCTGGCACGAAAACGCCCCCATACTCGTTGTGCACAAAGCCAGCTGGCCGGGGGAAGAAAAACTCATTTACGGTGACATCAGCAATATTCGGGAAAAGTGCCGTGCCGAAAAAATCAACAGTCAAGCCATGATCATCGTCAGCCCAGCTATCGGTGCACGCCGATGGCCGACACTGAAAAAGTCCAGGCTCTACGCCAAAGACTTTACCCACCGCTTTCGCAGAGCCGATAAAAAATAGGAAGCCACATCATGAATACCACTATATTGCTAGTCGGGCACGGCTCGCGCTATCTGCCTGGCAACGCAGAAATTAAACAGTTTTCCACCCAGTGGCAAGCCATGAACCCGCAATGGCGGATCGAAACCTGCTTTATTGAGTTTGCCGATGTCCTGCTAGATGCAGGTCTGGATACGGCCGCCAAGGGTGCCGAACGGGTAATTGTGGTGCCATTAATTTTGAATGCTGCTGGCCATGTGAAAATGGAGATCCCCCAGCACATCAGCGCGGCACGCCAGCGCCATGCAAAGGTCCAATTTATTTATGCCGCACATCTCGGTGCCAACGATGCCATTTTGACGATTCTAAAACGCAACCTGCGCAAAGTCCTGGCCCAAATAGACATGCCCGACCCGAAGACGACCGGTGTCATCCTGCTCGGCCGCGGCGCCTCTGACCGTATCGCCAATGGTGAAGTTGCCAAAATGGCACGCTGGTTGTTCGATGAAAGCGACCACGAGCATATCGATATCGCGTTTACCGGTATCACCTACCCGCGCCTTGAGGCTGTCGTCAAACAACAGGTCGCGCTGGGGATGACACAAATTGCCATCCTACCCTATTATCTGTTTACCGGCACGCTCACGCAGCGCATCAAACGCCAGCTGCAACGTCTACAACAACAGTATCCATCCATAGTGATCGCACAGGCTGATTACTTTGGCTTTGAGACGGAAATATTTACCCTGCTTAATCAGCGCGTGAACACCGCTAGCGGTTCGGCCGCTGAAACCCGAATAATGGAATGTGATGGCTGCAAATACCGTCAACTGGCCGAAGACCACGGCCATGGCCACCACCACGCACACCCTGAGGGCAACGCTGGGGTGGCGGCATGAGCAACAGCGTTACCGAACAGCTAACCCGCGCCGGACAAAAGATTGAACACGATTCCTTTGCCATTGTTGATAAGGAAACCGGTGCGCATAACTACCCGGCTGACCAATGGCAGATCGTGCGCCGAATGATTCATGCCACGGCGGATTTTGACTTCAATGGCCTGGCCCGTTTTCACCCGGACGCTGTCGCGGCAGGCCTGGCTGCTATCTCCAAGGGTGCTGCTATTGTGGCCGATGTTGAAATGATCTGTGTCGGCTTGTCGCAACCGCGTCTAGCCCACTTTGGAGTCAGCACACACCACTTTATCGCCGATGCAGACGTGATCGCACAAGCCAAAGCCGACAACAGCACACGCGCTGTACAAGCTATGCGCAAGGCGCACCAGCAAGGCCTACTCGATGGCAGTATCGTGGCGATAGGCAATGCGCCCACAGCCCTGCTCGAAGTAAACCGGCTGATACGTGAGCAGGCGATTAAGCCCGCACTCATCGTCGGCATGCCGGTCGGTTTTGTCTCCGCTGAAATGTCCAAAGACACCACCAGTCAACTGCGTGATATCCCGTGGATTATCACCCAGGGCCGTAAAGGCGGGTCAACCCTGGTGGTGTCCACGCTGCATGCCTTGCTGGCACTGGCCGAAGCGTAACAAAAAATCTAGTTGTGAAAAAAAAACAAAAAGGCACACGCAAAGGTTTTACCACCGGCGCCTGTTCAGCAGCCGCTGCGCGGGCGGCTACGCTTGGCCTATTGGACGGCGCCGTGCCAGATAAGGTTGAATGCCTATTACCCAACGGGCAGCAGGTTCAGTTCGCCGTCACTGATGGCTGCTGCGATGAACAACAGGCTCACGCTGTGGTGATCAAAGATGCCGGTGATGATCCAGACTGTACCGACAAGGCGCCCCTGACAGCCGATATACGCCTGCTGGCTGAGCATCGCGGCCGCATTACAATCAGCGGTGGTAAAGGTGTTGGTACTGTCACTATGCGAGGACTTGGGCTAGAGGTGGGTGGGCCAGCGATAAACAGTACGCCGCGCAAGAATATTGAAGATAATGTGCGCTTGGTGGCCACTCCCCTGCTGGAGCACAACGGACTGGAAATCACTATCTCTGTCCCCGGCGGTGAAAAGATGGCCACAAGAACCCTCAACGCCAGGCTCGGCATCATCGACGGCATTTCGATTCTCGGTACTACCGGTATCGTGCACCCCTACTCGACTGCCGCCTTCCGTGACAGCGTTATCCAGGGCATCCAGGTCGCCGCCAACCAGGGGCAGGATACCGTTGTGCTGACCACTGGTGGCCGTACCGAAAAATTTGTGATTAAAGAATTACCACAACTGGCGCCCGCCTGCTTCGTGCAGATGGGCGACTTTCTTAAATATGCCCTGGATACAGTGATTAAAGAGGGCATCAAACATGTGGTTATCGGCGGCATGGTCGGCAAGCTCACCAAGATGGCGCAGGGTGAGACCATGACCCACGCGGGACGCAATGCGGTGAATACCGAACTGCTAGCCGAGCTTGCCGCCAACGTCGGTGCCAGTGCCGCTGTCTGTAAAGACATATGTGAGGCCGAAACAGCACGCTATGCCAGCGAACGCATGGAAGAAATCGGCCTGCTCAAAGATTTTTACCGCGCCTTGGGTAACCGGGTCATCGAAACACTGATCAGCCGTTACCCCAGTGGTTTCGATATCAAGATCCTCATTTGTGATTTTGACGGCAATAAATTGGGTGAAATCACGCAAGGTGACGCACATGTCTAGCCGCTGCCAGATCATTGGTGTGCTGGATAACGGCGTTGCTGGGCTGGACCCGGCAGCCCTCTCCTGCATCAAAACCGCCGACATCCTCATTGGCGGCAACCGCACCCTGTCCCTGTTCAGCGAGATTAGTAAAAGTAACGCCGAACACAAGAACTTGACCGGGTGCTTGAAACAGGTGCCAGAATGGGTCAGTGCTGCGCTAACAGCCGGGAAAAATGTCGTGGTATTGGCCACCGGCGACCCGCTATGCCACGGTATTGGGCGACACTTGCTGGATAAAGTCGGTGCCGCTAGCTGTAAAATCAGACCAAATACTTCGACGCTACAACTGGCGTGCGCACGTTTGGGTCTTGCCTGGCAGTCTGCACATATCTGTTCGGTGCATAGCAAAGATACCGGCGAGTGGCACTGCCAGGCAGACCGGACGCACGGCCTCTACCCGCTGCTGCAGGCTTGCCAACAACATGACATGCTGGCCATTTTTACCAGCCCGGAAAATACGCCTGAGCGTATCGCCCGCCTGTTACAACACGCCGACATGGCTGATGCGTTCAGCCTCTCAGTAGCGGAAAAATTATTAACGCCCGATGAAACGATTCATGCTGGCCTAAGCATTAACGCCGCCGCCAGCATGTCCTTTGGCGAACCGAATATCGTTATTTTATTACGCCAGACACCGCTAAGAGATACGATACTGTTTGGCCACGCAGACAGTCGCTACGCCCAACGCAAGCCCAACAAGGGGCTTATTACCAAGCGTGAGGTGCGCGCCGTGTCGCTGGCCCGGCTGCAGTTAACGCGCAGCAGCATCGTCTGGGATATCGGTGCCGGCTCGGGTTCGGTCGGCCTCGAAGCGGCGCAGCTGTGTCCGACGGGTTATGTCTACGCGATCGAAAAAAACATAGCTGATGCCGAGATTGTGCAACAAAATCAAAGTCGATTCGGTATTCATAATTTTAAACTGTTCATGGCCAAAGCACCCGAGCATCTCGACGCCTGGCCAGCCCCGGATGCCGTCTTTATCGGCGGCTCGGGTGGTAAGCTGGATGCACTTATTACACTTTGCCTGCAACGTCTCAATCCAGGCGGCTGGCTGGTAATGAACTTTGTCACCCTGGAAAATCTGAACACCGCCACTGAAAGCCTAAAACAGTCAACCGCCGTCAACTGGGATGTCACCCAGCTACAGGCCAGCCGCAGCCAGCCGATCCTGCACATGCAGCGCATGCAGGCCGAAAATCCAGTCTGGATTGTCTGCGCACAGGCCCCTGCGGATAGTACAGAGGCACACCATGACGGATAAAAAGACCGGCACGCTGTACGGTGTTTCCCTCGGCCCTGGTGATCCGGGCCTGATTACCCGCCAGGCCTGGGATATTCTGCAACAGCCAGCGATCTTCTGGGCCTATCCCGTCAGACACAAAAAGAGTGCGAGTTACGCGCTGGAGATTGCCCTGCGTAGCGGCCTTGAGTTACCCGTTGACAACACGGCTTTGATTTTTCCCATGACCCACGATGTGGAAAAATTAGCCAAATACTGGCTGAATGCGGCACAAACGGTGATCGATACCCTCAAGACAGGGCAAAATGTGGCCTTTCTTGTCGAAGGCGACGCATCAACCTATTCCACCTTTGGTCACCTCGCACGCACGCTCAAGACCCTTAACGACACGCTGGATATACAGACCCTCGCCGGTGTTACCTCATTCAACGCGGCGGCCGCCCAAGTGCAAACACCGTTAGCCGATGTCGACGATACTGTGGCAATCATCCCGGCCGGTTACGGGCTCCAGGTTATTGAAGATCTGCTACAACGTTTCGACACGCTGGTGTTGCTCAAGGTCAAGCCCTTGCTCGATGATATTATCGACCTGCTCGACACGCACGGTTTGCATGAGCACAGTTATTTTATCGAGAAGGCCGGTTCGCCCGAAGAACGTATCGTCTACAACCTGGCCGCCCTTAAAGGGCAAAAAGTTAATTATCTGTCGCTGATGATAGTGAAAAATCCAGGACGTCAGCGTGGCCAAATTATTCGTGGTTGCCTTAAAAAACATGACTTATAATAGCCCCCGTATCGGCATGCTCGCCATCACCAAACACGGCGCTGCCCAACTCGCCGAGTTGGCACCACGCCTGCCCAAGGCCAGCGTTATTGTCTCAGAGAAATTTGCTAAAACAGTGCACAACCTGCCCAACCCGGTCAAGGTCTATAGTGGTGCCTTGCGCGCACAGATAGCCGGCCTGTTTGCAGACTATGATCAAATCGTCTTCTTTGTATCACTCGGTGCAGTGGTACGGCTGATTGCACCACACCTAAAATCCAAGGATGAAGACCCAGGGGTGTTGGTTGTTGACGACGCCGCCGAGTTTGTGATCCCCGTTTTATCTGGTCATGTTGGTGGCGCCAATGCCTATGCTGAACAACTCGCCGCGTTATTACAAGCCACGCCGGTTGTAACGACGGCATCGGATGTTGGCAAGACCATTCCGGTGGATATTCTCGGGCGCGAACTGGGCTGGAAAGTGGAGGCGCCAAAAATCAATATCACTCGCGTCTCGGCACATGTGGTCAATGAAGAACCCATCGCCTTCGTGCAGGAGTGTGGCTCTCCCCATTGGTGGAACCGCCCGACACCGCTACCCAAAAACATCCACCTGTTCGATAAGATTGACGATGTGGATTTTGAACGCTACAAGGCCATACTCTGGGTCACCCAGCGTGAAATACCAGATGCGCTCTGGCGGGAGCTGGAAGAACGTTTGGTGGTTTACCGGGAATCTAGCTGATGTCATTGGGTGGTTGGTCGAATGAATTCGACCCTACAGGGGTCACGATGTGTTTTGTTTGGGTTGGTCGAATGAATTCGATCATACAGGAGATC
>UOFK01000332.1_pt1 | contig 12324 bp, 14 predicted proteins | sample 1990061 | NCBI WGS metagenome assembly UOFK01 (sample SAMEA4728526, study PRJEB27164) | hydrothermal vent metagenome | biome: marine basaltic hydrothermal vent biome; feature: marine hydrothermal vent; material: mineral | place: Pacific Ocean | collected 2011-06-14/2011-07-23 | depth 1741 m
CCATTCTGCATCCAGATTTACTGAGTGTAATTCGGGTGGGTATATTCCGCGTTTATTTAACCAGACAAATGCCAGCGCGGAGAAGAAGAGTAATTGCAACTGGGCAAGCACATGAGTTGTATCGTATGGCCAGTAGTCGACCTCCCAAGGTAACAGTGAATATAAGTATTGCGGTTGAGCGCCGATAAATATGCATAGTGTTGCTGCTAGCCCCATGGCAACTAACATATTGATAGGTGCTTCTTTAGGACGAAGGCCCGAATCATGTGCAAAAAATGCGAAGTACGGGATTTTGATTCCTGCATGGTGAAATACACCCGCAGAAGCAAATAGCATGAAGAGCCATAAATAGCTATAGTCTTCCTTCATCAATGCCGTCATGACCATGGATTTACTGACAAAACCACTGAATAATGGAAACGCGGAGATCGATAAGGCGCCGACAATACAGAATACGGTGGTTTTGGGCATGGCTTTATAAAGCCCACCCAGATTTGAGCCATGAGTATGGCCCACGCGATACAATACGGCACCCATGCTCATAAACAGCAAGCCTTTAAAAATCACGTCACTAAATGCATGAGCAACCGCACCGTTCATGGCCAGCGCAGTTCCGATGCCAATGCCAGTCACCATGAATCCGACCTGATTTATTAAACTATAGGCCAGCACTTTTCGCAGATCATTTTCAATGACCGCATAGAAAATTGGAAAACATGCCATCGTAACACCGATGTATACTAATATCTCTTCGCCTGCAAAACCGCGCGCCAATGCATATACCGCAACTTTGGTTGTGAATGCTGACAAGAATACTGTACCGGTTGCTGTCGCTTCAGGATAGCCATCGGTAAGCCAGCTGTGTAGAAAAGGAAATGCGCTTTTAATTCCAAATGCAATAAAGATTAACCAACCTGCCATACCTTCCAGGCCAATATGGTTAAAAGCCAATGAGCCGGTGGATTGGTAGTGCACTAATGCACCAGCTAACAAAAACACGCCTGACATGACCTGGAAAATCAGGTATCGCATACCTGCATCAATTGCTCGTTCTGTACTGCGCGCCCAGATAAAGACCACCGAGCTTATGGCCAGCAACTCCCAAAAAATAAACAGAGTAATTAAATCTCCAGCAAACACTGCCCCCAGAGCACTACCTGCATATACTAATCCAGCGATGTCCTGTTTCGTATCGTTTACATGTAAAGCAAAGACAGTTGAGATAAAACTGGCGAGACAGAAAAGATAGGCAAAGAGCAAGCTGAGCTTGTCCGTTCGCATAAAAGTCAGTTCGAAATTAAGTATTGAGTAAGTTGACAGAATCCCGGCGTCAATATTCAACCCTATATGTAAGGCCGCAATGATCGGGGTGGCTAGTAGAATGATTTTACGTACAGCACCCTGGCTGACTAATACTAAAAATGCCGCAATATAGTAAAGCGCGAATGGTGGCAATTCATTCATCGTAATAATTTTCCTTGCGCATAACTATTTTGCGTATCTCTTTTGCAATAACGACCAATGCGACACAAGCCACAAAACCGTAAATAGCATAGAATGCTGGTATTTTCTCCCAAGGCAGACCGATGTGGCGATGGATAATGAAGTCGGCGACAACCAGCAGGGTACTGGTAATATAAAGCACTCGCATCGTCCATTTAACATTCTCAGGCTTATCAAAAAAATATTTCTTTTGCTCTTTTTCAGACATGTCAATATCCTCCGGCAGCCAACGTTGCCAGTTGATAAAATGGATCCGGGTAGAAAAATAATATTACGCATGTGGCTGAGGTGATAATCATCGCCAATAAAATTGTTTTGGGCGCTTCTTTAATTTCAGTGTAATGCGTGCCATTGCTGGGCTTGCTTAAAAATGCACGGACAGGAATCGGCAGCAAATAGGCAATATTTAATAACGAACTCAACATCAATACACCGAGCAATAGCAATTGCCCCGTTTCGACGGCCCCTAAGCCGAGGTACCATTTACTCCACATCCCACCAAGGGGAGGCAGCCCGATAATACTTAAGGTGCCAATGAGAAACACAGTAAAAGTAACAGGCATGGCCCGGCCCAACCCATTCATCTCGCTGATCAATTTTTTATGTGCGGTAACAAGGATTGCACCGGCTGCAAAAAATAAAGTGATTTTTGCAAACGCATGCATGGCGATATGCATGGAAGCACCAATAAGCCCCGATTTACTTGCCAGCATGGCGCCCAACGCAATGTAACTTAATTGGCTTATGGTAGAATAGGCCAAGCGTGCCTTGAGATTATCTTTGCTCATCGCGACCATAGAGGCGAATAAAATGGTAGCCGCAGCGACCCAGATTAAACCGCCGGTTACATTGTTGCTTAAAATAAAATCGCCACCAAATATATAAATTGTCACTTTGAGCAGCGTAAATACCCCGGCTTTAACAACAGCCACGGCATGCAGCAAAGCGCTCACAGGTGTCGGCGCAACCATCGCTGCAGGCAACCAACGATGAAACGGCATCAGTGCTGCTTTACCAATCCCAAAGAGAAACAGCGCGTAGAGCAAGCCAGCCCAGGCGGGGTCGAGTTTGCCCGCTAAAACTCCGCCTTTTTGAAACGTGATGTTGCCCGATACAAACCAGGTGATGAGTATGGCTAGCAGGAATAGACCAACGGACGTGCCTAATAATATACCGAGATATATTCGTCCTGCTCTTTTTGCCTCGTCCGTACCGGAATGCGTGACCAATGGGTAAGTTGAAAGTGTTAATAGTTCGTAAAAAATAAATAATGTAAATAAATTCTCAGCAAATGCAATGCCGATGGCACAGGAGATGGCAATAGCAAATGCGACAAAGAATCGAGTTTGATTCTGTTCATTATGGCTGCGCATGTATCCAATTGCGTAAATTGATGTGACCACCCACAACAAACCTGCCACCAGCGCAAACAACATTCCCAATGCTTCAATCTTGAAGGCAATGGTGATTCCCGGTAAAGGTTCAGCAACGGTTAGTGCGAATTCTTCTCCATTAAGAAATCGATTTGCTGTTATCACTACTAAAATTGCAATTAGTGATGCGGTAACCAGCGTCACTCCTTCTCTCACGTTAGGGTTGTGTCGTGCCGCAATAATTCCAATAGCACCTGCTAGTGGTAAAAGCATGGTTATCAGAATTAGAGTTTCTGAACTCATTTAGTCATGACTCCCAACACTTGTGCAGCACGTTCTGCTACACCCACGGTCAATTCGGTGTTCAGGCCAAAATAGATATTGGCAAGAACCAGGACCCATGTGGGGGCCAATAATAGTACTGGTGCTTCTTTTACTGAAAGAGTTGTTTCTGTTGTGGGTTTAAAATAGAGCGCTTCAATTATTTTCCCCATATAGATCATGGCGAGTAGCGATCCAATTAGAATGACAGCAACTGATATCCATGCTTCTTGTTGCAGTGCTGCCAATACCAGATACCATTTACTGATAAATCCGGCAGTGCCCGGCACGCCGATCAAACTAAAACTGCCAATGACAATGGCAGCAAATGTCCAGGGCATCCGTCGCCCAAGGCCATGAATGTTCTCCATGCGACAGGCACCGATTCGATAAATGATTGCGCCTACCGCCATAAACAGTGCGCCTTTCATCAAGGCGTGATTAAAAAGGTGAATTATCGTTGCTGTTAGACCTGTGACAGAAGCAAAACCGATTCCCAGTGCCATATAGCCAATTTGAGCCACACTTGAATAGGCCAATAATCGCTTTACATCCGACTGGTAAATAGCATAAACCGATGCGCTGATAATTCCGGCAATACCTAATAAAACAAATAGATCGCCAGTGGGTGTTGCCGATACAAAACCGTTAGGAAAAACAGTGAACAAAATACGAAGCATTATATAAACCGCTACTTTGGTCGCTGTAGCAGCAAGAAATACGGTAATCACCGATGGTGCGTAAGTGTAGGCGTTAGGTAACCAGAGATGCAGAGGAAACAACGCCAACTTCAATGCAATACCGATCATGATAAAGGCAAAACCGGTGTGCACCGTTTTAAGGCCAGTTACCTCGGGCAGTCGTGCTGCCAGATCCAGCATATTTAAGGTGCCGGTTTGCGAGTAGATTAAGCCCACACCGATCAAAAAGAAAGTTGCACCAAGCGTCCCCATGATTAGGTATTGATATGCTGAAGTTAGTGCCTGGCGCTTTCGTCCAAGGCTAATCAGCGCATAGGATGAGAGGGACGAAATTTCCAGAAAAACGAATACATTAAAAATATCACCCGTTTGTGTAATCCCCAGTAAACCCGCAAAACAAAGTAGAAAAGCACTATAGAAAAGTGGAATCTGATGTTCAGGGATCTCTTTTTCTGCGCTCAATAAAGCATAGGGTAAGGTAATGGCGGCGATGCCGGAAACAATCAACGCTACAAATGCATTTACTGCATCGATACGATACTCAATTCCCCACGGTGGCGCCCATTGGCCTAGCGCGTAACTGATTACACCATTGTTAACAACCGACCATAATTGCACGCTGGCGAGTATGGCGCAGATAGAGGTAACAATGAGAGCCGCCGCCCATGGGAGCCGGCCACGCGGTAAGATGGCTACAATTGGGGCGGCAGCAAGAGGGATAACAACAAGCAGAAGACTTAAATGATCTTGTATCACAATGAATGGTCTTGCTGGTGAATTTCATCTTCCTCAATGGTGCCGTAGGCTTCTTTAATCCTGACAACAAGCGCCAATCCAAGTGCGGTTGTGGCAATGCCAACAACAATCGCTGTAAGGATCAATACATGGGGCAAAGGATTAGAGTAGAGCTTAATACCTTCAGTAATGATAGGAGCTGCGCTTCCTTTCACCGTGCTCATGCTGATATAGAGCAAAAAAACTGAAACCTGAAAAATATTCAGGCCGATAATTTTCTTTACAAGATTGCCTCGACTAATGACGGTGTAAAAACCAACCATCATCAAAAAAATAGCAATCCAGTAATTATAGTGGCCGATAATAAAATCCATTATGATCGACCCCTACCGGCAAAAGCAAAAAAGATAATCAGCATGATAGTAAAAACAGTAATACCCACACCGAGTTCCACCAATAAGATCCCAAGGTGCTGTCCGGCGATTTGTGTGCTGCCAAGCACAGAGTAGTCGAGATAATTCCCGCCTAAAAAGAGCGTGGCAACCCCGACACCCGCATAAAGGAGTACCCCAAGGCTGGCGAGAACACGTAAGATTGTTGGCGGAATAACCTGCTCAGCGGCGTCAAGCCCAAACACCAAAGCATAGAGTATGATGGCGGCACTCAGAATGACACCGGCCTGAAAACCACCACCGGGTCCAAAATCACCATGGAACTGCACATAGAGTGCAAAAATAATAATTAGTGGAATCAGGATTTTTGAGATGACCCGAAGGATAAGGTTATGCATCACCTTCCTCTTTTTCGTTCCTCTTAGTAGTATTTAATTTTGGGCGCCTACCACCAATCAATAGCAATACTGCGATTCCTGCGGTAAAAACAACAACAACTTCCCCTAATGTATCGAACCCTCGATAACTTGCTAATATCGATGTAACGACATTTTCGACCCCTGTTTCTGGAATAGATTTTTCGAGATAGTACGATGCAACATGCGTTTGAGATGGCGCATCAGGGTCACCAAACGCAGGTATATCCAAAGTGCCATAAACTAATGCAGATCCCGTGATAATGACTACCGCTAATGGCAGCCAGGGGCGATGACTTGTCGAGGGTTTTTCATTTTGATCTTTTGTCAGTGCAATTGTGGCCAGCATTAGCACGGTCGAGATGCCTGCACCTACAGCCGCCTCAGTAAACGCTACATCGACAGCATCCATCACCACAAACAGGCCAGCAGATAGAAAGCTGAAAATTCCAAACAGCATGATAATGGCAAAAAGGTTTGTCATACGGATAATGGCCACTGAGGTAATTGCAATAAACGCTAACAAGGTTATATTGATAAAAACGTCAATCAAAACTTGTCCTTGCCAGTGGCGCTATCCAGTTTTGGCTTAAGGCCGCCGTGCATTGCTGCATTTGCCAATGCGTGTGAAGCGGTTGGGCTGGTTAAAAAGAGGAGCACAAAAATCAATGCAAGTTTGAAAGCGGCAATACTTATTCCAGCCTGCAAGCCTAAACCGAGCAGAATTAACATCGCACATAAGGTATCAGTTATTCCTGTGGCATGCTGGCGGCTATACAAATCAGGGAATCGATGAATGCCGATACCGCCGACAATACCCAGTAGCCCCCCACTGAGAAGACATATCCAGCTTAGACTATCGATGATCATTCCCGTTGAACCACTAATCCGCCTTCATCGATACTGTTTTAACGTTTTCTTTCCCGGACGAGTGAAAATTCCCATAAACAACCAATTTCAAAACCGCCACCACGCCAATAAAATTTATCAATGCGTAGATCAATGCAATATCCAGTAAATCTGTTCGTCCGGATGCAAAAGCAAAAACAGCGATGAGTAATACAGTTTTGGTGCCAAACATATTAACCGCTGCAATGCGATCATAAACAGTAGGCCCCATGAGGGCGCGTGCAAGTGCAAGCCCCAGGGTGATGAGAATTGCTAACGATACAGCGGTAAACATTATTTACCGACGACCTGATCTGGAATGGCTTTGGCCATACTTCCTCTGGATAAATCGGCAGCCGCTTCCTTTGTTAGTGCATGGACAGTGACTGTATCTTTAGTCAGCTCCACACTCACGGTGCCTGGAGTCAAGGTAATGGCGTTCGCATAAATGACACGCCCCAGATCTGTTTTTTGAGGTACCGGAAGTTCAATCAGTTGAGGGCTGATTGGTTTGCCCCTCAAATTCACTATTCGTTTGATCACATCAATATTTGCCTTCACAATTTCCCGCAAAATGTAAACAAAAAAAACTGGAAATTGTGAGGAAAGATGGAGAGGATAGCTTTCATGATCGATAACATTCATCCGTTTTGCCAGAAAAACTGTTAATGCAACAGATGCCAGCCCCAGCATAAGTAATAGGGGTTCAAAACGCCCTGACAATGAAAGCCAGAACACAAAGAGAAGTACGCTATAGCTGAAAGTTTTTATCAAAATACGTGCTCCTAATACCAGTCCATCTAGCATACATTTTAAGCCCACAAATGACCGCAAATAGAGGCTGAATAATAAAGCCATTTTGCGTTTTTAGCGGACTATTTTATGAATATATATCAAGTGAGCTGGTTTTTCTCAAAACCAACAGCAGCAGGATGACCGCACAAGGTACCTGTCAGGGGAAATTACATGCTTGAATGCCAGCCTGCATCCTTGTCTCTGGTATTTTAGTCTAGTACCGACCAGACGTCAGTGTAGGCCGGTTTTAAATCAAGAATAATTCGATTATTATCACTATAATCTTCGTATTTTACGAAGTAACGGCAGAGCGATGATTAACTATAAGCACCTTCACTATTTCTGGATGGTGGCAAAGGAAGGCGGCATAGCCCGCGCCAGCGAGCGGCTGCATCTGACACCCCAGACCATCAGCGGACAACTCAGCCAGCTGGAAGAGAATTTGGGCGAAGCCCTGTTTACTCGGGTGGGGCGCAACCTGAAACTTACTGAAACCGGGCGTCTGGTATTGAGCTATGCCGACGAGATTTTTTCACTGGGCGGCGAGTTGGAAGAAATGCTGCGCAATCTCTCGGACAAGAAACCGCTGGTATTTAAGGTAGGCGTAGCGGACATGGTGCCGAAGTCCATTGCATGCCGTTTGCTGGCTCCTGCGCTGCAGTTGCCTGAGCCTGTACGTATTGCTTGCCGGGAAGGCGCCATCGACTCTCTGCTGGCCGAGCTGGCCGTACACCGGATCGATCTGGTGATTGCAGACAGCCCCATTCCAGCAGGCGTGAACATGCGTGGTTTCACTCATCCGCTTGGTGACTGCGGCATTACTTTTTTCGCAACTCCCGAGCTAGCGCGCAAGCTTGCTAACAATTTTCCACACAGCCTCAGTGGTGCACCATTGTTGCTACCAGGAGAAATGACTGTGGTACGCAACCGTCTCGAGCAGTGGTTTAATGGGTTGCGTATCCATCCCCAGATCATCGGTGAATTTGACGACAGCGCCCTGATGAAAGCCTTTGGTCAGACAGGGGCTGGGGTGTTTATTGCACCCACGCCTACTGCGGAGGAGGTGGCAAAGCAGTACAGGGTGGTGGTTATCGGCCAGACGGATGAGGTGCGTGAGCAGTTTTACGCTATTTCTGTGGAGCGCAAGGCATCTCATCCAGCCGTGGCTGCGATCACAGCCACGGCTGCGCGGGAGTGGCTGTTTCGGGATGTTCCTCAGTCGCGTGAACGAAAAAGAAGCCAGAGGGCAACGCTATCAGAATTTTAAAAATCTTAAAAACTGTAGCCTGATAGTGTAACCTTCAAAGAGGCTCTGATTTCTATAACTGATTAATAATTAATGATATAATGCTTATGTGTCACGGGCATATCCTTGGCAGGATTCGGAGCATGCAGACATGGAACGGCAGCCTAGCGGAATTGCCGCTCAGGTACAGCTTGCGTATCAGCGCAGGCCTTGTTAATTGTGGGCGAATGGCACTAACATTAAGCCTGTAGGGCCGAATTTATTCGGCCAGGGCAGTTGGTGGCTACCCATATGCGTAAGTGGCCGTATTCGGGATGATAGGTAGAATGGTCGCCTGGTTGGTCGAATGAATTCGACAATGGGTTAAATGAGCTTAACTTAGTGCCATTCAATTATCCTGGGATTATGGGTGCGTCAACGAAAAGGAGTCGAGTATGGGTCTGGATCATCGTAACTATGATGAAAAACGTGATTTTGTACGGGTGACGGTCGACTACGAGCTTGGGTTGCAAGCGGCCGACGATGGCCGCAGCTTTACAGCCATGGGCAAAAATTTGAGTACTGGCGGTGTGTTGTTTCATACCAATGAGCCATTAAAGCTTGGCGACCGCTTGAGAATGCATGTTGAGGCACGCCAGGCATTGCTGTCGGTGCTCGATGCGACCATCGAAGTGGTGCGGGTTGAAGATACGGGCGATGGCCGTACCTGGGCTGTAGGTGGTGCCATCACACAGATGCATGATAGTTGATTCAAGTGATGGAATAACATTTGAGCCGCTGCTCGAATCGTTGGCGGCAAAGCTGGTCTCGCGCGACGAGATGCTGGCGACAGCTGAATCCTGCACTGGTGGCTGGGTAGCCAAAATCTGTACTGATCTGGCTGGTAGTTCAGCCTGGTTCGAACGCGGGTTTGTGACCTACAGCAACCAGGCCAAGCAGGATATGTTAGGCGTATCTGCGGACACACTGGCTGACCACGGTGCAGTCAGTGAGCAGACTGTACGGGAAATGGTGGATGGGGCGCTGAGCCGCAGCCAAGCCCGCTGGGCACTGGCGATCAGTGGTATTGCCGGGCCAGGTGGTGGCTCGGCTGGCAAGCCTGTCGGCAGTGTGTGGTTTGGCTGGGGCGGTCCATCCGGTTGGCGCCGTAGCCAACTGCATTGTTTCGCGGGTGACCGTGATGCTGTACGCCGACAAGCCGTGTGGCAGGCTCTGGACGGGCTCGCTGCACGCTGTCTGGAGTAGGTGTAAGCACGGGTCTGCAGCACTTGTTTCCGGTGCTCAAAATCAGTCCCAAAAGAAATCTCTCAGACACTGTTTATTTTTACAGTAGTGTGGTGCATACTGATCGGCAGATGGCAGACATTCTGCCCGGCGGCCCCACCGCCATCAAACCCCGGGGCAGGGAATGCCCTGTAATTGATAATCAGTCGGAGAAGTCCAAATGGATGATAACAAGCGTAAGGCGTTGAGTGCAGCATTGGGTCAGATTGAGAAGCAGTTCGGCAAAGGGTCGGTGATGCGCATGGGTGATGTCAGCGCCAGCGGTATTGACGTGATCTCTACCGGATCGCTGGCGCTGGACGTGGCGCTGGGTGTCGGCGGCCTGCCACGCGGCCGGGTTATTGAAATTTACGGCCCCGAATCCTCGGGTAAAACCACGTTGACGCTACAGGTTATCGCCGAAGCGCAGAAAGCTGGTGGCACGGCTGCTTTTATCGACGCCGAACACGCACTCGACCCGGTCTATGCTGAAAAACTGGGTGTGCAGATCGACGACTTGTTGGTGTCCCAGCCTGATACCGGCGAACAGGCTCTGGAGATAACCGACATGCTAGTGCGTTCTAGTGCGGTGGATATTGTCGTCATTGATTCGGTGGCCGCGTTGACTCCGAAAGCTGAAATCGAGGGTGATATGGGTGACTCGCATATGGGGCTGCATGCCCGGTTGATGTCACAGGCTTTGCGCAAGCTTACCGCCAATATCAAACGTTCCAACACGCTGGTTATTTTCATTAACCAGATCCGCATGAAAATCGGTGTCATGTTCGGTAATCCTGAGACTACAACCGGGGGTAATGCACTCAAATTCTACGCCTCGGTGCGGTTGGATATCCGCCGTATTGGCGCTATCAAGAAAGGTGATGAAATCGTCGGCAATGATACCCGTGTCAAGGTGGTCAAAAACAAGATGGCACCGCCTTTCCGTAAAGCTGAATTTGAAATCCTCTACGGCCAAGGTATTTCCCGTGAAGGCGAGCTTATCGATTTGGGAGTGAAAGAAGGGCTGGTCGACAAGGCTGGCGCCTGGTACAGCTATAACGGCGATAGGATAGGCCAGGGTAAAGACAACGTGCGCAATTTTCTGAAAGAGCACCCGGAGATCGCTGATGACATCGACGAGCGGCTGCGAGACAAACTGCTTGAACGGACAGCAGCAGCCAAAGAAGAAATCCCGGATAATGTGGAACCCATTGAGTCTGCTGGCTGAAACAGCCAGTAATGTCCATCGGCAAGCGTACGCCGCAGGGCTGCGTCTGCTGGCTCGCCGTGAGCACAGTATTCAGGAGCTGTGCCATAAATTGAAAGGGCGTGAATGCCCTGCCGCCATGGTCGAGCAGGTGGCGGATGAGCTTGTGGCAGAAGGCCTGCTCAGTGACCGACGTTTTGCCGAGGCCTACGTTTACAACCGAGCCGGGCGTGGCTTCGGGCCATTGAAGATACAGGCTGAGCTGCGTGATCGCGGTATCAGTGATAGTCTGGCGCTGGCCGCCCTGGCTGAGTTGGCACCCGACTGGGTCGCTTCAGCACGGCGCCAGCGCCACAAACGCTTCCATTCTGATAGGCCCATTGATTTTAATGCACGGGTCAAACAGCAGCGCTTTCTGCAGCAGCGTGGTTTTACCAGCGAACAATCCCGGGCCGCATTCCATAGAGATACCGATGAGGAGGATTGATTCACCTTGTACCCCAGGGCACCTTCTCTTGCTCCGCAATTCACCTTGTACCCCAGGGCACCTTCTCTTGCTCCGCAATTCACCTTGCACCCCCAGGGGCTTATCCTGTACCTTTTCGCGCCATGAGCCACATGAGCTATCAGACCAGTCATACCAGTATCACGGCCATTCGCCAAACTTTTCTGGATTATTTTAGCCGGAAGGGCCACGAGGTGGTGGCTTCAAGCTCGCTAGTACCGGGCAACGACCCTACCTTGCTGTTTACCAATGCAGGCATGGTGCAGTTCAAAGATACTTTTCTGGGCAATGAAAAGCGCAGCTATGTACGCGCCACCAGCTCGCAGCGCTGTGTGCGCGCTGGCGGCAAGCACAATGACCTGGAGAATGTCGGCTATACCGCGCGCCACCATACCTTTTTTGAAATGCTGGGAAATTTCAGCTTCGGTGATTATTTTAAGCGCGAGGCGATTCGCTACGCCTGGGAATTTTTGACTGAAGTGGTGCAGTTACCGCCGGAACGGCTGTGGGTAACCGTTTTTGACGAAGATGCTGAGACTGAGGATATCTGGTTGAAAGAGATCGGCGTCGATCCTACACGTTTTTCTCGTATAGGCGCCAAGGACAATTTCTGGTCGATGGGCAATACCGGCCCTTGCGGGCCCTGCACAGAAATTTTCTATGATCATGGTGCGCACGTAGCTGGTGGCCCACCCGGTACAGCGGAAGAAGACGGCGACCGCTATATCGAAATCTGGAACCTGGTGTTCATGCAGTACGATCGTGACGACAGTGGTGAGTTGACGCCACTGCCCAGGCCATCGGTCGATACCGGCATGGGCCTGGAGCGGCTCGCTGCGATCCTGCAGGGTGTCCACAGCAACTACGAAATTGACCTGTTCCAGGCTTTAATCAAGGCAGCTGCGGCTGTCACCAATACCCAGGATCTGGAAAATAACTCTCTGCGCGTTATTGCCGACCATATTCGTGCCTGCGCCTT
>UOFK01000228.1_pt1 | contig 12228 bp, 9 predicted proteins | sample 1990061 | NCBI WGS metagenome assembly UOFK01 (sample SAMEA4728526, study PRJEB27164) | hydrothermal vent metagenome | biome: marine basaltic hydrothermal vent biome; feature: marine hydrothermal vent; material: mineral | place: Pacific Ocean | collected 2011-06-14/2011-07-23 | depth 1741 m
CCTCGATAACACCAGTATGTTATACGGTGATGGACAGGCAGCAGCGGGTCAGCTGATTGCTGAAATCAAGCAGCTTTGAGCATGACTCAACGACAGTGATTGTTGGCCGAATGAATTCGGCCCTACAATGGCTAAACCCGCCATTATCATTAGGTTGCTATGCCAGCGGTAGCGCAAATTATCGAGGTTGCGGTGCCCTCACCGCTGTACCGCAGCTTTGATTATAAACTCCCGGAAGGGGTATCCATACCCACGCCTGGTACGCGTGTGCTGGTCTCATTTGGTCGTCAACGGCTGGTTGGCATTGTGCTCAGCCACAAAACGCACAGTGATTTTGCTGGCAACAAACTCAAAACGATAGAGGAAATTCTTGATTCAAGGCCAGTCTTTGATACCCACCTGCTGCAACTGTTGAACTGGGCTGCGCACTATTACCATCATCCGATTGGCGAGACGCTGACAACAGCATTACCTGTATTATTACGTAACGTCGGCAAACCCACGACCACCAGGGTGTATCACTGGCAGCTGACGGAATTCGGGTTCGCTCAGCCAGACACAGGCATGAAGCGTGCTACCCGTCAGCTACAGGTTCTGGCGCTCTTGCGGGCGCAGCCACAAGGCATCACGCGAAACGCACTACCAGTACCGCTATCGGTACTCAAAGCGCTGGAAGAAAAAGGCTGGATCGAATACAGAGCCGTTAATCTGCAGCAGCGCATCCCGATGAGCGCAACCATCGGATCTGCTCCGAAACTGAGCTCGCAGCAGGAATGCGCCGTTGAGAAAGTTCGCAATAACGGTAATAACTTCACGCCCTATCTGCTGGAGGGCGTTACCGGCAGCGGTAAAACCGAAGTCTACCTGCGCTTAATAGCCCCTCAGCTGCAAGCTGGTAAGCAGGTGCTGGTATTGGTCCCGGAAATTGGGCTGACACCGCAGTTGGTGGAGCGTTTCCAGCAGCGCTTTGGTCTGAATATCCCGGTACTGCACTCGGGGCTCAACGACACCCAGCGGCTGCAAGCCTGGCAACAAGCGGCTGACGGCAATGCATTGCTGATTCTTGGTACACGCTCAGCGGTTTTTACGCCGCTGACAAATCCAGGGATGATTATTGTCGACGAAGAACACGATGCTTCTCTGAAACAACAGGACGGATTACGCTATTCGGCGCGCGATCTGGCCGTGTGGCGTGCCCATCAGTTGGATATTCCCATTGTCCTGGGTACGGCAACACCCTCGTTAGAGAGTTTGCACAACGTTCAGCAAGGCCGCTATACGCACCTGCATTTACCCGACCGGGCCGGTGGTGCTGCTCACCCGCACATGCACCTGATGGACCTGCGTAACCAGAGTATGCACGGTTTGCTCAGTGCAGCGCTGATCAACATTGCCCAGCGACACCTGCAAGCGGGCGGCCAGATACTGTTGTTTCTTAACCGACGCGGCTTTGCCCCGGTACTACTCTGTCACGCTTGTGGCTGGGTGGCTGAATGCCATCGCTGTGATGCACGTCTGACATTGCATCAGAAGCGTGGCGAGTTGCGCTGCCATCATTGTGGCAACCGGCGGCGCATTGATGCGTTCTGCCCGGATTGTGGCAGCAGCGAATTACTGGGTATCGGGGAAGGCACCGAACGGGTGGAACAGGCTCTCAATACGCTATTTCCAGACCGGCGAGTATTGCGCATCGACCGTGACAGCACGCGCCGCAAGGGTGCCCTGAGTGAAGCCTTGGAGGATGCCAGCAGCGGACGAGCGGATGTTTTGCTTGGCACCCAAATGCTGGCCAAAGGCCATCACTTCCCTAATGTCACCCTGGTTGCTGTACTGGATGCTGATCAGGGCTTATTCAGCACCGACTTTCGCGCCAGCGAGCGTATGGCACAGCTCATCATCCAAGTGGCTGGCCGTGCTGGCCGCGCCGACAAACCCGGGGAGGTGGTGATTCAGACGCACCACCCCGAGCACCCGCTGCTGCTGCAGCTGGTGCGAGAGGGTTACCCGGCATTTGCCGATACGGCGCTCGCAGAACGTCGGGAAACCAGCCTCCCTCCCTACGCCAGCATGGCATTGCTGCGTGCCGAGGCCACAGCGGAAGCGCTCCCGAAGGCCTTTCTTGAACAGGCGTGCTTGCTGGCTGAGCCGCTCGCTGGCAACAGTGTCCAGCTGTGGGGGCCGGTAGCCGCACCGATGGAACGCCGTGCCGGTCGCTATCGCGCTCAGCTGGTGCTTCAATCCGCGCAACGCGTTAAGCTTCAATCCCTGTTAAAACAATGGGTTCCACAGCTGGAATCACTAAAAGACAGCCGCAAAGTACGTTGGTCTGTCGACGTCGATCCTATCGACACTTATTGAAGAGTTGAATGGTGCTAAGTTAGGCCGATTTCCCTTTGTAGGGTCGAATTCATTCGACCGGCCATGCTGATATTCAACCTGTCATCCAGGTTATAGCCACAATACGGGCAGCCGCCAGCGGCTTTTGGCCGAATGAATTCGGCCCTACAGGCTTGAACCTAGAAAAATTAAAACTGATACCTGACGCCGGCATTCCAGTAAGTTACGTCCGGGTCTACCAGTGTGCCGTCAACCTGCATGCCCCAGTGTTTACTAAACATCCAGCCCAGTGCCCCGCCCCAAGTACCACCGGTGTCATTACCGCTTATGGTTGAATCAGCCACACTCACCGAAACATCCGCGCGCGTTACGCCATAACGAACCTTTATATAAAACGTATTGCCGATACGCGCGGCCACATGGGCCGCCTGGGTATCGATATCCCAATCCCCTTTCGTATTGCCAAACTTGACGCTGCCGTCAGAAACCGTCGTCGTCAACTCACCTTCCAGCGATACCGAAAAAATATCCATGGTAAAAATATCGTAACCGACCAGTACACCGACATTAGTCGCTTCGTCAAAGCCGCTGATATTGGCATCCATCACACCAGCGGAGGCGCCCAGGTACCAGCCTTCGGCCTGTGCAGTGCAGCTGGCAGCAGCAAGTAGCAAAACACCTGATAGTTGTTGTCTTTTCACACATTTCCCCACGGATTAAATAATTATCCGGCGTTATCCACTCGCTGGTTGAATAGAACGCCTCAGCCCGGATAATAGGCGCCTTTGCGCTATAGTGGAAGTCAATGAAATCCCTACTCATCCAGCTGCTGTCAGACGCTGTTCAGACCTTGCAGACAGAAAAAATACTGCCACAGGATACCGGCATCAACATCAATCTGGAGCGCACTCGTGGCCGTCAGCACGGCGACTTTGCCAGCAATCTGGCCATGGTGCTATGTAAACAGGCACGCAGTAACCCGCGCGATCTGGCAGAAAAGCTGGTCAATGCCCTGCCCGTTTCAGAGCAGGTAACCCGGGTCGAAATTGCTGGCCCTGGCTTTATCAATTTCTTTCTCGCGCCTGCCGCCTACCATGCCGCAGTCAAACAGGTACTGGCTCAGGGCAACATGTACGGACGTAGTAACATCGGCCAGGGCAAGTCTGTGCAGGTAGAGTTTGTGTCGGCTAACCCAACCGGGCCACTACACGTCGGCCATGGCCGTGGCGCGGCTTACGGAGCCACAGTTGCGGATCTGCTCGCTGCTGTCGGTTACCGGGTCCACCGCGAATATTATGTCAACGATGCTGGTCGGCAGATGAATATTCTCGCCACCAGTGTCTATCTGCGCTATCTCGACTTGTGCGGTGAAGCCATTACATTTCCTGCTAACGGTTATAAAGGTGACTATATTTGGGATATCGGCGCCAGCCTGCACCGTAAACACGGCGACGCACTACGCCATTCCGCTGACGAGGTATTCAAAGATCAACCAGTAGATGAACCCGATGGGGGCGATAAAGAAGCCCATATCGATGGCCTGATCAATCGCACCCGGACATTATTGGGAGAAACCCATTACCGCGAGACCTTTGACCTCGGTCTGAATGTCATTCTGGAAAATATCCGCCGTGACCTGGAAGAGTTTGGTGTGCACTATGACGAGTGGTTTTCGGAACGCGTGCTGACCGATAACGGCTCAGTGGATAGTGCCATACAGCGATTGAAAGATAGTGGCCATGTCTACAAGGATAAGGGCGCATTCTGGTTTCGTTCCACGGATTTTGGCGATGAAAAAGATCGTGTCGTCGTACGCGACAATGGTCAGATGACCTATTTTGCTTCAGATATCGCCTATCATATGGACAAGCTGGAACGTGGCTACGACCGTGTTATCGATATCTGGGGGGCCGATCACCACGGTTATGTGCCGCGCGTTAAAGCCGCGTTGACCGCACTCGGTGACGATGCTGACAAACTCGATGTATTGCTGGTGCAGTTCGCTGTATTGTATCGCAACGGCAAAAAGGCACAGATGTCGACGCGTTCAGGCGAGTTTGTCACCCTGCGTGAATTACGCCACGAGGTTGGCAACGACGCCGCACGGTTTTTCTATGTTATGCGCAAGTGTGAGCAGCATATGGATTTTGACCTGGATCTGGCCAAATCCCAGTCAAATGATAATCCTGTTTATTACATCCAATATGCGCATGCTCGTATTGCCAGCGTGTTCCGCCAGATGGAGGAAAAAGGGTTGCAGTGGAATCAGCGCAATGGCGAAGCTCGGTTATCACGCCTGATTGAAACACACGAGGACGCATTAATGGTAAGCCTGTCGCGCTACCCGGAATTAATTGAAGCGGCGGCTATCAATCATGAACCCCATCAGATCGCCCATTTTCTTCGTGATTTCGCTAACGAGTTCCATACTTATTACAACGCCCACCAATTCCTGGCCGATGATGCTGACTTGCGCGATGCGCGTCTCAGCCTGATCAGTGCAACCAGGCAGGTTATCGCCAATGGCCTGAGCCTGCTGGGCGTGTCCGCACCGGACACCATGTAAGCGCTGCATGACGCGCACCCGCCGAAGCCAGCGTACCACTGCCCAAAAATCACCACCCTGGGTCTGGGCCGTAGTCGGCCTGCTCGCGGGGCTGTTTGTCGCCTTTCTGGTATTTTTACAGATGCAACCCGACGTCATCAGGCAAGCTGAAAAAATCGTTGCTACCGATGTACCCACTAAATCCACACCCATCCCGCCACCACCGAAGCCACGCTTCGATTTTTATAATCTTCTGCCAGAAATGGAAGTCATCGTAGCGGATGAGGAAATTAAAGGCGTTCCCAGCGAAGCAGGTATCAAACGGGTACAACAACCGGGTACTTATTTATTGCAGGCCGGTTCATTCCGCAGTGCATCACAAGCTGATCAGTTACGCGCCCAACTGGCATTATTGGGGCTGGAAACGAGCATTCAAATGGTTAGTATAAACAGCAAACAGTCCTGGCATCGTGTCAGGGTTGGACCCTACCACAACCTCAAGGGCTTGAATCAGGCACGTAGCCTGCTAAAGAGAAATGGCATTGATGCTATTTTGATCCGCCTTAAAAAATAGCCAAGCTCTACCCGCAAGCGTCATAATGAGTGAGCATAGCCCCTCAACCATGCTTCCCTCTCTACCGGATATTGATGCGCCGGTGCCGCATTGGCTTATCAGCTTGATGGTATCGAAACCACTGAAAGTGGCCAAAATTTCAATGGCTTATGGCGCTGGTACATGCGCCGTATCTGGCAGCCAATGAAGCCCGCTGGCCGGCGTATTACCTATATCCTTCTCTGGATCACTGCCGCAGAAATTGCCTTGATTGCTTTGGGATCTGCCATCTATTTTATAGAATACGCCAAGACCTGATCGTACCGGGCTATACTTCCCCATACCGGGGCGCGTGTCCCAGCCAACGCCGAATAATTGGGTTAATGCTGTCTACCTGTTGTGCTATCAGATAGAGCGCCGCCTGTTCTACTTTATCCAGCAGTGCCTGGTCACGCATCAAGTCGGCAATACGAAATTGCAGCATGCCGGTCTGCCGTGTGCCCAGCACTTCACCGGGGCCGCGCAGTTCTAGATCTTTGCGCGAAATTTCAAACCCATCGTTGCTCTCGCGTAATACTGCGAGTCGTTGACGCGCCAATTGTGACAGTGGTGCACGGTATATTAGTACGCAGCTGCTTTGTGCCGAACCTCTGCCAACACGCCCGCGTAACTGGTGCAGCTGAGATAGTCCCAGGCGTTCAGCATTTTCTATAATCATTAACGATGCGTTGGGCACATCCACGCCGACTTCTATCACGGTGGTCGCTACCAGTAAATTGATCTCACCAGCTTTGAAAGCGGCCATACACTGCGTTTTCTCCTGTTCTTTCATCCGGCCGTGTACCAGCGCGACGTTGAGTGCCGGTAGTGCATCGCTTAGCCGGTTCGCACTGTCTTCTGCGGCCTGGCACTGCAGAGATTCAGATTCTTCGATCAGCGTACACACCCAATAAGCTTGCCGACCTTCACGGCACGCATTATGTACCCGCAGAACAACTTCGTCGCGACGGCTTTCGGGTATCACCACCGTCTGTACCGGTATACGTCCAGGAGGTAACTCATCAATTACAGAAGAATCCAGATCAGCATAGAGTGTCATGGATAGAGTTCTTGGGATAGGCGTTGCTGTCATAATCAGCTGGTGTGGCACACAATCATCTCCACGTCCTTTGTCGCGCAAGGCCAGACGCTGGTGCACGCCGAAGCGGTGCTGTTCATCAATAATAACCAGCCCGAGATGCTTGAATGCTACGCCGTCTTGAAAGAGTGCATGCGTGCCGATTACCAGCATCAATTCGCCGTCACCCAGTGCGCGCAAAACTTGTTTGCGCGCTTTGCCTTTTACCTTGCCTGTCAACCAGCCGACTTCGATACCCAATTCACTAAACCATTTTTTGAAGTTTGTGAAATGTTGTTCGGCCAATAATTCCGTTGGTGCCATGAGCGCCACTTGTCGCTGACTGGCAATCGCTTGTATCGCTGCCGCTGCGGCGACCACTGTTTTGCCGGAGCCAACGTCGCCCTGTACCAGGCGCATCATTGGATGCGGCTGGGCAATATCTTTCAACAGTGTTTTGATTACACGCTGTTGCGCACCAGTCAGTTTAAACGGTAGCGATTTTATAAAATCTTCCACTGGTGCTGACGAGGCTGCCAGCCGGGGAGCTTCAAAATGCTGTGCACGTAAACGTATACGCCGCAGACTCAAATGGTGTGCCAGCATTTCTTCAAACGCCAACCGCTGTTGGTAGGGGTGTGTGCCGGTTTCAAGTGCGGCACAATCGGCATCGGCAGGAGGTCTGTGCACATAACGCAGCGCTGTAAGCAGATCACTGAAGTCGAGAGATTCCAGCAAGTGCTGCGGCAACCACTCGGGTAGCCGCCCTGGTTGCAGTAACGCCACAGCCTGCTCTGTCAGTTTGCGCAGCGTCAGCTGATGCAAACCTTCCGTGGTCGGATACACGGGCGTCAAGCGATCATCGATAGTGACCTGTTCGCCCTCACCAAGCAACTGGTATTCGGGGTGTATCATCTCCAGCGTGGTCGGCCCGCGACGCACTTCACCATAAATGCGTAACCGCACGCCGCGCGACATATTCTGTTGTTGGGCCTTGTTGAAATAGAAAAACCGCAGTACCAGTTTTCCCGTGCCATCACTGACATGCACCAACAAACTGCGACGTTGGCCAGACTTGACCTCGGACAAGTCCACGTCAACGTCGATAACCGCGTGATCACCGACGCGTAAACCGCCCAGTGGAACAATACGCGTTCTATCTTCGTAGCGTCGGGGTAGGTGGAACAGCACATCCTGTACGGTTTCCAGGCCGAAACCGGCCAGTTTTTCAGCCGATTTTGGACCTACACCGCGCAGCGTCGAGACCGGTAGTTTGTCGAGCGTGACGATGGATTCGTCCGGGGTGAGCTGTCGTTTGTCCATAAACTTTCGCAGTGTCGGTTATAGGGTCGAGTTTATTCGACCAACCACGCTGCTAACTCAGCACCATCACCGCGTCCATTTCCACCTGCGCCTCTTTGGGTAATGATGCCACACCGACGGCGGCACGCGCCGGGTAGGGTTCCTGGAAATAATCGGCCATCACCTGGTTGACCAACGGGAAGTGCCCCAGGTCAGTTAGAAAAATATTCAGCTTGGCAATGTCCGCGAGACTACCTCCAGCAGCGCTGGTAACGGCTGAAAGGTTATCGAATACGCGTCGGATCTGCGCCTCCATATTGCCTTCCACCATTTCCATGGTATCGGGTATCAGGGGTATCTGACCCGATAGATAGACCGTATCACCAAGCTGTACCGCTTGTGAATAGGTGCCGATTGCCTGCGGTGCCTGATCAGTATGAATGACTTTACGTGACATGTGTTCTCCTCAGTTTTTGCTGCGGCTGACGCACAAAACAGACGATAGCTTGCGAATGCATCGCATGACTCGTGCCAGGTGCTGGCGGCTGATGACAGCCAGGGTAAAATTAAGCGCTGTATCCAGTCCGTCACGTTCTTCAATGGTGACGCTTTCAATATTGGAACCGGTTTTGGAAATCTCTGCAGCGATAGTCGCCAGTACGCCTTTCTGATTACTGACATCGACACGGATTTCGGCGACAAACTCACCCTCAATATCCGGCTGCCACTCTACATCTATCCATTTGTCCGGACGGCTGCGAAAGTCGCTGAGGTTATTACAGACCTCGGTATGAATAACCAGACCACGCCCGCTACTGATAAAACCAACAATGGCGTCGCCCGGGATAGGTCGGCAACAGCGTGCGAAGTGCACCACCATACCTTCGGTGCCACGTATCGCCAGGGGCTGGCTGTGTTCGTTAGTGCTCGGCTGGCTTTCATTGCCATCGCTGGCTGGCAGCAGACGCCGGGCCACCAACATGGCCATGCGATTACCCAAACCGATATCGACATACAGGGTCTCGCGGCTTTTGAAACCACAGTCGCTGATCACAGTATCAATTTGTTTATCGGCTATCTCGTCCAGACTGCTGTTAATGTTGTGCAGCGCCTTGTCCAGCATACGCTGCCCAAGTTCTGCCGCCTCATCATTTTGCAGGTTCTTCAGATAATGGCGAATATTGGAGCGCGCCTTGGCCGTGCTTACAAAGTTCAACCAGGCCGGGTTGGGGTGGGCACCCGTTGCGGTAATGACCTCGACAGTCTGCCCATTGAGCAGAGGCGTACGCAAGGGTGCCAGGCGCCGGTCAATCTTGGCAGCGATACAGGTGTAGCCAATATCGGTGTGTACAGCATAAGCAAAATCCACTGCTGTTGCGCCACGCGGCAGCTCAAGAATATCACCAGCGGGGGTGAAAACGTAGACCGCGTCGGGAAATAGATCCATCTTGACGTTTTCGAGAAATTCGAGCGAGTTACCAGCATTGCGCTGCATCTCCAGCAGTTCGCGCAACCATTCCCGGGTACGCATTTGGGCATTGTTACCAAGACTGGAGGTATCGCTGTCCTTATACAGCCAGTGTGCAGCAATACCGGATTCGGCAATACGATTCATATCGCTGGTACGAATCTGCACCTCTATTGGTATACCGTAAGGGCCGAATAATACGGTATGCAGTGATTGATAGCCGTTGGTCTTGGGGATGGCGATATAATCTTTGAATTTGCCCGGCACGGGTTTATACAGGTTGTGCATGATGCCTAACACTCGGTAGCAGGTGTCCACCGAGTCGACGACAATGCGAAAAGCATAGACATCGAAGACTTCAGCGAACGAGCCGACACGGTCGCGAATTTTTTTGTAGAGGCTGTAGATGTGCTTTTCCCGGCTCAATAAGCTGCATTCCAGGGCTTCTTCGTTGAGCCGTTGTTTGACCGCAGATTCAATTTTATTGAGTACTTCCTTGCGATTGCCCCGCGCCCGTTTCACCGAATTGACAAGCACTCGGTAGCGCAAAGGATAGAGTGCTGCAAACCCAAGATCTTCGAGTTCCAGGCGGATCAGGTTCATGCCCAGGCGATTGGCGATAGGCGCATAGATATCCAGCGTCTCGCGTGCAATGCGACGGCGTTTGCTGGCACGCATAACCCCCAGGGTGCGCATATTGTGTAAGCGGTCGGCCAGCTTCACCAGGATAACGCGGATATCCTTGACCATAGCCAGCATCATCTTGCGAAAGTTTTCTGCCTGCGCTTCGGCCTGGCTTTCGAACGTGATCTGGGTAAGCTTGCTAACCCCATCGACCAGTTCGCCGACTTCCTTGCTGAACTCGCTGACCACCTGCGCTTTGGGGATGCTGGTATCTTCGATAACATCGTGCAGAATGCAGGCAATAATACTCTCTGCGTCCATGTGCATACTGGCAAGAATGCGCGCGACTTCAATGGGATGGTAAATATAAGGCTCGCCCGACACGCGGTGCTGGCCTTCGTGCGCTTCGGCACTGAATAGATAGGCCCGGTATACCTCCCGCACTTGGGCGGGCGCCATGTAAGATTCCAGCAGATCCATGAGATCGCTGATCAGGTAACGCGGTATATTGTCGGCAGGTGTAGGTGTGGAGGTTGCCATTCGGTTCATCAAATCGTTTTTTCTACGGTCAAATCATAAGCCAAATCAGCCCTGCCGGGAATAAATCGGCCCAAAAAAAGCCGTTTCGGTTAGCCCGAAACGGCTTTTTAATGGCCGTTAGAAACCTCTAAAATCAGCGCTCTGTTGACCCCGGCGGTGTTGGGACGGCTACCACCGGCATTTCTGCTACCGCACCTTCCGTTAACTCCATCTGAACCTCTTCTGTAGGTTTTTCATCGAGGATAGCGGCGGTTACGTAGTCCTCTTCAATTTCTCGCAAGGCCACTACGGTGGGCTTGTCATTTTCCCACTCCACAAACGGTTCAGCACCCTTGGATAGCTGCCGGGCGCGCTTGGAGGCCACCAGAACCAGCTGGAAGCGGTTATCAACCTTGGTAAGACAATCTTCTACTGTGACTCGTGCCATTGCTCATCCGCATAGTGAGTGTGGGCGCAGAAGTTTACTCGAATCAGCTACCTGATGCCAGCAAACCGGTCAGTTCGGTGGCATAGCGCTGTTGCTGGGCATCGTGGCGCAGGCGACGGGCACGTACCAGTGCTTCGAGTTCGTCTAGTGCAGTGTCAAAATCACCGTTAAATATAAGGTAGTGGTACTCGTCGTGGTGGCTCATCTCGCTGGCCGCAGCGGTCATGCGCCGCGCGATAATCTCCTCACTATCCTGTCCGCGCCGGGTCAGGCGTTCCCGCAGTGCGCCCAGGCTTGGCGGCAAAATAAATACTTTAACGGCCTCGGGAAAAGCCTCATGCGCTTGTTGTGCACCCTGCCAGTCGATCTCCAGGATAACGTCTTCACCCGCTTCCAGTTTATCGAGCACGGCGGCGCGGCTGGTACCATAGTAGTGGTCGAATACCTTGGCGTGTTCAAGGAAATCCCCTGCAGCAACCAGGCTTTCAAAGTCGCTTTTGTCGATAAAGTAGTAGTCAACGCCATCGACCTCACCGGGACGCCTGGCTCGGGTGGTATGAGACACTGAAACGCTGATGCCGTCCAGGTGCTCTAGCAAGGCTTTTACCAGGCTGGTTTTACCGGCCCCGGAGGGGGCGGAGATTATGTATAGGGTGCCTGCCATGGTATTTCTCTTCTGTTCGTTATATTGATGGATTCAGTGACGGAGCACCGACGCATGATTGTAGGGTCGAATTTATTCGACCGAGTCTGTCTATCCAGGTTGTTATTGGCCGAATGAATTCGGCCCTACAGATGATCAAGCCCATCAACATAACCTTGATAGAGTGCTAGGTACAAATGGTTACTCCACGTTTTGAACCTGCTCCCGCATCTGTTCAATTAGCACCTTCAGTTCCACCGATACCGCCGTCGTTTCACCATCGGCCGACTTCGACCCCAGCGTATTTGCCTCACGGTTGAATTCCTGCATCAGAAAATCCAGCCGCCGTCCTACCGGTTCGTCACGCTCCAGAACCCGCCCCGTTTCTGCCACATGACCATCCAGGCGGTCCAGTTCCTCGTCGACATCCATTTTTTGTGCAAGGATAACCAATTCTTGCTCTAGACGGTCGTTATCCGCCTTGGTCGCCAGATCTGCCAACCGGGCTTCCAGCTTGGTGCGTATTTTCTGCTGCACTTCGGGAAGGCGTGCGCGGGCTCTGGCAATCTGTGCTTCGATGCCTTTTAGCCGGGTGCTGAGCAAGCCTTTGATTTGCTCCCCCTCCCGTTCCCGGGTTGCCAGCAGGTCATCCAGCGCCTGGTCCAGTAACGC
>UOFK01000335.1_pt1 | contig 12055 bp, 10 predicted proteins | sample 1990061 | NCBI WGS metagenome assembly UOFK01 (sample SAMEA4728526, study PRJEB27164) | hydrothermal vent metagenome | biome: marine basaltic hydrothermal vent biome; feature: marine hydrothermal vent; material: mineral | place: Pacific Ocean | collected 2011-06-14/2011-07-23 | depth 1741 m
CTACTGAAAGTGCTTTACAACCCGCAGGCCTTCTTCACACACGCGGCATTGCTGGATCAGGCTTTCGCCCATTGTCCAATATTCCCCACTGCTGCCTCCCGTAGGAGTCTGGGCCGTGTCTCAGTCCCAGTGTGGCTGATCGTCCTCTCAGACCAGCTACTGATCGTCGCCTTGGTAGGCCATTACCCCACCAACAAGCTAATCAGACATAGGCTCATCTGATAGCGGCCGAAGCCTTTCCCCCGAAGGGCGTATGCGGTATTAGCCTGAGTTTCCCCAGGTTGTCCCCCACTACCAGGCAGATTCCTATGCGTTACTCACCCGTCCGCCACTCGTCGCCTGGTAGCAAGCTACCATCGTTACCGTTCGACTTGCATGTGTTAAGCATGCCGCCAGCGTTCAATCTGAGCCAGGATCAAACTCTTCAGTTCAATCACTTTTGTCGCTTGAGGCGACAAATCTTGGCTCGATGTACACCAACTCGGAATTTCTTTCTTGAGTTGCTTGCATCGAAATGTTGCTCTAGTTACGCAACCAATTCGACGTAAGCACCCACACAAATTACCTGATCTAACTGTTAAAGAGCACACTGACAACTGGGTCAGCGGAGACCGACAAGTATGGAATAATTCGCCTGTCTCGTCAATACCTTCTGTTACTTTCTGCTTCCAGGCTCTTGCCGGTAAAGGCCGGTTCACCCCGAAGCAGAGGCGCGCATTATACATGCGGCCAAGAGGCCGTCAAGATAAATTTACGCAGGAACTAGATTGCCCTGCAGAGACGAGCTGCAAGTGGCCTTGGCGGCTCGATGGCGAAGCCCTGGGCGAAGCCGATACCGACGGCTTGCAGCCGACTGCGGAGTGCGTCATCCTCGACGAATTCAGCAATGGTGCGCATGCCGGCAATTTTCCCGATCTGATGGATGGCTTGTACAATAGCATTGTCCATTGGGCTCTCGATCATAGCGCGCACAAATCCACCATCTATTTTAAGGTAATCAGCGGGTAATGTTTTAAGGTAAGCAAAAGAACTCAGTCCGGCACCAAAATCGTCGAGCGCAAAGAAACAACCCTCGGTCTTTAGATCGAGCATAAATTGAACCGCGTTCTTCAGATTGGTAATGGCTGCTGTCTCGGTAATTTCAAAACAAATACGTGTCGGGTCAATGTTAAACCGGCTGAACTGCTGCCGAATGAAAGTCGGAAAGGTCTTGTCGCCCAGGGTCTGGCCCGATAGATTAACAAAACACAAATGCGCTGGCCCAGCCGAATTTGACATAATTTGACATACATGGCCGACGACCCAGCGATCAATCTCGGTGATCAAATTGTACCGTTCTGCCGCCGGTATAAAGGCACCGGGCGGAATCAGCCCGCCATCACGGTCCTGCATACGCAACAGAAACTCGCAACGCATTCCAGTCCCTCCGGCATCGGTCAGGCTAACAATGGGCTGCTGATAGAGCACAAACAGATCATTCTCCAGCGCTTCTCGAATCCGCGTCACCCAATGCATTTCCCCGTGCAGGCGGCTAGCTTCACCGATATGCTGCTTATAGACCTGAAGCTGATTGCGGCCGTTATCCTTAGCTGAGTAGCAAGCGGCATCCGCATAGCTCATGACATCGGCCAGGCTACCGCTGTCCGCATCGATAGCAACCAGACCTACGCTCACGCCAACCGAAAACTGTTTGCCTTTCCAGGAAAACCGGAAATCACGAATCGCCAGCCTCAGCACATCTCCAATTTCTTCGGCGTGATCCAGCGGGCAGGACTCCAGCAGCACGGCAAATTCGTCACCGCCAAGACGAGCCAGCGTATCTCTATCGCGCAGACGTGATGATAATATCAGCGCAATCTGCCTGAGTAGCTCATCACCCGCAGCGTGTCCACAGGTATCGTTGATCACCTTAAACTGGTCAAGATCAAGGTAAAGGAGTGCGTGTGTTTGCCTGGCTTCCCGCGCACTGAGCAGTGCATGCCCCAAACGGCGTTCAAATTCGCTGCGGTTTACCAGGTCCGTGAGCGCGTCATGGTAGGCCATATAGTGCAAAGCTTCCTCTGCTTTGCGGCGTTTACGCCTCGAACCTGCCTCACGCAACTCACGGCCAATGACCGGCACCAAGCGCGCGAGATTGTCTTTCATGACATAGTCACTGGCTCCAGCCTTCATGGCCGACACCGCCTTGTCTTCACCAATGCTGCCGGAAACAATCAAAACTGGAACATCGCCAGCATATTCACGTATCACACCCAGTACTGCGATAGAATCAAACTCTGGCATATTATGGTCAGAGATGATGATGTCCCAGACTGCGCCGCCCATTGCCTGGTGTAGGGCCTCCAGCGTCTCCACGCGTGTCACTACGGGTTCATAATCACCCTTGCGGATTTGCCGAACCAGCAACGCAGCATCATCTTCGGAATCGTCGACAATCAGCACCCGCAACGGTTTTTGCACGCGCTACCCCCCGCTGCCCGGGGAAGGGACATTGAGCGCCAACCAGTAAACACCTAGCTGGCGTACCGCCTCCATGAACTGATTGAAATCTACCGGTTTACGTATATAGCTGTTCGCGCCCAGATCATAGCTGGCAATAATGTCACGTTCTTCATTGGATGAGGTCAGAATCACTACGGCCAAGCGGCGGGTTAAAGGATCCTCACGTATCCGTCGCAGCACTTCCAGTCCATCAAGCTTCGGCAGCTTAAGATCAAGCAGTACCACTTCCGGTGATTTGTTCGCATCCCTGCCACTGTGGGCGCCCTTGGCAAAGAGAAAATCAAGCGCCTCGGCGCCGTCCCGTACGACAACCACCTTACTGAGGATATTATTCCGTTTTAGCGCCCTCAATGTCAGCGCTTCATCGTCTGGGTTATCTTCCACCAACAGAATGGTTTTGTCTTCCATAGCGGGTACATCCCTTCGCTTAGGAACGTTCACGAAATAACTCATACAATTAGCTTGTCTCTTTGCCCATAGTCTTCACCCTGAAAACAGTTATGTAGATCGACTACACGCCTGTTTTCATGATAAAAACTATGAGCAAATAGCCTGCGCTACTTGTATAAGTTATTTCATTCTCGTCCCTTACAGACATCTGCAATTAATACGCCTGACCATGCCAGGGCTTACCAGCCACAAGTATAGACAGGATTAGAGAATTTTCCGGGCGAGGCGGAACGGCGCTTACTAGCTTAAAAATCCTTTGAACCGCCGAGACACCAAGATCGCCAAGAAAAACAAATACCCTGGGTTTTGGCGATCTTGGCGTCTTGACGGTTATAGCGTGTTTTTTAGAAGGGATAATAGAGCTTAAGTAAGTGCCATTCGCCTAATAACCCCTTGAACAGATAGGTTCAGCTAATGGTGACGCGCGCAAATCGACGCTTGCCAACCTGGAATACGTGTTCAGTACCGGCACCAAAGCCCAGGCGAGTATCTTCGATACGTTCCCCGTCCACCCGGACAGCCCCCTGTTTAATCATTCGCATGGCCTCAGAAGTGCTCGATGTCAGACCGGCATCCTTTAGCAAGTTGGCTATTGGTAAATTATCGCCACTGACGACCATACCTACTTCCGGCATATCGCCCGGTAAAGCTCCTTTCTGAAAACGCGCAATAAAATTCTGCTGGGCCTGCTCCGCCTCGGCCCGGGAATGAAATCTCTCCACCAATTCAACGCCCAGTTCAAATTTAATATCCCGCGGATTGCGGCCCTCGGCCATCTGTTTTTTGAGCCCTTCAATATCTTCTAGAGAACGGAAACTCAGTAATTCAAAATAACGCCACATCAGTTCGTCGGAAATCGACATGAGCTTGCCGAACATATCATCCGGCGGGTCGGCGATACCGATGTAATTTCCCAGTGATTTGGACATCTTCCGAACACCGTCGAGCCCTTCCAGAATAGGCATCGTCAACACAACCTGCGGCTTTTGGCCGTAGTTTTCCTGCAGCTGTCGCCCAACCAACAGATTAAATTTCTGGTCGGTACCGCCAAGCTCAATATCCGCTTTCAATGCAACTGAATCATAGCCCTGCACCAGCGGATAAAGGAATTCATGCACAGCAATCGGCTGGCCCGTGGAATAGCGCTTGCTGAAATCATCGCGTTCCAGCATGCGCGCCACCGTGTGCCGAGCCGCCAACTGAATCAGATCGGCAGCACTCATCTCGTCCATCCAACTGGAGTTGAACACCACCTGCGTACGCTCAGGATCAAGAATCTTGAAAATTTGCTTCTCGTAAGTATGCGCATTTTCCAACACCTCGTCCCGGGTCAATGGCTTACGGGTAACATTTTTACCGGTTGGGTCGCCAATCATGCCGGTAAAATCGCCAATCAAGAAAATAGCTTCGTGGCCGAGCTCCTGGAATTGGCGTAGCTTGTTGAGTAATACCGTGTGCCCCAGATGCAAATCCGGAGCGGTTGGGTCAAAACCGGCTTTAACTCTCAGCGGCTGCGCAGCCTTGAGGCGCTCGACCAACTCGGATTCAACCAACAGCTCCTGGATCCCACGTTTTATCTGCTGCAGCTGCGACGAAATTCCTTCCTGTGACATCCAGCCTCCACCCACCTGAAAAATGAGGCGCAAGAGTAACATAAGTCGGCCGCTAGCTTTATTCAGACCCCGGATGAGCACTCTGGCACAAACTCTGCTTCCTAGATTGTAGATTTACAGGTGTAAATGATCATTTTTTAATGCGGAAATGGTGAATTTCAGAGGTGAGCTAAATAGTTACAATTTAAAGCCAGCTTTAGGTTGACCAACTTAGGTCTCGTCAGTTAGGTTTACACATTAATTTGGAAGGGATTTCTCGTGCGCTATCAGTCTTCATCATTACATGATTATAGGTCGGGCTGGGGCAACACCAGCCCTTACAAAAGCCGTGGTAGCGGTCTCCGCTGGGCGCTTCTGGGCATCTTTTCCGGCCTCGCACTGGGTTTGTTTTTACTGACATCATTTGATGCTAACGCCTTAAAAAACAAAGAATTATCGCTATCAACGCCCAAACCGGCGGCCACGTTTGTCGCTCAACCAGAGGTGAGCCGACCGGCTAAAACTTTAATTCAATTGCCCGAAGAACCACAGCACCTACCCAGCCAGGAAGCCGTAATCGAAGTTCCCGGCACTTGGCATACCTTAACGATCAAGCAAGGCGACAGCCTCGCCCGAATCTTCAAGCAGCAGGGAATCCCGCCACGCCAGCTACATGACATCCTCGCCGCAGGCGGTGTTGCCAAAAAACTGACGCGGATATACCCCGGCCAAATGCTGCGTATGCGCACGACAGCCGAAGATGGATTGCTGGAATTGCTCTACGAAATCGATGCCCTCAACCAGGTGCACATTAGCCGTACAGAAACCGGGTACGAACCCCAATTGCAGGTGCGGATACCGGACAAACAGACCACGCACGCGGCGGCACGCATAGATAACTCACTGTTCCTGGCCGCACAAAATGCCAAATTACCCGAAACCATAACCATGGAACTCGCAGGTATTTTTGGTTGGGATATCGATTTTGCATTGGATATTCGCAAGGGTGACCAGTTCGCTGTGATCTATGAGGAACTGTTCCTCGACGGAGAACGCATCGGTACGGGCAATATACTTGCCGCCGAATTCACCAATCAAGATAAACTATACCGCGCCGTACGCTATACCGATTTGAAAGGTCGTACCGACTACTACACACCAGACGGCCGCAGTATGCGCAAAACTTTTCTGCGCACACCGGTCGCCTTTTCACGCATCAGTTCACGCTTTAGCACGGGCCGTAAGCACCCGGTGTTAAATCGTATACGTGCTCACAAGGGAGTTGATTACGCAGCATCCCGCGGCACGCCCATCAAAGCTACAGGTACAGGTAAAATCGTATTGCGTGGCAGGAAAGGTGGCTACGGTAAAACCGTTGTCATCCAGCACGGTAGCCGTTACAGCACGCTGTATGCACACATGAATAGTTATGCTCGCGGTCTTAGAACCGGCAGCCGGGTACAGCAGGGGCAAATCATAGGCTATGTTGGCAGCACTGGCCTGGCCACTGGCCCCCATCTGCACTACGAATTCAGGCTCAACGGCGTACACCGCAATCCATTGACGGTAAAACTACCGGATGCGGCGCCTCTGCCAAAGCGGTACCGTGAAGATTTCAAGCTCGCCACTGAAAATCTAATCGCCCAGCTGGAACTCGCCAAAGCCCAGACTATTGCCTTGCAGGATAACTGAGCAACTCCAGTGCTCCAGCAACATTCAATAACAACCTGGGGAGGCAGGCTCGGTCGAATGAATTCGACCCTACAATCATGCCTCTGTACTCCATCACTGAATCCATCAATACAACCTTGACGGGGTGCTAGCGTTCGATGCCAGCCTACTATATCGGCCTCATGTCCGGCACCAGCGTTGATGGCATTGACGCCGTCCTGGTTGATTTTTCCTCGGCTAAACCTGAGCTGCTAGCAGCACAAACTTACACCTGGGATGCCAGGCTGCACCAATGCATCGTTAACGCCCTGAGCAACCCCGAGCAAACCACACTGCCAATATTTGGCGCGCTGGATGCCCAGCTAGGTGAGGCTTTTGCTCAGGCGGCACTAAAGCTGATAAATAGCTCAGACGTCAATGCCGGACAAATAACCGCTATTGGCAGCCATGGGCAAACACTGCTGCACGCGCCTGACGCTGCCATTCCATTCACCACTCAGGCAGGTGACCCCAATCGGATTGCCGAGTTGACCGGCATAAGCACCGTGGCCGACTTCCGCCGCCGCGACATCGCTGCAGGAGGCCAGGGCGCACCACTGGTGCCAGCCTTCCACCAGGCACTATTTCAGAAAGCAGGCAGCGCGCGAGCCATTCTGAATATCGGCGGCATCGCCAATCTTACGCTGCTACCTGTAAACCCAGAGCAACCAGTAAGCGGTTTTGATACAGGGCCGGGTAATACGTTAATGGACGCTTGGATCAAATCGACAAGCCATAAAGATTATGACAAAAATGGCGACTGGGCGCGCAGCGGGTACTGCCAACCGGAATTGCTACAAGACTTGCTGAACCACACCTACTTCACACAAGCCCCACCCAAAAGCACGGGGCGCGAATTGTTCAATATGGCCTGGCTGCAACAGCAGGCACACGCCAGGCTGACGTCACTACCGCCCGAGGATATTCAGGCAACATTGGTGGAACTGACAGCCCGGTCAATAAGTGCCAGCCTACCACCTGTCGATGAACTCTATGTCTGTGGTGGTGGCGCGCACAATGGCTTTCTGATGGAACGTTTGAGCGACCAGCTAGCAGGTACCCAGGTAGCCACCACCGAGGCGTTGGGCCTGGCGCCGGACTGGGTCGAAGCCACTGCATTTGCCTGGCTTGCCAAACAAACCCTGGAAGGTTGCGCTGGCAACCTGCATACGGCTACCGGTGCTCGGCATGCCGTTATACTTGGCGGCATCTATCCTAGTACTCCATCAATACAACCTTGATGGAGTACTAAGGAACGTTCACGAAATAACTAATACAATTAGCTTGTCTCTTCACCCATAGTCTTCACCCTGAAAACAGTTATGTAGATCGACTACACGCCTGTTTTCATGATAAAAACTATGCGCAAATAGCCTGTGCTACTTGTATAAGTTATTTCATTCTCGTCCCTAACGTTCCCCCATCGGCACATAATCCCGCACCGTTTCACCCGAATACACCTGCGTCGGCCGGAAGATGCGGTTATCGTGGAGCTGCTCACGCCAGTGCGCCAGCCAGCCAGCGGAACGGGCAATAGCAAAAATCGATGTAAACTGGTCAGGAGGTATTCCCATCTCCTTGTAGAGAATACCGGAATAGAAGTCGACATTGGCGTACACCCCTTTAGGTGCCAGCCTTTCCTCACAGGCCGCCTCCAGCGCCAGCGCTGTTTCAAACATCGGCCCCATGTTACCGCCACGGTGTTGCATCAACTCACGCATGAGCTTTTGCAGAATAGTCGCGCGCGGATCTTTCACCTTGTACTCACGATGCCCCATACCCCAGATCTTGTCCTTGCTGGCGAGCTTCTTGTCTAACCAGGGCTTGACATTTTCCGGCCGACCAATGTCTTTCAGCATTTCAACCACGCGCTCGTTGGCGCCGCCGTGCAGGGGGCCTGCCAGCGTCCCCACTGCGGCGGCAATCACCAGGAAAGGACTCGCCAGCGTGGAACCTGCTACCAATGCAGCAAACGTTGAAGCATTGATCGTATGCTCGGCGTGCAAAATCAGGCAGGCGTCCATAATCCGGGCCAGGCAGGGGTCCGGATCCTCGCCGTTGAACATATATAGCAGGCTCTCGGCATAGCCCAGATCCTTGCGGATCGGGTAGGGATCGTAGCCATTACGCACATGTTCCCACATCGCCACAATCGTCGCCATACGGGCAATGATCTTGATCGACATATTATGTACGTAGTTGAGGTCCTGGCACGTAGCGTTACCGGTAAGGCATTCATCGCCCTGGTAGAACATACCCAGGCTGGCAACAGCGGTCTGCAGCATTTCCATCGGGTGCCCGGTAGCCGGTAGATATTTCATAATATCCTGGACATTGTACTTGACAACTCGGTTAGCACGCAGCTCATGGTCAAACTGGGCCAGCTCATCCGCATTCGGCAACTTGCCATCGAGCAAGAGCAGCGTGGTTTCCTCAAACGTACTGTTGACTGCCAGATCGGCTATCCGATAGCCTCGATAAGTGAGAATACCCTTGACGCCATCCAGCTCAGAAATATTGGACTGGGTTGCTGGCACACCTTCAAGGCCAGGCAAATATTCGTTCATTCCTTTCTCCAGAGAAGCTCCGCAGCGGTACGGCAGTATACCAACAGAAAAGGGGCGCTTGCGCGCCCCTGCATAAGTATATCGTGACCGGTCAGGCCGAAAACGAAGCCCCGCAGCCGCACGTCGTTGTGGCATTTGGATTTCGAACTACAAATCGTGCGCCTTCCAGGTCTTCTTTGTAGTCAACCTCAGAACCTGCCAGATACTGGAAGCTCATTGGGTCAACAACCAGTCTGACACCGTCCTGTTCCACTTCGGTGTCGCCCTCATTGACAGCCTCGTCAAAGGTAAAGCCATACTGAAAACCTGAGCAGCCGCCGCCGGTGATGTAGACACGCAACAGCAAATTGGGATTACCCTCTTCCTCAATCAAGCCCTTGACCTTGGTCGCCGCTGCCTGGGTAAATACCAACGACCCATCGGCATTGACTTCCTGAACTGCACTCTCAGTCATCCACCCCTCTCCAGAACAAGTAATAGATTCAGGCCCTAAGTTAAACCTGTAGGGCCGAATTCATTCGGCCAAACGCCGCCACCAACTACCCATGTTATGGCTGTAGCCGGGATGACAAGTTGAATACCAGCGTGGTCGGTCGAATAAATTCGACCCTACAACTTAGTGCCATCCGGCTCAGTATGCATTTCCTGAGTAATTCGGTCAAGTATTACTTGGCAACCGTTATGCGCGATGTATCAACACTCTCGACGCTTTCACTAGCCTTCGGTGCCCGGCGATCAACACCCCTGTGAACCAGGTTACCATTTACTTCGGCACCAATGGCCATTTCAATCAGATTGTAATACACGTTGCCAGTGACCTTAGCATGGCTGGCCAGTTCGACGCGCTCGCCAGCGTGGACGTCGCCTTCTACCGCCCCATTGAGCACCAGGTTGGGCACATGCACGTCACCTTCAATACGCCCTTTTTCACTGACTGTCAGCACATTGTCTGATCCAGATTCAGCGATAATATTACCCTTGATGGTGCCGTCGACGTGCAACCCGCCAGTAAAATGAATATCGCCTTCCAGCCGCGTCTGTTCACCGATAACCGTATCGATCCTGGAACAGCTGGCTTTGCTTCCCTTTCCAAACATGGCTCTCTCCTGTGATGCCTGTCGGCCGAATACGTCTATAGCGGCCACTCCACTACCTTTTCGACGCTTGGCGGCCGACCTTTACCATTTGGCTTCACTTTGACGACCAATCGTGCAGGTACAAAGCCCTTCGGCATAGCCAGTTGGCCATCAAACTCCTGGAAATAGCGAAACTTGAACTTCAGTGCCTTATCCGTGCCTGTCAGGGCGGATAGCGGCAAAACCCGTTTTTTGCCACCTTCCACGCCTTCCACGGTAATTTCTATGCTACCGCGCACATAGCGCTCATTGTTTTTCACCTGGGTCAACACCAACTGGTAACGGTAATGACCTGCAGAAGCTTTTGTCTGCAGGTCAAAGCGCTGTATCTGCAAGCCGACCTTGTTGCCCGCCGGAGAAACAATACTGCGATAAAATGCCAGCTCTTCGCGGAGAACCAGCAGTTTGTCCTGCAGCACCACAAATTCATTGCGAACTTCCAGGCTGGCCAAGCGATCTATCTCGCTCGAGCGGGCCAGGATTGCTATCTGCTGGCGCAAGTCGTCATTTTGCTCGCGTGTTTCCTGCAACTGCCCACTGAGCGCATCGCTCTGGCGCTTGAGTTCTGACCATTCAGTATCCGCATAGCGAATGCCGCGCTGAAATAATAGATAAGCGGCACTGGCCAGCAAAATCACGCATATAATCGTAATCAGCCAGATATAAGCAGGCTGATACACCAGAATCTTGCGGTTACCAGGCTCCATAATGCTCAGGGCATTAAGCCAATCTGTCCCAAACCCGTATGTTCTTCGAGTGAGAACATAATATTCATGTTCTGGAGCGCCTGCCCGGCCGCCCCCTTAACCAGATTATCAATCACCGATAAGATCACGGCTGTTTGTCCATCCGGCGCCAGATGGACCGCCAGGCGGCAGTCATTGGCGCCTTTAACTGAACGGGTTTCGGGGTGCGACCCGACAGGCAATACGTCGACGAAAGGTTCATCGGCGTAGCGCTGCTCAAACAGCGCCTGGAGATCCACCGATGGCTCTACCAGCCGAGCATAGAGCGTGGCATGAATACCGCGGATCATCGGTGTCAGGTGCGGCACAAACGTTAAGCCGACGTGGCCATCTTTTATTTGCTCAAGACCCTGGCGGATTTCCGGTAAATGACGGTGCCCCGATACAGCGTAGGCCTTGAAATTTTCCGAAGCCTCTGCCAGCAAGGTGGCCACGCTGGCACCGCGACCGGCACCACTGACACCCGATTTACAATCAGCAATCAACGTGTCGCAATCAATGCCGCCAGATTCGATCAGTGGTAACAAACCCAACTGTACCGCCGTCGGGTAACAGCCTGGGTTTGCCACTAGACGAGCACCGACAAGGGCAGCACGATTAATTTCCGGCAGACCGTAAACCGCCTCTTCGAGCAAATCAGGGCAGACGTGTTCCATACCGTACCATTGCTGCCAGACAGCCGCATCATGCAAACGAAAGTCTGCCGCCAGATCGATTAAGCGTACCCCCCGGTCGAGTAATTGCCGGGCCATACTCATGGCAACACCATTAGGTGTGGCAAAAAACACCAGATCGCAGGCCGCGAGCACATTGAGGTCCGGCTCGGTGAAGGCCAACTCGACATGCCCACGCAAATTGGGGAATAACCCGGCAACCGGCCTACCCGCTTCACCCCGCGACGTAACCGCCTGGAGCTGCACCTCTGGATGCAAAGCCAGTAGGCGCAACAATTCCACGCCTGTATAACCGGTTCCGCCAACCACACCTACCTTGATCATTCTACTTACTCACCTTAACCCAACAAAGTAACTATAACCGCCAAGGCGCCAAGAACGCCAACTTGGCGCCTTAGCGGTTCAAAAGGTTTTAACCTGCGATCTCTTAAAGACGAATAGCGCAAGTTAAGCCGATTTTTCCTTCGTCGAATTGATTCGACCGGCCACGCTGATACTCAATCTGCCACCCCGGCTACAGAAACAACACGGATGGCCACCAGTGGCGTTTGGCCGAATGAATTCGGCCCTACAAGGCTTAGGAACGTTCACGAAATAACTCATACAATTAGCTTGTCTCTTCACCCATAGCCTTCACCCTGAAAACAGTTATGTAGATCGACTACACGCCTGTTTTCA
>UOFK01000256.1_pt1 | contig 12046 bp, 9 predicted proteins | sample 1990061 | NCBI WGS metagenome assembly UOFK01 (sample SAMEA4728526, study PRJEB27164) | hydrothermal vent metagenome | biome: marine basaltic hydrothermal vent biome; feature: marine hydrothermal vent; material: mineral | place: Pacific Ocean | collected 2011-06-14/2011-07-23 | depth 1741 m
GGCCCGGTGACCTCCCCGCTGTGGTAGGGTGGGTCTTTCTTTAGGGTTTCCTGTAACTCGGCCAGTTCAACCTGGGTTCGATCAGCAAGCTGGCTGAACAGTGCCAGCAGGCGGTCTTCAATGCGGTCAATATCAAAGCGCAGCCAGTCGGCCAGTTCACGGCTGCTTTCTGACAGGTGCTGGCCAGCATCCTGAACGTCGCGTTTGAGATAGTAGGCAACTTTTTCGGCTTCGTCATGGGTCAGTTCTTCGAGTTCGACGGCGGTTTTTCTCGCCTTTTCGACACTATTTTTCAGTGTTGGTAGTGCTTGATTCTCAGCTTGATCAAACGTTTCGTGGACGCGTTCCATCATACGGTGGTAGGCCTGAATGAGTTTGTCTGTGGTTGATGTGTTCATTATTTCACTCCAAAAAATTCCAATGTTCCGCTGGGTCATTGAGCTGAGTGGCCGCCTGCCGCCCACTGCGGTATTCTTCGCACTTTAACTCAAAATACAGGCAGTTGGGATGGAAGACAGGTACAACCCTCAGGCTATTGAGGCCAGGATTCAGCAAGAATGGCTGGAAAACGGCACTTTTCGGGCCGTAGAAGACGATTCCCGGGAGAAATACTACTGCCTGTCCATGTTTCCCTATCCTAGCGGCCGCCTGCATATGGGGCATGTGCGCAACTATACTATCGGCGATGTGATTTCGCGTTACCAGCGGATGCTGGGGAAAAATGTATTGCAACCCATGGGTTGGGATGCTTTTGGGCTGCCTGCCGAGAATGCGGCGATCAACAACAAGGTGCCACCAGCGCAGTGGACGCATGAAAATATTGACTATATGCGTGACCAATTGCAGCGCCTGGGCTTCGGTTACGATTGGGACCGAGAGCTGGCGACCTGCGACCCGGACTATTATCGCTGGGAACAGTGGTTTTTTATCCAATTATTCAAAAAAGGACTGGTCTATAAAAAAACTGCCGTGGTGAACTGGGATCCGGTCGATCAGACGGTGCTCGCCAACGAGCAGGTGATCGATGGCAAAGGCTGGCGTTCCGGAGCACTGGTGGAGCGCCGCGAGATTCCCCAGTGGTTTCTGAAAATCACCGATTACGCCCAGCAGCTACTGGATGATACCGAACAACTGGACGGTTGGCCGGAACAGGTGCGCACCATGCAGCGCAACTGGATCGGACGTTCGGAAGGGGTGGAATTACAGTTTGCCGTTGCTGGTGAAACGTCGTCGTTGACGGTGTTTACCACCCGACCGGATACCTTGATGGGTGTCACCTATGTTGGTGTTGCACCGCAGCACCCGCTGGCGCAGAAAGCCGCACAGACAAACCCCGCATTGAAGGCATTTATTGACGAATGTTCATACACTAAGGTTGCCGAAGCGGAAATGGCGACGCTGGAAAAACAGGGTGTCGATACGGGTCTGAAAGCCATTCACCCAATCACTGGTGCGGCTGTTCCCATTTGGACTGCTAACTTCGTACTGATGGAATACGGGGCTGGCGCCGTCATGGCGGTACCGGCGCACGATCAGCGTGACTACGAATTTGCTGGGCAATACAATTTACCCATTCGCCAGGTAATCCATCCATGCGATGGCAGCCAGACAGTTGAAGTGGACGAGCGAGCCTTTACCGAAAAGGGCGTACTGAAAAATTCGGGGCAGTTTGATGGACTGACGTCGGCACAGGCGTTCGATGCCATTGCTGAGGCCCTTGAGTCGCAGGGCAAGGGCCACAAGACCATTAATTATCGCCTGCGTGACTGGGGTGTTTCCCGGCAGCGTTACTGGGGCTGTCCGATTCCCATGGTCAATTGTCCAGCATGTGGTTCGGTACCGGTAGCGGAAGAGCAGTTGCCGATCGAACTACCGCGTGACGTGGTGTTAGAGGGAACCGGCTCGCCCTTAAAGAAGGACCGCAGTTTTATTGATACCAAGTGTCCGAAGTGTGGCGGTGCCGCCGAGCGTGAGACTGATACTTTTGATACTTTTTTTGAATCCTCCTGGTACTACGCACGCTATACCTGCAGGGACTACGAGCAGGGAATGCTGGACCAACGTGTTAATCACTGGTTGCCCGTTGATCATTATGTAGGTGGGATCGAACATGCCGTATTGCACCTGCTGTATGCACGGTTTTTTCATAAATTGATGCGCGATTTGGGCCTGGTCAAGGGTAACGAGCCCTTTAAGAAACTACTGACCCAGGGCATGGTCAATAAAGATGGGGCTAAAATGTCTAAGTCCAAGGGCAATACTGTCGACCCGCAAAAACTGATGGACAGGTACGGTGCCGATACGGTGCGCTTATTTATGATGTTTGCGGCACCGCCAGAACAGTCGCTGGAGTGGTCGGATTCGGGCGTTGAAGGGGCTTCGCGTTTTCTAAACCGTTTATGGAAGGCAGTTTATACACATGTCAGTCATGCTGGTGTAGCCGCGCTGGATATATCTACGCTGAGCGCTACTCAAAAAGCGTTCCGCCGCAAACTTCACGAAACTATCCGCAAGGTCAGCGATGATGTTGGCCGACGCTATACTTTTAATACGGCGATTGCAGCCAATATGGAACTGCTGAATGATGTGGGTTACTTTGCTGATAAAACCGATACGGGTCGTGCACTGGTGCAGGAGGCGCTGGATGCGGTTGTACTGATGCTGGCACCTATCGTGCCGCACATCTGTCACGAGTTGTGGGCGGCCTTGGGAAACAGCAGTTCTATTGTCGACTGTGCCTGGCCGGTCGTGGATGATGCGGCGTTGGTTAAAGACAGTGTTGAATTAATTGTGCAGGTTAACGGCAAGCTGCGTGGAAAAATATCAGTGGCCGCCGGTGCCAATGACGATCACATCCGTGAAGTTGCCCTCACCGAACCGAATGTGCAGAAGCATGTGGACGACAAGACTGTACGTAAAATTATCATTGTACCGGGACGACTGGTGAATATTGTCGTTGGTTGACAGGAGAATTATTAAATGCACCAAGGATCGTTTAAATCAATTTTTGTCATGGGGCTTGCGCTGCTGTTGTTATCCGCCTGTGGTTTCAAACTGCGTGGCAACGTGGAGTTGCCACCGATATTGCAGGATACCTATATCGAATCCAAAAACCCCTTTACCGGTATGGCGCGGTCGCTGCGTTCTGAGCTGAAAATGGCTGGTGCCAATGTGCTGGAAAACAAGGAAGCTGCTACGGCTATACTGGTAATCCATCAAGAGAGTTCAGAGAATCGTGTGTTGTCGGTTGGCAGTACAGGTAAGGCAACAGAGTATGCGTTACACGATGAAATTAACTTTTCGCTGCAGGATGCGGCGGGTAAAACGCTACTAGCACCTCAAACCCTGCGTCAGGCACGTGATCTAGTCTTCGACCAGAATCAGTTGCTTGGTAAGCTATCGGAAGCAGAGGGTATTCATCGGCAGGTGCGTGCCAGCTTGGCGCGACAGGTTATTATGCGGATTGCCGCCAGTGTAGGCAAGCAGCCGTGACCCAGTTACACGTCGATCAACTCGCTGGCCATCTCAAGCAGCCATTACTACCAGTCTACTTTATCCACGGTGATGAAACGCTGCTGGTCAACGAGTGTGCCGATGCTATACGCCGTGCAGCGCGCAGCCAGGGTTACAGTGACCGACAGGTGTTTAGCGTTGAGGCCGGGTTTAACTGGAACAGCTTGCTGGCGGCCAGCGATAGCCTGTCTTTGTTCGCCGAGCGGCGCATACTCGAGTTACGCCTGCCGACCGGTAAACCCGGCAAAGAGGGTGCGCGAATATTGCGTGAATATGCTGAGCGCTTACCCGAAGATACTTTGTTACTGATTGTATCTGCCAAACTTGAGGCGGCCGCCCGGCGTAACAAGTGGGTGCAGTCACTCGATAAGGCCGGTGCATCCCTGCCTGTGTGGCCGGTTGAACCCGCCCGGCTGCCAGCCTGGATTGGGCGGCGGTTGCACGCCCGCGGTCTGCAGGCCAGCGATGAAGCGCTACAACTGATTGCCGACCGTGTTGAGGGTAATTTGCTGGCAGCAGATCAGGAGGTCGAAAAACTCTATTTGTTACACGGTGAAGGTCAGCTGGATCTGGATACGGTAACCGAATTGGTTACCGACAGTGCCCGTTACGATGTCTTTGGTTTGGTCGACGCGGCACTGGCCGGTGAAGCCGCCCATACTCAACGCATGCTCTCCGGTTTGCGCGCTGAAGGCGTCGAGCCAGTGCTGGTATTATGGGCGTTGAGCCGGGAAATCCGCAGCCTTACCGTGATGGCGCGCCAACTGCAAAGTGGTAGCAGTCTGGGCCAGGTGCTAGCGGCACAGCGGGTCTGGGACAAGCGCAAACCGCAGGTTAGCGCTGCCTTGAAGCACATCCGTGGGCGGCAATGGTGGCAGCTGTTGCAGACCTGCAACCACATCGACCGGGTTGTCAAAGGGCGCGCTGCGGGCAGCGCCTGGGATGAACTGTTACAATTGGCGCTACGCCTTTCAGGTGTGCCCATATTAAAATTAAGCGCCTGATAATTATAGAGATTAGACATGAGTGATACAGCAGAATCCTTGAATTTTGATATTCCTGCTTATATGCACGAGCTCGGCGTACAGGCGCGGGCAGCTGCGCGTGAACTGGGGCGCGCTGACAGTGGCGCCAAGAACGTCGCCCTGAATGCTGTCGCTGATGCCATTGTTGCCGCCCGCAGTGAACTGAAAACAGAGAACCAAAAAGATCTGGAAACCGGCCGGCAGCGGGGTCTGGACAGTGCCTTGCTCGACCGTCTGGAACTCACCGATGCGCGTATTGACGCCATGGCTGAAGGACTGCGGCAGATTGCGGCACTGGCCGATCCCGTGGGTGCTATCAGCGATTTGGACTACCGGCCTTCGGGCATTCAGGTCGGACGTATGCGTGTGCCGCTGGGTGTTATCGGTATTATTTATGAGTCACGGCCGAATGTGACAGCAGATGCGGCCGGGCTGTGCCTGAAATCGGGTAACGCCTGTATTCTACGTGGCGGTTCGGAAGCGCTGCACTCCAACCAGGCCATTGCCCGTTGTATTGGGCGAGGGCTGGAGCAAGCCGGTTTGCCAGCAACTGCGGTGCAAGTCGTGGCGACCACGGATCGGACTGCGGTTGGGGAACTGCTGTGCCTGGACAAGTTTATCGACGTTATTATCCCGCGCGGTGGCAAAGGGCTGATTGAACGGGTTACCGCCGAGTCAAAAATTCCTGTCATCAAGCATCTGCACGGTGTTTGCCATACTTACATTGATGATCAGGCTGATGTTGATAAAGCTGTCAAGGTTGCCTTCAATGCCAAGACCCAGCGCTATGGGACCTGTAACACTATGGAGACTCTGCTGGTGGCCGCGCCGATTGCCGAACGTGTGTTGCCCGTACTCGCCAGTCAGTACCAGGCCGAAGCGGTGGAGCTGCGCGGCTGTGAGCGTACCTGCGCACTATTGAAGAACATCAAACCAGCGAGCGATGCCGATTGGGACGAAGAGTATCTCGCGCCGATCCTGTCGATCCGGTTGGTCGACGATCTGGATGCGGCCATGGACCATATCGACCGACATGGTTCGCAACATACCGACGTGATTATTACCGAGAACCTGACGCGGGCACGTCGCTTCCTGCGCGAAGTCGATTCCAGTTCGGTGATGGTCAATGCCTCATCGCGCTTTGCGGATGGATTTGAATACGGGCTGGGTGCTGAAATCGGTATCAGTACCGACAAGCTGCACGCCCGTGGGCCGGTCGGCCTTGAAGGTCTCACCACACTGAAATTTATCGTTCTGGGTGATGGCCATATCCGCACTTGATCCTATCCGGGAAGAGACATGATCTGCATTCTCGGCGGCACTTTCGACCCCGTACATTTTGGTCACCTGCGCCCGGCACTGGACGTGCAGCAGGCGCTGGGTATCGAACAAGTTCGGTTACTGCCGTGCAGACTGCCGGTTCACCGTACACAGCCGAACCTGTCAGCTTCACAGCGTTTGCAGCTGCTCGAGCTAGCAATCAATGGCGAGGATGGCTTGGCTATCGATAGCCGCGAATTGCAGCGTGATGGCCCGTCCTACATGGTCGACACGCTGGAGTCATTGCGCGCCGAAGCCGGTCAACAGCCAGTTTGTCTGGCACTGGGTATGGATGTGCTCGCAGAACTGGATAGCTGGCATCGTTGGCGCGAGCTTTTATCCCTGTGTCATCTGGTGGTGATGCAACGGCCTGGGGGGCAGTGGCCCGGCCCGAGCGAACTTGCCGATCATCTGCAGCGTGCGCACGTTGAGACAGTTGACGCTGTGTATGCACGTCCGGCAGGTAGTGTGCTCGCTGTGTCGGTGACACAAATGGCGGTTTCATCAACACAGATCCGCCAGCTTTTAACCCACGGTCGAAGTGCTCGTTACCTGACACCAATAACTGTTTTGACACGTATTAAGCAAGAGAACTGGTATGCAAACTGAAGAATTAAAAAATTTAGCGATACAGGCTCTGGAGGACCTCAAAGGGGTTGATATTGCCGAATTTGACGTGCGTGATATGACATCAATAACCGATACCATGTTGATCGCCAGCGGTACCTCGGACCGGCATGTGAAGTCGCTGGCGGATGCGGTTGTCATAGCCTGCAAAAAATCCGGTGCCACACCTTTGGGTGTGGAAGGTGAGCGCGAAGGCGAGTGGGTGCTGGTGGATCTCGGCGACGTGGTCGTGCATGTTATGCAACCACGAATACGTGAATTTTATGCGCTTGAGAAACTCTGGGTAGTCACCGAAGAACAACGTGAAAAAAGTGAGCAAGCCTGAGTGCAACTTAACCTGGTCGCTGCCGGTACGCGTATGCCGCCTTGGGTTGACGCGGGTTACAAGGAATATGCCCGGCGTCTGCCACGCGAGTGCAGTCTGGTGCTGAAAGAGATAGCGCTGGCACAACGCAGTAAGTCGCAGCCAGTGGAACGTGCGGTTAACGAGGAAGGCAAGCGGATGCTGGCAGCGCTGTCAGATCGGCAACAAGTGATCGCACTGGATGTTAAGGGCCGCAGCTGGTCAACAGAACAACTGGCTCAGCAGCTGGATAACTGGATGCAGGACGGTCGTGATATCAGCCTGTTAGTGGGTGGGCCGGATGGCCTCGCGATAGATTGTTTGCAGCGCGCCGGGCAGACCTGGTCGCTGTCGGCACTGACCCTACCACACCCGCTGGTGCGTGTATTGCTGGCGGAACAATTATATCGGGCCTGGTCGCTGAATGCGGGCCATCCGTATCACCGCGCCGGATGACAAGGCCGCGCTTGGTATTGGCATCAGCTTCACCGCGCCGTTGTGAATTATTGACCCAGATTGGAATCGATTTTCATCAGCGGGCAGCTGCTATTGATGAAACACCTGCACCGGAGGAAGCGGCTGAGGTTTATGTGCAGCGAATGGCACTTGAAAAAGCACGCGCTGTGCGGCAGTTTGAAGGTGTTGAGCTGCCTGTGCTGGGTGCCGATACGGCCGTGGTTGTTGATGGCACGCTGCTGGGGAAACCGCAGGATTTTGGATTTAAAGTATTGGATCAATATTCATGACACTTGAATTGCTGGTGAACGTCACGCCGCAAGAAACGCGTGTTGCTGTGGTTGAAAACGGTATGCTGCAGGATGTTTTTATTGAGCGCGCCCGACGCCGTGGTTTGGTAGGAAATATTTATAAGGGTACGGTACGCCGGGTACTACCCGGCATGCAGGCGGCTTTCATCGATATCGGGCTGGAACGAACGGCCTTTCTGCACGCATCGGATATTGCGCTTATTGACGCCGAAACGAATAGCAATGACGATAATATTAGCTGCTTACTGCACGAAGGACAGACCATACTGGTGCAGGTGATCAAGGATCCGCTGGGTAGTAAAGGTGCACGGCTGACGACCCATATTACCATTCCTTCGCGTTACCTGGTATTTATGCCAGAGACGCAAAACGTCGGTGTATCGCAACGCATTGAAGATGAAGCTGAACGCCAGCGTCTGCGCGAGCTGGTGCTCAGCGAACGGGATGGCGAAAACCCGGGCGGCTTTATTCTACGTACTGCAGCCGAAGGAGTCGATGAGGAATCTATCGCTTCCGATCTGCATTTCTTGCAGCGCCTGTGGGCCTCGGTGAATGAGCAGATGGCGACGGCAAAAGCTGGCGAAGTGGTGCATGAAGACCTGCCGCTGGTATTGCGCGTGCTACGTGATATTTCCGGCGACGATGTGGAAAAATTGCGTATCGATTCGCGCGAGACATTTAAGCGGGTTGAACGTTTTGTTCGTCAGTTTACTCCTAAGCTGTTGAGTAAGTTGGAATACTATCCCGGCGAACGACCCATCTTTGACCTGTATGGTGTCGACGACGAAATTCAAAAGGCACTTGAGCGCAAGGTCCAGCTGAAGTCCGGTGGACACATGGTAATCGACCAGACTGAGGCGATGACTACTATTGATGTTAACACCGGTGCCTACGTCGGCCACCGCAACCTTGAAGAAACCATTTTCAAAACCAATCTCGAAGCGGCCCAGGCGATTGTCCGGCAGCTGCGACTACGTAACCTTGGTGGCATTATCATTGTCGATTTTATCGACATGCAAACCGAAGAACATAAACGGCAGGTGCTGCGAGCACTGGAAAAACACGTCGAGCGTGATAATGCCAACTGCCATATCAGTGAGATATCCAGCCTTGGTCTGGTGCAGATGACACGTAAGCGTACCCGTGAGAGCCTTGAACATGTATTGTGCGAACCTTGCCCAACTTGTGGTGGACGCGCCTCTGTGAAAACGGGTGAGACTGTCTGCTACGAGATTTTCCGAGAAATTCTGCGCGAATCGCGCCAGTTTGATGTGCAAAAGCTTCTAGTGCTGGCTTCGCAGGAGGTTATTGACTTGCTCCTCGACGAAGAATCCACCAGCCTTGCCGAGCTTGAGGCTTTTATTGGTAAGCCCATCAAGTTCCAGGTGGAGGCTCTCTACACCCAGGAGCAGTTTGACGTGGTGCTATTGTAGCTTTAGGGCTTGATGACAGAATAGAGTTGTAGAGTCGAATTTATTCGACCAATTAGGTTTTTCTGAGCCGTTATTGGCCGAATGAATTCGGCCCTGCTGAGTATCAGGTATTGATTCAGAAAATAATTCGGATCTTCTTGTGGGGTGCTGCTTCCGTAGTGGTCCTGCTCGCTATTGCTCTGAGCGCCGCTCGTCTGTTATTGCCGGGGATGCCGGAATACCGCATGCAGATCGAACAGCTGGCAACAAAGCTTGTCGGGCAGCCGGTTAGTATCGGTTCCCTGGACGCTTCCTGGCAGGGGTTATCGCCAGCACTTGAACTCAAAGACGTTGTTATCCAGACACCACAACTGTCCGTTGATAGTCTGGTGCTGAATAAAGTCCAGGTGGCACTGGATGTTGGTGCTTCATTATTAACGCGTAGCTGGCAGACTGCAGGTGTGCGTATCATCGGGGTCGAACTGGATGTGCATACCGATTTGCGGTATGGCGAGCAGTTGATCGATCTGGAAGCGGTTTCCAGTTGGTTGGCCGGGCAGCACAGCATCAGTCTGGAAAACGTACAAGTTAACTGGCACGACCAGGGGTTGTTCGACGTGCCGCTGCAATTGCTTGATTTGTCTGCCCGATTGCAGAATGTTGGGTATCGGCACCAGTTACTGATACACAGCGAGTTGCCTGCATCGTTGGGCAAAAGCGTAACATTTTCTGCCGATCTGTCCGGCCCTGGTAGCCAGGTCAGCGACTGGAGCGGTCAGTTATATCTACATACGGAAAGTCTCGAAGTTGCCGCTTTTCGACCTATGATGATGGCCAGTGGTTTGACCGTGCGTGGCGCAGTCGATATTGAGTTGTGGTCAGGTGTTGATAACAGGGCGTTGAAGTGGGGTAACGGCAGCTTGGTCTGGCAACAGCCGCTGCTGCGCAATACCAGTGCCGATGCCCAACAGGTCAGTGCAGGTAGCTTGCGCACAGCGTTTTATTGGCGCGAACGACAAGGTGAGTGGCAAGCCGGTATTCAGGATTTTGAGCTGATGCGTAACGGTACGAACGTGTGGCCGACCAGCCAGATGACGCTGGATATCAGCAGCACAAATCCGCTGCGTATACAGGGCGAAGCGAGTACGCTGGTGCTGGACGAGTTGAATGCCGTATTGCCCTTGATTCCCTGGGTCGATGCCGATGCTCTGGCCATGCTGGACCGGCTACAGCCACAAGGTGTCATGTATGATGCGGCGTTTGAGTTTAACTACCGGCCCGGTGAAATGCCTGGCTTTGCCGTGCGATCAAGGGTCGAATCCCTCAGTCTGGCTACCAAAGATGGCTCGCCTGGCGTGCAGGGTTTATCAGGCATCGTAGAAGGCAACCTCCAGGCCGGTCAGTTGATATTGGATTCGCGGCAGGCCCAACTGATATTGCCCAAACTGTTCCCCCAGCCACTGGCACTTGATAGCTTGAAAGGCACACTTCATTGGCAGCGTTACAAAGATATGTTTCGTATCGAAGCGCAGAAATTGAGCGTGGTATCAGGACCATTGGCCATGAGCAGCCGCTGGCAGATGGACTGGTCCTATGATCAGGCGGCGCCCTGGCTTGATCTCCAGCTTGCTGCTGATGAACTGCCACTGACCAGTGTGCCGGATTTTCTGCCCAGTGAGGTGATGCCCCCCCACACTGTTACTTGGTTGGATCGAGCATTCCTGTCCGGTAATGCAAGCCATATTCGTGTTTTGTTACAGGGGCGTCTTGACCAGATGCCTTTTGATGAAGGTCAGGGCGTATTTGAGACACGTTTCAATTTTGACGATGCCACTCTGGATTATCACCCGACCTGGGGTCAGCTCGATGAGCTTGCCGGTCATGCCGTGTTCAGGGGGCGATCAATGCGCATCATCGGTGATAGAGCGCATATCCTGGAATCACCAGTGAAGGCTGTTACGGTGGCGATCGAGGATTTAGCGAAACCGGTTCTGACTATCGATGGTGCTGTGGGTGGAACACTGGCGGCTATGCTGGCGTATGTTCAGAGCAGTCCTTTACAGAAAAACTTCGGTTCTATCGTCAATCAGTTGGACACCAATGGTGACGCAAGCCTGCAATTGAGCCTGCGCATCCCGTTATATAAAGATCCGGGTGAAATCAGTATCGATGGCAATGTGCAGATGTCAGGCAATGCCCTTATTCTGAAGGGCTGGAATATCGACCTGACCGATATTGAGGGTGTATTAAATTTCACACAAGCGGGTATCAGTGTTAAACAGGCCAGTGCCCGCTTGTGGGGTCAACCAGTTAAGCTGTCGGTATATAAGCAGGGTGTCGAAGGTCGATCCCAATCTGTTGTCGATATTAGCGGACGCCTGGGGCTATCGGATTATCCGCAACGGAAGGGTTTGTTGCTGGCAAATTATCTGGATGGGCGCGCGTATTGGCGGGCGCGACTGGGTATGCAAAATCAGGCAAACAAAAATGTGCCAAGGGTACAGCTTAGACTTGAATCTGATTTAAAAGGTATCAAGTCGGAATTGCCACCCCCCTTTGATAAACAGGCCGATGAATCTCGCGATCTGGCGATCAGATGGGTGCCTGGTCAACATTTTGGCTACCCTGGACGGATAGCCTATGCAGACCTGATGCACTCTAAATTTGTGCTCGGCGCGAAGGCTGGGCAGGTGCGTAGGGCAGCGATGGTATTCGGGGGCGGGCTGGCACAGTTGCCGCCGGACGATGGTATTGAACTGTCTGGTGATCTGGCAGTATTTGATCTGGGGCAATGGTTACCCATACTGACAGGGCTTGGTAACGGTAAGAGCAGCGTGTATCCGGCTATTGATGTCGAGGTGGGTCTATTTCGCTATGCCGGATTTCAGATGTCCGATGTGCGGGCATCAAGCCAAGCGGCAGACCCCTGGAATTTTCAGATCGACGGGGCAAACAGCAAGGGCTGGGTGCGCTGGATCCCGGCGAAACGTGCGTTACCGGCACGTTTGTTGATGAACTTTGAGCGCATGAATGTACAGA
>UOFK01000102.1_pt1 | contig 11905 bp, 9 predicted proteins | sample 1990061 | NCBI WGS metagenome assembly UOFK01 (sample SAMEA4728526, study PRJEB27164) | hydrothermal vent metagenome | biome: marine basaltic hydrothermal vent biome; feature: marine hydrothermal vent; material: mineral | place: Pacific Ocean | collected 2011-06-14/2011-07-23 | depth 1741 m
CTGCAAAGGCGGTAATGATCGATATGTCATCTTCACCCGGTAGCGTAATGCGATGGGCGGATAATTTTTCCATCGTGCCTGGGAATAAATCCCGTCTGTCGGCTACACTTTTGCGCCACTGTTGTAACGGTGACGGCCCTACCGGTCGTTGTAACCAGCTGCGTATACGTTCTTCACCACCTTCCTGTAGGGTTAGCCTGGCTTGCATGTACAGGGGTAAAAAGGGATCTTGCTGCGGTTTAAGTTTAATGTGGATAATTCGGTGATCTTCATCCAGGCTTTTAATCAGATCCCAGAGGCGGTCGGCTTCCTCACCCTGTTTGAACAGTCCCGGCAGGGTGCTTTTACTGAGCCTGATACCCACCGGGTGCCGACGTGCAGCCGCCGATTGCTTGTCCAGCCGATCGATGAATGCCTTCAGTAAGTGAACAATATCGGCCGAATCATTCAGCCAGGCAGGGGCGTCCACTATTCCACCGCCAATACGTCATCCATAAAATCCAGTTCGGCTTGCTGGTAGACAGTGCGTTTATGATTAGCCCATAGTTGTTGGATTTTTTCAGTATTGCACTGCTTGCGGTCGACCAGGACACGGGTATTCAATTGTCCGCGTGGTTGTTCGCTGGGGCATTTTGCAAACACAAATTCATTACTGATCAGGTCCATGAACGGGCCGCACTTGCTGGTTGGCATGATGAAAATCAGTTGCAGTCCGAGTGCCTGGGTTAAATAGTTGATGACTTCGCGGGAACGGGTTTCGTCCATTTTTGAGAAGGCTTCGTCCACCAGCACGACGCGCAGGTGGTTGCTGCCTTCGGCAAAGCGAAAAGCCGAGGTGATAGCTGCAGAGCGGATGATGTAAGCCGGTGTTTCCAGTTGACCTCCACTGCCGGTACCGTATTCACTCAGGGCGATGGGTTGTTTGTCTTCCACTTCTTTGTAAATTTCATATTTTTGATAATTGCGGTAGTCACCGATACGCTCCAGTTCCCGCAGCGCCTGAGTTTCGTCATCGCTGAGCAGCATTTGCAGTAATTCCTCGCGTACCTGTTGTGATTTTTCTGTCAACTCCATGTCAAATAAATCGACTTCATCACTCATACTCGGTTGCTTGATGACTTCTTCAAAGAAGCGCGCATAACCACGAAACTCGGGAATCCAGTGGCTATCGAAACGGAAACCTTCGCGGTCGTCGCCAAATTTATGATGTTGCAGCTCTTTGTTGAGTAGTTCGATCTGGCGCTTGCCATCATTGATGGCCTGATGAATGGTGTGACAGAAGTGGGTGACAAAGGCGTTATTGAAACTGTCCTTGAGCTGGCGCAGATTATCGTATTTTTCCACCAGGATGTTATTTTTCAGGCGATTGTAAACCCGGTCGATGTCGCGCTGCAGCCCGCAAATAGCGCTGAACAGGGTGCTGTCATAGTCATCGTTAAAGCTATGGTAGACAATCGCGTCGCCGGGCAGGCAGTGCTGGTTATGCCGCTGGATGGCCTCACCCATTTTCCGTTCCTGGCTGTGCAGCAGCTTATCGGTTTCCCGGCGCAGCTGGGTAGCGACTTCGGCGTTGAGATCGTCGGCCTCTTTTTCTGCTGTCGTCAGCCGGGCGTCGGCATCAAATTCGGGCCAGTCGCTGACGATAGCGAGCAGTTTCTGTTCACAGTCTTCCGCCACCTGCAGGGTGGCATCCTGGGCATCGGCCAGGTGTTTGCAGCGCTCGGTGATTTTGCGTATTTTTTCCTGTAGCTCGCCGCTGGCTTGCTTGAGGTCGCCCTGCTGTTGTCGCAGTTGTTGCAACTGCTCACGCAGGTCTGTCAGTTTGTCTTCCAGCTCCCGGTGTTCGGACAGGTCCAGTTGTGCCAGCAGGTTCTCCAGTTTTTGCAACTCACGGTGCACGCCCAGCATGTAGGTGATGGTGTCGGCATAGTCCAGCGGTTGCAATGCTTTGACATTGTCCAGTACACGACTGACTCGTTGCATACGCTCATTGGCCTGCTGCCATTCTTCGTTGAGCCTCTCCAGTTCCTGCTGTTTGGCTTTCAGGGCACGCTCTCGTGCGCCCTGACCGAACACCAGCTCGCCATCCGGCAAGTCGCAGCGGAACATGCTATAGCCGCTGGCGCCCATACCGTCGGCGGTCAGGCCTCGGCGGGTGTTGCGTAGCGTCTCGGCCGAAGGCACCTGTACCACATTGCCGTAGCTGGCAGTCAAATAGTGCTTTGCTGTAGCATGGCTGAAGGACAGCAAGTGGATGATCGAATCGGTGGGTAGCTGATTGTGTTCGGCATCGCTTTGCGCCTTGGCACCCTGGATGATACGTGCGCGGTTGTCACGCCCCGGCAGGCGGCGCACGATACCGATGGCTTCTGCCTCGTAATCGGCGTCGACGATGATGGAAAACCGTGCCATGCCCAGATAACCCTCGATGGCCATCTGCCAGCGTGGATCGCTGACATCGACATGGTCGCACAACACGCGCGGGTCGGCTTGCGGGCAGTCGCGCCGGATAGCGATCAGGGCGCGCTCGACAAAAGCCGGGTAGCTGACCTGCTGTGCCTGGAGGCGTTCGATGTCCTGTGATTTCTGTCTGCACTGGGTTTTCAGTTTTTCATAACGGGTTTCCCGATTGTGCGCCAGTTTCGCCAGCTGTTCATACAGCGAAGGGCTGCCAGTCGTGCTGTCTGTCTGGCGCCATTGTTCGCACCACTGGTTATGCAGGCGTTGGGCAGTACGGGCCTGATCGAGGTGTTGTTCCAGCGGCGAAATATCATTCAGTAGATTTTTTTGTAGCAGTGCTGGAATATCCAGCTCACCGCGACCGCCTTCCTGGATGACTTTGCGTGCAAGCTGGAGAACCTGCAGGTCAGCAGCGGCGGGTAGATCTTCTATCAGACTCGCATCCTGCAGATCTTTTTCGATAGCTCGTGTGGTTTGCAGGTTGTTATCCAGTGAGTTGTCCTGTACCAGCAAGCGGCGCGCCATATCGGTTAGAGTGCTATGCTGCTGTTCACGTTGTTGCTCCAGCTCGTCTTTTTGTTGCAGCGCGCTGATACCCATACGCTGGGCTTCCAGTTGCACGAGTTGTTCGTGTAACTGCTGCAGACGTTGTTCCGCCAGTTCGGTTTCGCTGGCGTTTTCCTTCAAATTGCGGCGGTAATTATCTTGTTTTTTTCTGGCCTGGAGGTAGTCGTGCTGGCGTTGCAGGTAATCATGCTGGGCCAGTGTGAAGTCGAGGGTGTTTAGCTCGATCCACTGATGAATGTAGCCACCGGCGTGTTGTTCTGCATCTTCCAGTATGCCGATGGATTCCAGCAGACGCGCAGCATCGCGCTCCATCGCGTGAATGGTTTTGAGCTGGCCAGAAATGGAACGGATGGCTTCACCGAGATCTTTTCTCTCGAGGATTTCGTGGGCGACAAAATCGCTGATACTGCGCACGGGTTTATAGGCCATGAAACGGGAAAAGGCACGTGCAGCCGCAGTAGCTTCTTGTTCGGAGACACTATCATCCTTACCTCGCAGGATTGCATAGAGGCGACGCAGGTAGGCTTTCTTGGCGTCATATTTTTGTACGCGAGCTTGGCCAAACTCACGGATCAGCAGCGACTGGAGGGTGTCCAGAGGCGTGGTGTGTTTGCCGCCGGTCTTACCTTCGCGGATGAAGTGTTCCAGCGTCAGCTCTTCGCCGGGGAGGATAAAAAACAGCAGCTCATCTTGTCGCGCCACACGCTGCCCGCCAGTGGCATCGAGCCAGGCGCGAACACCGATAACAGCGGTAAAGGCTTCCGCTGATTCGCCCGTAGTAGGGCTGAACACAGCAGCAAGGTAGCCATCGGTAGGGTCGAGTCGTGCATAGCTGCCATCGTCACAACCGAGTACGTAGGAGGCCAGGGTGCGTACGCGTTTACCGCCACGACCGCGCTGGGTCGTTTCATCCTGTCCCGGATTGTACTGGAACAGATTTTCGTGAGCGGCGGTCATGATAGTCTGGATGGCGTCCGCCGCTGTGGTCTTGCCGGAACCGTTGCCACCCGACATCAGGTTGACGGGCCCCAGTTCAAACTCAAGCTGCGGGATATTGCCCCAGTTTACAAAGATAAATTTTTTCAGAAACATGAATGGTTAGCTCTCAAGCGTTTCGGTATTCTCGTCAGCGGGTGCCGCTACAGGTGTCAACGCCTGTACGGCGTCGTCGTTGACGAAATTAACAATCATAGGATGGATTTTTAGCCAAGCTTCGCCGCTGACCAGGTCCTCTTCGCTGCGAAACTCAATCAGTCGTAGACGGCGCAGGTGGATGAACAGTTGTTTGCGTTCAGTGAGCTTCTCCGGCAGGCTGCGCGCCATGATGTTTTTCATGGCGATGCCCAGTGCCTCGATGGATTCAGTTACGTAACCTTTATCGTCCACCTGGCCTTCGCGCAGCGCCTTGTCATATTGCAGGCGCAGCACCAGCACCATGGCAACTTCGGACTGCGACAGCTTGTTACGCAGGCTGCCGGAAAATGCTGGCGTCCCGGTCTGTTCCATGCCCGGCGTTTCGCTACCAGGCGGATACAGACGCAGATAGTCGAAACGCTGGTCGTGGAACAGGCTGATATCCATAATGTGTAGATAGTCCTGAACCAGCCCGGCAATACGCAGATAACGGTCGTAGAGTTGTTGCTCGGTTTGACTTTCGTCCCGGCAGAGTACGCCGTAGTTGAGCAGGCGGATGATCAGCTCACGAAATTCGTCGAGGCTGATGTTTTCTTTTTCTAGCCCCTGATTCAATGCATCAATCAGCATGATTCTGTTCCACCAGTTCGATGATGAAGTCATCGGTTATTTGAAAATAATCGGTCTGTACGCGTTGGCCGGTGGGTTGTACGCGAAATTGAAACTCGCTGGACTGAAGCCCGACAGCACCGGCCTCAATTGCGTGGGCGGCCATGAGTAAATCTCTGGCGCTGTGTACCGGCAGTTGGTTGCTATGAATACGGTGTCCATTTTTGAGTGCGGACAAAATAAACTGCCCCATCTGCTGATTATTGACCATGAAGGCTTTTTGTAGTGATTGCTGAATAAATAATTCACGCCGCGAAGCCTTGCTCATGGGTGTATGTGTTTCGCTGGTCGTATTCACAACCCGTCGTTGCCGCCCGACGAATAAGCGCAGCACAGTCGGGTCGACCAGACCGAGATTGAGCGTGGCCATAGCATCTGCCGCGGCGTCGAGTGTTAGCTGCTGTTGTTTCTTCGATGACTGCCCCAGCTGTTGGCAGAGGCTGAGCAGGTCGCCCTGTTCACCGCCGAGGGTATAACTGAGCTGGCGAATGATAATATCGGCACGGCGGGTGAAACCGTGCAGAGCCTTACGTAGTGCTGGCAGCATAATGTCGCTGGCGCTGTGAATACGGGACTCAATATTTTCGAGTATCAACAAATACAGCGAAGTGTTTTTATCCGTTAGCAGTTCTGGTGCCAGTTTACGCAATTCACGCTCGGCGCCGGCCTTGAATGCCTTCTGCTTGCGTCGGGCCTTGCCGATCAGCGATTGGATTTCATCGCGGTATTTTTCCACGCTGTCGGCCGACAGGCGCACGGAAAGATCCGGGATGAAACGCTTTTCCATGAAATCAAAAAATTCATCACTGGCCTGCTGGATAACCTGCTGGGCTTCCACCTCCCTGACCAGCATACGCTTGCGCTCATCCAGCTCGGCGATCACATCACTGAAATCGCTGATGATGCGCTCTGAATATTCATAGGCATCGAGCAGGTCATAGACTTCGCCGCGTTCGAGGAAGGACTGTAGCGCATTGCGGGTGTTACGGGTGTTGCGATGACGGGTACGGAAACCACCACCGGCGGTTTCCACCATTGGCTGGGTAAACAGGCGGCCGACCCGGCTGAAGGCGTAACTGCTCTGCAGGGTGGCTTCATCGGCGTGGCATTCGATCCAGCCGTGTTCCAGCAACAAATTCAGAATCCAGTTGGCCTGTTCCCGCTCGCTGCGAACTGGCGTGGAGAAATCGTCTTCGTCCTCATCCAGTGCCGGTGTGCGCGTGATGGCTTCCTGAAAACCTTCCAGCACCTGCTCGCGGGTGAAAGCCCGGTTGTAATCGGCTAGCGTACCGTAGAGGCGGGCGTGGAGTACGCGCAGGCACTCGAGTACCTGTTCTCGGTACTTGCCCAAAAGCGGGCGGAAAAAATGTTTTCGGTTTTCGCTGAAGAACATGCTAGCCAGTCATCGATAATGGGCAGGCGGCATTATACAAACGAATACGCTAGGTTGTCAGGGGTAGCTCCACCCACAGAAGATTTATGTTGTACGGATTATCCAGTAAATCAATAAGCTAAGCCGAAATCAACCCACTCGATGCGTTGTATATCCCAAGGCCACTTAAAATATTAAGAACGATATCCATTGCCATGATTGTAAAAATACTTTGTAATTAATAAGTTATTTACCGATGCTCTACAAATACTGCGGTATTCCCTTCCTCATCGAAGCTGATAACGTCATAGGGTTCCCTTGTATTTCCTTTTATCATGCCCGGTGTGCCTACAGGCATACCGGGTACGGCAATACCCTTTATTTCCGGGCGGGTCATTAAAAGGCGTTTGATATCCCGATCTGTTGCGTGCCCTTCAACGACATAGCCATCAATCCAGGCAGTATGGCAGGCTGCAATTTTTTCCGGTACCGCGTACTTCTTCTTCCATTCATAGACATCCCGGGTATTTACTGCCTCAACCTTGTAGCCCTCGTCTTCCAGATAGCGTACCCACTTGGAGCAGCAAGTACAGTGCGGACTTTTATACACGATAATATCTTTTGTCAGTTCTGCCTGTGCGCCTGAAAGGGGTAACAGAGTAAATACCCATAATATCAGCATGATCTTCTTCATCTTCAACTCCTCACTCTGTCGGGATCCGGTTGGAACAAAATAAAGAATAAAAGCTATTTTCTCTGAAGTACATGGTTATAGACGGCAGCCCGCATCGTTTTTTCCCCAGATTGTGACACAGTTCTCACAAAATCTTCCGCTGTAGCAGCATAGCCGTTTGAGCTTCTGGTGCTCAGTCGAGCATTTTTGGGACACGCCACCGCGTATGCCGACTGTGAGAGCTGAAATCAGTCGTTGCAACAATTAGAAACGCAATGATTTGAATCTTTATTATCAGCATTGTTCGCTAAATAATTGGATATCATCAGAACTGTTTCCGTTCAATGGATATGCCTACCAATTGACGCGCCGTGGTCTGTGGAAATTCTGGCGGCCCTCCTGTGATTGCTGAGGTTGCCAGGATTTCGCCAGGCAACAGCAGGCAGGGTACAAGTGGTTGCTGTGTTTTGATGAGGCCTGGAAAAACACATAATACAATCTATACTTGCCTGCACCGTATAGAAGCGATACCGATCCAGTCAGGGCCACCTGACAATGGAGGTTGGCGTCGTCAGACCTTTGGGAGCCGGTTAACGACAATGAGGGACAGGACGCCAGGGTGACGCACTGTAGTCAACCTATCATAGCTGAAAGCCAGGCCATTTCTGACGTGGTAGCGCTTGCAAAAAAAGTCGCTGCTTCATCCTGCACGGTTCTGATTACCGGTGAGAGTGGAACCGGAAAGGAACTGGTCGCCAGACTCATCCACGAGTCTTCGCCGTTTAGATCGGGGCCCTATATTCCTATCAATGTGGCGGCACTGCCGTCCGAGTTGGTGGAAAGCCAGTTGTTCGGTCATGTTCGCGGTGCCTTTACCGGCGCTGTGCACGACCGCCCCGGCGCCTTCATGGCTGCAAATGGCGGCACTTTGCTGCTCGATGAAATTGGTGATTTACCACTACAAACTCAGCCCAAACTGCTCAGGGCATTGGAACAGAAGGAAATATTACCGGTTGGGTCGGATAGACCGCTGCATGTCACCACGCGGGTTGTGGCCGCGACATCGTGGAACCTCGAGGATATGAGCGACAACGGGCATTTTCGGGTCGACTTGATGTATCGGCTCAACGTGGTCCTGATTACTATTCCACCACTGCGCGACCGGCCGGAAGACATCAGTATTCTCTCCGAATACTATTGTGAAAAGTTCTGCCGCGAGGCCGGTAAGCCATTGCTGCGCATAAGTGACACAGCCAAGCGACAGCTTTTGAACTATACCTGGAAAGGTAACACCCGTGAACTGGCCCACGTCATTGAGCGCGCCGTTTTGTTGTGCGATACGGATGAAATCAGCAGCCAGGATTTGCCTGCAGACCTGAGCAATTGTCTGCCACCGCTGGTGGCTGACTTTCACAGCGCAGTGGAATCTTTCAAACACCGACATATTGTTTCTATCCTGGAAGGCGCCGGGGGCGATCGTCGTAAGACAGCAGAACTGTTGGGTATATCGCCTGCAACCTTGTTTCGCTATATCGACAAGTACAATCTGAAGGGATACGCATTGAAAAAGCATGACGAGCTAAGAGGGTCTCATTTCTGATAAATAAATACATCGCATTAGTCGCACTTCCGCGAATCGCTGCGTATCGTTACGCGCTGTTGATGGCACTTCGCCCCTGGCACGTTCTGTGCTCTCTTAACACGACAGCTCAACGAGTTCGGGAGCGACCTCTATGAGCTGGCAACAGACAGCCAAGGTTATTTACCTCAGGCTCACAAGTGACGAACACATCGACGGGAGAGATATAATGACGACTAAACTCAGCCATAAAATCGGACTGGTGCTACACATTGATGAAACGCTGGAAGCATCCCAGCGTGAAGATATTGAACAGGTTATTAATGCGGAAAAAGGTATTGGGTCTGCACGCTTCACCGAACGTAGACCCCACTTGATGGTGGTTGAGTATGATCCTGAGCTGATCTCGTCGACCCGTGTTCTGGCCAGCATCCATCACCAGAGCGTGTGTGCTCAGTTGGTCGGTCCGATTTAGTCACCTGCAAAGGTATTTTTGTCGTTGTAGGGTCGAATTTATTCGACCGAAATGAATTCGGCCCTACAATTTGATAAGATGCGGCGATCAATGATTGCAAAAAAACTACTTACCAGATCATCGCCTGAAACTGATGAAGCCATTTTCCCCACGGCTACCCATCGTGTTCTAAAACGTATTTACGCGGCCAGAAATATCCGTTCATCAGGGGATCTTGACACGGGCTTGCAGGCACTGTTGACACCTGAAAGCCTGAGCGGTCTGGGTACAGCCGTTGATGTGCTGGTATCGGCGCTGGCAGAAGGCAAAAAGCTTCTGGTAGTGGGTGACTTTGATGCCGATGGTGCCACCAGTAGCGCACTGATGGTTATGGCGTTACGCGCCATGGGGGCTACCCGTGTCGACTATTTGGTCCCGAATCGCTTCGAGTTTGGTTATGGCTTAACACCGGGGATTGTCGAGCTGGCGGCCGCAACATTTAAGCCCAACCTTATTATTACCGTGGACAATGGTATCTCCAGCCTGGAAGGCGTTGCTGCGGCCCGGCGCCACCACATTGATGTTTTGGTAACGGACCATCATCTGCCGGGGCCAGAACTTCCGGCCGCCTGCGCTATCGTTAATCCCAATCAGCCGAATGACAATTTTCCCAGTAAAGCGTTGGCTGGCGTGGGCGTGGCTTTTTATCTCTTGCTGGCATTGCGTGCGCGCCTCGACGCTAGCGGCTGGTTTGCGAAAGCCGCGATCCGAAAGCCCAACCTCGCAGATTACCTGGACCTGGTTGCACTGGGTACGGTGGCGGACCTGGTGCCACTGGATAAAAATAACCGCATCCTGGTGCAGCAGGGTCTGCAACGCATTCGTGCCGGTAACTGTCGACCGGGTATCCAGGCGTTGCTCGAAATCGCCGGGCGCAACCCCAGGCGCGTGGTGGCTTCCGATTTTGGGTTCGCTGTTGGACCACGCTTGAATGCAGCGGGTCGACTCGACGATATGTCACTGGGGATCGAATGCCTGATGAGCCAGTCGCAAGAGCAGGCGCATAAGTTGGCAGCGCAGCTGGATGGTTTGAACCGTGAGCGTCGTGAGATTGAAACTGATATGAAGTCGCAGGCGATGGCTGCGGTTGAGCAGCTGGATTTGACCGAAGCGGGCCTGCCAATGGGGTTATGCCTGTTCAATCAGGATTGGCACCAGGGTGTGATCGGTATTCTCGCTTCCAGGGTAAAAGAACGCTTCCACCGTCCGGTGATTGCATTTGCACCGGCAGGTAGCGGTGAGATCAAAGGCTCAGCACGTTCCATCCCAGGCTTGCATATACGCGATACCCTGGACGCTATCGCAGCGTGCCACCCCGGGTTGCTACAGAAATTTGGCGGCCATGCCATGGCTGCGGGTATGTCATTAGAAGTCGAAAAACTACCGGCGTTTGAAAAAGCCTTTCATAACGAGCTCGAACAGCGCCTGGATCAGGCTGCCCTGATGGGTGTGATCGAGTCTGACGGTGAACTCAATGATGATGAATTCAGCCTGGAGCTTTCAGAACAACTACGTCAGGCAGGGCCGTGGGGGCAGGGTTTTGCCGAGCCGCTATTTGATGGGCGGTTTAAAGTGGTGAATGTACGCACTGTAGGGGAAAATCACCTGAAACTCTCGGTGCGCCCGTCGACTGCAAAATGTACACTGAATGCCATCGCTTTTAATCAGGCAGCGGAGCATCCGATTAAAAATGGTCAGTCGGTCCGTATGGCCTACCGTCTGGATACGAATGAATACCGAGGTATGCTGGGATTACAGCTGGTTATTAATCATATCGAGCCCATGTAAATGGAGTGACTACTCAGCTCACAGAAGTGGGCCCAACCTTGATACAGTGAAACAGTTTTTATAAGTGATCAGTCTGTTGAGTCGGGTTCTTTAGCCTGTTTGATCAGGTTGGCCAGCAAATCTGGCAGGGCCAACTGTAGCTGGGTACGGATATCCCCGGCCATTTTGAAGGCACTTTCTTCGGTGGCTTCTTTGATCAAACGACCGATTTGCTCTTTCAGCAGGGACTCAATCTTCCACGACACCAGGTTCTGCAGGTCTTCTGATATGTCATCGAGCAGGTCCTGTACTTCGCTGTACTGCAGTAACTTCGCCACTACCTCGTGGTCGGTCAGGTCTGGCATAGGTGTTGACTCTGCGTTCGACGTTTGCAGCGTTTCCAGGCTGACCGGGTTCTGGAGCATCGGCACGCCTTCGTCATCCAGTTTGACGGAATCGGAGGTCATCAGCTTTTGATCTCGTGGGAGCGTAACGGATAACCACGCTGCTTGTAAAAGCTATAGCGGTTACGGCCCTGTTGGCGTACGTTGTTATCGCTATTGACCAGTTCGGCCACCCGTTCAAAGCGTGAGAAGAATAAAGGCACATCAGCCGCCAGGTTGATCAACACCTGGTGGCTGGCATCGGGTTCGGCGGTGTGGCCAAGTTGCACCGGTGAGGGGGTTTTGTTGTCTGCTTCATAGAGCGCATGTGGTATAAAACTGTTCTGTTGGAAGGTCCATAACAGCTTGTCCAGCTCCTGACTTTGTTGGGCTGATTCGGTGTGAATGTAGACCTTGTGACCCAGTCGATAGGCCTTGTCGGTCAGGCGACAGGCAAACTGCATGCGCTGGCGGGCATCTTCACCATTGAGAATGTAAAAATCGACTTCGGTCATTTACGCTGCATCAGGTACTGCATTAACAGGGGTACCGGGCGGCCTGTCGCACCTTTTGCATGGCCGCTCTTCCAGGCGACACCGGCAATATCCAGATGTGCCCAGCGGTAGTCTTTGGTAAAGCGGGCCAGAAAGCAGGCAGCGGTAATGGAGCCGGCGCCACGACCGCCGATGTTGGCCATATCGGCAAAATTGCTGGAGATTTGTTCGTCGTATTCATCCCACATAGGCAGCTGCCAGGCGCGGTCGAAAGCAGTTTGACCGGCATCCAG
>UOFK01000091.1_pt1 | contig 11676 bp, 10 predicted proteins | sample 1990061 | NCBI WGS metagenome assembly UOFK01 (sample SAMEA4728526, study PRJEB27164) | hydrothermal vent metagenome | biome: marine basaltic hydrothermal vent biome; feature: marine hydrothermal vent; material: mineral | place: Pacific Ocean | collected 2011-06-14/2011-07-23 | depth 1741 m
GAAAGATACTTCTTAAACTTATATGAGACCGCTTGATCAATTTCACACGCCAGCTCAAATGAAAACCAATTGAGCTTTGTCTTTTCCTCTTGATTCTTAAAGAAGTGATTTGGCCTGATTTTTGAGTAGTTTGTTTCCAGCAATTTCTACTTACCTCATGCTTGCGACAAAAATCGTATTCTGATAGTGGCTCTGTAAGATGCGGGTATTTCTTAGGTTGAGGTATCTTTTTGGACAAAAAGTATAAACTCGCAGCTCCGAGGAAATCATTTTCGTGAATCTTCTCTCTCATATGGTGGCATGTCATGGCGTCATCTGGCTGAGCGTAACGAGCTAAGCGTTCTAAGTAATTACCCCATGTGGGTAATCCAGCGCTTGCAGATACACCTGCGCCAGCAAATAAGATTGGTGAGTTATTTTCACTAAAGAACTTAGAAACTTTTTCACAGAAGTTTATAATCAACCTGCAAGCTATGTGTGGTCTTGAATTTAAAGTGGTGTGATTAATGATGACAAAAAACCCGCCCCACAGACATAGGTGAGCCGGGTTTTATTGCTTCCTGCCTCTGCCTGACTCCCTGTCTGCATATCAATTTCCCTTATGCTGTTTTCCTCTCTTGATCCGGATCATACCCCAAATTCGGCGCAAGCCAACGCTCTGCTTCCTCCAGCGTCATCCCTTTCCTCTGCGCATAGTCTTCCACCTGGTCCCGGTTGATTTTGCCGACGCCGAAATATTTCGCTTCCGGGTGGCTGAAGTACCAGCCGGAGACGGCGGCGGTGGGGAGCATGGCGAAGTGTTCGGTGATGGTCATGCCGGCGTTGGTGGCGGGGTCGATGAGGTCCCACAGCAGGGCTTTTTCCGTGTGCTCGGGGCAGGCGGGGTAGCCGGGGGCGGGGCGTATGCCTTGGTATTGTTCTTTGATGAGGGCTTTGTTGTCGAGTGTTTCGCTGGCATTGTAGCCCCAGTGTTGTTTGCGCACTTTTTCGTGCAGCACTTCTGCAAAGGCTTCGGCGAGGCGGTCGGCGAGGGCTTTGAGTAGGATGGACTGGTAGTCGTCGTGGTCGGCTTCAAAGCGCTTTACGTGTTCGTCGATGCCGATGCCGGTAGTGCAGGCGAAGGCGCCGACATAGTCTTTCAAGCCGGTGTCTTTGGGGGCGACGAAGTCGGCGATGCACTGGTTGGGGCGGCCTGGGGGTTTCTGGTTTTGCTGCCGGATGTGGTGCAGGGTGGTGAGTACCTTGTTGCGTGTTTCGTCGGTATAGACTTCAATGTCGTCGTCACCTACCTGGTTGGCGGGGAATAGGCCGAACACGGCTTTGGCCTGTAGCCATTTTTCGTTGATGATTTTGTCGAGCATGGCTTTGGCGTCTTCGAATAGTTCACGGGCGTGTTTGCCGACCACTTCGTCGTCGAGAATTTTGGGGTAGCTGCCAGCCAGTTCCCAGGTTTTGAAGAACGGGGTCCAGTCGATGTAGTCGCGCAGGTCTTCCAGTAGCAGGTCGTCGATGACGGTGATGCCGGGGGTGTTGGGTGGCGGTGGTGTGTAGTTGTCCCAGTCGATGGGTATTTTGTTGGCGCGTGCGTGTTGCAGTGTCAGCCATTCGGTTTTACGTTGTTTGCCAGCGTGCTGGGCGCGCACTTTGTCGTATTCGGTGCGGACTTTTTCCACGTAGTCATCGCGCAACTCGTCGGAGAGCAGGCTTGCTGCGACGCCGACGGCGCGTGAGGCGTCTTTCACGTACACGGTGGTGCCGTGGTAGCCGGGTTCTATTTTGACGGCGGTGTGTACGCGTGAGGTGGTCGCGCCACCGATGAGCAGCGGGATTTCGTAGCCTTCACGTTGCATTTCTTTGGCCATGTGCGCCATTTCGTCGAGGCTGGGGGTGATCAAGCCGCTGAGGCCGATGATATCGACGTCATGCTCTTTGGCGGCATCAAGGATTTTCTGTGCGGGCACCATCACACCGAGGTCAATCACTTCGAAGTTGTTACATTGCAGGACGACGCCGACGATGTTTTTGCCGATGTCGTGCACGTCGCCCTTGACGGTGGCCATGAGGATCTTGCCCTTGGAGCGGGACTTGCCGTCTTTTTCGGCTTCGATGTAGGGCAGCAGGTAGGCGACGGCTTTTTTCATGACGCGTGCGCTTTTGACGACTTGCGGCAGGAACATTTTACCTTCGCCGAACAGGTCGCCGACGACGTTCATGCCATCCATCAGCGGGCCTTCGATGACCTGGATGGGGCGTTCGAATTGCAGACGGCATTCTTCGGTGTCTTCTTCTACAAAGGCGTCGACGCCTTTGACCAGCGCGTGTTCGAGGCGCTTCACCACTGGCAGGCTGCGCCATTCCAGGTCTTCTTTCTTTGCGGCGGTGCTGCCGTCGCCCTTGTATTTGGCGGCGATGTCGAGCAGGCGTTCGGTGCTGTCGTCGCGGCGGTTGCGCACTACGTCTTCGACGGCTTCGCGCAGTTCTTCCGGCAGGTCGTCGTAGATGGCGAGCTGGCCGGCGTTGACGATGCCCATGTCCATGCCGGCCTTGATGGCGTGGTAGAGGAACACGGCGTGGATGGCTTCGCGCACCGGGTTGTTGCCGCGGAACGAGAACGACACGTTGCTGACGCCGCCGGAGATCTTGGCGTGCGGCAGAGCCTGTTTGATCTCGCGGGTGGCTTCGATGAAGTCGACGCCGTAGTTGTTGTGTTCCTCGATGCCAGTGGCGACGGCAAAGATGTTGGGGTCGAAGATGATGTCTTCCGGCGGAAAGTTAACCTGCTCGGTGAGGATCTTGTAGGCGCGAGTGCAGATTTCGATCTTGCGCGCCTGAGTATCGGCCTGACCAGTTTCATCAAAGGCCATGACGATAATGGCGGCGCCGTATTTGCGGCACAGTTTGGCGTGCTTGATAAAGGCTTCTTCACCTTCCTTCATGCTGATGGAGTTGACGATGCCTTTGCCCTGGATACACTTCAGGCCCGCTTCGATGATCGGCCACTTGGAGGAGTCGACCATGATCGGCACGCGCGAGATGTCCGGCTCGCTGGCGATCAGCTTGAGGAACCTGACCATGGCCTGCTCGCCGTCGAGCATGCCTTCGTCCATGTTGATGTCGATGACCTGGGCACCGTTCTCGACCTGGTCACGCGCCACGTCCAGCGCTTCGTCGAACTGTTCTTCGAGGATCAGGCGCTTGAACTTGGCCGAGCCGGTGACGTTGGTGCGTTCGCCGACATTCACGAACAGCGAGTCTTCGGTGATGTTGCACGGTTCCAGGCCAGACAGACGCAGCACGAAGTCGTGTTTAATCTTTTTACGCGGCGGAAACTTCGATACCGCGTCGGCAATGGCCTTGATGTGCGGCGGGGTGGTGCCGCAACAGCCACCGATGATGTTAAGGAAACCGGACTGCGCCCATTCGCCGAGTTCTGCGGCCATTTCTTCCGGTGATTCGTCGTACTCACCAAACTCGTTGGGCAGCCCGGCGTTGGGGTGGGCGTTGACATAACAGTCGGCTGTGCCAGCCAGTTCGCCGACGTACTCGCGCAACTGCTTGGCGCCCAGCGCGCAGTTAAAGCCTAGCGAAATGGGTTTGACGTGGCGCAGTGAATTGAAAAAAGCTTCGGCGGTCTGGCCGGACAGGGTGCGGCCGGAGGCGTCAGTGATAGTGCCGGAAATTATCACCGGCAGTACCTTGCCCATGTCTTCGAACACGCTCTCTACCGCAAAGGTGGCGGCTTTGGCGTTGAGGGTATCGAAAATGGTTTCGATCAGGATGATGTCGGAACCACCCTCGATCAATGCTTTGGTGGCGACGTAATAGGTCTCGCGCAGTTCATCAAAGCTGATGTTGCGGAAGCCGGGGTCGTTGACATCTGGGCTTAACGAACAGGTGCGGCTGGTGGGGCCGAGTACGCCAGCCACAAAGCGGGGTTTGCTCTCTGTAGTAAATTCATCACAAGCAGCCCGCGCGACTTTTGCACCTTCGTAGTTCAACTCGTAGACCAGGTCTTCCTGCTGGTAGTCCGCCAGCGACACGTTGGTGGAGTTGAAGGTGTTGGTCTCGACGATATCCGCACCGGCTTCAAGATAAGCTTTATGAATGTCACCAATGATCTTCGGCTGGGTCAGCGACAGCAGGTCGTTGTTGCCCTTGAGGTCGGTCGGCCAGTCGGCAAAACGCTCGCCACGGTAGTCGGCTTCTTCCAGTTTGTAGCGCTGGATCATGGTGCCCATGGCACCGTCTAATATGAGAATGCGTTCTTCGAGGAGTTGTTCTAGTGTTTTCATTAAGTGTTTCAATAGCTAATGCCAGTGGCGAAGTTTACCATGCCTGCTGTTGCAGGCCCTAACTGATCCAGCAGCAATAAGCTGGCGAGTCAGTGGTAACAGGGTTATCGGCCGTCAGAAATCGGCTTCTTCAATTTGCAGGTAGGCGAGGCTGATATGCTTGCCGAGCTGCACGTCGAAGCCTGACCAGTCGGAATATTCAGTGAGCTGTGCGGCCACTTTATCTTTCATTTCAAAGTCACTCAGCCCCTCATTATAATATTTTTTAACTGTGGCGTAGAGTGTTTCAAGGTAGCGACAGAAATTAATCGGGACATTCACGTCACCGGTCGGGCCGTGCCCCGGGACATAAAATTTACTGCCGGTTTCCTGAATGCGGTTGCAGGCTTCGATGTTGCCTTGAAAAGTTCCCTCGTCGATACGCGGGATACGCTGGCTAAGTACATTGTCGCCGAGAAAGGTGATCGAGACCTCGGGTATCTCGATCATTACATCAGAAGTTGTGTGGGCGATGCCATAGTGGTGAATGCGTACGCTGGTATTTCCAAATTTAAATTCATCGCCATCATTTATAGCGATAGTAGGTGCCACGACTTTCGTGCCGACGGTCTGCTTGTCGGTTAAACGTTCCATCAGGGCGACCCAGCTATCGCCTTCACCGTCCTCAATCAGTGTGATCATATTCGGATGCCCATAAATCGGTACGTTGGGGTAGGCCGCCTGGATAGCCTGATTACCGAGCCAGTGGTCACCGTGGATATGGGTGTTGAATACCGCAATGACTGGTTTGTCGGAAGTCTTGCGAATCGCCCGTAACAGCATTTCGCCAATCTGTATGCTTGAACCGGGATCGACAACAATAATGCCTTTATTTGTAATGATAAAACCGGGGTTGTTCATGAAACCCTGGTTTTCCGGCGTAGGGGTTCCCAGGGGGCCATGAATGACATAAGCATTTTTTGTAATCAGGTCAACAGGATAGTCCTTGATCGCAGGACCCTTGGCACCGGCCGGGGAAAGGACCAGTAGCAGTGCTAATGGCAGTATGTGCAACGGTGACAAGTTCATGGTGCGACCCTCGTGACAGACAGTGCAGTATACGCCAAAAACGGTCGCAATTGTCACCGTTACCCTTCTACTGCAGCTCCACTGATTCAATCAGGTTGGCTAAGGAGGTGATCAGGTCAGCACGCCAGATATCTTGTTTGCGTAGCTTTGCGAACAGTTTTTCGAAGCGGCGGCGGGTGGCGACATTTGCCAGCTGCATCTGCTCTGGACGTGCTGCAAGCTTCAGTGGGCCGCGATAGGCGTGGGTGCGTTGCTCAATCATACGCTGATGTAACAGCGCACGGCCGAGGACGACGTAGGGGAAATTTATATTGCGCATTGGACCGATACTGATTTGCTTGCCGCCCAGTGAATGACCAAGCACTTTGATATTGGCGATACGGTCCGACGTCAGCCAGGCGGAAATACCTCCGGTGACTGCGCCTAAACCGCTGCCCAGCAACAGGGATGCACCGTGTACGGCCAGGTCGATCATGCTGCCAGCTGCGGCACCGCCGAGGGCGCCGGTGGCAATTAGCTGCTGGCGTGTGAGCCCAAACAGCACCCAGATCTGTCGTGAAAACAGGTCATCGTCCAGTAGTGGTACTCGTTGTTCATGGCGTTCCAGGTTGCGGTGGTTATGGATTTGTTCGACTTCATCCCGGCAGTCTTGTTCCATAACGACAAGGTCCTGCTTGTAGGCCTGGAACAGAGTAGCGCTGGCTTTTTCCATGTCTTCATCGGTTACCAGTTTGCGGCGGCGCACATGGGTGATCATACGTGCCAGCATTTCTGCGATCACGCGTGCAGTCAGCGCATGGCGGCGTGCCTGTTCTTCACGCAGAATGCGTACTGCTTTTTCCAGTGCACTGCGCCAGTCCTCGCGAATTTCCCCGAAGGCCAGCAGCAGTTGCACACGGCGGTCAAAGTCAGCGGTCATGGCGTCGAAAACGCGCACGATACGAAAGTACTGGCCGAGCGCTTTGTTCCAGTCTTGCGAGTGATCACTGTTGCCTATCATATTGATCAGTGCCAGGCTGGGTTGGCCGGTCCAGCGCAGAATCTCCATCTCGGCTTCGTAGTCTTCGCCGAAAGGCCGTGAGCCATCCACCACGTAGAGGATGCCAGCGCCTGCCAGAATCGGTGCCAACAGGTTGCACTCGGCGGTAAAAACGGGGTCATCCTGATGTTTATCTACAAACCGGCGCACCGTATCGGCTCGTTCCACGGCAGTGCCGGAGCAATTACGCATCCACTCAAGTGCAGCGCGGGCACGCTGGAACCCAGGTGTATCGACTAATTCATAGAGAACCTCATCATCGACGGCCATTGGATAATGGCGATTTTCGGTAGTGGTTCCGGGTATCGGTGAAATGGTCACGCTTTCGTCCTGGGATAGCGTGGAGACAATGCTGCTTTTGCCTTTGTTGGGGTGACCGACGATAGCGAATACAGGTGCGCTCATACCGCCTGACCGATAATTTCGACATGCAGGTCAGAATCGCCCAGTTGAGCCAGTGTCAGCTGCCAGGTTTCACGGTCGGATGCAGCAACCTTATCCTGCCCTCCCCACAGCAATATGACGATGGGCTTCTCTGAGTTGCACTGGTGGCGGATAGCGCGCACAAAGTCCAGAAAATCAAGCAACGGTGGCTCCCATGATTTAACCAGGATAGCGACACTTTCAGGTTTGTGTCGACATAGCTTTGCGACCAGTTCTTCATCTTGTTCTGTTGTTTGTCGGCCGCCAGCGCGAAGCGACTCCAGCACCTCGATACCCATGTTTCTGAGTGCTCCATGGATTTCATCGGGGAGATTGCAGGCACCTGACCAGTCAATGAGTGGGCAGCGCATGGCGTAGCCAGGTACTTCCGGCGTATCGACAGTAGGGCTTGTTGCCATGTCATAGGTTTCTTCCGGTTGTAGCGCCAGAGTAGAGATCAGTGGTGAATTCATGCGCGCCAGCAGTTCGGAAGACCCCGGCAGATTGCACAGTGCCTTGCGGAGATGGTGCTGGAAGCGGTACCAGGAAACCCCGAGCGTCAGCAGCCTGGGCAGCAGGCCGTAGCCGGTAAGCGCTGCAATCAGGAAGGGCCACCACTGCCCCAGCTCAATGGCGAGTTGTGGGGTTGTTGCTGCCGTGCCCGCCAGTGATCCTTCGTCCAGTCGGTAATAACGGCTGTTTGCAATCAGCTCGGCGCCTGGAACCGCATCAGGAGAAAGCGTGCTCCAGGGCGTCGACAGGGTCGTTAACAGCTGCTGGAAGGTATCATTACTAATGGTCAGGGTAGTGCTCCACACAAAGGCCAGATCGGAAAAGAAAACCAGAAAAAAAGCCGCTACCAGCACACCGACGTTGAAACTGAAGGCGAACAACTGCGACCAGAAAGAAAACAACCAGCGGGTGGTGGGCGCCAGTATCGCAATAGAATCCGACTCCCAGAGCATGCCAAGGCCCCGATTTTCCTCTGTGTTGAATAAGCCAGCAATGTGGCCAGCCAGCCGTCCAGGGTTGAGAAAGCCAAGTGTTGCTCCGATCCCGGTGAACAACGGCAAGCGCACCGGTATCGACGTTAGCAGCCACAGCAGCAGCAACAGAATCTGCGGTAGCACCAGTATGACCACGGCGTTGACAATATTGATCGGCTGCTGGCCGTCGTAGAAAAGCACTGCGGTGGCCAGACCCCAACCGGTGAGTAGGCCAGTGATTACCAGCGCCAGGCACAGGAGATGATATAGCCGGACGCCATGCAGACTGTGTTTTCGGGCAACAGCAGAATTAATTTCCTGTAGCCAGGCGTGGATCTGGGCTACCGGCTTGCGGCGGTAGTGCTGCAGCTTGCGGCCGATACTGCGATCGCGCTGCTTGCGCTGCTCCAGATCGATTGCCGGGTCAGCGGCCAGAATTTCGTTCAGCTCGATCAGGTCGCCCAGGGGAGAGGAGTGCATCATTTCCCCATTGTAACCGACAATATGCACAGTAATATCAGTAGCTAGACTTCATCAACCCAGGGAGACAGGCTCGGTCGAATGAATTCGACCTGAATTTAGGCTTATCTGGTTTTGCTAGGTCTCCGCTTTCTCATGCATTCGCGGTAGCATATGTGTTTCAGCCCACTGTGCCAGCTCGCGTAATACTGGTCGTTGAAACGGCGGGTTTGCTCCATCACCCGAAATAGAATGATTGATTTCCATTTTCCACCAATGATATCCAGTGCTGCCTCGACCGGGCAGTGGGTATAGGCCGGGTGACGTTGTTTGCGCATCGCTTTTATACTCCATTAGTATCAAATACGACACTATATACACTATTAGTGCGTACTTACATAAACAGTAATCACTTGTTAGGCTCGCCAAACACTTTATAGACGTAAAACTGGAGAAAATGATGGATGCAATCATGACGACAGAACTGTACTGGTTGACGCTGACGATAGGGATGACGGCACTGTTTTGGGTGCCCTATATTCTGAACTGGATCATGGAGCACGGGATGGTTGCCGCCCTATGGAACCCAAAGGAATACGACCACACGCAGCCTAAAGCAGCGTGGGCATTACGTATGCTGCGGGCACATGAAAATGCGGTTGAAAATCTGGTGATATTCGCGCCGCTGGTGCTCATTTTACACGCCATGGAGATCAGTACAGCGGCGACCGCGACCGCTTCTATGGTCTACTTTACGGCGCGAGCGGCACATTTTTGGGTGTTTGCGTTCGCTATTCCATCGCTCCGAGTGCTGACATTCCTTGTCGGCTTCGGCGCACAAATGGTGCTTGTGTTAACGCTGCTGGGTATTATTTAGGCCATGACGCTCTATCTTGGACTTGGCGCCATCGCCGGATTGGTTGCCGGGTTGCTCGGTGTAGGGGGTGGCCTGATTATTGTGCCGGTTCTAGCGCTGCTGTTTGCCCGCCAGGGAATCGCAGCGCCTGTGGTGATGCATCTGGCCATCGGTACATCGTTGGCGAGTATTATTTTTACCTCGCTGTCTTCGGTATGGGCGCATCATCGGCGACAATCGGTGCGTTGGCGAGATGTCGGCCGGTTGGCGCCGGGTATTGTTATCGGCGCTTGGTTGGGTGCAGCGCTTGCGGATACCTTGCCCGCTGCGGGCTTGCGGCAGTTTTTTGGTCTGTTTGAGCTTTATGTAGCCATTCAGATGACGTTCAAAATCAAACCATCACCCCAGCGTAACTTACCTGGCCGGACGGGTATGCTGGGCGTGGGTGGTCTGATAGGCGCTATATCTTCTGTCGTGGGCATTGGCGGTGGAAGTTTTACGGTGCCCTTTCTGAGCTGGTGTAATGTATCGATGCGGGAGGCGGTGGGTACCTCTTCCGCCTGCGGTATTCCGATTGCGATCGCCGGTGCTGCCGGTTTTGTTGTCGCTGGCTGGGGTGAGGCAGGTTTACCGGCCAACAGCCTGGGCTATGTCTACCTGTATGCACTGTTGGGGATTGCCAGCACCAGCATCTTGTTTGCACCGCTCGGTGCCCGCCTGGCGCATTGGCTGCCCGCCGATCGTTTGAAGCAGATTTTTGCACTATTGCTGTATATGCTGGCAGCCTTCATGTTGTTTGGCGAATGATGCCTGTTGCTTCGAGGACTAAACGTTAAAATATGCATGCGGCTATGCCGTGGGTAATGACTCCTGACATGAGGCTGTCAGGAGGGTTAGGGTATAGTCAGTTTTCTTTATTCACTGATGCAGGAGATACAATAATGACTAACCCAATAAAACAACATGGCGCTTTCAGTTGGAATGAACTGATGACCACGGATGTGCACGCTGCGAAAGCATTTTATGGTGAACTGTTTGGTTGGGCGTTGGAAGATTTGAAGACTTGTGATGCCGGTTACACCATGGCCAAGGCAGGCGGTAAAGAAGTTGCTGGCATCATGGCAATGCCGCCTGAAGTGGGGGAGATGCCACCGACGTGGGGCGCGTATGTTACTGTAGACGATGTGGAAGTGAGTGCGAAACAGGCCGAAGCGTTGGGTGGGAAAATCGTGTTGGCACCGCGTGATATTCCAGATGTTGGGCGTTTCTGTGTTATTTGTGATCCACAGGGTGCGGTGTTGGCTTTGATCACCTATGTTGATAAGTAAGCTGATGAACGGTTGTTTCATGGCGTTATAGTAAATAAATCAGGAGGAGCAATGTCTCGAAAAACATTTAGCGGAGGCTGCCTGTGTGGTAGTGTTCAGTACGAAGTAAGCGGCGAAGTATTACGCTTTTACCATTGTCATTGTCGCCGTTGCCAGAAAACCAACGGTACCGGGCATGCATCCAATATTATGCTTAATGCAGATAAAGTGGATTGGCTAAAAGGGGAATCATTGCTGGGTTATTACAAGATTCCGGAAGCTGAACGCTTCTTTAACCAGTTTTGTACTCAGTGTGGAAGCCCATTGCCTAGAGGTGTACCGGAGCAAAGCATAGTGGTTATCCCCGCCGGTTCATTGGACAATGACCCAGGTGTGAAGCCTGAGGCCCGGATATTCTGGGGCTCGCGCGCTGAGTGGTCGTGTGAGGCGGGTGAGTTACCAATTTTTTCAGAATACCCGGAAACATGATAATCAGTGAACTGGGTCGACGTGTTTGACGCCGAAGCGGGCACCAGTGAGATGTGCCCACCCATCGTCCTCAGCCGTCTGTTCGGCAGCCGTTCTAAGAAGATGGACTAGCGAAGCATTGGCGCTTAAATTTTTTTTATCTTCCTTTTCATCTGATGTTAGATTTTCTGTGTATATAAATGGAGAACAGGCATCCACAAACGGTTGAGGTGTTTTCTTTTCTCCAAATCCATAAACAGGCATCCCACTTTCGAGAATTCTCAAGACTAGAGGCGTAAAATCACTGTCGCTTGTCATTAGCGCAAAGGCGTCAATATTTTTGCTATAAAGTAAATCCATTGCATCGATAATCATTGCTGAATCAGTAGCATTCTTGCCGTTTGTATATGCAAACTGTTGCATAGGCCTTATGGCGTGAGGATGTAATTTGGTAGCCCAACTAGACAATGATGAATTGTTCCAATCACCGTGCGCATGACGAACGTTTACCATTCCGTATTTGGCGAGTTCTTCCAAAACACCGTCTATTGAATTGTGGCTGACATTATCACAGTCAATAAGGAGCGCTATTCTCTTTTCGTCTGGCACATATCTCTCCTAAATATAATCGGGATAGAGGATGCCTCCAAACGGTTCAAATTGTGGTTCGTTCCTCACACAATATAACCTTATTCGTTAGCCTCACCTTTAATGTAGCTTAATTTTTATGACCCGGTTTAATGCACGAAAGTGTTTATCAAGCGAATAAATCTTACAG
>UOFK01000113.1_pt1 | contig 11658 bp, 11 predicted proteins | sample 1990061 | NCBI WGS metagenome assembly UOFK01 (sample SAMEA4728526, study PRJEB27164) | hydrothermal vent metagenome | biome: marine basaltic hydrothermal vent biome; feature: marine hydrothermal vent; material: mineral | place: Pacific Ocean | collected 2011-06-14/2011-07-23 | depth 1741 m
ACCGTGCCATAGAGTAATAGGTTCTGATGGTAGCTTAACTGGTTATGGTGGAGGTTTACATAGAAAACAATGGTTGCTTGATTTAGAATCGTAATATTGTTTTGCATGCGTGGTTATTCAAATACAGCGATCCGTACCATTACCACAGCACTTGAACGATTCTCGCCGCGTATTGCGCTGTGGTGGGTTAGTCGGCTATTTTTTTCGCCCAGAACATCTCGCCGAAAGAAGCCGGAGCTACCAGATCTTGAGCAGCGATGGTTAAGCTTCACAACAATTAAGGGCGCACAGAGTAAGTGCAAGGTTTACTCAACAGGCAACCGCCCTTTATGACCTCTATAATATCCGCATAAATGTCCGGAACCATGCCTGCTTTTATGTCCGCGCGAAAAACCCATTATTTGCCAATTATTAGGGTGTCGGTATGGTGGTGCGGCGACCGGGGTTTTCTCAGCCGCTCGCTTATAGTGGATAAACAGGGCGCATTTTTTTCTGCTGATAGTAAGGCATCATTTTGGGAACCAAACTGCGCAAGGTGCTTTGGCGGTTCCCTGGAGACGGGTGTGTGCTGAAAAATTCAGGGGGGGTGTCACCACCCACTTTAGCCATTTTTTCCCATAAACTTGCAGCAGCATTGGGGTTATAGCCCGCTTTGGCTGCCAATTCTATGCCCATTCGATCGGATTCTCGTTCAGCAGTTCGGCTATTAGGTAAGGATATTGCCATCGTTGCGGCTAGAGCTGTTCCTGATAAGGCGGCACCACCATAATCGGTATCACTCACAACAGCAGCTACAGCGGCCATCCCCATTTGTGAGGCCATTTGTACTGACATTTTTTCAGCGGTGTGATTCGCCAAAGCATGAGAAATTTCATGCCCCATCACTTGAGCCAATTCATCATCGCTAGGTTTTACCTTATTGAGTAAACCTGTATAGATTGCCATTTTTCCGCCTGCCATACACCAAGCATTCACCACCTCTGGATCGTCAATAACTTTAACACTCCAGTCCCAGTCTCGAGTACGAGGATATTGTTCAATTGCCTGGCTAATCAAGCGACCGGTAATAAGTTTGACACGCTTGGTCACTGCAGGATCATTATCAATTTTACCCTCATCATCTAGCGGTTTAAGTGTTTGAATATAGGCTTCTTTTGAGGCTGATATAGCCTGCTCCGGTGACACCAGCATCAACTGGCTACGCCCTGTCGGGCTGGTGGCACAGGCTGTAATTGAGAGCACGAAAAGTACTATGGGAATAACGAGTATATGTTTCATGTATTTTTTATTCCTTAAATTAATTTTCTTGGTCTTCATAAGGATCCAAAAAAATTTAAAGCTTTCAGGCAGGTACGATCATACCATGTCAATAGTCGCCTCTACGAACCAGGCGGTTGGTAGTTCGAGAGCCGCTAATGCCAAGATCATCAAGAAAAACAAGCGCTCAGGGGTTCTGAGCCATCATCATAGGCGTCTTCCCCCGGTTAGTTAAGTCTTCAGCCGTTTAACGAGAGCATAAATTAGCTCTGGTTCTGGGTGAAATGTGTGTTGTATTTCGAGGGTATATCGGGTGTAATCTTCGAGTTGGGATCAGACCAGATTACCGAATATGTTGTGCTTATGCCTGGGGGGGGGTGTCCTAATGAATACTTGTGCTCTTGTTCGTATGTCCATTATCGGACTGGCGATATATTTTTTATCGCCCGCTGCGCATGCCCGGTCTACTCATTTGATTGAACCGGAGCCTGTCACTATTAACTGCCATTTACCAGCCGAAGAAATGAATGAAGCCATTTTGAAAGGTGGTGCTGCACGCAAATGGGTGGCCATTGAGCAGATGAAAGGTGTAACCGAGCTTAAATATGTAAAAGGAAACAACAAGCATCTCCTTATTGTTGAGGTGAGTTATACAGCTGATACTTTTGCAATTACCTACAAGGATAGTGTAAATCTTAACTATTCCGTTACTAATGAGGGTACGCGGCGTATACACCCAAGACCGATAGGCTGGATGAAGAATCTCAGCAGCGATATTCAGCTGGCGGCAAATAACCTGTGTTCTCATCCCCATTGATGACACTTACTCGCTAACCCCTACTCTTCGCCATGATCGCTGCACAATCTGTGCTGAATTCCACTCCCAACATCTGGACTGATAGATTGGCTCAGAGGCGAATGGCACTAAGTTAAGCCGATTTTGCCTTTGTAGGGTCGAATTTATTCGACCGGCCACGCCGATATTCAACCTGTCACCCCGGTTATAGCCACAACACTGGCAGTCGCTGGCAGCCTTTGGCCGAATGAATTCAGCCCTACAAGTTAACTTAGTGCCATTCGGCTCAGAGGCATGCTTGGTCGAATACATTCGACCCTACAAGCGTGCCTTGATGTTCCATCAGTAACTGCTCAGACTCCCCCTGAAATTCGTCAGTTCAAGGCAAAAAATGTGGATTTACGGTGTAAATGATCATTTTTTAACGCAGAAATGGCGGATTTCAGGAGTGAGCTGAGTAGTTACTTCCATCATTGATATAAACTTGATGGAGCACTGGGATTATCAGTCCACCTCTGCTATATATTTTATGGCGTGATAGGTTTGAGTATTTCTGTTGTAGCCATAAAATCAGGGAGATGGTGATGGAGCATTTTATAGACGCACTAAAAAAATACGCTGACTTTTCCGGCCGTGCAACACGTAAACAATACTGGATGTTCGTATTATTTTATATTATTTTTTACTTGATTTTAGGCACAATAGATGCAGCGCTCCAGACATTCCTTTTAAGCCCTGTATTTTCATTGGCTCTGTTCATTCCGAGCATCAGCGTTGCAGCACGACGCCTTCATGACACGGGCCGTACAGGATGGTGGCAGCTAATTTATCTGATACCATTGATCGGACTGATAGTGATGATAGTTTTTCTCGTTCAAGACAGTCACGGCGACAATGAGTATGGCCCCAATCAAAAGCAGAATTAGTTGTGTTGGTCGAATGAACTCGACCCTACGGTCTTAACTTAGTGCTATTTAGACCTGCTGAGAAGGCTGTGTACATACTGGCTATCGATCAAGGCACGACCGGCACAACCAGCATTCTCTACGACCGGGCCGGCCGGATAGCGGCGCGCGCTTATTGCGAAATCACCCAGCACTACCCACAACCCGGCTGGGTCGAACACGATGCCATGGAAATCTGGCAGTCGGTGGTCGCCACGGTAGAAGAGCTCTGTTCCCAGCATGCAGGTAATATTGCCGCTATTGGCATCACCAATCAACGCGAAACCACGCTACTCTGGAACCAACACACGGGACAGCCTGTTTACAATGCCATCGTCTGGCAATGTCGACGCACGGCGGAATTTTGCCAACAGTTGCAGGATCATACCGATTTTGTTCGCGCGCACACCGGCTTGCCACTGGATGCTTATTTCAGCGGCACCAAAATTCGCTGGCTGTTGGATAATGCTGGCATCGATAACGCCGACGATCTGTTATTTGGTACGATCGACAGCTGGTTGATCTGGCGCCTGACCGGCGGCGCAGTACATGCGACTGACTACAGTAATGCGTCACGCACACTGTTGTTTGATATTCACGAGCGTTGCTGGAGTAAACCGCTGGCCGAACTCATCGGCGTACCTCTGTCATTATTGCCTGAAGTACGCGCTTCCATTGGCGACTTCGGCAAGGTGACATCCATTCCCGCACTCAAGGGCATTCCCATCCTGGGCGTGGCTGGTGATCAGCAGGCGGCCTTATTTGGTCAGACCTGCTTCCAGCCCGGACAAACCAAAAACACCTATGGCACCGGTGGCTTTGTCGTGATGAACACCGGCCAGCAGGCCATTCAATCAAAACGGGGGCTACTCACCACACTGGCGATAGATGGTAGCGGCGCGCCTTGTTACGCCATGGAAGGTTCCGTTTTTATTGCCGGTGCGGCACTACAGTGGCTGCGCGATGAACTCCGGTTGATCACATCCGCTACCGACAGCGAAATGATGGCACAGGCTGTTGATGATAACGGTGGCGTCTACCTGGTGCCTGCCTTTGTCGGGCTGGGCACTCCCCACTGGAACATGCAGGCACGCGCTACGCTGACCGGCATGACACGCGGCACCAATCGCAACCATATCGTTCGCGCAGCACTGGAAGCCATGGCTTATCAGACAAACGATGTTATAGGCCTTATGGAACAGGAAAGTGGAAAAAATATCGAGACACTTGCGGTCGATGGCGGTGCCTGTGCCAATAACTTTTTAATGCAGTTCCAGGCCGACATACTCGATCGCCCGCTGATTCGGCCACAGATTATTGAATCAACCTCGTTAGGAACTGCCTATATGGCGGGGCTCGCGGCTGGCTTGTGGGAAGACACAGACAAGCTTACCCAGATGAAGCTTACTGATGCTGAATTTCAGCCCGGTATGCCGAGTAGTCAGCGGCAACGGTATCTACAAGGCTGGCAGCATGCAGTGCGCCAATGCCTTACGGACTAGCCACTGCAACCAAACAGGCGTTTTTTCTGGATGATAGCCGCAACGGTTTCCGGCACCATGTCTTTCCAGTCCGGCTCGCTACGACGAATTTTGTCCAACACGTCGTGTGAAAATATGGACAGATTGCTCTTATTCATGGCTTCCAGCTCACGGATGTAACCATTCTCAAGTAAATGCAGATACAAGTGTTTCAGATTTTCACCCACCTGCAAATTATTCACAGTCGTCAACTCACCACTTTTCTGGTCCATTGACGGGCATACATACAGCCGCAGGTCATTCTTAAACAGGCGCCCGAAAGCCTCCAGAATGCCTCCTTCCAGATCTTGATAATATTTTTCATTGAATACCTGCATCAGTGTTGGCACTCCCAGGGCAACGCCTATGGGCATTTGTGTAAACCCTGACAGGTATTGTGCAAGCCGATAAAACTCACCGTAATCAGATATCAGCACATGTTTGCCCAGGGCACAGAGTAACTCAGCCCGCTGCAAGTAGTCCTGGACATCGATGTCTTCACCCTGCCCCAGATTATGCAGGGTCATTTCGCTGAGCACGACAATAGCATCGTCGCTGAGCTCTGCATCCTGGCTGAAGGCTTTGTAGGCACAGTCCAGCAAGCTCATGGTGAGACGGGTCGGTGGACGAAAACGGCTGCGTTCAACTAGCACGGCCTTTTTGTAAAGTATATCCGAGGGCTGTACCACCTTACCGTCGGCTTGAAACATCGCCGCGCTGGAAAGCCCGTGCTGAACTAGGCGCAGTGCCATCAAACGATTATCCACCTCGTCAAAGGCAGGGCCGAGGAAATCGATCATATCAATCGACAGCAAGTCGGTGCTTAGCTGGTCTAGTAGAGAAATCAGCAGTTTTTCGGGTGAAGCGTGCAGATAGAGTGCCGCATAGATCAGGTTCACACCCAGCAAGCCCAGGGTTTCCTGATCCTGCACATTTTCCTGCCCTTTTAACTGCACATGGATATCAATCTGGGAAGGAGCTTCGCCGGGACGGCGCTGGAACTGAATCCCCAGCCAACCGTGACCGTTTCGATTCTGGCTGAAACTACGTGCGGCAACGGTATTGGCAAAGGCAAAAAAAGCGCATTTACCACCGCGGTATTCTCCGAGACGCTCATTTAACAATCCGTATTCGTGGCTGAGCATGGACTGCAGGCGATCACGGCTGACATAGCGTGAACTGGTACCGTAGATGGAATCGCTAAATTTCATATCGTAGGCCGACATGGCCTTGGCGATGGTCCCCGCTGCCCCACCCACCTGGAAGAACCAGCGCGCCGTCTCCTGACCAGCCCCGATTTCTGCTATGGTGCCATATTTAGCTTCGTCAAGATTGATTGCCAGCGCTTTCTGGTGAGTATCGAGCGTACAACACGTTTCCATAGAGAATTCCTTTTCAAGTCGCCAGTTACATCGGCAAGCACAGCAAAGATATTAGCCCTCTGGGAATAAATATATCCTGCGCTACTTGTATAAGTTATTTCATTCTCGTCCCTTACGGTGCGGAAACCTGGTCAAGCATCTTCGCCATCTGCTTCGCTGGCACATAGCCGGGTTGTGTCTGACCATTTTCAAAGACAATGAAAGGCGTTCCTCGTGCGCCCAGTTGCTCCACCAGCGCCATGTGCTGGTCAACAGGTGAGCCACAGGTTTTCATGTCGATTGGCTTACCATTCTTAGCCTCTGTCAGCGCCTTGTTGCGATTGTCTGAGCAAAGAACAGCCACTGCCTTATTGTAGGAGTTGGAGCCTTTACCCGCCCGTGGAAACATCATATAGCGCACACGAATACCGGCAGCCAGAAAATCATCCATTTCATTGTGCAACTTACGGCAATAACCACAATCAATATCGGTAAATACGGTAATGGTGTGTTTGGTCTTTTCAGGCTCATAGATGATCATATCCTTCTCATTGACCGTCTGTAGCGCTGCGAGTGTTGTCTTGCGACGACGCGGTTCAGTCAGACTTTTCCGTGTCACCATATCCACCAGTTCGCCCTGGAACATATAGCGGCCGTCAGCGCTCACATAGATCACATGTGGACCCGCCACGACTTCATAGATACCCGCCACCGGCGTCGGAGCAATAGCCTCAACCGGAATGCTTCCCAGCGCTTTGCGGATAACTACTTCATCGGCTGCCTGATCGGCAACGACTGTAACAGGACTCGTCACAAGTACGACTCCATATAAAAACAATGACTTAAATAGATTCACCTGAAATACCCAAAATATAGTTAAACAACTTAGTATACGACCCCAGCATAAGGGTCGGGTTCAATAGTCTACCTGATTACCCGCGCGGGTGATGCTGGTGATGGAGCGTTTTCAGCCGTTCCCGGGCGACATGTGTGTATATCTGCGTGGTCGACAGATCGCTGTGCCCGAGCAGCATCTGCACAACGCGCAGATCGGCGCCGTGGTTGACCAGATGCGTCGCAAAAGCGTGCCGCAGGGTGTGCGGTGACAAGTGACCACGAATACCAGCTATACCCGCATATTGCCGCAAACGATACCAGAATGCCTGTCTCGACATACCGGCAGCCTTGCGTGACACAAACACCTGTTCACTCTGTCTACCCTTCAGCAGGTCAGCGCGTGCCTCGAACAGATAACGCTGTAACCAGACTACTGCCTCATCACCGACGGGCACCAGACGCTCCTTGCTGCCTTTGCCCATCACCCGTACTACGCCCTGGAGCAGATTGAGCTGCTCGTGACTGACCGCCACCAGCTCGGATACCCGCAAACCGCTGGCGTAGAGCAATTCGAGCATAGCGCGGTCGCGCAAACCAATGGGCTGTTCGACATCCGGCGCCTGCAACAAGGCCTCGACCTCGGCTTCACTCAGAGAATACGGCAATGCACGCCCCAGTTTCGGTGATTCGATATTTACCGTAGGATCATCTCGGCGCTGCCCATCGCGCACTAGATAGCGAAAAAACCGCCGCCAGGTGGACAGCAGACGCGCGGAGCTGCGCGCTGCATGCCCGGTGTTGCGCTCCTCACCCAGGAATGTCATTAAATCCAACGCTGATGCCTGAGCCAGGGCTTGCCGACGCCGCTTCAACCAAGCTGCCAAACGGTAAAGGTCGCGCCGATAAGCTGCCAGTGTATTTTCACTCAGCCCGTTTTCGAGCCAGAGAGCATCGATGAAACGATCAATTATGGCCACATCATCAGCGGCACACTGATGTACCAACGGCACGCTCCTATCAGCAGATATTATCATGATGGTAGGACCCTTAAACCCATCAATCCAATGTTGATGGGGTCATGTTATAATCCGCAGCAAATTTAACACGGAAACCAGACTCATGGACACCTCTATTAGCATTGATTACTGCGCCGACGGTGCCGACAAATTACTAAGCTTTGAACAGGGGCGGCAACGTATTCTGGATGACGTCAACGTTATCGACGCTGGCGAACAACTTCCGATTCGCTCAGCGCTGAACCGCGTACTGGCTCAGCCGGTCGTAGCGGCTATCGATGTGCCACCGTTTATCAACTCGGCGATGGATGGCTATGCATTGCATAGTACTGATGTACAAGTGGGCCAGAGCAACAGCTTCAAAATCATTGGCACATGCTTCGCAGGCGCCCCTTTTACCGGCACCGTCAGGCAGGGCGAGTGCGTCCGTATTATGACCGGCGCAGTCATGCCCGAAGGTGCCGATGCTGTGGTTATGCAGGAACACACTCGCCACGAAGGCAATTTCATCACACTCAATTACGACACCCTCCAGACTGGCACTAATGTCCGCTATGCTGGTGAAGACAGCCGCCGTGGCGACACTGTGCTTGAGCCGGGTATTCGTATCGGCCCGGCAGAAATCGGCCTGCTGGCTTCTGTCGGTATCGGTGAAATTCAGGTGCAACGCAAACTCAGAGCCACTTTTTTTTCCACCGGTGATGAACTGACCAGTGTCGGTAGCCCTTTACAGGCAGGCCAGATCTACGACAGTAACCGCTATATTCTGTTTGCTGCGCTCGAAAATGCCGGCGTTGAATGTCACGACCTCGGTGTTATAGCCGATGACCGTGAAGCCGTACGCACCGCTTTCAAACAAGCTGCCGATACAGCCGACCTGGTGATTACTTCTGGGGGCGTATCCGTGGGTGAAGCCGACTTTGTTACCTCGACACTGGAAGAGTTGGGTGAAGTTTCACTCTGGCGCATGGCCATAAAACCCGGTAAACCGCTGGCTTTCGGACGACTGGGGCAAGCTTGTTTTTTTGGCCTGCCCGGTAACCCGGTTTCAGTTATGGCAACCTTCTATCAGTTTGTGCTACCCGCCATTCACAAAATGAACGGCCTAAATCAACGCCCACCGCTACTGATTCGGGTCGGTGCTGGCGAAGATTTTAAAAAAGCACCTGGGCGCATGGAGTTTCAGCGCGGTATACTTTTACAGGATGAACACGGGCACTGGAGTGTATGTAGCACCGGGTCGCAAGGCTCCCACCTACTCACCTCCATGAGCAAAGCCAACTGTTTCATCCTGCTGGATGCTGAAAGCACAGGCGTAGAACAAGGTTCACCGGTAACCGTGCAGCCATTCAGTGATTTGGTCTGACCCCGTACATCACGATTGTTTCTTTTGTTCTGCGATATCCGCACGTACTTTATCCATATCCAGGCCTTTCACCTGCTCAATCAGTTGATCCAGCGATGAAGCGGGTAATGCACCTGCTTGGGAGTAGACCATGACTTGTTCCTTGAAAACAGCCAACATGGGTATGGAACGCACCTGAAAGTTAGCAGCCAGTTCTGTCTGGTCTTCCGTATTGACCTTGGCAAATGCCATTTCCGGATTTTTGTCCGCTGCGGCTTCAAATACCGGCCCAAAACTCTGACAAGGGCCGCACCAGGATGCCCAGAAATCGATCAGGACGATATCATTATTCTCAATCGTTTCCTGAAAATTATCGGTGTTAAGTTCAATAGCTGCCATGAAAATACCTGTTGATGGGAGAAAATTATCGTAGTCTGCAGTGTAACAACTGACGCCAGCCAGTAAAACCTCAGAACCCATAATCCTAACTCTGTAGGGTCGAATTCATTCGACCAACCACGTCGCTATTCTATATCACCTCAAATACGACCATAATTATGGGTGGCCACTACCAGGTGAGTGTGAGCATAGTATTTGATGGTTAGTCTTCCTACATAAATGTAGGTGTATTTGGAAGGGGCGCAGGTTGCGCCACCCTCTCAATTATTAGAAATATGTTTCAGAAGCGTCCGTGCTTGATTTTTTCTCAGAAGGAAATATCGTCATCAAATTTATCACATTCTTCATCTGGAATAGGCTCATTGAGCATTGCTGTTAATTCTTGCTCGCAATAGTTTAGTTGAAGTTCTTCAATCAATAGATATAAATAACCGATCAATTCATCGGCGGCCTGTGAACAAAGATGCGCTTGTGATAGGTCGTATTGAGGTTTCATCATTTATCCATGGTTTTTTTCTTGGCGGATGTTGGCGCTGCAAAGCATTGGAAATAGAGTTTTTCGTCGAGATGGGTCAGCTCTTGTTCGACGGCACTGCTCAATAATTCTGCCGCCATGCCGATCAATACCCGATAGTTGCCAATCGCGTGTTCACTCAACATAGTGATCAGTTCATCACTCATGAGTGTGGCATTTCCAGCATTTTGTAACAGGTGTTTCAGGCATCCCGTTAAATCTTCTCGGGTCGCATATTCAGTTGATAAACGCGTGCGAATACGACTCCCCAATGGCAGCAAATCTTCGTGCCGTAATTTGTTGTTCAGCCGTTTGTCCCCGGCGAGCACCACACTCAGTAGATGACGAGAATCAAATTCAGCACTGGATAATAAACGCAATTCATTTAGCACAGCTGCAGGGGCTTCTTGTGCCTCATCGATGAGTAATACGGGACGTGTGAGTGTACTTTCCTGGTGTGCTGCCCAGCGCTCTCGCAGTTTTCTAAATCCTCCCCAGCGATTATGTGGGCTGAGTTCAATACCAAATAGATCGCCCATCTCTCGATAAAAATCGGCTAACCGACCACTGGGTAAACTGATCACGCCAACACTGACATCGCGCACCTCATTGAGTCTTTGTGCCAACAAACGCAAAGTGACACTTTTACCGGTACCGGGTTCGCCGCTGATCATGGCAAAGCCGCCTTCTCTGAGCAGATTTTTCTCGACACGCCAACAAAAAGAATCGACTTTTGGGGTGCGATAAAGGGCTTCGATTGGAATATCACTCGAAAATGGGTTCCACTTTAATCCGTATCGGGCTAATAGCGTTTGGGTCATGAGTTTTCCTCTTGATTATCGGGGGGTGTTTGGGGGCTGTCTTTTGGGATATAGGCTGGCGGTAAGCCGGTCGCGGCGTAGTCAGCCAGCAGATTTTGCAATAGAGGAGCGATCCCCGTGGGTGTTTTGATGTCATCATTTTGCCGCTCGGGTTGTTCAAATACTCGGCGCCTGCCGGAAGCATTTTCAGACTTGTCCAGCGGGTAAATCCGACACAAAACAGCGTTGTTGTTGTGGCAGTCCACCATGGAGATCTGGGTGAGATCCCAGCGCGCATAGTGCAGATCAATCGCTTCACAATGGCGATAACGTGACGGGACCTCAAAACGTTTCCCTTCTAGAGAAATCGTACCGTCACTGCGTCTTTGCTTGCGTTTAACTTGTTGCCTGAATGTTTGCCTGAGCTGCAAGCTGCTGGGGCTATCTCGCCCCACATTGGGAGAGCTTAAGTAACGCTGGATTGGTGAGCAAGCCAACTCTGAGTGAAGTTTATGGTGATATTCACCTTCGAGCCAAGCTTGTGTCGCCTGGTTGAGCAAGGATAAGGTCAGGTCAGCTTCTCCTTCAAGCATCGGCAGTAATCGCCCCTCAATGTGCGTCCAGAAAAATTCTTGTTTAGCATTTTGATAGGGACTGTACGGAAGCGTGGTTTGATGCAAGATACCGTTGCGCTCTAACCCTTGCGTAAATTCTGCACTGGTCATGGCAGCGCCGTTATCGGTCATTAACGCGCGGGGCAATTGTCGCTTCTGGATCGCTTGTGAAAAACCATGAACATGCTCCACTTCATAACTGCGGACTTCACGGGTTTGCAGGCGTTTTTCTGCCGCCTCAGCCCCTGGCGTATT
>UOFK01000149.1_pt1 | contig 11595 bp, 6 predicted proteins | sample 1990061 | NCBI WGS metagenome assembly UOFK01 (sample SAMEA4728526, study PRJEB27164) | hydrothermal vent metagenome | biome: marine basaltic hydrothermal vent biome; feature: marine hydrothermal vent; material: mineral | place: Pacific Ocean | collected 2011-06-14/2011-07-23 | depth 1741 m
GAACCGATCAGAGTCACTACGCTACCATCACCGCCAGCTTTGGCGATACCATACATGGGGTTGTGTGGGTTGTTGCCGGTGTCATTGCCTGAGCGAGCTGGTATTACCACGCCATCCACATTGGTCGGCAAACCAGTTACCGTCGGCGCACTGACCAACATACCGCGCAGAAAAGCACTGTCAGAATGGAAAGCCAGGCCAAAGGTGGTATCGGTGAAGTCACCGTTACTGGTGGCGGTCGGTGTTGCCTCTACGCCGCCAGGAATTATGTCGCCCGGCAGACCCATTTTGCTATAGCCTGCGGTGGTCAGGAAATCCATCTGGGTATCCCGGCCAACCAGTACATTGGAACTCGCTATATTAGCGCCGCCAGCCAGATCAAAACAGATAAAGGGTAACGGGTTGGCTCCGGTCCCGCCCAAGGAGCAGCTGGGATTACCGTTGGCATCTTGGAGGCTCTGCGCCAACGTTATAAGATCAGCGGACAACGGTTGTGACGCTGATGCCACGCGTGAACCGGCGAGCAGACTGAGCGCCGACCCTCCCAGCGTCATCCCCATGCCGGAAATGAAGCCCTGAGCCAGAAAATCACGCCGTGTGACCGGTCGTGCGTGGTCCCGGTGACGCAGTGGCGCATCCGGGTGCAGAGGTTGTTTATATTTAGCCATGATGAGTCTTCCTCACACTTATTTTGGTTGATGTCATGTTCATTACTGCACCAGCATCGCTGCGCTGCCCAGTGTGGCTGCACACATGGATTTGACCACTGTGCGTGTACGCACCGCGTCACAACCTGCATCGCCTGGATTAACACAGCTCCCCGCAAGCCGGTCGAATAGGTTATCCGGGTCAGCAATAGCACCATCAGGGTTAGGCCCGATCAATTCGGCCACAATCGCTGCATTCGAAGGTGCAGTAGCCAGATCAGCACCGCCGCCTACAGGTTGTATGCCAGCAATACGGTTATACAGCGCAGCGACAACCTGGTCCTTATTTGGCGGTGTAAACGCAGTCACTACCGGCGCGGTAAAGAAGCTATCACCCAAGCCAAAGAAGCTGGTACGCAACGTGGAGCTGTCCACCAAAGCGTTACAGTAAGCAATTGCCAGCTGGGCAATCCCCATCTGATGCGCTGACAGGAACCCGTCCAGGGCCTCGACAGCCGGGAACTGCTGCCGTAGCAGCCCAAATTCGCTACTGACGGTCTGCTCACTCACCCCGGTGATCGCCGCCATAGTGGCGTTGATTTCATCGAAGGTACGTATACCAATATCAGATGCTGGCGCTGGAGCTGGCACACCTGGTACCGGGGCTAGCACTTCGGCCGGTGGAGGATTAGTGGCACTGCCCAGTACCTCGAAGGTGAGGAAGAACTCGTCCGCATCGGCGCCACCCTCCAGGGCGATAATGGTGCCGATATCAGACAGCCCCTGCCCTGTGGCCGGGTCATACAAGGCGTCGGTGATAGTCAGATCCAGGTTGCGATAGGCTTGGCCAACAACGGCCTCTCTGCCGTTAATGCCTATGCTCATGCCTTTGAGCGCTATACTTCCAGGGCTCACGTTGGGATTCAGGTTGATATAGGTTGGCTTTTCGAACAGGTAGCTGTAACTGTCATACTGCTCCACAGAAAACATGATGTAACTGCCATCAGGCACACCGTCCACATCACCGATGGAAAACAGCAGGAAGAATTTCTCGCCGACACCAGCATCAAAATTCTGCTGAATCTGCTCCTGCGTCAGCGCCCGATCATGGATCGCCACCAGCCGGATGGTGCCCTGCCACTGCCGGTCGCCAGAGACTTCATTACCCAGCACGAAGGCAAAGGTATCATCCCAGTCGTTCAGGTTACCCGCCGGTGCAGGGTCCAGGTCATCGGTAAACACACCGTTGACATAGATACGCCGTCCGTTGAGCGGGTCAAACGTGGCGACTACGTGCTGCAACGTTGCCTGCAGGTCTTCATCGTTGTCGTCCGTGGACAGCATCGGCTCGCCATTGCCGTCGGTGGTGCTGGAACGCTGCATGAAGTCATAGTTGTACTGCGTCTGCCCAAGGGTGAAGTTACGCGCCGTGGTGCCAGCGGAATAACTGATAATCCGCGCTGGCCCTTCCTGGGTTACATTGGCGGGCGCCACCCAGGCTTCGACGGAATATTCACCCGAAACAGCAATCTTATCGCGCAGTTTTTTACTGTTGGTGGTGGAACCCTGTGCCTTACCGTTGGCAATATTGATACCCCAGCCACCAACCCAGCTGACGCCACTGGCACCGCTAGGATCATACGGGCTGAGGGTCAGATTCAGATCCGGGGCGACACCGCTACTGTCCAACGCAATGCTGCCGGTACCAGTCTTGAACTCATACAGGGCGATAATATTAGTTTCATAGCGATTGCCGCCAGCGGCAACCACACCATCAGGCAACCGTAAGGCTTTACTGAAAACCGTCGGCGGTTCTACTGCATTCTCCAGAATCGCTGGATCGCTTGCGATCATCAATTCTATCGCTGCCTGCATGGTGAGCGCATCCGCCACACAGGCGGCTGGTGATGCCCCAGTCCAGCAGTTGTGGAACTCATCTCTTACGCGAATAACCACCCGCGATGCCGCCGGGTTATTCAGGTCAATTTTTGACTTGATCGCCGCATAAGCCTCGTTCACATCGGCACTGGCAAAATAGGGCTGTTGTTTGGTCGCAGAAGAATCGATATGGCAGTTAATACAATTTGCAGTAGTCTCGTTTCTTACCAAAGGCCAAACTGTCGTCTCGAATGCAGTCTCAGCAGCGGTAGCTGGAAATGTCAGGGTGGCACCTGGGTTATTCAGAACCGCTGGTGCACTGAGCAAAATCTGCTTACCACCACCGGCGGCGCCCGCGACCCAATCCTGAATATAGCCGGTAATCGCCGTCGCACAGGCGGCCGGGCTGGGTAACCAGCAGTTATGGTCTTCGCTCACCTTGGTGACCAAGCGCGACGCAGCCGGGCTGTCCAGATTGATTAATGGGATAGCCACCGAGTAGGCCAGATTAACGTCGTCGCTACGCACGAACATCGGTGTCTGGCCGACGCCTGGGCTATGACAAGCACCGCACTTGGTCGACGACCGTAACGGTTCCCAGACATTGACCTGAAAACCACGGATTTCCGTTGTCTGGGCATTCGGTCCCTGGTAGGCCGCTGTTCCTAAACCACCGGTATTGTTTGATAAGCCGGAGGTCGGGTTGGCTTCGGTGGAGGCACCGCCGCCGCAGGCACTCAACAGCAGTGCAATCAATAATAATGCACCAAGCTGAAAACCTGAGTAGAGCGTGCGACGATTAGCGCCCGCTGATAAAAAATCAATGGCTGGATTCATAATACCTTCCCCTATTTTCTTATCAAGGGCCCGTGCACAGCGTGGCAGCGCTGGCAAAGACCTGTTTCATATTCTTATTGGCGCCGTAGGCGGCCAGTAACGCGTCTACATTGGTCTGACCTGGCTCACCCAGGCAAACCATCCTGTAGGCTTTGGTCACCTGGCACTGGGCAAAGGCCTCACTGTTCGCCAGTTCGGCTCCCATTGAGGCTGCGCCGGTACCGCTACCTGTGCGCGCCGTGTCCCAACCCAGGCTGGTATTCGGTCCACTGCGCCAGTAGTTATCCCAGTTGTCGTTTGGAGTCACGTAGCCAGAACTGAAGTTATCGGCGTTAATCAGATACTTTGGCTGCACCTGATCGGGGGTATATACCAGTTGGCCGGCATCTTCGTTGCCTTCTGGATACACAAAATCATAATAGGCAAATGCCTGCGTCATCGGGTCCATGCCAATATGACAACCAATACAGCTGTTCATAAAGATCCGGCTATCGCCACCCGGACTGCGACTGGCGTCCTGGCGGATACGATCTGGTATACCGGTGGTGTCATTGACTGCTTCCATGTCTCTACACAGATGATTCAGCATGGCGAAGCGGAACATGGAACGGTTGGTGCCGTCGATGAAAAAGGCACGAGCGGCGGCGCGGGTGCTAAAAACGCCAGCCGCACCGCCGGCAGCGATGGATTGCGAAGTCTGGACCAATAAGGTGGTGTCACCTAGATCAGCACCACTCGCTTCCAGCGCGACATAATGGTTATTATTGCTCGGCGAGACTGGGGTCAGGCCCAGCGAAGCTGCACCTTCATAGGCAAGCGAGGTGGAAAAAAGCTCGCTGAAAGGTACATCATCGCGGATCATACCGATCACCAGGGCGGTGTAATCATTTAACGGCGCAAATACGTCTTGCGCTTCGTTGGTCCAGGGTGTGGCAAAATTTTTCAGGGTGACATTATAGAAATACTTGGCATTCGGATTTTGAGCAGGATTGATAGCCAGCAAGGCTGCCGCTTGCGCATCTGGCATAAGCCCTTCCATACTATCCAGTACTGCCGCAGTTGGCGGTACGCCCGTCAACCGGTCGTGCATACGCTTGGCCTGCTCGCGCTGACCGGCAAACGCAGGCAGCGCCAGCGTCAACGCCGCGACCCCTACAATAAATCCCCTCCAATGGGTTCGAATCCGATCTTGCTCTGTCTTCTTCATCATCAGGGAAGCCCCACTTGTTTTGTTATCCGTTATATTTTATGTGTGTTATAAGTTGCAACCAAAAAAGGTAGCAAGTTTCGGTCCAGCCGAAATTCATCCAACATTGACAGCGAATTTAAAGCACAAAACGCGATTATGCTGTGACCCAGTTCACATTGTCGGCAGGAGGGAAGCAGAACTTTAAAATATTCCTGACTCGCCAACGAGCTGTAATTACAAACAATCCCCATTCTGTGCTCGGGGTCACAGATCGATATAGCGGTTTCACCCTATAGTCACGGCACCTATCGCTGTAGTACTGCCTCCTAGAGGCAATACTGTCTGCATTCGACAACAGGTTATTGGCATTTTAGGGTGCAAACTTGAATAGCACCAAGTTAGGGCGACTAGCCCCGTAGGGCTGAATTCATTCGGCCAATAACGACAAGCAACGACCTTTATTGGTGCAGTATCCGAGAGAGGTAACAGATTGAATTGTAACATGACCGCCCGAATGAGCCCGACCCTGCTACGGGCTGCGGGAGCCTAACTTAGTGCTATTTGGCACAGGCTTTAATTAAAGACATGCTCATCAGGTGCCGACAGTACAAACGGAGCAGGCCCGATCTTTGCTAGATAAACACGACCTGGCAGGCATAAATTATACAAACAGTACGCTAAAAAGCGACGAAAAACAGGAAAAACAATGGCTTATAGTATTTTTGGGGGAGCTTTAACAGCTCATATGGTGCGCCTCTCAGCAGCTTCACTCTTACTTGGGCTGACAGCCTGTGGCGGCGGTGGCGGCAGTGGGGGTAGCGGCACCCTGGATCCTCTGGTTGCAGACTTCGGTATTGCCTACGTCCGGCAACCAGTGCCGGAGGAAGACACAGCCGATATCCGCGACCCCGCCAGCTTTACGCCTGGCGGCCAGCTGATCTTCCGTGATCTGGCCTCACCCAGCGCTTCAGAGCGCAATCTTACCGCCGGTATCACTGGCGCTCTGGGCGACGTCAAAGATGTTGAGGCCTCTTTCGACGGCAGCAAGCTGGTGTTTGCTCTGCGCCTGCCGGACATTGAAAATGCCGCCCCAGAGGATCAACCCACCTGGAATATTTGGGAATATGACATCGCCACCGCTGCTCTGAACCGCGTCATGCAATCCGATATTCAGGCAGAAAATGGGCAAGACGTCGCCCCGCACTACCTGGCCGATGGGCGGATTATTTTTTCATCGACCCGCCAGCGTACTTCGAAAGCCATTCTGCTGGACGAAAGCAAGCCTCAATTTATCGCGCTGGACGAAGACCGTAATACGCCAGCCTTCGTACTGCACACCATGGAAGCCGACGGTAACGAAATAAAGCAGGTCACCTTCAACCAGAGCCACGACCTGGACCCGGTCGTTCTCGACAGCGGTGAAGTTGTCTTCTCGCGTTGGGACAACAGCGGCCCCAATAGCGCTGTCCATCTGTATAAGATGAATCCAGACGGCACCAATCTGCAGTTACTCTACGGCACCAACAGCCACGAAACCGGCACTAACGGTGCGACGGTCCAGTTCACCCAGGCGCGAGAATTTCCGGACGGTGGCGTTATGGCGCTGCTAAAGCCCTTCACTGGCGCCTTCCAGGGTGGCGATATTATAAAAATTGACACCGAGAACTATGTTGATGATACCCAGACCACTGCCATCAACCAGGGCATATTGGCAGGTCCGGCACAGGCATCGGTCGCCTTTGGTAGCGTAAACTCCGACAACCTGCCATCCCCAGGGGGCAGATTCAACTCCTTTTATCCATTCTGGGATGGCACCAACCGCGCGTTGATCACCTGGAGCCAGTGCCGCCTGCTCGAAAACAACCTCATTGTGCCCTGCACCGCAGACCTCCTGAGTAATCCCAATGCCGTAGAAGCACCGCCGTTATACAGCGTCTACCTCTACGATATGGATAAGCAGACCCAACAACCGATATTTATCCCACAAGAAGGCCTCCTCTACCGTGATGCAGTGGCCACCCAGCCGCGTCAACTACCAACGATCATTTCCGATGGGCAGGCGTTACCCAATGCAAGCTTTGATTTCGACCCTGCACTGATCAATGAGAAAGTGGGCATTCTCAATATCCGCAGCGTCTATGACTTCGACGGCAGCTTCAACGGCCTGGGCGCCACCGCCACCGACATAGAAACGCTGGCCAACCCCAACCTGACGCCGACCGCCGACGACCGACCGGCACGCTTCCTGCGTATTGTTAAACCGGTGAGCATGCCCGACCGCGATCTGGTCAACTTGCCAGGCACGGCCTTTGGCCGCAGCTCCGCCCAGTTGATGCGCGATATTATCGGTTACGCACCGATCGAGCCGGATGGCTCGGTGCGAGTAAAAGTACCCGCCAACATCCCCTTTGCGATCAGCGTCCTGGACAAAAACGGTAAGCGCATCAGCCAACGTCACCAGAACTGGTTACAGCTTCGTCCCGGTGAAATTATGACCTGCAATGGCTGTCACACGGCAAATTCGGACATATCCCACGGCCGTGCCGACCTGTTTCCGATGCTAAACAGCGGTGCGCCCATCGATGGTTATAGCTTCAATGGCTCGACAATATTCGGGAATTTTGCCGATAGCATGGCCGAAGCGCGCACACGGTTTGATACACCGGCGTTGGACCTGTCTGTAGACATCGTCTATGCAGATGCCTGGTGGACTGACGCTGGTGGCGATCCGCTGGACACAGCCTTCGAATACCGCTACGCCGATCTCGATGCAGATACTGTTGACCCTGCCATCAACCCGCCACTGACACCGCCGGTCGATCCGGCCTGCCTGGGCACCTGGACGGCGGACTGTCGCATTACCATCAACTACGAGACCCATATTCACCCGATCTGGAACAAGGATCGCACAAATGGCAAATGCACCGACTGCCACGCCACTGTGGACGATATGGGTGGCGCAATGGTACCCGCCGGGCAGCTCGACCTGTCTGACGGCGTGGACCAGCAAGTAGTCGAGCACTTTAAATCCTACCGTGAACTGTTCTTCGGCGATCTGGCCCAAAGCGTGGATGGCAACGGCCAGCTAATCGATCAGGTGCAAGCTACCGATGCAGGCGGCGCACCCTTATTTCAGCAAGCGAGTGACGCTAACGGCAACCCGCTGTTCAAACAAGTGACCGACGGCGCTGGTGACCCTCTATTCGTGGAAGCGACCGACGACGACGTGCTGCTGCTCGATTTGAACGGTGACCCGGCGCTGGTCCCCTTATTCACCGATGGCGTCGGCAACCCGCTGCTGGTGCAGGATATCGACAGCAATAACAATCTGCTGTTTGACATGGTCACCGGGGACCCGATTTTGATACCGGCGTTCACCGAAGGCACCGACCTCAACGGCGATCCCCTGTTGATACAGGATTTCGACGCTCGCGGTGCCAGCCTTCCCGTACCCGTACCCAGACAGGCCATTGATGCTGCCGGGGTTCCGATGGTCGATACCGCTGGAGACCCGGTGTTTATACCCATACTGATACCCTATATGGAACCGGTGCTGATCACTGTCAATGTGCCCCAGGTCATGAATGTAGCGGGTGCGCTGGCCAGCCCTCGTTTCTTCAGTATTTTTGAAGATCCTAACAATATGGACCACTTTAATACCCTGCAGCCTTCGGAATTAAAGCTGATTGCCGAATGGCTCGATATAGGAGGCCAGTACTACAATAATCCGTTCGACGTGCCGCAATAGCGGTGACACGATTGGATAGCAAATTGCTGAAACACTGGACATTAGCGTCCAGTGCCACAACAATTCGCCTGCTGCCCTGGCGCCACTATCGGTTATAGGGATATTGGAAAACCGTACAAGGATAAAAACGAACGTGATCCTGCCCAAGTCACCCGGCCTGACGACTGCCCTCTTGTTGTGCGGCCTGCTGCTGGGCGTGAGTGATGCTGGTGCCGGTATTTTCGATCTGTTTGGTGACGACCCGCCGCTGGACGTGCAGGTCGCCGACCCTTATATCGAGTTACATACGGGCGCAGGCCAGGGCTACCCGATCTTTCACGTCGAAGAACAAGGCGCGCAGGTTGAAATCTTGAAGCGCAAGACCGACTGGTTCAAGGTACGCACCAGCAGAGGCAAAGAAGGTTGGGTCGCGCGTGCACAATTGGTCCGGACCCTGACGCCTGCGGGTGAATACCTGGAAATACGCGACGCCGATATGAAAGAATTCGCCTTTCACCGTTGGGAAATGGGTGCCATGGGCGGCGATTTTGAGGGCGCCGACGTCATGTCTGTTTACGGCGGCTTTTTTATGACGCCAAAATTCTCGGTTGAAGTTGCCGCCACCAAAATTTTTGCCGAATTCTCGGATGCCGATATGCTGGGTGCCAGTCTGTTGATACACCCGTTTCCCGAATGGCGGTTTTCACCATTCTTCAGCGTCGGCACCGGTTTTATCAGTACAGATGCGAACACCACACTGGTGCAGGAATCCGACCGCACTGACCAGTTGGCCAGTGTCGGCGCAGGTTTACGCATTTATCTGGCGCGGCGTTTCATCTTCCGCGCCCAATACAAAAGACATGTCATTTTTCAAAGCACAGATGACAACCAGGAGATTGACGAATGGAAAGCAGGATTTGCCGTATTTTTCTGAGAACACTGTGCTGGCTCGCCATCACCCCGTTCGTGCCGGTATTGGCCGCCGATCAGCCGGAACAAGTTGTGCGCCCGGAAATCGAACGCCGCGACATCAGCGAAGATGATATTGATACTGAAGATTTTGAAATTGGTGCTTTCTATGGGCTGATGAATGTAGAAGATTTCGGCACCAATGCGGTCTACGGTGCGCGCCTGACCTACCATGTGACCGAATATCTCTTCGCCGAAGGCACCTACGGCCGCACGGATACCAGTGAAACCAGCTTTGAACGCCTCAGCGGCAGCGCCCAGATACTCGAAGACGACGACCGTAAGCTGGAGTACTACAACGTCTCTTTTGGCTTCAACCTGTTTCCCGGCGAGTCCTTTGTGGCTGGAAGATGGGCCTTCACCTCAGATTTTTTTGTCGTCGCCGGAGTCGGCAGTACCAATTTTGCTGGCGAGGATAAATTCACCTGGAACTTCGGTTTTGGCTACAAGGTGCTGGCCACCGACTGGTTGGCGTTTCGCGTCGATGCCCGCAACCATGTCTTCGATCTCAACCTACTGGGGGAGTCACAGACCAACAATAACCTGGAATTTACCACCGGGATGTCTATCTTTTTCTGATCCGTGACCGATCTCCTCTCTTTTGGCGTATCACTGCCGATAATCCGCAGGATACGGTACGCCGATGTAGGTCACACGGGAGTTAATACAATGAAGCAGCTTTTTAAATATTTTAAGTCAGGGGTATATGCACTGGGCATGGCAGCCATACTGGCGCTTAATCCGGCCAACGCTGACACCACTACCGAGGGTCCGGCCCCGGACTTTGCCTTAAAAAATAACAGCGGTAAAAACCTACGCCTCAGTGAATTTCGTGGTGAAGTCGTCATGATTAACTTCTGGGCCTCCTGGTGCGCCCCCTGCCGCCAGGAAATGCCCCTGCTGGAAGAGCTCTATAGCCAGTATCAACCTATGGGGTTCACCATTCTTGGTGTCAATGTCGAGGAAGATTCCAGCAAGGCCAAACAAATGCTGCGCGATATTCCCGTCAGCTTCCCGATTTTGTTCGATAACAACAGCAAAGTCAGCAAACTCTACAACGTGGTCGCCATGCCCAGCACCGTACTGGTCGACCGTAACGGTAACGTGCGCTACCTGCACCAGGGTTACAAACCCGGTTACGAAGACGCCTATCAGCAACAGGTTCGCGCACTCATAAGGGAATAATTGTGAGCACTAAAACACAGCTTCTGCTACCGCTCAGCCTACTGCTACTCAGTGGTTGCAGCAGTATACAACCCTGGGTCAAACCCTATGAGCGGGCACATCTGTCTGACCCGATTATGACTTTTAACCGTGACCCAGTCGCCACCTTTATGAACCATGTTTACCCGGTCAGGGAAGGCGCTCGTGGAGCAGAAGGTGGGCATGGAGGCGGTTGTGGGTGTAACTAGCCGACTGATTTTATTATTCGGCGGGTTACTGGCTATGCCCGTGCTGTACGCGGGCATACTGGCGCCGGACCGGGTGGATGCCATGTACCATTCCTATAGCGGTGGTGGCGTTGACGTCACCGGCCCCTCGTACCTGATTCGCAAAGGCGACGGCAAGCGTTTCTCGGGCACGGTCAACTACTATGTCGACAGTATCTCCAGCGCCTCTGTCGATGTGGTGACCCAGGGCAGCGCCTACTCTGAGCAGCGCACCCAGTGGTCGGGCAGCGTCGACTATCTGCACGCCGACACCACTATGACGGCAGCTTATGCCAACAGCAGTGAAAGTGACTACAAGTCGGATACCTATGCTTTCAGCATCAGCCAGAGCATGTTTGGTGATCTCACCACCGTTGCACTCGGCTATTCTTACGGCGCTGATACCATCACCAGCACGGTTGATGACCAGTTCAGAGACAATGCCGATCACAAGAACTTCCACGTTTCCCTCACCCAGATAGTGACCAAAAACTGGCTGCTCAGCCTGAACTACGACTTAATAACCGACTCGGGCTACCTGCAGAGCCCGTACCGCAGCATTCTGGTGCTCAACGACCCTGACAACCTCTCTGCCGGTACGAATTTCAATACAGCAGAGCGCTACCCGAGTACGCGTACCAGCAACGCCGCATCAGCCAGTATGCTCTACTACCTGCCCTACAGGGCATCACTGGAGCTCAGCTATCGCTTTTTCAACGATGACTGGGGTATCAGTGCCAATACAGCAAAAATCGGCTACACCCACCCGCTTTGGGACCGCTGGATTGTGGATGCTGGCTTCCGTTACTACGAGCAGTCCAGCGCGGACTTTTATGCTGATCTGTTCGATCGCCCCGACCAGCAAAATTTTGTCGCCCGCGACAAAGAACTGAGCAATTTTCAAAATTATACCGTTAG
>UOFK01000274.1_pt1 | contig 11529 bp, 11 predicted proteins | sample 1990061 | NCBI WGS metagenome assembly UOFK01 (sample SAMEA4728526, study PRJEB27164) | hydrothermal vent metagenome | biome: marine basaltic hydrothermal vent biome; feature: marine hydrothermal vent; material: mineral | place: Pacific Ocean | collected 2011-06-14/2011-07-23 | depth 1741 m
GGCACAACCAGTTCTGACAACGAATAGTCGGCACCATAGACATTGTGGATATATTCCATGGAATCAGAACCGCTGGTGCTGCTCCCGCTTTTCGATACTGGCAGGACAAAACGACCAGCGACAACAAAGTAGATAATACCGGTCGCCACTAGCGCCAGGCCGACAGGGGTCACCGAGAACAATCCCCAGGTAGTCATTTGTTGGTCGGCAGGCAACGCTTGGTTCGAAGTGAGGATCAAATCGTTTAACAGAATCAACGGACTCGAACCCACCATGGTGACGGTACCACCGAGAATGGCGCAGAAGCCCATCGGCATCAACAAGCGCGACATCGGCAGACCAGAACGCGCCGATATGCGTGCCACTACCGGTAAAAACAGGGCTGCGGCACCGACATTCTGCATAAAGGAGGAAATGATACCTACAGTTGAGGATATGATTGGAATAATGCGTTTCTCAGAGGTACCGCCAACATTCAGAATAAAGGCCGCCACCTTACTCATCAGGCCGGTTTTATCCAATCCGGCACCAATGATCATGACGGCAATAATCGACATCACTGCATTGGAGGAAAAACCGTCGAACAGGTGCATGGTATCAACCAAGCCATGCTCCAACCCCATGTAGGGCGCCAACAGCGAGGACAGCCCCAGCAACACCATCACACTGGCAGCAGCCACGTCCACACCCACCACTTCAAAGGCGAATAGGTAGATGGTGAGCATTAAAACACCAGTTACCCATGCAATTTCAATGGTTGGCACCACACCAGCCAGACCCAACGCCAGCGCCAGAAAGACAACGGCGCCAATAACCAGCTTGGCCGATAGTCTGGGGGGCACCGAGGTGCTTGTTGCTTCATCGGCAATTGCGGGCATGGTAAGACTCCAAGTTATCGACTTCATTCAGCTTGTTAACATCACGCACCGCACTCAGCCTATAAAGCCAGGCCCCCCTGAACGCTGCATAACGGCAGATTAGCCGCCCATAATAACCCACCTAACCCGCTGGAATCCAGCTAAAACCAATCGAAAACCCCATGATGAGCGAGCTATCCCCTCAACTCTAGGCCGTTGCTGCATTCTCCCGATTCCCAGCCAGAACAAGCGCTGCTTAACAATTTTTAAACCCCGCCGTTACTGTGGGCACGGCGCTGATTCGGGCACGGCTGAACGGCTGCCCACGCACTCACTTTGATGGAGATTGACCGTGGACTAATTAAAAACAGGGCTGTTCGCGTCCGCATCGCTCAGCGATGAAGTCCTAATGTATGGCTTTGTTCTGGGCACGGTATTTTAGGGAGATCAATATGCCGTATTTTACACAACTCAAAGTTTAACCATGATCAAGCCTTATCTCTTTCTTGCCGGGTTGCTCCTGCTGCTGAGCGGGATGTCACAAGCAGACAGTGAACCACACGAAATTGCGCTGGTTCTGGTTCTGGTCAGTGGCGCTGATCTCGGTGATATACAGTTGACGCCAAATCAGCTGCGCCGAACTTTTCTGGGCATTCCAGTATCGATTAATGGCAAAGGGATCAGAGCACTACGCAATACCAGTGACCCGCTACTGAACGAAATATTTCTGCAAAAAGTTGTCTACATGTCCGAGCAGCGTTACAACCGGCAATTGGTCTCGCGGACGTTTCGTGCCGGTCGAATGTGGCCACCCAATTTTGAACGGCAAGCCGACCTTATTCAGACGCTGAAATCGATTCCTGGCAGTATCAGCGTTATGTGGGAAAAAGATGCCAAAAAAGATCCAGCCCTGCACATTATCCAGGTGCTCTGGAAAGGACTGCCACGTTGAAGGCATTCTTTTCGACACTCACCGGCCGAATTGCCATTGCCGCACTGTCGATTTTTCTGGTCATAGTCCCTTTATTATTCGGTGTCGTACTCTATCTGGTTAAAAAAAATTATGAAAATCAGTTTGTCGACCATGTACGCAATGACGCTTATCAACTGGCCTCGGTCAGCCAGTCGGGCGGTGGCTTCGAAAGGCTGGAAAATGAACTTGAAGAAGCACTTATCGGCGGGCGTGTCGCTTTCTCGCATATCGTGGATAACAAAGGTTATCTTATCACGGGGGGGCGACCGGGACGGTTGACATTACCCTTTGAAGAAGACTTCTTTTTCGGGCAAGCCGAAGACATCCTATATCAGATCATTGTTCCTTTGTTCGATGCATCAGGAAAAGGAATCGGCGAGCTTCGACTCGGCTACGACGAGACACCGGTCCGTATGCAGACGATGCAGGCTTACAAAAGCGGCCTCTACATAATGCTGGGTTTTATTATCATCATCTTTCCCATCACCATGTTACTCGGACGCCAGTTCGCCAACCCGATACATCAATTGGGCGAGGCGGCGAAAAGAATAACTCACGGCGATTACGATACGGGGCTGCAGGTCCGGACAAATATTTCAGAAATCAAAAATCTGGCTGAATTGCTGGACCACATGCGCCATGAACTGGTGCAGAAGAATAATGAAATGCAGCATCAGGCCCATCACGATTATCTGACCGATCTGCCTAACCGTGCCCTATTACAAAAACGTGTCAATGCGGCATTGAAAGGTGCTCGTGGAAGTGACAACGGTATGGCATTTTTGTTGATTGATCTCGACCGTTTCAAGCAAGTCAATGATATGTTCGGCCACTTAACCGGCGATGCGGTACTCAAACTGGCCGCAGAGCGCATTCAGAGCTGTATACGCAAGACCGATACAGCGGCACGGCTGGGGGGGGACGAATTTGCCTTGTTGCTACCGGCAACTGGTGGTGGCAGTGCAGAAGCTATCGCACGGCTGGTATCGGAGCGGCTACGAGAAGCTTTCAATATAGCGGAACACCATCTTAAACTGGGCTCCAGCATCGGTATTGCGTTATACCCTGAGCATGGTGATAGCTACGAACGAATTCTTCATTGTTCGGACATCGCCATGTATGCAGCTAAGCGCGAGGACCGTGGCGTAGTCATCTGGCGCCCCGAACTAGAAACTGAGGCTCCACCCAAAGCGGAAACCGAAACCGTGTAGGTAGGGCTTTTATAGTTTGGGAATAGCCGCTTCAAGCAGTCGTCGAACATCATCCATTCCTCTGGATAACTGAGCTTCAATACTCTTCATACTGATAATATCCTCACCCCTGCCAGCGGCACGATTGGCAACGACGGCACAGCAAGCGTAGTCAAGCTCCAGCTCGCGCGCCAGCGCAGCCTCGGGCATACCGGTCATACCAACCATGGCACAGCCATCACGCTCCAGGCGGTCAATTTCTGCTGCTGTTTCCAACCTGGGGCCCTGGGTGGCACCGTAGGTGCCGTCAGCGGCGAACTCGACGCCCAATTCCCTGGCAGCACTGATCAACAGCTGACGCACATGCTCACTATAGGGCCGGGTAAAATCGGTGTGGGTCACTTCGGAGAGGTCATTTTCGAAATAGGTGTGCTGCCGCGATGAAGTGTAATCAATAATCTGGTCAGGAATAGCCAGCATAGCGGGCTTCATATCATCACGTATACCGCCCACGGCAGCGACAGCAATGACACTGTGCACACCAGTTTCCCGCAATGCCCAGATATTGGCACAAAAATTCACCATGTGCGGCGGTATCGTATGCCCGTGCCCGTGCCGTGGCAGAAAAACAACGTCATGATTGCAGAGCACCCCGTGAACCAGTGGCCCCGACGGCTCACCATAAGGTGTGCGCATGACCTCACGCCGTTTAATTTTTAGATTCTTCAGGGTGGTCAGCCCGGTGCCACCAATAATTGCCAGTTCTGCCATATTTAATTTTCCTACTTGTCTGCTACCGCGTAGATGCCTTTCAGATTGCGCCAATAGCCATGGTAGTCCATACCATAGCCGAACACATAACGGTCTTCGACCTGAAGGCCGATAAAATCAGGGCGCAGGCCATCCAGTTTGCGGTCGTGCAACTTTTCCACCAAGACGGCACTGTATACTGCACTGGCACCTTCTTCATGGCAGTATTCCAGAATGGCGGCCAGTGTGAGACCTTCGTCCAGAATATCGTCGACGACCAGCACGGTACGGCCAGCAAGCGATTGTGACGGCCGCGTAATCCACCTGAGTCTGTCGGTTCCCCGGTTACCCTCGTAACGAGTGGCATGTAAATAGTCGATTTGTACCGGACATATGAGTCGGGTGAACAGTTCGCTGGCTGCTACCAGGCCGCCAGTCATTACACAGAGTAATAGCGGATCGCAGTCACCTATTTCCCTGGCAATATCGGTTGCCAACTTGTCTAGCGCCTGTTCAACATCGGCACGGGAATATAGCAAATCAGCTGAATTTTTTATTTTTAGAAGCTTGTCATGGTCGAGACTCATTGGTCACCCTGCTTTAGTAAATGCAGTGTTGAAGTCGGGAATGCGATTTCAGCATCGGCACCGCTGATAATCCGTTCAATCTTCAGTAGCACATCCTGTTTAATAGTATGAAATTTTACCCAGTTGGTCGTATGTGTGAACGTGTAGATAAAAAAGTCCAGCGATGATGGTGCGAAGGTATTGAGGTTCACCATCAGCGTCTGACTGTCGTCAATTTCTGGGTGCGCGCGTAGCATGGCTTCGACCGCTTCGAGTATAGCGGGTATTTTAGGGGCATCTTCATAGCGTATACCAATGGTTTCCTTGATACGCCGGTGCGACATACGCGTCGGGTTCTCGACCGAAATGGTAGCAAACAATGAGTTGGGCACATAGATCGGTCGCTTGGCAAAACTGCGTATAGTCGTCAAGCGCCAGCCAATATGTTCCACCGTGCCTTCGATTTCTCTATCTGATGAACGTATCCAATCGCCCACTGTAAAAGGGCGATCAAGGTAAATCATCAGGCCGCCAAAGAAATTCGCCAGCAAATCCTTGGCGGCAAAACCGACGGCGATACCACCGATGCCGCCAAACGCCATGACGCCGGACACGCTGAAGCCCAGTGTCTGCAAGATAACCAGTAGAGTGGTAATAAGTACGGAAATCCGTAGCAATTTACCCACGACATCGGCGGTGGTGCGGTCATAAGGTTCACCGCTGGCTATGCCACGTTCAATGAGTGAGTGCTGGAAATTGGTAATGATACGGGTCAGAAACCAGGCAAGGGCAACAATAACGCCAACATAACGAATCGGGGCAACTGCTTCGAAGATTGGTGCGCGGACCTCACTGCTAATAATATCGGCAGCAAAGGTAATACCGACCAGCCAGATGATCAGACTGATCGGCCCTGCCGCCGCCAGCAATAAGGCGTCATCCCAGGGATTGCTAGTGTTTTGTAGTCTGGCGTGCAATTTCTTGAGTAATTTACGTTGCACAAAATCCAGCAACGATGCCATGAACACAATCACAAACACCTGTACAATCCAGGTATTGGTCCCCGTCCAGTCAGTAATTAATGTGATGATTTCTTTTTCCACAGACTTTACCTATTCCAGATCCATATCCAGCCAACGCTCAGACTCGCACTGTTCCAGCAATCGGGTTGCCGCTTGCCAGCGTGGGCTTTTGTGCAAGACCTCGGGGTCAGGAAATACCTTGCCATGCATGCGGACCAGTCGTAGCTGGGAGGCTGGATCCTGATAATTGGCCAACGATTCTACCACTTCTGCCGCACGCTCAGGCTGATTACACACCAGCACCCCATCGCAACCCGCTTGCAGCGCCATAGCAGCGCGCTGCGGGTAGTCACCAGCCCATTCGGCGCCACCCATACTCAGGTCATCGCTGAAGATAATACCTTGAAACCTTAGATTTTCGCGCAGCACCTGATGTAGCCAGTAAGCGGAAAAGCCGGCTGGCTGCGCATCAATATTCGGGTAGAGTACATGCGCAATCATCATCCCGTCCATCCCGTTGGCGGATAAACGCTGGAATGGAATCATATCCTCCAGCTCAAGGTCGGCATAGCGGCTCAAGTCTTCGGGCAGGCTTTGGTGTGAATCAGCAATAACGCCACCGTGCCCGGGGAAATGTTTGCCGACACTGGCCATACCAGCAGCGCGCATACCGCGCTGGTAGGCCAATGCCAATTCGGTGACCACTTCCGGGTCTCGATGAAAAGCGCGATCACCAATCACCTCTGATACACCACGATTCAGATCCAGCACCGGTGCAAAACTCAAATCCACGCCGACGGATAAAACTTCACTCGCCATCAACCAGCCAGCCTCACAAGCCGTGACCAGGCCACGTTCGTGATCCTGATCATAGAGTTCACCAAAACGCCCTACCGGCGGTAACCGAAAAAACCCGTCACGAAAGCGCTGCACCCGGCCGCCCTCCTGATCGACAGTGATCAATAATCGCGGTTGCCGGATGGCATGCAGTTGCTCTGTCAGCACCCTAAGCTGCTCGGGCGATGCATAATTCCGGCTAAACAGGATGACCCCGCCCACCGCCGGGTGTTGCAGCATGTCACGTTCTTCGGGCTGCAGTTCCAGCCCCTGAATATCCACCATGACGGGTCCCAGTGTCATATTCCCCCCTAGATTCCACGCGGTGTACGTACATCGAGCTGATCACGCAGATAATCGCCGAGCAGATTAACACTCATAACGACAAGAAACAGGGCCATACCCGGCGCGATAACCAAGTGCGGCGCTACCAGCAAGTAGCGTACACCGTCACGTATCATGCTACCCCAGCTGGCTTCCGGTGGTTGTACCCCCAGGCCCAAAAAAGACAATCCGGACTCGGCAACGACCACGGCGGCAACGCCAAAGGTGGCTTCTATCACCAGCGGTGCAGCAATCAACGGTAATAGATGCCTGATAACAATACGCGGGGTACGGCTACCCAGCGCTATTGCCGCCTGCACATGTTCGCGATTTTTGACCGACAATACCTGGGCGCGTGACAGACGCGCAAAACCAACCCAGCCCACCAGGCTGAGAGCGATCACCAGATTGCCAATACCGGGCCCGAGTACACCGGCAAGCGCAATCGCCAGCAGTATCCCAGGGAATGCCATAAAAATATCCAGCAACATGACCAGCAGCCGATCCCACCAGCCACCGAGGTAGGCCGCCGTGGCGCCGAGCACAGTGCCTACAATAAAAGACACACTGATAACGCCCGCCGCTACCCAGAATGAAGTTCTAGCACCGACCAGCAGGCGCTCCAGTACGGACCGACCCAGATCATCAGCACCCAACCAATAAGCCTGCCCGGGAGTATCTAAAATCGCCTGTAACACGATATGATCAGGCTGCAACGGCAACCAGGGCGCAACGCAGGCCAGTAGCGCCCACGCCAACAGTATCACCAGCGCCAGTAGCATGACGGTTTTCACGCGGTTTGCCCCAAGCGTATACGCGGGTCGATTCGCGTATAGAGTATGTCGGTGAATAGATTAACCAGTACGTAGCATAAACTGATTAATAACACACAGCCCTGCACCAGCGGATAATCTCGCCGCTGGATCGACTCAATCAGCAAGGTGCCGAGGCCCGGCCAGTTAAATACAGTTTCGGTAATAACGGCGCCACCGAGCAGCGCACCCAGCTGTATTCCAACCAAGGTCAGTATCGGCAACCAGGCGTTGCGCATACCGTGATGCAACCAGACAGTAGCTGACGATAACCCTTTGGCCCTAGCGGTACGGATGAAATCTTCGTTCATGATTTCGAGCAGACTACTACGCACCATACGCGACAAAATTGCCGCCAGACCGGTGCCCAGCGTCAACGCCGGCAGCAACAGCGACAACAGCCCGCTACGGCCGCTAACCGGAAACCAGCCCAGCCCTAACGAAAAAATCAGCACCAGCAATGGCCCCAACCAGAAATTGGGAATCGACACGCCCAGCAGGGAAAAACCTGTCGCCGCCAGATCGACAATACGGCCACGCCGTGCCGCCGCCAGAATACCGATCGGCAATGCTATCAGGAGCGCGATGAATAACGCGGCTGCGGCCAGTTCGAGTGTGGCACCAAAGCGCCCTGCCAGTAACGTGCTGACCGGCTGCTGATAATAGAGCGATTGTCCCAGATCCCAGTGTAGAGCATGGGTCAAAAACAAACCCCATTGCTCAATAACCGGCCGGTTAAGCCCGAGCGCCTGCCGCAGTGCTTCGCGATCGGCACTGGCCGCCGATTCACCCAGCATGACCTCAACCGGGTCGCCCGGTACCCAGTGCAGCATAAAGAAAACCAGGCTGGCGACGCCAAACATGACCCAGACAGCAGTCAACAGGCGGCTGAACAGATAGGCTGGCATTAGCCTTCGATCAAAACGGGTAATCCCGCTATCGTGCGCTGAAAAAGCTCGATGATGTCTGCATTACGCATACGCACACATCCGTGCGAGCGCGGCTCACCCATGGGTTCGCTGTCGGGACAACCGTGAATGTAAATAAAACGGCGCAGGGTATCGACATGACCGAAGCGGTTGCAGCCAGGCTCAGTACCGCTTAACCAGAGAATACGGCTGAGTATCCAGTCACGTTGTGGATACTGAAGAGCCAGTTCCTCGCTATAGATTTCTCCGGTCGGACGACGACCGACAAACACGGTACCCGCTTCGCAGCCAGCACCAATTCGTGCTCGAATCCGATGCCAGCCACGCGGTGTTTGTTCGCTGCCCAGTCGCTCTCCCGGCCCGTTCAATGCAGTTGAGACTTTATATTCAGCACAGACTTCGCCGTCTTGAATCAAGCGCAGGTACTGGTTGGCAATCGAGACCCGCAGATAATCTGCCGGTAATGTCACGGGATAACCCGGTAGGTCTTCATGAGCGCATCATAAGCGCCATCGGCTGCCAAAGTATAGCCCTGTATGTGGTCAAAATGGCACCACCGGGTGACAAGGAGGCACTGTGGAAAGCATAGGGCATGCCACCATAAGAGAGGTCTGGCGCCAAGTATCAGGCTGCCCGCTGGTAAACCTTGTAGGGCCGAATTCATTCGGCCAAACGCCACTGGTGGCCACCCTTGTTGTCTCTGTAACCGAGGTGACAAATTGACTATCAGCGTGGCCGGTCGAATGAATTCGACCCTACGAAGAGGAAACCGGCTTAAGTTAGTGTCATGGGGCAACCCGATGGGTAGTCATCAGTGCATCATAAGCGCCATCGGCTGCCAAAGTATAGCCTTGTATGTGGTCACTGCTGACCGCGTATTGATCTTCGTACCAGAGCGGTACGTAGGGCAACAGATCGAGCAGGTACGCTTGTAAATCCTGGTAATATCTGGCCTGATCCGCTCGTGTTGTCGCACTGGCTGCCTGATCGATGAGCGCATCCACGGCAGCATTCTGCAGGCGCCCACGATTGGCACCATCAGGTGGCAAAGAAACACTATGAAAGGCGTAACGAAAAATATCCGGCGACTTAATGCCCACCCAGGCCAGGCTGTACATCTGAAAACGCCCGGCCTTGATATCGCCAAAGAAGGTTCCCCAGTCGTAACTCTGCACCGTGACGGAAATACCCACTTGCGCCAGCTGTTGTTGCAAGATAGTAGCGATACGCACCCTGAAGGGATCACTAGAGGTCTTGTAGCTCAACGGCAAGGGGCGCTGTTTTGAATAGCCAGCTTCGCGGAGCAAACGACGCGCCGCAGCCGGATCGTAACCGATAGTCTTCAGTTTCGGGTGCCCCGCCCAGTGCTCGGGTGGAAGCAAGGCTGCCGCCAGCCGTGCGCCGCCATTGAATACGTATTTAATAATCGCCTGCCTGTCGATAGCCAGGGCAATGGCACGGCGTACCCGTGGATCACTGCTGACTGCATCCTCCAGTTGAAAACCAATGTAGGTAAAGTTATTGCCCGGGGCACGCAGTACGTGCAAACCAGGACGTGAGGCCAAATCAGTCAACAATTCCGGGGGTAGATCGTTTTGCAAAAGATCAATCTCACCACGCAGCAGTTTGAGCACGCGCATGGTCGGGTCCTTGACCTGCTCAAATATGAATTGTTGGGCATCGCTATTACGTGCCAATATGAGCTGCTGTTCGTTCCAGTCGATGAACCGAAATGCCCCGCTACCCATCGGCCGAATATGAAACGGGTAGTTTTCTTTCAAATCCAAAGCTGGCAGAATGCCGATGGTAAGGAATCCCGGGAACAGCATATCAACTCGGTTCAAATGAAAATCGATAGTATGCGTATCGATAACGTCAATGCGGTCAATCATCGACAGTGCGCCGAAGTGTGGCGAAGCCGTTGCCGGGTCCAGAATGGAGCGGTAAGTCGCCGCCACATCGGCTGCAAGCAGTGGCTGGCCGTTATGAAATACGGCATTACCGAGCAAACTAAAACGGTAGTGCTGCGGGGTTAGCTTTTCCCAGTTGGCCAGCGCTGGCACTGGCCGTGCCTGCACATCAAAATCAACCAGTTGCTGGTATATCAACCGAGTGATGCGCTCAGAGCTGGCATCGGTGGCAAAGCGTGGGTCAAGATTGATCGGTGCTGTAGCCAGACCAAAACGGATAGCATTGGTCGGCGGCTGTTCGCAGGACGCGAGCAACAGACTCAGACACAACAGTAGTAATCGCACCATTCCACAAATACTCATATGCGGATTGTAGCAAATGCCCCCACAAGATCGAATGACGCCTGTTAATGCCATTCCCCACAACAGGGTCTTCATACTTGTGGCAATATAGACCACATGGGGCACAATCATCAGCATGCTACCGATGCCATAGGCGACAAACGCTTGGGGTTGGCTATCGCTATCAACATGCTGCTGACCCTAGCCCAGGTCATCGGTGGCATTGTCTCGGGGAGCCTGTCGCTGATTGCCGATGCCCTACACAATTTCAGCGATGCCAGCTCTCTACTGATCGCCTGGGCGGCACGCAAAATCGGCCGCCAGCCGTCAGACCCGCTTAAAACCTTCGGTTATAAGCGGGCCGAGATCATCGCTGCGCTCATCAATCTGGTAACACTGCTACTGGTGGGGATCTACCTGATCTACGAGGCGCTGTGGCGGGTCTTCGAACCCCAGGTTATTGCAGGCTGGATTGTGGTTATCGTGGCAGCCATTGCCCTGGTCATCGACGTGGCCACGGCGGTACTGACCTATACGATGTCCCGGCACAGCATCAATATCCGTGCAGCTTTTCTGCACAACGTCTCGGATGCACTGGCCTCGCTCGGGGTCATTATCGCCGGCACCCTGATCCTGCTCTACGAATGGTACTGGGTCGATACCCTGATAACCTTGATGATTGCCAGCTACGTCCTCTACCAGGCGATAACGCTACTGCCTGAGACTATACACATCCTTATGGAGGGTACTCCAAAGAATATCGACATCCAGACCGTCATTGACGCCATGGAACAGGTCGAGGGTGTGTCAAACATCCACCATGTTCATCTCTGGCAGATCGATGAACACCGCAATGCCTTGGAGGCCCACATAATCATCGCTTGCTTCAATGAAACAGAGGCTATTAAACAGGCTATCAAGGCCATGTTGGAACAACAGTTTGCCATTACCCACTCGACACTGGAGTTTGAAATTACCCACTGTGAAGATCAGGCTTGCTGATTTGCCCTCAATGTT
>UOFK01000076.1_pt1 | contig 11474 bp, 13 predicted proteins | sample 1990061 | NCBI WGS metagenome assembly UOFK01 (sample SAMEA4728526, study PRJEB27164) | hydrothermal vent metagenome | biome: marine basaltic hydrothermal vent biome; feature: marine hydrothermal vent; material: mineral | place: Pacific Ocean | collected 2011-06-14/2011-07-23 | depth 1741 m
AACTGATCTGCATTCTAAAAGAACCGCTGGAAGCACGCGGGGAGATTGTGCGCGTTCTTAATCCCGGCGGTCTGTGGAGCGAGATTGTTGGTGAGGGGGATTGTTACAACCCCCTCGATATCATTGTCGATGATTTGCACCGGCCCGGCGGTCTGCGTGATGTCGCGGATGATTTGCGTGAACTCACGGCGCAGATATTACCGGAACCAGGCGAGAGCGATGGCGAAAACACTTATTGGCGCGAAGGTTCCCGCCGGGCTATCGCGGATGCCATTTTATTGGAAGCGATGGTGGAGGAATATAACGCCACGCTTTCTTCCGTTGCCTTGCTGATCGAAAACCGTGAAGCCCTGGAGCAAAACCTGCGCTGGGTGGTCGGCGTTGATCTTGAAGGTGATCCCCTGCCCGAAGGGCCGATGCCGATTGAACAAACCACCTGGGCAAAAAAACATGATCCACAGGATGTAACCGAATTTACCCTGCTGGTGCGCGCTCGCGCATCCAATTTGCTGGCGCTGATGAGCGGCGGTGACAGCAAAACCTTCGACTCCTTTATCAGCGGTGCGCAGCAAGCCCTGTCTCCATTTGCTTTCGGCAGGCTGGCCCCGGCCATGCGGCGCTCGACATTCAGCATGAATGACCTGAAAGAAGGCGATCAGCCCACAAATCTTTTTATCGTGGCGGATGCCAGCCGCATGGAAGCCTACAAGGCCTATATCGGATTGATCCAATGGTGCGCGATGACCGCTATCAAGCGCCATCCCGATAAAGCCAGGCCGGTGTATTTCATTATGGATGAGGCGACCAACTATAAGATTCACGGTCTGAAATCCTTGCTGACTTGGGGCCGCTCTTATGGGCTTCGCCTGCATCTGATCTTTCAAGACTTATCCGCTTTTGAAGATACCTACGGCAAGAGTGCCTTAGAGACCCTGTTTTCAGAAACAGAAATTAAGCAGTTCCTTCCCGGACAACGCTCGCCAAAAACACTGGAGATAATCAGCAAGGCGCTGGGCGATCAAAGCGTGATGGCGGCGAGCCTGTCACAGCAAGACAAAGGTTTGCAAGAAAATATGAGTGAAGCGGCACGTCCACTGATGACAGCCGATGAAGTGCGCCGCAGCCCCTATGGATTGCTGCTGGTACGCCGAGCACGTCCGGTACTGCTAGAGCCGATTAGCTACGCGGAAATTCATCCCTGGCGCAAGCAGGCCGGGATCAATCCGTTTCACGGCAAGCCATTCCTGAAAAAAGTCAGGCTCAAACTCTAAACGGAACAGGAGAGATGCGATGAAACCCTATACGCCGACAAAGCTACGCCCGCTGCGATTATTCGCGATGCTGCTGCGCGGCTTGGTCAGCCTGCTTAGCCTCTGGCCGTTGCTATTGTTCGCCGCGTTTTTTCTTTCACCGGTTGGCCCGCACATGCGCTGGCAATACACCTATGAACTGCGCGGCGCTGAGCGTCACTACATTGCCTGCGAATATCTGGGTGCGCATGGCTTTGTGCAGCACGTAGGACGTTACGGGCAATGCCCTTTTTTTACCCTGATTGATCGGAGGCTCGTGAAGTAGAAACGATGAATTCAGAATGCTGGCAAGGACAACGCCTTCGACTTGGCAGCATATTTTAGCAGTGATGAAGGCAACGCAATGGAGATGATTATGAGCGAACAAGACAATACAAACGCTGGACGCAAACCAGACTTTGCTGCCTATAACGTACGGGAATCTAAGGACGGAAAAGGCTATTGGAACAAGGTTGGTGCCGCCTGGAAGCATCGTGACGGCAAGGGCTTTGACATTGATCTGGATAGTGTCCCCGTCAATGGCCGGGTCACGTTGCGCGAATTGCGCGATGAGCGCATGCAATCTCACGAGCAGCAACAATCCGATTCCCAAAAGCCGAGCCAGGACAGAAGCCCGCGCCGTGGACACACTCGATAGTTAATTTTCGCCGCATTATCGACCCACTTCAAAGCCGAACAAGCAGGCAGTCAAGAGCGCGAATAAGGATCAGAAAGGAGTTTCAGGAAATGATGATATGTAAAAAGGCGGTTGAATTTATTAATTTGTTAATACTTTGGGTTGTATCATGAAGTATAGATACGCAACGCGTCGCATATATTGCATTGCGATTGCCCCATCCGAAGATTTCAGGTCTGCATCAGATCAACAGGAATATTCCTCGGTATGCTTGCCCTATACCTTCTCATATCTCACTGATCCGAAAGTAGTGGAAACTCTGCTGTGGAAGGAGGAAAACCATTGACGAATAATGATAAACATGACTTGAATAAAGCATGGCTCAGCGCACAGGGAGCGCCGGTTGGGGAGACACCAACCTGTGATCTTGATAAGTATCGCGAGCATGTTGAGGATTTTGACCTCTCTGAAGCAGATCAGACTGAGCTATTGCAGATTCTGTGGTCAATCATGGCCGCTTTCGTCAATCTGGGATTTGGGGTAGATTCAGTTCAATTACTGAAGGCAGAGGCCTCGCAACCAGAAGATGGATTGCAAGTTCGAAAGGAAACAGATCATGACAAATGAACCCATTAAACAGGCCGTCATCTATTGCCGCGTTTCCAGCGCTGCGCAGACCAAGCGCGGTGATGGTCTTGGCTCGCAGGAAACGCGCTGCCAGGAATATGCGAATATGAGGGGCTACACGGTCATTGCCGCCTTCAAGGATGATGTGTCCGGCGGTCTCGTCGACCGGCCCGGTATGAATGCGATGCTGGCACACCTCAAAAAGCACAAGAAAGACCCACAGATTGTTCTAATCGATGATATCTCGCGCTTGGCACGCGGGGTTCAAGCCCATATTGAGTTGCGGGCGGCCATCTCGCTGGCTGGCGGCATCTTGGAATCGCCGACGGTGGACTTTACCGACGATGCCGACGGGGAACTGCAAGAATACATTCTGGCGACTGTGGCCCAACATCAGCGCCGCAAAAATGCCGAGCAAACAAAAGCGCGGATGCGCGCCCGCACCATGAATGGGCACTATGTTTTTGCCAAGCCCTATGGCTACCGCTACGAAAAGTACAAAGGTCAAGGAAACACCCTGGTTCGTGACGAACCCCTCGCCTCCATTGTTACGGAAGCCCTGGAAGGCTATGCCTCAGGGCGCTTCCAGCTTCAGGCAGAGGTTAAACGGTTCTTGGAAACTCAGCCTGAATTCCCGAAAGTGGGCGGCGGCATCGTGCTCAATCAAACCGTAACTAACCTCCTCAAGCGCGTGGTCTATGCCGGTTATATAGAAGTCCCTAAATGGGACGTGAGCCTGCGTAAAGGCCATCACGAGGCTTTAATCAGCTTCGAGACCTATCAGCGAATACAAGAGCGCCTTGCGGGCAATGCCAAGACGCCCGCCCGGAAGGATCTCAATAAAGACTTCCCGCTACGCGGCGCTGTAACCTGCGGCGATTGCGCAACGCCTCTGACGGCCTGCTGGTCCAAAGGACGCACGCGGGCTTATCCATACTATTTGTGCCCAAAGCGCGGGTGCGAAAGCTACGGGAAGTCAATTCGTCGCGAAAAAGTTGAAGGGGAGTTTGTTGCCCTGCTCAAACAGCTAGAGCCGAGCGAAAATATCTTTAATCTGGCCAGTGCGATGTTCAAAGAGCTATGGAATCATCGCCTGGTTTCAGGTGAAAGCAGGAAGCGCTCTCTCAAAACTAAACTTACTGGCACCGAACGACAAATCGATCAGTTCCTTGATCGGATAGCAGATGCCGCCACGCCTTCTGTCATTACCGCTTACGAAAAACGCATTGCGAGGCTGGAGCGCGACAAGGTCGAAATAGCAGAGAAAATTGCCAGTGAAGGCAAGCCGGTGCGGGATTTCGATTCCACACTTAGAACCGCCCTCGCATTTCTCGCAAACCCTTATAATCTATGGGCTTCTGGCCGGTTAGAAGACCAGAGGGCAGTGCTAAAACTGGCCTTTGCCGACCGTCTTTCGTATGCCCGAAATGAAGGGTTTAGAACCGCAAATTTGGCCTTACCCTTCAAGGCCTTAGCAGGTTTCGAGGGTGGTGATATTGAAATGGCGCGCCCGGAGAGATTCGAACTCCCGACCGCCTGGTTCGTAGTGTTCCGCCTTAAACCGTGTATCTTATTGTTATTTATCTTCTTTATACAACTTACTCTGTCCAATAAAATTGGGCTATTTGGCCTTATTTGCCTTTATTTGAGGTTATTTAATGCTATCTATTGGACAGCTGAGACAGTTGATTCTCCATGCCATCAAGAGACAATGACTTGGTAATAGTTCGTCCTTTTTTATGTCTCTCACAGGTAATTTCTGCCACAGATTAGCTCGTGATTACCAATTCACCACCCTCCCCCATTTTGCATGAGACCCACGGTGTACAGTAGCGCGGCCAGCATTGCGGCAACTGCCCGAACATGGTTCCACATCGTCCATCGATCCAGGTAGTTGTCCCACACGCCACGAGTGGCGGGGTCCGTAGCGGACATGGCGGCCAGCTGGTTGTTCAACGGAACGTTGCGGAAGATGGTAACGAAAAAAGTGCCTACGACGTAAAAGATAGCCGCACCCATGAAGAACATCGACAAAGGATGACTCCAGCGGGCCAGAGCGAGCCAAATCACACCGAGCGATAGCACAGTGGTTCCCATGAACGCGCCCAGAAACGAGGGGTTTATTACGACGACGTTGATCGACTGCATCGCTGCAATGCCCCCCGAGGATGGAATACGGGCGAGCGCCTTCATCACAAAGCTCGAGAACGCGAAGAAGACTCCCCCTATCAGGGCGGACCCGAGTAGCGCTGTTGTCCCGACGATTGGTATCAGCTGGTTCATTTCGCCACCGCTGTTTGATGTGATGTCCACTTCCCCGACCACAGCTATCAGTGTAGTAGAGTCTGACAGTGTCGCCAGCATCGCACCAGGCTTGACCATGCCAATTTATGTCTGGCCAGCCTCCAAATACACTGGGATCCGGTGCGGCAAAACAGAGGTAGCCTCAGAATTTTGAACAGTGATACACCCGTATTTATGTGGATTCTCAGCCTGATTTTGGCATGATATGTCTAATCAGAATGAGCATTCTCCTTGCGTTACTTAATGACATACCCATACTGGCGATCGCTTCTGGTCACACCAAAGTTACAGCAAGCCTGCGCGCAGAATATGCCAGCGATATTGATTGTTTCCAGTATGCCGGGTATGGCCGGCATGATTACTTCGTTTTTGCTTTTTTATATCCTGCTGGAGATAAAATTTTCGGATAAAATGATTCAGTCGCAGTTCTTTGCCAAGCTGGTAGTCACCGGGCATGGCACGATTTACAATACCCGCATTGATGGCTGAATCTGGAAGAAGCCCTGTCCATCCTGGTTGCTGTTCAAGGCCACCTTTTCCACGCGTGTGTTGGTACCCTGATCGCCGTCTACGGGGTATTTATCACACCGATTAGCTGGGAGTATACACTGTGGATGTGGGCCTACGCCCTGGTCTGGTTTATTTTCAATGATACAGTCAAGGTCGCAGCCTACCGGTTATTTAGGACACGTGACGCAAATAATTAAGGGAAGGCCAAAGTATTAAGGTTGTTTCGTTTCAATTTATCAGCAAACAGCAGAACACCACCAGGTATCAAGGAGAATGGCATGACCAAAGCAACCCACAATGACCCTATTGACGCACTGGGCGCGGCATATGAAAAGATGTTCGAACGTGCCGCTGCCAGTCTGGGTTCGGCCGGTGAGAAGTCCGGCTCCCTGCTGCATGAACTGATCGATGCAGCAAGAGAAAAGGCAGTGGAACTCAAGGAACTGTCAGAGGACGACGCCGAAAAGATTGCTGGCTGGCTGAAGCGCGACCTCGATGACACAGTCAACTATTTATCGGAGACCGGTGATGAACTCAAGGACTGGCTTGGTTTCGAAACCGCACTGCTGGAAAGCGCAGTGCTTGACCTGATGCTGAAGGCAGCGGACAAAACAACGGTGGAACTGCTGAGCATGAAAGGCTATGCCCACCAGCCCCATACCTACCACACTGGCGAAGTCACCGGGCCCGGTACGCTGGTCTGCGATCAGTGCAGCGAGAAGCTTCACTTTCACCGGGCTGGCAAGATACCAGCCTGCCCGAAGTGCCATGGCACCACGTTTCATCGCTGATCACTGCAGCCTGAATAAATCAGACATGAGCCCATGCTGAAGCGCCTGCGCCGCGCCAACGCTGACCTGTCTCGATCATCGAGAACAGCACCGCCTGCGCAAGCTGGCCAGCCTGTTCCTGCACGAAAAGGTCATTACCGGCGCTGGCGGGCAGGTTGTTGATGAACCCATGCGCGTCTACATCGCAGCACAGGCCTGCCTGCTGATCCTGCGTCTGGACCTTGATTACTTCGATGGCTGCAGTGAGATCATCGTCTATCCTGATACCTTCGTCATTGAACGCAAGGAATACGACACCAGTGGCGTTGTCCATGAAACCCGCCGCACCCTGGCTGGCGAGGCATGGAGCCGTGGACCGGTGATCCTGTCGTGGTCCGATGCCAGACCGGGCGCTCATCCGCATGGTGCAGCCTCCAATGTCATTCTGCACGAGTTCTCCCACAAGCTCGACATGCTCAACGGTGCCGCCAATGGCATGCCCCCTCTGCACCGGGACATGGTGCGGGAAAACTGGACGGCCTCCCTGTCGCAGGCCTATGAGAAGCTCTATCAGCAAATTGAGCGCCATAACCATACCGCCATCGATCCCTATGCCGCCGAGAACCCGGCCGAGTTTTTTGCCGTCCTGACAGAAGTTTTTTTCATGCAAGCGGCACACCTCCAGCACCTGTATCCGGCTGTCTATGAACATCTGCGCCTATTTTACCGGCAGGATCCGTTATCGAGGACAATAACGACCGCATGACTTGTATCCGGCGGCGACTTCTCCGAGACTTGCAGCCATGCCACGAACGCCCGCCAGTGTCAGGACGGAAGCCAATACCCTGTATTGCAGTGGCCGCTGGTCCGTCGCCGGCATCGGTGCCTTGCATGCCCGGCTGGACACTCTGGAGCTGCCGCGGGGAGAACGGCTGAGAATTAATGGCGTTTCGATTGCTGTGCTGGATACGGCTGGTGCATGGCTGTTGCTGCAGATCAGGCAGCGCATGGCGGCAGGTGCCGCGGAAGTTCTGCTGGATGATTTCAGCCCGGCACACGAGCGACTGGTTCACTATATTGACACTGCCAGCAAAGGCAGCGATACCGTTCCGCCGCGGCAGCAAACGCAGTCCCTGCCCGAGCGGTGGTTTTCGGTTTGCAATGACCTGGTCGCCTTCCTGGCCTTTATCGGCGAGGTGGTTATTTCCCTGTTCCGGGGCCTGCGGCATCCCGCGCGTATTCGCTGGACGGAAATACTCACCGGCATCTACCAGTCCGGCGTCAAGGCCCTGCCCATTGTCGGACTGCTGTCATTCCTGATGGGGGTCGTAATTGCCTACCAGGGTGCCGTGCAGCTGAAGCTGTACGGTGCCAATATTTACATTGCCGATCTGGTGGGTTATTCCATGTTACGCGAACTGGCCCCGCTGGTGACGGCCATCCTGATTTGCGGGCGTACCGGATCGGCCTATGCGGCGCAGATCGGCACCATGAAAGTCAGGGAGGAAGTGGCTGCCCTGCAGACGATCGGCATTCCCCCGGTGGATCTGCTGGTGCTGCCGAAACTGCTGTCACTGATAATCGTCATGCCGTTGATATCGGTCTATGCCGATGTGGTCTCCATCTTCGGCGGCATGGTGATGGCAAGCGCGGAACTCGGCATCGGATTTCATGCCTTCCTGATGCGCCTGGACGAGGCGGTTTCATTTTCAACCTTCATGATCGGCATTGGCAAGACACCGGTGTTTGCAGCCATTATTGCGATTGTGGGTTGTTACCAGGGCTTCAAGGTGGAGGGCAGCGCAGAGAGTGTCGGCCGCCACACCACCATCAGCGTGGTACAGTCGATATTCCTGGTAATCGTTACCGATGCCATGTTCTCGATATTGTTCAGTATGTTGGGGGTCTGAGCACCATGACGACCGCCACAGAAACCCGCGCATCACCGGTTTCCATGCCCGAAGAGGAAGCCGTCATCCAGGTCCGTAATCTCCGCACGACCTTTGGCCGGCATGTTGTTCACAATGGTATCAACCTGGATGTGATGCGCGGTGAAGTACTGGCGCTGGCCGGTGGCAGCGGCAGCGGCAAAAGCACCTTGCTGCAGGAAATGATCATGTTACTGGAACCGGCAGCGGGTTCAATAAGATTTTTCGGTACCGAGCTGGCAGGCATTTCCGAGCACGCTGCGCAGCAGTTGCGGCACCGCATCGGCGTGTTGTTCCAGCAGGGCGCGCTGTTCAGCGGCATGACGGTGCTGGAAAATGTGGGCGTCCCCCTGCGCGAACACACTCATCTGGATAATGTCATGATAGACGCACTCGCCAGGCTGAAGATCAGCCAGGCGGGGCTGGAGCCGGAAGCCGCCAGCCTCTATCCCGGCGAGTTGAGTGGTGGCATGATCAAGCGGGCGGCTCTGGCACGCGCCATGGCACTGGATCCGGAAGTGCTGTTTCTGGATGAACCGACCTCAGGGCTTGATCCGGCCAGTGCCGGTCTGTTTGATGAACTGGTGCTGAAGCTGAAAGACCTGCTTGGTCTGACAGTGCTGATGGTCACACACGACCTTGATTCTCTGTGGGCGGTCGCTGACCGGGTTGCCATACTCGGCAATGGTACACTGCGGGGCGTCGATTCCATGCAGGGATTGTCGGCATCAACAGACCCCCTTGTCCGGGAATTTTTCGAGGGGCCGCGCGCCAGACGTGCACGGGAGCGACATTGGACAAAAAAATAAACCACGCCATGGTGGGTCTGTTTGTTATCCTACTGGGTACCGCCTGGCTGGCAATCAGCCTGTGGCTGGCACTCGGGAATTTCTCGACGCAGTATACGGACTACCGTGTCTACATGGATGAATCCGTGTCGGGTCTGTATGTCGATGCGCCAGTCAAGTACCGGGGTGTTGAAATCGGCAAAGTGAAGTCTATCAAGCTGAATCCGGATATCCCCGGCCAGGTGCAGTTGACACTGGCGATCGAGTCCAGCGTTCCCATCAAGGAAGACACCATTGCCGTGTTGACCGTGCAGGGCCTGACGGGGGTTGCATTTGTGGACCTGTCCGGTGGCAGTCTCGGTTCGCCGCAGCTGGAGGCTACAGACGATGAATTCTATCCGATTATCAAGACCGGCCCGTCTTTCTTCTCGCGACTGGACACGTCCGGGACCGAACTGATCGCCAATCTGAACATACTCGCGCATTCGCTTGCCAGTGTATTCAATGCGGAAGGCACCCGTACAGTCAGCGAAATACTTGCCAATATCAACGAAATTACCGCTGCTTTTGCACACCGGCACGCTGAGCTCGAACAGGGCGTAGTCAACGCCTCCCGGATGCTGGAGAATGGTGCGGCGGCATCCTCACAGCTGCAAGGCCTGCTGGAACAGTTGCAGACAACCGCGAAGGCATTCGAAGGCATGGCGGCCAGGGTGGCAACCGTCAGTGACAGTCTCGATGAGTACGTGAACAACAGCGGCCGCGGGGTGCAACAATTCAGTCAGCAGACCTTGCCGGAGTTCGGTGCACTGATCAGTGAATTGCGCCGCCTGGCTGATACCATGCAAATGCTTGGACAAAAACTCGAGGACGACCCGCGTGTGCTGCTCTACGGCCGTGAGCTCGAGGCGCCGGGGCCGGGAGAATAATGCAATGAGTCCTGCCCCAGAAAAACACCTGGCCATCGGCTTGCTGCTGACGTGGCTGCTAACCGGTTGCTCCCTACTGCCGCAACCGGAACCGGTGTCGATCAATCAATATGTACTGGAATACACACCCGCAACAGTGGCAGGACAGCTTGCCGTACGAGATCCCGTCAATCAGGTACCGGTCTTGATCGTCACCACGCCCAGTGCGCACGGCGGCTATGACAACTACCGGATCGCCTACATGCAGCAGGCCTACGGCTTGCGTTATTATACCCGCAGTCGCTGGGCAGACAAGCCGGCACGCATGCTGGCACCGCTGCTTGCCGATGCACTGCAGTCAACCGGCTGCTTTCAGGCCCTGTATACCTCGCCGGGAACCCTCGCCGCCGACTATCGGCTGGATACCGAACTGGTCCGCCTGTACCAGGATTTCACCGCCCAGCCCAGTGTCGTCCGGCTCACCCTGCGTGCCCGCCTGATTGAGCTGCAGACACAGCGCGTAATCGCAACGCGGCAATTCGACCTCACCGAGGCTGCGGCAACAGACGACACCTACGGGGGGGTGCTGGCGGTTAACAAGGCCGTGAACCGTTTACTGAATGAGCTTGCACAGTTCTGTATGGCAACCCAGCAAGCAGCCGGCGTCAACCCGCAATGACGGTGCTTTTGTAATACATCAGGGATGCCCTGATTCTCCGGTCTGAATTCAGACTGGCTCGACCACAGACCCCGGCAAACGCTAACCCGATGGCAAACCCAGTGCGAACACTAAAAAACAGATGACAGCGAGGAATGCAAAGTTCACCAGCCGCAACAGGCGGTGGCCCAGCTCTTTGAGCTGCAAGGTAACGAGAAACGTAACAAAACACTGAAACATGTAGAACAGGGCAAAGGCGCGCGACGCATAGGCAATGATTGCATTGACATCGGTAGTCCAGGTCAATGTTATCGTTACAATAAGGATCAACAAATAGGCATGGCGGACCGTGAGCCGCCTGCGGGTGATGTCTTCAAGTAATCCACCTGCCCCCGAGTCATCCGCTACCGCCGCACTGAACTGACTGCCAATCGCGGCAACGGCAATAAGAACAGGCAATATAGCGGCAACAGGTTGCGTCATATCGATGATAGCCGTCACATCTGGCGCCCAGACCTTTTCGGAAGAGAAGGGTCGTCAGGGCAAGGAACACCAGATAGATTACCGCCGACAAAAGCTGCGCAGTACGCATGGTTGCAATGCGCTGCCTTGCCGGGTATTCGGCACCGAGGTAACGGGATATTTCAAAACCCTGGACGACGATCAGCAAGCCGAAGAGGACCCGAAGATCGTGAAAATCAATGACCGACGAGAGTGCGGGTAAAGCCCAGTCTCCTCCCAACAGCAGCTTGATGTTATAGACAACCAGCGCCACCAGTAGGGCCCCGATCATGCCGAGGTTAAGGGCAACGGCATACTTCTCGACTGCACCCAGCTCTTTCAGGCCACGCCACATCCCGATCCCGCCAATGATCAACAGCAATACGGTGGTAATGACATCAGCCAGAAACTGACTGTCCACATTAAAGGAATTAAGGAAGAACGCCGCCAGCAGTTGCAAATAATAGGTAATCGAGATGAAGTAGGCACCGGTAAGCACGATTCGCGACAGAAAGGCCGTATCCTGTGCGGCTCCATACCCCGCATTCTCGATG
>UOFK01000022.1_pt1 | contig 11448 bp, 14 predicted proteins | sample 1990061 | NCBI WGS metagenome assembly UOFK01 (sample SAMEA4728526, study PRJEB27164) | hydrothermal vent metagenome | biome: marine basaltic hydrothermal vent biome; feature: marine hydrothermal vent; material: mineral | place: Pacific Ocean | collected 2011-06-14/2011-07-23 | depth 1741 m
TGGGAAGCTTTTCATGCTGGCCGCATAAGCGGGGAAATTGTTCCCCCAAGACACAGAAATAGGATTAAAATGTCACCATCCTGATCGTGTCGTTTGAGGTCTAGCGGCCTGAACAGGTGGAACTTAAATGCTTAGTATAAGGAGGCTGCATGATGCAGCAGGACAAATCATCACCGCGCGGGCAGTCGCTGTTCAGCGTATTTCGCAGCGTATCCGCTTCCATGTTCGGCGTGCAGAGTAGCAAGAAGCACGCAGAGGACTTTACCAAAGGTAGCGCCAAGGACTACATTATTGTCGGATTGGTCGCGACGGTTCTGTTTGTTCTCACTATCTGGGGTTTGGTGAAGCTGGTCGTATCCGTAGTAGCCCAGCCTGGTTAACGATGCACCCGTTGATCGACATGGCTTCCCGCGGGCTGGCTGACCGGACCGCTGGAGTGTCTGTTTGGTAAAAATATTCAAGACCCTGGGCCGTTCTTTGCTGGGAAGCTCGCGTGATCTGGCTCCGGTGGTGCTGGTGGTGGTATTTTTCCAACTGGTAGTGTTACAGCAGCCTATCCCCAATTTGATGCAGCTGGTCGCAGGATTGCTGCTGGTGGTGCTGGGGCTGACATTCTTTATCAACGGCCTCGAAATGGGCTTGTTTCCCATCGGTGAATCACTGGCCTACGCACTGGCGCGTAAGGGTAGTTTGTTTTGGTTGTTGGTATTTGGTTTTGCACTGGGGTTCGGTACTACCATTGCGGAACCAGCATTGATTGCGGTATCCGAAGAAGCTGCCAAGGTTGCCGCCAATGCTGGCATTATCGCAGCTGGCCAGGAGGCGCAGCAGGATTACGCTGACGGCTTACGCCTGACCGTGGCTTTGTCTGTGGGATTTGCCATTGTCATGGGTGTTGTGCGTATTCTTAAAGGCTGGCCCATGCACTGGATGATTGCTGGCGGATATATGATAGTGGTCATATTAACGGCGTTCGCACCCCGTGAAATCATTGGTATTGCCTATGATTCAGGTGGTGTTACCACCTCTACGATAACTGTGCCTCTGGTGACAGCGCTGGGAGTAGGTCTGGCGACCTCAATCCGTGGTCGTAATCCTATGATTGATGGTTTTGGTCTGATTGCCTTCGCCTCACTGACGCCGATAATTTTTGTCATGGTGTATGGCATGGTGACGCACTGATGTTGTGGCAGGAGCTCTGGCAAACGCTGCTCGACACCCTCGTTGATGTGCTGCCCATTGTAAGTATTATTGTTGTATTCCAGTTTATAGTGATTCGGCGGCCGGTGGCCCATCCTGGGCGTATGCTGGCTGGCTTTGTCTATGTCTTGCTGGGGTTGACCTTGTTTTTGGTGGGGCTTGAAGAGGCTTTGTTTCCCCTCGGTCGCCTGATGGCATCGCAGCTCACCAATCCTGATTTTATCTATGCAGGCGTTGAGGGTGTCATCGAAAGCATCCATTGGGCGGACTACGCATGGGTGTATGTGTTTGCTTTCGCCATCGGGTTTTCCACGACTATTGCTGAGCCAGCGTTACTGGCTGTGGCCATAAAAGCCAACCAGGTATCGGCCGGAACCATCGGCGTCTGGGGGTTGAGAATTGCAGTAGCGCTGGGAGTTGCCGTGGGCCTTGCCGTGGGTACTTTCCGTATTGTTACCGGCCTGCCTATCCACTATTTTATTATTGCAGGTTATGTAGTCGTCGTAATCCAGACGCTGTATGCGCCGCGTATGATTATACCGCTAGCCTACGATTCGGGTGGAGTAACAACATCAACAGTCACTGTGCCACTGGTGGCAGCGCTGGGCCTAGGGCTGGCCGAGACCGTACCTGGGCGCAATGTATTGATTGACGGGTTTGGCTTGATCGCCTTTGCCAGCCTGTTTCCAATTATAAGCGTAATGGCCTACGCGCAACTTTCCGATCTGCGCACAGGACACCAAAACTGATATGCCAACAGAGGAAACGCAGTCATGCATTTCAAACTGATTATTGCCTTGGTCGAGGATACGGTCACCGACAAGGTGATGAATGCAGCGAGGAAGACCGGTGCCACCGGCGCTACCGTGATTAATAATGCTCGTGGTGAAGGCTTGAAAACGAGCAAGACTTTTTTGGGTCTGTCGTTGGAAACCCAGCGCGACATGGTGCTTTTCCTGGTAGAAGAGCACCTCAGCCGAAAAATACTGGAAACTGTGTGCAGAGTAGGGTGTTTTGATGAAAGGCCGGGCACCGGTATTGCCTTTCAGATTGATGTCGAAGATGCCCTTGGCGTACAGCACCAGGTAGCTGAATTGGTTGAACGAGTAGAGGATGAGCTATGAATGATAAACCCACCGTACGGGTTCGCGATGTAATGAAATCCGATTTCGATATGATTGGCGGCAGGCTGACGGTAAAAGATGCGCTAAACGCCATGAAATACGTTGAAACCAAGATGTTGATAGTCGACAAACGGCATGAAGACGATGAATATGGCGTCGTGCTGCTATCGGATATCGCCAAACAGGTGCTGGCGAAAGACCGGGCTCCCGAGCGTGTCAATATTTATGAAATCATGTCCAAGCCGGTTATATCAGTTTCACCGGATATGGATGTTCGCTACTGCGCGCGCATGTTCGAGCAGTTTGGCCTGTCGCGTGCGCCGGTGGTCGAGGGTGGCGGTGTTGTCGGCATTGTCAGTTTTACCGATATGGTGTTGAAGGGTTTTGTCGACTGAGCCGAATGGCACTAAGTTAAGCCTGTAGGGCCGAATTCATTCGGCCAAAAGCCGCTGGCGACTGCCCGTATTGTGGCTATAACCTGGATGACAGGTTGAATATCAGCGTAGCCGGTCGAATGAATTCGACCCTACAAAGGGAAAATCGGCTTAACTTAGTGCTATTCTGGACTGAGCCGATAAACTTACGCTTGGGCGGCTTCTATGTCGGCAAGCAGCGACTTTAGATCACCAACGGAGCGCAGTTGACCGATGCGTTGGCGATCAATGCGCTGAATGATATCACCGTGCTTGCGTACGATGATGACCGGGTAGTGTTCCTCTGCGGGGTAGTGAGCCTCGTATTCGTCAATATGGAACAGTTCAATCGGGTGTTGCGCTTTGAGGGCTGAAAATTCTGCATTTTCACTGAAGGTTTCGTGGGTAATCTGGCAAAGATCACAGCTGTAGGTGCCCGGTGATATCAGTTTGTGAGCAATGTCAAACAGCGCATTCACTTTACCACTGTGGGCATTATAGATAAATTGCAGGGCAAGGTCTGACATGGGTATATTTAGAGCTGCTGTTGTGAAAAGAGTTTACCACTTAATGGGGCGACGGGTCATCGGCGCAGCTGCAACCGGCAATAACCCCTGAATAAAAAATACCGGCTTTTACCGAAAGAGTATCGGTATTTTGTGCCGAGCTCATTATGATGACGGACAGGTCTTTATCCAGCGCAAAGCTGCTGTAAGTCAAACCTTGCTGTAGAGGCAGTTGATCGACCCCCAGATTTTCCAGTTCAGCCTTGAGGCTGGCATTGAACTCGGGTGTGCCCCATGTGGATAGTGCATTTCTGAGCTGGATCATGGTTGAGTTGTAACCGTTGGATTGATGGAGTGCTAAAACACGATAATTCTCGCCTATTCCCATATTTTTCTTGAGGGAATAGAGTATTTTGGCGCCAAAGCGCCATTGTACAGATAAAATGCGGTGCTTCCCCCGATTTGACGCGTGCAACCGGGCTGAGTCCAGGTTTTACGGCGAATCCCGATTTCCTGATTTGTAGCTGAGAAGGTACACTGGGGGATTGAACTTGATCGGCTAAACGACAGAAACGTGAACAGTCAGTCCAGGCAGAATCTGCTCGACTTTGATCGGCCCGCACTGGCCGACTGGTTCGCTGCACGCGGTCAAAAACCGTTCCGCGCCCAGCAGGTGCTAAAGTGGATTCACCAGCAAGGGGTTGACGATTTCGATGTCATGACCAACATCAGTAAACCCTTGCGTGAATCGCTCAAGGCCGAGGCCTGTATCGAAGGGCCGGTGGTTGCTACGGATCAGCGCGCTGCTGATGGCACGCGCAAATGGTTATTTGAGCTGGCCGATGGCAACCGTGTCGAGAGCGTGTACATTCCTGAACCTGACCGGGCTACCCTATGCATTTCCTCGCAAGTGGGTTGTAGCCTGAATTGCAGTTTTTGCTCGACCGGACAACAGGGTTTCAATCGCAACTTGATAACAGCAGAGATCATCGGCCAGTTGTGGATGGCTAGCCGTTTACTGGCGGCAGACGAGGAACCGGCGATCTCCAACGTGGTCTTTATGGGCATGGGAGAGCCGCTGTTGAACTTTGATAATGTGCTGACGGCGATTCATTTGATGCAGGATGATTTCACCTACGCGTTGTCAAAGCGGCGTGTTACGCTGAGTACTGCTGGCGTAGTGCCGGGACTGAAACAACTTGCTGAAGTGTCTGATATTAGCCTGGCGTTGTCTTTGCATGCCTCTGATAATCAACTGCGGGATGAATTGGTGCCGTTAAATAGGAAATACCGTATTGATGAGGTACTCCAGGCCTGCAAGGAATACGTTGGCGAAGGTCGTCGGCGCGTTACTATCGAATACGTGATGCTCAAAGGCGTTAATGACAGTGACGAGCAGGCGCATTCATTGGCCAGGTTGCTCCGGCAGGTGCCGTCCAAGGTGAATCTGATTCCCTTTAACCCGTTTCAACAGGCGCGTTACCACAGGAGTAGTGCTGTGCGCATTGACCGATTTCGGGATATTCTCCAGCAGGCCGGTATCGTTACCATTACCCGGCGTACACGCGGCGCTGATATTGACGCTGCGTGTGGCCAACTGGCTGGTGATTTCAAGGATCGCACCCGACGCAGGGCGCGAATGGCTGTGCAAGTAAATGGAGGCGTATCTTGATACAAAAGTTAGTGGCAGGAATTCTGATGTTATCGGTATTGAGCAGTTGTTCACTGATGCCGAAAAAAACCAATGCCGGGTACAAGAGCGATCCTGCGAAGGTTAACGCTCAACTGGGTGTCGAATACATGCGCCAGGGTATGTACGCAGCGGCACTGGAAAAGCTCAATAAGGCAGCAAAGGCTAACCCGAGGTTGCAGTTGGCCCAGGTATCACTGGCTATTCTGTATGAGAAGCTTGGAGAGGATGATAAAGCCGGGAAGTATTACCGCAGGGCATACAGTATTGACCGGAAAGACCCGATTACCCTGAATGCCTATGGACAATATTTGTGTCGCCAGGGTGATCTGGATAAGGCCGACAAGATGTTTCTCGTAGCAGCCAAAAATCCATTGTATCGGTACCCTGAGTTGATTTGGACAAATGCAGGTATTTGCGCAATGAAGCGCCCGGATGCCGTCCTGGCCGGTACTTATTTTCGGCAGGCGTTGAAACGCAGCCCGAACTATGTGCCAGCGTTGCGTGAGATGACTCGCAGCAACTTTTCCCAGCAGCAATATTTGGCGACACGGGCCTATTTGCAGCGCCTTCAGGCTATAGCCCCGTTAACCCCGGAGCTTCTCTGGATTGGCATACAGTCTGAGGACGCACTGCAGGATCATGACGCAGTTTCCAGCTACACGCTGCTGCTGAAAAATCAGTACCCAGATGCAGACGAAACCCAGACATTAATAGAATGGGAGCGCAGAACGGGTGAGCGTTGAGCTCGAGGATAATGCGCAAGCTCCGCCAACAAACGGTCTGGAAGCTGTTGGTAAACGTCTGGCAGGGACTCGTCAGAAACAACAGCTGGAGGTGGCAGCGGTTGCAACCGAGTTGCATCTACGTATTGAGGTTATCGAAGCGTTGGAAGCGGGTGACGAATCTGGTTTGCCAGCCATGACGTTTGTGCGTGGTTACATAAAGGCTTACGCGCGCTTGCTGGGGTTGGATGAGCAGGACGTGTTGGCGGCTTTGCCGAGCAGTGAAAACTATCGGGCGCAACCCTTAAAGGCTGTCGGTATGCGCCGCAAGCAGAGCTTGCGCCTGCCACTGCCACTGGGGAAAGGTATTGTCTGGTTGCTGGTCATTGCCTTGTTACTGGCGTTGATCCTGTACGGCCTGCCGCTGGCTGAACGCCTAATGGACAAGCTGAATCAGTCAGCCGAGGCTGTTGACAGCACTCTGTCGTTACCACTTGATGCGCCGACATTGTTGCTCGATGAGCTATCGGCGCCGGTATTTACGAGTAGCCCCAAAACGATAGCTTCACCGGAAGTAAAGGCACCGGACGAGGCGTTGCAAGAACAGGAAAAAATAGTACCGTTAGAATCTATATCGCCCACAGCTGAAGTTACCGAGAGCGAAGCGGCCATTGTTGCAGAAGAGCCAGTGACTGGACCGGCTGAAATCAGTATGCGCTTCAAGGAAGATAGTTGGGTGGAAATGGAGAGCCACGGCCGCAAGCTGGTCGTTGGCACCCAGCGGGCCGGTACCCGGCGTACGATACAGGCTGAACCCCCGATTCAGATACTGCTGGGTAATGCCCCCGGTGTTGAAATCAGCTATCGCGGTGAGTCTGTTGACCTACGCTCTTATCAGCGTGGCAAAGTTGCCCGACTGCTTCTGGAAGACTAAATCATGGCGACCACCCTGCAAGCCGTGCGCGGTATGAACGATATTTTGCCGCTGCAATCGCCTGCCTGGCAGCATGTTGAAGACACTGTCCGCAGTGTGTTGGGGGCGTACGGTTTCCAGGAAATCCGTATGCCGATTGTTGAAAAAACAGAACTGTTTAAACGTTCAATCGGCGAAGTTACTGATATTGTAGAAAAAGAAATGTATACCTTCGACGATCGCAACGGCGACAGTTTGACGCTCCGGCCTGAGGGTACGGCAGGTTGTGTGCGTGCCTGCATTCAGCATGGTTTAACGTATAATCAGGTGCAGCGTCTCTGGTACACTGGCCCGATGTTCCGGCATGAACGGCCGCAAAAAGGACGTTACCGGCAGTTTCACCAGATCGGTGTCGAGGTGTTTGGGCTGGACGGTCCAGATATTGATGCAGAACTGCTGATGCTGACGGCACGCTTGTGGAAGCAGCTCGGTCTGAGCCAGGTCAGTTTGCAGCTGAACTCGCTGGGTACCCGTTCGGATCGTGTCAGGTTTCGTGGTGCGCTTGTGGATTATCTGCAACAACACCGCGACCAACTGGACGATGACAGCAAGCGTCGTCTGCAGAGCAACCCCTTAAGGATACTCGACAGCAAAAACTCACAGACACAAGCCTTGCTTAAAGCTGCACCCAAGTTGTCAGAGTATATTGACGCTGAATCGAAAGCGCATTTTGAACAGCTGCTCAGTCTGCTGGATGCTGCGGGTATAACCTATAGCGTCAATCCAAACTTGGTGCGTGGCCTGGATTATTACGGGCGCACAGTTTTTGAATGGGTGACCGATCAGTTGGGCGCCCAGGGGACAGTGTGCGCCGGTGGTCGTTATGATGTGCTGATCGAACAACTGGGTGGACGGGCAACAGCGGCAGTGGGTTTTGCCATGGGGCTTGAGCGCCTGATTGCCTTGCTCGAAAGCGAGCAGGTGAATTTGCCGGATAATGCACCACATGTATATATTGTCGCCGTCGGTGAGCAGGCACAGCACCGAGGTTTGCTGCTATCCGAGCAGCTCAGAGACAGCGTGCCCGCACTGCGTATTGTCACGCACTGTGGTGGTGGCAGTTTCAAGAGCCAGTTTAAAAAAGCTGACCGCAGCGGTGCGCATTTTGCACTAGTGTTGGGTGACGAAGAATTGGAGCAGGGGCGTGTGGGCCTTAAATCACTGCGCCAACAGAAAGATCAGGAAATGGTCGAGTTCGCAGCACTACCGAACCGGCTTATTGAAATTATTAACAATTAAAACAGGAGAGACTCCGATGGACGTACATGCGTCGGAAAAAGAGCAAGTAGAAGCCCTTAAAACATGGTGGAAGGACAATGGCAGCTCGGTGATTACGGGCATCCTTTTGGGATTGTCAGTGCTGCTGGGTGGCAAAGCCTGGTTTGGTTACCAGGATAGCCAGAAACTCAATGCATCCAACGTCTATGCGCAGATGATGGCGGTATCGGCGAGCGGTGACAGCGAGCAGGTGAAGTCGTTTGCCAATGTGCTTATTACCGAGTATACGTCGTCGATTTATGCGCAGTTGTCTGCCTTGCTATTGGCGCGGCAGGCTGTTGATGCGGATGAATTGCCGACTGCCCAGGCCCAGCTCGAATGGGCGCTGGATAAGGCAACGACACCTGAAATTGAGCATGCCGCGCGCACACGACTCATCCGGGTCATGATTGGCCAGGCACAGTATGCCCAGGCTGAAAGTCTACTGGATACGATTCAGTCTACAGGTGCTTATCAGCCCGTTTATAGTGAGCTCAAGGGTGATCTTGCCGTTGCCCAGGGTGAGTTTACAAAGGCAGCCGCAGCTTATAAGGCAGCACTGTCTGAGTCTTCGGCGCAGTTGCCAAATATTAGGCTGCTGTCTGCCAAATATGAAAGTGTTAGCGCCGCAGGTGATGTCGAGTAATGAGACCTTTAGCATTAGTGCTGTTGGTCGGCTTGCTCAGTGGTTGCTCATTGTTTGGCGATGACGATAACACTGAGCCACCGGTAAAGCTGGAAGCATTTGAACGGCGTGTCGAGCTGAAAAAGATCTGGAGCCGCAATACCGGTAGCGGTACGGATAAGCAATTTATCAAGCTAGTGCCGACGCTGGTTGACGGGCGGGTTTATGTCGCCGACCGCAAAGGTATGGTTTCGGTGGTTGAGCTCGAAACGGGCAAGCTGGTCTGGAAGAAGAAAACCGGCATTCCGATTTCTGCCGGTACCGGTGTCGGTGAAGGCATGGTGTTGGTGGGTAGTAGTGAGGGCGAACTGGTCGCACTCGATGCAGAAAACGGCGAGATACGGTGGAATGTTGAGGTATCGAGTGAAGTGCTATCAGTGCCTCAGGTGTTCGAAGATGTAGTCATTGTACAAACCGTGGATGGCAACCTCACCGGGCTGAATGCGGAAAATGGTGACAGCATCTGGATTCATGACCGCTCGGTACCCGTGTTGACCTTGCGTGGCACCAGTACGCCACTGGTGCAGGACGGTGTCATTCTGGCCGGGTTTGCCAATGGCAAGATGACAGCGCTGGAGACGAGTTCCGGACGGGAAATATGGGAAGCCGCCGTCGCCGTTCCACACGGCCGTACCGAATTGCAGCGCATTGTTGACCTGGACGCTAACCCTGTAGTGCACCAGGGCATACTCTATGTCACCAGTTACCAAGGTCGATTGATGGCAATTAGCCTGCAGAATGGGCGTGTTCTCTGGAATCGTGATATGTCTGCTTATGCCGGTATTGCTGTCGATAACAGCCAAGTGTATGTCAGCGATACCGATAGTGAAGTATGGGCTCTCGACCGGCGCAGTGGTGGTTCGTTATGGAAACAGGGGGCTTTGCGCCGTCGTTCCCTAACCGGCCCCGTTGCTATCGATGGCTATGTTGGTGTGGGCGATTTTGAAGGTTACCTACATTTATTATCTCGCCTCGATGGTTCGGTTGCAGGGCGTGTGCGTGTCGACAGTGATGGCATTGCGGCCACCCCTGTCACTGTTAGTGGTGATCGGCTGCTGGTATTGGGCGCCGGTGGCACCCTGGCACTGTATCAACTGGAACCTGTTTGATTTTTATTCCATGCTGCCCGTTATTGCTCTTATCGGCCGACCCAATGTCGGTAAATCCACACTATTTAATCAGCTAACCCGCAGCCGTGATGCGCTGGTAGCTGATTTTCCCGGGCTCACCCGCGATCGCCAGTACGGTAGCGGTAAAGTGGGTGAGCGGCCTTATATTGTAGTTGATACCGGTGGCTTGGTCGGTGATAAACACGGCCTGGATGGCTTGATGGCTGACCAGGTGTGGGTAGCCGTTGAAGAGGCCGATATTGTATTGTTTCTACTGGATGCGCGTGACGGCATCAATCTGAGTGATGAGCAAATTGCCGATCGCCTGCGTCGCAGCGGCAAAACAGTGCGGCTGGTATTGAATAAAACCGACGCTGTTGATACCGCAGCAGTGGTTTCCGATACCTATGCACTGGGGTTGGGGGAGCCAGCCATGATAGCGGCGGCGCACGGCCGGGGTATCGGCACACTGATGGAACGGGTGCTGACTGAATTGCCCGTTGCTGAAAGCACTGGCGAAGCGGCTAATTTGCAGCTGGATGGTATTCGCATCGCCGTTGTGGGGCGCCCAAACGTGGGCAAATCAACGCTGACAAATCGTATGCTAGGTGAAGAACGGGTGCTGGTTTTTGATCAGCCGGGCACCACGCGTGACAGTATTTATATTCCGTTTGACCGCGATGGCGACCGCTATACGCTCATCGATACTGCTGGCGTTCGCCGGCGCAGCAAGATCAACGAGGCGATCGAGAAATTCAGTATTATAAAAACCCTGCAAGCGATTAATGATGCCAATGTCGTCATATTGGTGCTGGATGCACACCTGGAGGTGTCAGAACAGGACGCAACACTGGCCGGGCACGTCGTCGAAAGTGGCACGGCATTGGTGCTAGCGATTAATAAATGGGATGGCCTGGCCGATGATGAGCGTCAATGGTTTCGTGACCAGCTTGATCGTCGCTTGATATTTCTAGACTTTGCCGAGCGCTATTTTATTTCCGCTCTGCACGGCAGTGGTGTCGGTAACCTGTTTGAAGCCGTGCAGGAAGCCTACAAGGCCGCAGTTATAAAAGTGGCGACGCCGGAGTTGACGCGTCTACTGGAACGCGCTGTGCACGAGCATCAGCCACCATTGGTGCGTGGGCGTCGTATCAAGCTACGCTACGCTCACCAGGGTGGACAAAACCCACCGGTCATCGTGATCCACGGCAACCAGACCAACCGCTTGCCGCAGACCTATAAACGCTACCTGAATAATTATTTTCGCAAGGTTTTGCGGCTGGTAGGGACACCTATACGGTTGCAATTCAAGACGGGTAACAATCCTTATGAAGGCAAACGCAACAAGCTGACGCCTCGGCAGCAGCGTAGCCGGAAACGTATGATCCAACACGTTAAGAAAAAATAGGCTATAAGTATATTATTGACATGATCACTATAAAAATATCACTTATATGGGCAGTGTTGTCGGTATTGATGCTGACCGCCTGCGCCACGCGCTCGCCTTATGAAGAGGTTAGTGACCCACTCGAGCCTGCCAACCGTCTCGTCTATACATTTAATGATGCAGTGGATCGTGCTGTCCTCAAACCAGTAGCCCAGGGGTATGAAAAAGTGGTGCCAGCCACGGCGCGCACTGGCGTGCGTAATTTTTTTAATAATCTGCTCGAACCGATCACTATTATCAACGGTGTGCTCCAAGCCAAGGGGCAGCAGGCGGTGGGTGACACCATGCGCTTTGGCTTCAATAGCATTTTCGGTGTTTT
>UOFK01000246.1_pt1 | contig 11391 bp, 8 predicted proteins | sample 1990061 | NCBI WGS metagenome assembly UOFK01 (sample SAMEA4728526, study PRJEB27164) | hydrothermal vent metagenome | biome: marine basaltic hydrothermal vent biome; feature: marine hydrothermal vent; material: mineral | place: Pacific Ocean | collected 2011-06-14/2011-07-23 | depth 1741 m
ATGAAAAATCGTTTCCCGACAGAGCTTGTCTACCAGGTATTTGCATTGCTTATTGCCTTTATTCTGGTGCATGCACTGTATGTCGCGCTGGTACGGCCACAGGCCAATACCTTTCTGGCCGAACAGGCCGAACAGTTGAGCGATAACCCGAATGCGGTAGTTGAGCGCTCATTCTATGTTGTCATCAAGGACTACGAGCAGGAAACCTGTTTTATTCTCATGTTTTGGGCACTGTCTATTTTGACCTATAAAGCTCGTGAGGCGCTGGCCGCCCAGGGACTCTTACAACGTGACCTGTTGGAACTCCCGGAAGGTCTGCCCATTGGCACGGAAGATACCCGTGAACTGGCTGAACGTTTGCAGGCACTGGGTACCCGAGAACGGGAATCTCTGCTGCCACGGGCCTTGTTGACGGCGATTGAGCGCTTCAGTGCTACGCGTAACGTGCAGGATGTATCTACGGCAGCGCGTGACGTGTGTCAATCCGAAGGTGAACGCATGGAGTCAGAACTGTCTATCATCCGTTATATCGCCTGGGCCATACCTTCAGTTGGGTTTATCGGTACGGTACGCGGTATCGGCGATGCCCTGGGCCAGGCGCACCGTGCCGTAGAGGGGGATATTACCGGTGTAACATCCAGCCTGGGGGTTGCTTTCAACTCAACATTTATCGCCCTGGTCATCAGTATTGTGCTGATGTTTTTTATCCACCAGTTGCAACTGATGCAGGAACGCCTGGTGCTCGACAGCGAACGCTATGTCGATCACTGGATGATTCGTCGGCTCAAGACCTGAAACCGTGAAACGCCGCCCGGTTACACCGTTTTCGCTGTCATTTCTGGATATTATGTTCTGCGGTTTTGGTGCTGTAGTATTGTTGGTGCTGATTCTGAATACCACTGCGGTTAGCGCCCGCAGGCAGGTGTTTTCCGACCTGCGTGCTGAGACGGTTGCGCTACAGGAGCAGGTGCTGATAAATGAGGCGAATCTGCTGGAAAAGCGCAACAGCCGGGCATCTGTCGACCAGCAGTTGCTGATCACACAGAGAGACAGCGAAAAAATTATTAGCACCATAAAGGCGCTAGAAATCGAGATCGCCAGTATGTCGGCCAATACTCAGACGCGTCGAGAGCATGTCGCCAAGCTGTCTGTAGACCTTAAGCAGCTGGATGAGAAAAAGCAGCGCTCCGGTTCAGCACGCGGTGCCCATGCCGGTAGCCAGGTGCTGGCTGTTAGCGGTGACGGTGATCGGCAATATCTAACCGGCTTGAAGGTCGGTGGTAAACGCATACTGATATTGCTGGATGCTTCTGCCAGTATGCTCGATGAAACTATCGTCGGTGCCGTGCGTCGGCGTAATGGCAGCGTCGACGAGCGGCGTACAGCGCCCAAATGGCAGCGCTCACGCGCAGTTACTGCGTGGTTGCTCAGCCAGCTGCCAGCTACGTCGAAGTTTCAACTTTACGCTTTTAATACACAAGTCAATGCACTCGCGGCCGGGAGCAAAAACCGCTGGTTATCAGCAGCGGATTCCGCTGCTATGAAGGCGGTCACCAGCGCGCTTGCGGCATTGGCTCCGGAGGACGGGACCCGCCTGTATGCAGCGCTGAAGGCGACGACTGATTTATCTCCGCGCCCCGATAATATTTTATTGATTACCGATGGCCTGCCGACGCAAGGTCGCAATGAACCGACCAATGCGACGGTGAGTGCTGACCAGAGATTTCAGCACTTTGAACAGGCTGTCAAAATGCTACCAAAAGATATCCCGGTCAATACCATTCTGATGCCGATGGAGGGCGATGCCTGGGCGGCAGCAGCATACTGGCGGCTGGCGCTGGATAGCGGCGGCTCATTTTTAACACCAGCAAGGGATTGGCCATGAGGCAATCATGAAGCGATCATGAGTCGGCGTCAGCGTCGCAGTATCGACATTTTTAATTTATCCTTTCTGGATGTGGTGTCCTGTGGTTTTGGGGCAATTATTTTATTGCTGGTGATTGTCAAAATATCAGAGCCACGGGTGATTGAGCAACTGGCAGTCGATCTTACCGGTCTGGTGCAGCGCTTGCAGGCAGAGTTATATCGCCTGCAGGGCGAAGCCGTCGCAGTCAATCAAGATCTTCGCAGCGGTGAAGAACAGTTGTCCGAAAAACGGCAAAACCTGACGCGTCTGCGCAGTGATCTGTCTTATGTACGCGGCCAGTTTACTGCGGGTAAACGCGAACTGGATGCTCAGTTGCGTATTGAAGTCCAACTGGAAACCGCACGACAATCCTTGAGCGAGGAATTACGCCAGCTGCTGGGTGATAACTACCGACGCAGCGACAATGTCATCGGCGGAATACCGGTCGATAGTGACTATATTATCTTTATAATAGATACATCCGGTTCTATGCAGAAAGGTGCCTGGCCACGGGTGAAACAGAAACTGCGCGAGGTTTTGGCAGTGTATCCCCAGGTTAAAGGTATTCAAGTGATGAATGATATGGGTGATTATCTTTTTTCCCAATACAAAGGCCGCTGGATCAAAGACACGCCAGCGCGTCGGAAAGCGATTCTAAAGCGTCTGTCCAGCTGGCAGCCGTTTTCAAATTCCAGCCCTGTCGAAGGCATAGAGGCGGCAATCAAACGCTTCTATGCCAAGGATAAACGTATCAGCCTGTATGTGTTTGGAGATGATTTTGCCCGTGGTTCCATACAGCAGGTGGTCACTACTGTGGATCGCCTGAACCGGGCCGATGCCAGTGGCCAGCGGCGGGTGCGTATCCATGCGCTCGGCTTCCCGGTGCTGTTTTCTCACGGCGGGATTCCCGTCAACAGTGTCCGCTTCGCCGCACTGATGCGCAAGCTGGCCGAAGATAATAATGGCAGTTTCGTCGGGCTTGGCAAGTGATAAGAATCTGAATGAGACAGTACATTAAACGCCGATTACTATTAATTGATGCACTACGAGGCATCGCCATTGTATTGATGGTGGGTTTTCATTTTTGCTTTGATCTGGCTTATTTCAGGCTGGCCGAATTTGATTTTTATAATGATCCGTTCTGGTTGCATGCGCGCACCTTTATCCTCAGCAGTTTTCTGTTGCTGGTCGGTGTCGGGTTGGTCATGGCTAATAGAACCACGTTTGTGCTGCATCGCTATATGAAACGCCTGTTGCCCATTCTTGCTGCGGCACTGCTGGTGAGTTTTTCCACTTGGTGGATATTTGCCGAGCGCGTGGTTTTCTTTGGTGTATTACACTTTATCGCGGCAGCCAGTGTGATCGGCCTGTTGTTTGTCAGACTCGGCTGGTTCAACCTGCTGCTGGGTGCGGTGCTGATCGGGATTGGGCTGAACTTTCAGTCTGTTTGGTTCGATATGCCAGGGTGGCGCTGGATAGGCCTGATGACGTACAAACCGCAGACAGAAGATTATGTGCCCTTACTGCCCTGGTTTGGTGTTGTTTTGATCGGCATGGCATTCACGCCAATGCTGGAAAATGCCGCCAGGCGAAAGCAACAGATATTGAATGTGATGCCCGCCAAGGCACTGGCATACGCCGGTCGGTACAGTCTGATTATTTATTTGTTACACCAGCCGTTATTGATGGGCTTGTTAAGCCTGTTTGCAGGAGTTGGGTATTAGTTTTTCCGGTTGTACTCACTTAATACCGAGCTGACGGCACGGTCCATCAATGGGGTTTTTTTATCATCAACCACCTTGGCGCGTGCGCCGCGAACCAGTTGTACCAATTCTTCCAGGCTGTAGTTGCCTGCCTTGAGACCGGCATGGTTGGTGAACAGGTAGGTGTTTGTAATCGGGCTGACCCAGCTGAGTTTTGCCCGCAGGGGCTGGCCATCAGCACCACGGAATTCCATCCAGGTGCCGGTGGTCAGTTGTTGAACCAACGCTGTGGCATCGTCATCGACAGGTGAAGGTCTGGCGGCTGTATCCGCTTCGGGTGTGCTTGTATCAGCCTCTGTTGCTGTTGCGCTGGTGGTTTCTACACTGTCGGCTGGAGGTTGGGCAATAGTCGATTGCGGCAATTCTGTCACCGAATTTTCAACTTGTGCTTGTTCTTCGAGATCTTCCTGTTCATGATTAATTGCCGTTCGACCGTGTGCATGTATTAGCTGGGCAATAAAATCATCACGTTGTGTCGCAGGGATAGACAAACGTTCCATGCCAGCGCGCAGGTTACCCAGTAGTATTGGCTGCATGGCGACCAGGCGCTTGCGGTCGTCCAATGTGTGCTTGGGCTTTACGCTCCAGATAAGGTCATCCATGGTGGCGACAGCCTGTCTCCAGGCATCACTGTCTTTACCCTGCCGGGCACAGGTGATAAAGAGCAGGTTTCTCCATTGATGGGTCACGAACTCGCGGACAAATTCGGTACCTTGCTGAGCGTTGATGCGCGGTGTGATTTCTTCCATGGTGGTGGATTTCGCAACATCCAGTTTTTCCTGCTCCTCCATGATTTTGGCTGAGCGTTCGGCGCGCAGCTCAGCACGTTTGTCTTCTTGAAAAAGAAACTCATCGAAGTCGTTGAGTACTGTCTCAAACAGACCGATGTCTTCCTCGAAATCATCCAGCACAGTTTGTATAACGGTAGCCATTTTCTGGTATAGCAAATCCGCATCGCTGTTACCCTGATTCCATTCCACAGCGGTAGCGGCCAGGCGATTTAATAACTGGCGAGCAGGGTGTGATTTGTGCGAGAAAAATGTTTTATCGAGTAAGGCGACTTTCAGCACAGGGATTTGCAGGCGGCCGATCAGGGCACGCATGGCATCAGGAACACTCTTGTCATCAAGAATGTAATCAAACATCATGGCGATGATGTCGATAGTGCTGTCACCGGCTTTTCCCAGTTGCTTGAGTATGGGGGACTGACGGATGCCGTGCAGAATATTAGCCTGGCCGGAGGCAATAGCCGATGGGTCAGGTGCATAACCATCGCTGTCATCAGCGTCGGTGACTGCACCGCCCTGCTGCAAGAAAGTCAGGGCATTGATCGAGGCTTGCACGCCACCACCGCTAAAGGCACCGGCTGGCTGACTGTGAGCGCCGGTTTGCGGTGTTGCATAGCTATCAGCGGATGCGCCAGCTACCGGGGCTGCCTGGTAACCTTCGCTGACATCCATTCCGCTGGTCGGTACTTGCGGCCGTGCGGGCGTAGGGTTTGATTTACGTACGCTGGTTTTTATCTCTGGCATGACACCTAATTTAATCAGGTGCTGGTTAATTTGCTTGTAAACATCATCCATGTGATTGATGACATGCTGGTCGAACAGCTTGAATATAAGCAGTCGAATTTCCAGACCGGTCTCTACACGTTGGACAGCTTCTTTGAAGACATCACAAAGGGTTTCCGGCCCCAGCGGATTATACCAGCGTTCGAGGTCCGGGTCGTGAATCAGGAAACCAATACGTTTGTCGAGCGCAAACAGAGACTGGCTACAAGTATTACGTGTCTTATTGACCATATTATTGATGGCCAACTCTTCCTCTAACTCATTTTTGCCGACCAGACCGATTGATGGGTCATCCTCAAAATTGAGACTGAAAGCGGCAGTAGCAGCAGTTTCGCGGGGAACTCCTTGGTTAAAGCGGTCACTGAATTCTTGTAGAAAGTCAGATTCAATATTTTTTCGAATAATACGTAATTCACGCATAGCGTCGAAATATTGTGTCTGGACTGTATTGTTTTCAGCTTTTTCAGCGCGTGAAAATAGCGTGTCGTCGACCTGCTCCATCATTTGACCGAGATGCAGTTCGAGTTTACTATAGGCGTGATCACGTATTTCACGCAGGGCTTGGGTGCCCGGTCCGTTCCCTAAACCACGGCGCATCTGGTCATAATCACCCAGATTGACAACATTTCTTTTATTCGTATCTGACATGGCTGCACCAAAAATCAGTTAGGGCGTAAGTAACTAACGACTGAAAGTATTTTTAACACAGCCCTCGATTCCGGTTCTGTGACTGGCTTGGCAAAATATGAATGTTGCACTTCAGTGTTAAGTGGGTATGCCGTTAACCGCCACAAGGGAATCCAGTGAGTATATCCATGAATAGTCAAAATTCGACTCTTGCACTTGAAACTCAGAAACAGTCTATTGTTGAGCTTCTGGATGATGTTGACGGTCTAGTGTCACCCCCAGACGTTTGTATGCGCCTATTTGAGTTGGTTCACTCACCGAAGGCGGGTGCCAGGGAAATCGCCGAAGTAGTCGCCATTGACCCCAATCTCACAGCGCGGTTGTTGCGTATGGCAAACAGCTGTTTTTACAGTTTTAGTCGTAAGATCGATACAATCAGCCGGGCCGTTACTATTATCGGTAATGCTGATTTATATCAGCTGGTGCTGTCAATTTCCGCAGTCAAAACCTTTGCCAATTTACCTAACGAGCTGGTTAAAATGGATACCTTCTGGCGTCACAGTGTCTATACGGGACTAGTGGCGCGTGCGCTGGCGGTACGGGCCCATGTACTGCATCCAGAGCGCCTGTTCGTTTCCGGCTTGATGCACGATTTAGGAAGTCTGGTGCTCTACGATCAACACCCCGATACGATGCGTGATATTTTAATACTTGCTGATGGTGACGAGAGTGTCCTTTATCAGGCTGAACAGGAACGTTTCCACTTTACTCATGCCAGTGTGGCAGCTCATATGATGGAACAGTGGCAGTTGCCTGAAGCATTAATAGACGCTATCCGCTGGCATCACGAGCCGGAGCGTGCGCTTGATGTTTCGGTCGAGGCGCATATCCTCTACCTTGCCAATCATCTTGTGAATGAATCCGAGCAAGGTAATTTTATGGAGTCACCGAAGGCTGGTGTCCAGCCATCTCAAGCCATGCTGGACGTAGTCGGGCTTGAGGAAGAAGAATTGGTTTTTGCTTTTGAAGAAGCCACAGAGCAATTCCCGGCGACACTTAAGGCCCTGATTTGAATCATGTAGGGCCGAATTCATTCGGCCAATCTCTTGTTACCGGATATAGCCATTTATTAATCTGTAGGGTCGAATTCATTCGACCGGCCATGCTGATATTCATCCTATCATCCAGGTTATAGCCGCAAGATGGGTAGCCACCGGTGGCCTTTGGCCGAATAAATTCGGCCCTACAGGCTTAACTTGGCACTACCTAATTCTAAAACGCTACGGATATAGCCATTTATAATCTGTAGGGTCGAATTCATTCGACCGTTCACCGAATAAATTATATCCCGTAAATTCATTCTCTAGCTGAGTGATAATCGGCCGTTATGCCAAGCATAGCGAATTCGGATAACCGGTCAGGATGAACGATTTAACACTTAATAAACAAGCTGGTCTTGGCGACAAGGTGAAGCCATCAGACTTGCCTGCACCCCCCAAAGACGCCATCCGGATTGTCCAGGCCTGTTCAAATGAAGGTGTCGACAGCCAGGATCTTGCTGATATAGTCACCAACGACCCGGTGTTGACGGCTGAATTGCTACGCGTCGCTAACTCTCCTCTATTCGGTTTGGCCAATCAGGTGAAATCTGTTGCGCGCGCGGTGACGCTGCTTGGTAATCGTGCACTGCGTAATATAGTGCTGTGTTTATCCATGCGCGATGCACTACGTAAAGATTCGATCCCAGGGTTTGATATTGACGCATTTTGGGAAGATGCATTGCACCGCGCTGTTAGTGCGCGAAGCCTTGCCAAACAAGCCGGGCTTGATGCGGATGAATGTTTTACCGCAGGCCTGCTGCAAGACTTTGGTTTACTGGTTATGCTCTATTTGAAACCGGACCAGGTCGAACATTGGGATGTGTTGACAGCAGCTACCCCAGACCAGCGCCGTAATCTGGAAATTGATATTTTCCAGATGACCCATGACGAGGTTGGGCTGACGCTGGCGATAAACTGGAAGCTGCCCGCCGATTTGACCATAGCGATGGGCTATCACCACAACGGGCCCCCCGATGATACCAATGCTCAGGATATCAGTCTGTGTAAAGTGTCGATCTGCGCTGACTGGATGGCGTCAGTCTACCGTAGTACCGACAAACGCAATGTCATCCAACGTACCCGCGCCCTGTTGCAGGAGCATTTCGATATCGATCCTGAGCAAGCTGATAGCCTGTTACAGGAAGTGTCGGAATCAGTTGCTGCCGCTGCCACTGCCATGGGCATGCACGTTGGCGAGCAGATGTCATTTGAACAGGTGATGCACGAAGCCAACTTGCGGCTGGCTGAAGAGAATCTGAGTTATCAGGAGCTTACCTGGCGTCTTGAAAAAACCCTGGAAGAACGTGACCAGATTGCTGAAGAGTTACAGCGTGAGCTGGAACTGGCGCGTGAAGTCCAGAAAAGTCTGTTACCCGGAGCAGCTAACCAGATTAAAGGTATCGCCGGCCACAACCTTTCTGCCAAGGCCGTGTCCGGTGATTTTTATGATTATTTTGAGCTGCCTGGCGGGCGCGTGGCCTTCTGTTTGGCAGATGTTTCTGGCAAAGGCATGAATGCAGCCCTATTGATGGCCAAGACTGCTAGCTTATTTCGCTGTCTGGGTAAGGGTATTCACGATCCCGGCAAGTTACTCGCTATGTTGAATCGGGAGATTGCTGAAACATCGATACGTGGTATGTTCGTCACCATGGTAGCGGGGGTGATTGACCGGAATAATGGCGAGGTGGTTGTTGCCAGCGCTGGTCATTTGCCTGTGTTGCACATGGGTTGTACGGTGCTGATCGGTGAATATCCGGCAACTGCACCTCCGCTGGGCATTTCATCGGAGAGTGAATTTCCCAATCAGCATTTTGATTTGCAGGGTGGGTGCCTATATCTGTACACAGATGGTCTGCTGGAAGCACGTATTGATGATCAGTGCCTGGAAAAGGAGGGCCTGTTGAATTTGTTGAAGGAATATTCGCCTCTGCCGCTGGAAGATCGTGCTACAGCAATAGCAAATGCAGTGCAGTCAGCTGGAGGTATTGTTGATGATGATCTGACGCTGCTGATTATCGAAGGAGTCCGTTGACATGGATTGTGACCGGCACCTTTTAGCCATGACATTCTGCTCCCGGCCCAGTCGACTTAAATTGCTGCGCTGTGTATTGCGGGATGTGGCTGATATTGTCTGCCTGAATGAAGAAGATACTGATGCGGTCGTGCTGGCTGTCAACGAAGCTTGTATGAATATCATTCAACATGCTTACGCCATGCGTCAGGACGGGAAGATAGAACTGTCTGTCTTCCGGGAGTCCGATGTTTTGGTATTCCATTTGCGTGACTACGCTGAACGTGTCGACCCGGAAAAAATTAAGCCCAGAAATTTGGATGATGTTCGTCCGGGCGGTCTGGGTATTCACTTGATAAGCGAGCTGATGGATGAAAGTTGTTTTCTGGAGCCACCAGTCGACGGTGGTAATCTCTTTGAAATGAAGAAATTTATCAACAAGCGAGGTTGATTATGCTGTTCCCGGTAGAAGATAAACAAGGGTTCGCGGTGGTGATGCTTAACGGCGAAGTTGATTTGAGTAAATCACCGGATGCACGCAAGGTGATTCTTGGATGTCTCAAAAAGATGAAACACGTCATGGTGGATTTATCCGCTGTTGATTATATCGATAGTTCGGGTGTAGCCAGCTTGGTTGAAGGGTTTCAGTATGCGCGTTCAAATAACCTCGAGTTCGGTCTCATCGGTATCAGCGAAGCGGTCATGAACGTGTTACGTCTGGCCAGGCTGGACAAGGTGTTCCAGATTTATACATCATTGGACAATCGGTTGAAGCGGGGCCGCTAGCTCGGTCTAGGCTGCCAACCGATTAGTCTTGTCGGCGGGCAGGTCCGCATCTACACTCAATAGTATGGTAGCCCGCGCAGAAACCCAAACTCCCGTCGATGGAACGCCGCCGGACCTGGAAGCCTGGCTGGCAGTGGTGTGCGAAGGGCGTTCTGATGAGGTGCAGCAGGTAATCCATCGGGCGTTGGCGTGTGCGCATCGGGCACACCAGGTGCAAACACGCGCCTCTGGTGAACCCTATCTGGTGCATTGCCTGGCAGTCGCCGAAATCGTACACCACCTTAACCTGGATTTTGAAGCCGTGTCGGCAGCGTTATTACACGACGTCGTCGAAGATACCGATATCAGCCTCGACAAGATACGCGATGAATTTGGTGATGGCATAGCCACGCTCGTGGATGGTGTGACCAAAATGGGTCACATCGATGAAATACGCGAGCCCGTCATCAGCAGCTCTGTTTCCCACCATGCCGAAAGCATGCGCAAGCTGCTCTTGGCGATGGCTGCAGACGTGCGTGTTGTGCTCATCAAGCTGGCTGATCGTCTGCATAATATGCGTACCTTGCGCTATCTTGGCGAACAACAGCAGCGCCGTATTGCCCGCGAGACGCTGGACATCTACGCCCCTCTGGCCAATCGTCTCGGTATCTGGCAAGTTAAATGGGAGCTGGAAGATTTGGCCTTGCGTTACCTCGACCCCGAAGCCTATCACCGTATCGCCTCGTTACTGGATGGTCGTCGTATAGACCGGGAGCGTCATATCGAGCTGGTCAAAAAACAATTATTGGAGGCCTTTGCCGAGACCGGCATTGAGGCGGAAACTACCGGTCGACCCAAACATATCTACAGTATCTGGCGGAAAATGCGCCGCAAAAATGTCGATTTTCACGAAATATTCGATGTTCAAGCCGTGCGCGTGCTGGTCGAAAAAGTTGCCGACTGCTACGCCGTCCTGGGTATTGTCCACGGCCTTTGGCATCACGTACCGCACGAGTTTGACGATTATGTCGCCAACCCAAAATCCAATAACTACCGTTCCCTGCATACAGCTGTCGTCGGTCCCAGGGGTAAACCGGTGGAAGTGCAAATCCGTACACGCGAAATGCATGAACACGCTGAACTGGGTATTGCCGCACACTGGCGCTACAAGGAAGGCGCACGTTACGATGCTGGTTTCGAGAAGAAAATTGTCTGGTTGCGGCAGTTGCTGGAATGGAATGACGAGGAACAGTCTGCGGTCGAGTTTGTCGATCGTTTCAAATCAGAATCGGTGGAAGAACGTGTTTATGTACTTACCCCGCAGGGCAATGTAGTCGACCTGCCAGTCGGATCCACCGGCCTGGATTTTGCCTATCATATACATACTGATATCGGTCACCGTTGCCGTGGCGTTAAGATCAACAGCCGCATCGTCCCGTTATCGCACGAGTTGGTTTCCGGTGAGCAGGTCGAAGTGCTCACTGCCCGCCAGCCTTCGCCCAGCCGCGACTGGATCAATCCACACCTGGGTTATCTGAAGACATCACGAGCGCGTGCCAAGGTGCGCCGCTGGTTCAAAGAGCAGGATCGCGATATTAATATCGGCGCCGGGCGTACAGCCATCGAGCGCGAGTTACACCGTCTTGGG
>UOFK01000056.1_pt1 | contig 11348 bp, 14 predicted proteins | sample 1990061 | NCBI WGS metagenome assembly UOFK01 (sample SAMEA4728526, study PRJEB27164) | hydrothermal vent metagenome | biome: marine basaltic hydrothermal vent biome; feature: marine hydrothermal vent; material: mineral | place: Pacific Ocean | collected 2011-06-14/2011-07-23 | depth 1741 m
GGGTTGGCGCGGAAAGGTGCTTCGGCAAGGGCAACGGATATACCTTCGCGCCAAGTGACAACACGTGACCAACTGCCGGAAACTCCCAGGGAACGCCCTAGCATGAACCAGAATCCAGTGACAACCGATGAGAGTGCTAATGCACCCATCCACCATGGCATGTAACCTGTCATATGCGCCTCTCTTTGCTGGCTAGAAGAATATTTATGGAGCCGATGCTGTGGTTGCTACGCCACGCTGTTCCAATAGTCTGGCTATATGCGAGTGCCCCGCCTTTCTGGCGATATCCAGCGCATTTTGAGCATAATCATTGGTATCCATCGCGTCAGCGCCGTTGTCCAACAAATACTGGACAATAGTCAGGTGACCGTACTCGGCGGCAGCCATCAAAGGGGTTTGGCCATCAATATTTTTGCTGTTGATGTCTATACCAATGCGCCTCAATGACTGGATCATCTTAAGACGATTCTTGGCAACGGCGTTAAATATCGCGATGGAGCCGACCGCCTCAGTGCTGGCATTGGTATGGCTGATCATGGTGCCGTTAGGCAGCAGGGTTAGCGGGATCTGTTGGCCGGTTTTAGAAATGTGGTAGCGGGTGCAGTTGGCAAACTCGCCTTCGCAGTAATGCTGCTTCCAGATATCAAGCGCGGGATTGAGCGCAAATTGAACGAACAATTCGCAGTCCTGGATGTGTGAACAAGCCATAACCATCCCCTATAAGTCGGTTACACCGGGGTATCCAACATCCTGTCGATTGCTGCCGATGTTATTGTTTGTAAGATGCCAAAGTGGACTGACTGTGCGGTCAATCACACTGTATTAGTGATGCTATCGACACTATTTTACGTATCTTTAGGTACATAGTCGCTATTTCATCCATTATCGCCGAATAAATTCGGCCCTACAGGCTTGGCTTAGTGCCACCTGTATCAGTCGTGCCTGTGTTATTTTGGGCTGCTATTTCCAAGCTTGGCGCTAGGGGAGCCGGTCTGCAACCAGCTGATACCTCCTGGATCATGACCTCGACATTCAGGCGATTGGCGTGCTCGCCACCGTGGTGTTTACCGCTGTGATGACACTGTTTATCCTCAAGCTTGTGGGTATTGCCCTGGGCGGTCTACGCGTCTCGGCTGAAGAAGAAGCCCAGGGTCTGGATATCAGTAGCCATGAGGAACGTGGTTACGTCAATCTCTGATACTCGCGTACGCGTCCGTCCTTCCTAAAATAATTTACCTAAAAATCTTGACATGGAGTTAACTCCAGGGTCTAGGCTCTTCATTAGCCGGGAGCACCTTCCAGGTTGTCACAATGTTGGGGGCGGGATTGCAGCTGTGGGTAGCATGGGTAAACAAAGTCATCGGTTCAACCTAGTATTGGGTGCCGCACTTCTGGTCGGGCTCATCGCCGCTCCCGTACAGGCGCACGATCCGGTTTTCGGCATCGGGCCTCATGTTCTTTATAAAGGGGGCATTGAGGTGGCTTCTGAAGTTGATACGGGTAAAAAAGGTAATCAGCGTGAGACTGAGTTAGGGCTTGAACTGACCTACGGCCTGACGGGTGACTGGGCAGCAGGTGTTGATCTCCCGTACCGGTTCAGTAAAGGGGGTTCAGAGGACGCATCGGGGACTGCTGATGTCAGCGTATTCACTAAATACCGTTTTTGGCGCTTCGACACGCTGGGTGCCCAGGAATCAGCAGCAATACTGGCTAAAGTCAAATTCGCCAACGGTGATGAAGATAAGACACCGCCGGTTGGTTCCGGTAGCACAGATGCCATACTGGGGCTGTCGTATGGTTATGAGAGTCGTAAGTGGTATCGCTGGGCGAGTGTCCGCTACCGCCGTAACGGTGAAAATGATGACCGGCTGCGTCGTGGTGACAAGTTGCTGGTTGACCTGGTCGGGGGTATCCGGCCGAAGCCAACCGGTTATCTGCGGCCGGATACCGTCTGGCTTCTGGAGCTGAATGCTGAGTACGGGCAGCGTGCTGAATTCAGAGGTTCAAGCCTGCCCAACACCGGTGGGAAGGAATTGTTTGTGTCGCCCGGCATTTTTTGGACCCTGCGTAATTTTGCTGTCAAGGCCGGTGTGCAGATTCCGGTTGCTAGTAATCTGCACGGCAACCAGAACAATAGTGACTACCGTGCCCGGCTGATCCTGGAATGGCATTTGTGAATATTGAATTAACGCGAGGTAGAACCATGAAGAAAATAATAGCTGTCGCTATGTTGAGCACAATCTGGAGCGCTACGATACTCGCAGCTGGCACCGAGTACCGGATGCGCGTCGATGGATTGGCTTGCCCCTATTGCGCCTACGGTATAGAAAAAAAGCTGAAGGCGATTGAAGGTATCGACACAATTAATGTTGATCTCAACGCCGGGCTGGTAGTTGTAGATGCAGCTGACGGTGTTACATTGACTGAGCCGCAGATGAAAACGTTGTTTCAAGATGCGGGCTTTACCTACCGCAGCATGACTGAAAAATCGCTTGACGAAGGCGCGAAAAATGAGTGACGCAACAACACGAGGCGCCCCAGCCTTGAAAATTACCTGGCTGACGCTGTTTGCCTCTACCGGTACGCTGATCTGCTGTGCACTGCCTATCATCTTCGTATCACTGGGTTTTGGGGCCACGGTAGCCGCACTGACCAGTAGTTTTCCACTGCTTATCACACTCAGTCTGTACAAAGCCTGGGTATTCGCCTTCTCGGGCGCGATGCTGGCCTTATCCGGTTGGCTCATGTATCGGCCTGGAAGAGCCTGCCCGGCTGACCCTGGCCTGGGTCGCTTGTGCAATACTGCCCAAACCTGGAACCGGCGAATTTACTGGTCTTCTGTTGTTATCTGGGGCATTGGTTTTTTTGCTGCTTTCCTCGCATTGCCGTTGAGAATCTGGCTGGATGTTTAACCCTCATCAGGGCCTGCGCGATTTTTTCACTACCGTTGTCTTAATTGTGAGTGGTGCGGTCACGACTACAGGGAGCGCCTGGAGCGCACCAATTACCTTCAACACAGCGTTACCCGTTGCAAAAAACGAGTTTCTGGCGCGCGAGCAGTTTATTGTTAATCAGTCCGGCGATGATCCAGCTAACCTGAATAGGGATCGCACCGCAAAGACAGCAGTATCAGTGCTCGGTTATGGTGTCAGTGGCAAACTTGCGCTGTTTGGCGTGCTGCCTTACCGTGACAATGAACTCAAGTTGACAGTCGCCGGTCAACGCCTGTCGCGCAGCGCTGACGGTTTCGGTGACCTTACCGTCTTTGGTCGCTACACGCTGGTACAACGCGATCAGCCTGGGCGTAATTTCCGTATTGCCCCGTTTGCCGGTATCAAGGCACCGACGGGTGACGATGACAAGCGTGACGCGTTGGGCGTGCTGCCCCCGAGTGTCCAGGTCGGTTCAGGTTCATGGGATCCACTGGTCGGTGTCGTGAGTACTTTCCAAACACTGGACTATCAGATTGATGGCCAGATCAGTTACCAGGTCAAAAATAAAGCCAACGACTTTGAAGCCGGTGATGTGGCGCGGCTCGATGCTTCCTTGCAGTATCGGTTATGGCCACGTACGTTGGGAGCTGGCCTGCCTGCGTTTTTCTACGCGATCATTGAAGCCAACCTGGTTCATCAACAGAAGGACCGGTTTAATGGCTATTCCAACCCTGACTCCGGTGGTACCCGGCTGTTCCTGTCGCCGGGTGTTCAATATGTAACCCGGCGTTGGATCGCCGAGACAGTCATCCAGCTTCCCGTACTACAGAACCTCAACGGTAACGCGCTGGAAAACGACTACATCGCACGGGTCAGCGCCCGGTTTAATTTCTGATAGGAGAGTTATGATGCTACGAGGTTTATTGATCACGCTGATAATGGTCGTCTGGAGTGTGAATGTATGGGCTGAAGAGCTCACTTATCAGGCGCACGTCGAAGGCATGGTTTGTGCTTTTTGTGCTTACAGTGTGGGTAAAAATATCGGCTCCCTGCCTGGGGTCGAAGCCGAATCGGTAAACGTCGATCTGAAAAGCGGACGGGTTGGCTTCAAGTCAAATCAACAGGTTTCCAAACAATCGCTCGAAGCGATATTTATCGAATCCGGTTTCAGGCTGGGTGCGCTCACTAAAGTCGAGCCGTCTTTGACTACCGACCCGTCGCCGAAGGAGCTTTTATTGGTTCTGGATATCAGGCTCGACAGTCTGGATACTGCCCGGTTTGAAGCTGTATTCGAGGCGGTTGGAAACATAGCCGCTGGCAGCCCGTCCCGCCTGGTTATCGAAGCGCCCGTAGCGCTCGAAGGGGATTTGTTGAAGCCTGTCCTCATGGGGCGCCAGCAGGTAATGAAGGTGCGCTTTAACGCATCGGATGCTGAGTCAATTCATCTTCAGCTATATCTGTAGGGCCGAATTCATTCGGCCAGAGGCTGCTGGCAGCTGCCCGTGTTGTGGCTGTGGTCGGTCGAATGAATTCGACCCTACAGGAATGGCACTTAAATAAGCGTTGTAGGGCCGAATTCATTCGGCCAAAGGCTATCGGCGGCTCGCCATGTTGAGCTATAAGCCGGAGTGACGGATTGAATTCAGCATGATTGGCCGAATAAATTCGGCCCTACAGCCGACGAAAAGGCTTATTTAAGTGCCATTCGACCCTACAGCGGTTTAATAGGCTTGATTTAGTGCCATTAACCGCTCTGATTTAGCAGCAACCTGGCTGGATATGCCCGTGCAGCTCTCGTTCCTATTGTCGTCGCGCTGCAATACCCGGATAATATCGGATGAAGCTGGCCGGGCAGCCGCTGTGATTTCGGTCATGGAGGAAAGTCCGGGCTCCATAGGGCAGGGTGCCAGGTAACGCCTGGGGGGCGAGAGCCTACGGAAAGTGCCGCAGAAAATATACCGCCTAAGCGCGTAAGCGCCGGTAAGGGTGAAATGGTGCGGTAAGAGCGCACCGCGCCGTTGGCAACAGCGGTGGCAGGGTAAACCCCACCCGGAGCAAGACCAAATAGGGGAACATTGGCGCGGCCCGCGTTGTTCCCGGGTAGGTCGCTTGAGGCGCTCGGCGACGGGCGTCCCAGATGAATGGCTGTCCTCGACAGAACCCGGCTTATAGGCCAGCTTCACTTTTGATTCCATGGGGTTGTCCAAAGCTGTACAATGGTTTCCCCTTAAGCAATATCAAGTAATAGTTAATGGCTGGCACAGTTTTCATCAAAACTCACGGATGTCAGATGAACGAGTACGATTCCACCAAAATGGTGGACGTGTTAGCTGAGTCGCACGGTCTGGAATTAGTGGTCAGCGCGGCCGAGGCCGATGTGTTGTTGCTGAATACCTGTTCGATCCGCGAGAAGGCCCAGGAAAAGGTTTTTTCCCAACTGGGCCAGTGGCGTGAGTTGAAACTGCGGCGTCCGGAAATCATCATCGCTGTGGGGGGCTGTGTCGCCAGTCAGGAGGGTGAGGCCTTGCGCCAGCGTGCGCCCTTTGTTGATGTGGTATTCGGTCCGCAGACGCTGCATCGCCTGCCAATGATGATCAACGCCGCCCGCAGTCAGCGCAGTACCGTGGTCGATGTGTCCTTCCCCGAGATAGAGAAATTTGACAACCTACCAGCGCCCCACGCTGAGGGGCCAACTGCATTTTTATCGATTATGGAAGGTTGCAGCAAGTATTGCACCTTCTGTGTCGTGCCCTATACCCGCGGCGAAGAGGTCAGCCGTCCGTTTGACGATATTATTGCCGAAGCGGTCAGTCTTGCCGCGCAGGGCGTGCGTGAAATCAACTTGCTGGGCCAGAACGTTAACGCCTATCGTGGCGCGATGGCAGATGCTTCGACGGCCGATCTGGCACTGTTGATTACCTATATTGCGGCCATCGAAGGCATTGGGCGTATTCGCTACACAACCTCACATCCGCAGCAGATGAGTGACAGCCTGATCAATGTCTACGCTGAAGTACCAGAGCTGGTCAGTCATTTGCACCTGCCTGTACAGAGTGGATCAGACCGGATTCTTGCCGCTATGAAGCGTAATCACACGGCGCTTGAATACAAGTCGCGCATTCGCCGTTTGCGTGAATTGCGCCCGGATATCAGTATGTCGTCTGATTTTATTATTGGCTTTCCGGGTGAAACCGATAAAGACTTTGAAGCGACCATGCAGTTGATCGAAGCGATTGGTTACGATCAGTGTTTCAGTTTCATCTACAGTCGGCGTCCCGGTACCCTCGCGGCAGAAATGCCCGACGATGTACCGATGGAAATCAAAAAACAGCGTTTGGCGCGTTTACAGACGCGCATTAATGAGATGTCTGCGGCTATCAGCGAGACTATGGTTGGTAATGAACAGCGTATCCTGGTGGAAGGGCCTTCCAGAAAAGATCTGGCAGAAATGGCCGGTCGTACTGAAAACAACCGCGTGGTTAACTTTGTCGGCGGGCCAGAACTGGTCGGGCAGTTTGTCCGGGTGAAAATCACCCAGGCCATGCCCAACTCACTACGTGGTGAGTTTATTGTTGTCGATGACCACCTTGGACCCTGAACCCGCCTCTGTCACTTTAACCCTGGAGCCTGCTGATAATCAGCGGCTGGCGTCGCTGTGTGGCCAGTTTGACGAGCACCTGCGTCAGCTGGAGAACCGCCTGGACGTTGAAATTATTAACCGCGGTAACAACTTCCGCATAGAGGGCTCTGACCAGGCGCCTTCACTTGCCGGCCAGGTTTTACAAGACCTCTACGCAGCCACGCGTGAAGCACCGCTCACGCCGGAACGTGTGCACTTACACCTACAGGAGGCCGGGTTGGAGATGCTTAATGGTGCGGTGCCGGATAACGCGCAACAAATAGTTGTTCAAGCACGCCGTTGTCTGGTCAAGGCCAGAGGCGCAAATCAGCTCGGCTACATCCATAATATTCTCAACGAAGATGTTAACTTCGGTATTGGCCCTGCCGGTACCGGTAAAACCTACCTCGCCGTGGCTTGTGCAGTACAGGCGCTGGAACGCGAACAGGTGCGGCGTCTGGTGCTGGTACGGCCAGCAGTGGAGGCTGGCGAACGACTGGGCTTTTTGCCCGGTGATTTGACACAAAAAATTGATCCCTACCTGCGCCCCTTGTATGACGCCCTCTACGAGATGATGGGTTTCGAGCGTGTTGCCAAACTGATTGAGCGGAATGTAATCGAAATCGCCCCGCTGGCGTTCATGCGCGGCAGAACACTGAACGATGCATTTATTATTTTGGATGAAGCTCAAAACACCACAGTGGAACAGATGAAAATGTTCCTCACCCGCACCGGCTTTGGTTCGACCGCAGTGGTTACCGGTGATATCACCCAGATTGACTTGGCCAGAGGTATAAAATCAGGCTTGCGCCATATCGCCGAAGTACTCAAGGGAGTGGAGGGTATTGGTTTCACCTGGTTCGATGCGCGTGATGTCGTTCGCCACCCGATGGTTAAAAAAATTCTCTACGCTTATGATCGTTTCGAGCAGCTGAATAATGACGACTGAGCCGAATAGTACTAAGTTACGCCTTGTAGGGCTGAATTTATTCGGCCAAAGGCAGCTGACGGCTACCCATGTAGTGATTGTAGCCGGGATGACAGGTTGAATATCAGCGTGATCGGTCGAATGAATTCGACCCTACAATTGACAAAGAGGCTTAATGCTAATGCCCTTCACGACTGAGCCGAATAGTACTAAGTTACGCCTTGTAGGGCTGAATTTATTCGGCCAAAGGCAGCTGACGGCTACCCATGTAGTGATTGTAGCCGGGATGACAGGTTGAACATCAGCGTGATCGGTCGAATGAATTCGACCCTACGACTGACAAAGAGGCTTAATGCTAATGCCATTCACGACTGAGCCGAATGGCGCTAAGTTACGCCTTGTAGGGCTGAATTTATTTGGCCAAAGGCAGCTGACGGCTACCCATGTAGTGATTGTAGCCGGGATGACAGGTTGAACATCAGCGTGACCGGTCGAATGAATTCGACCCTACGACTGACAAAGAGGCTTAATGCTAATGCCCTTCACGACTGAGCCGAATAGTATAGCTTCCATTGAGGTGCAGCAGGCCAGTAGCTGCCAGTCGGTGCCGGCAAAGAATGTATTACAACGCTGGGCGCAGGCTGCTTTAGCGTCAGATATACCACAGCCGGATCTGGTCATTCGTGTGGTCGATGAGAATGAGAGTCTTGCCCTGAACAGTCAGTATCGTGGCAAGGAGGCACCGACCAATGTGCTGTCCTTCCCGTTTGATGTCCCGCAGGGTGTTGAGCTGAAACATCTGGGCGACCTGGTTATTTGTGCCGGTGTCGTACAGCAGGAAGCACTTCAACAGGGGAAGCCAGTGGAACACCATTGGGCGCATATGGTTGTGCACGGCGTGTTACACCTGCGTGGTTATGACCATCTGACCGAGGCGCAGGCTGGCAAAATGGAAGCCCTGGAAAAACAGATTCTCGCAGAGTTGGGCATAACAGATCCGTATGTGGCCCGAGACACAGCAGTTTGATAGGTAGACAATGAAAGAAGACAGGAACAACACGATTCAACTCTCCTGGATTGATCGTCTCAGCCAGGCATTACTGGGTGAGCCAAAAGACCAGGAGGAACTGGTTCATGTGCTCAGGGAGGCGCAGACGCGAGGGCTGTTTGATGCGGATGCCCAGGGCATGATTGAAGGCGTTCTGCAAGTTGCCGAAATGCAGGCCAGAGACATTATGATACCGCGTTCGCAGATGGTCGTGGTCAGTCGTGATTCCAACCCGGAGCAGATCGTTCCTGTGGCGGTTGAATCTGGCCATTCGCGTTTCCCGGTGATCGGTGAGAGTCGCGATGAGGTTGTGGGTGTCCTGCTTGCCAAGGATCTGCTGCGCTATTCATCAAAAAATGAAACTGAGGTATTTTCCATTCGCAATTTATTACGCCCGGCCGTATTTGTGCCGGAGAGCAAACGTCTTAACGTGCTATTAAAGGAATTTCGTGCCAGCCGTAATCATTTGGCCATTGTTGTCGACGAATACGGCGGCGTCGCTGGCATGGTCACGATAGAAGATGTGCTCGAGCAGATAGTGGGCGAGATTGAAGACGAGCATGATATCGATGAAGACACCTTTATCCGCAAATACAGTGATGTGAATTACACAGTCAAAGCACTGACTCCCATTGAGGATTTCAACGAATATTTTGAATCGAGTTTCAGTGAAGATGCATTCGATACTATCGGTGGTCTGGTAACGGATAAGCTGGGGCGTCTGCCCAAGCGTGGTGAAACCCTCGTTCTGGATCACATGAGCTTCCAGATTATCAACGCCGACAATCGGCGCATACACCTCATGAAGGTGACACTGCTGCTGAATCCCAGCGCAATCCGGTCGGCAACCGAAGCCTGACAACATGTTATCGACCCTCCCTTCAGTCTGGAAAGGGCTGGTAGCACTGCTGTGTGGTGCCATGGTGCCGCTGGGTTTTTCACCCTTTGGTTTCTATCTTCTGCCTGTGGTTGCCCTGGCAATATTAGCCAGCCTTTTGTATGGCATTACACCGCGCTTAGGCTTGTTGCTCGGTGCACTATTTGGCTTGGGCGAGTTTGTGGTCGGGGTGTCGTGGGTACACATCAGTATTCACCAGTTTGGTAATGCCGGGATGGTTTTGTCGCTGGCAACCGTATTATTGCTGGCACTCTATCTGGCGTTATTTTCTGCACTCATGGGCTGGTTGGTCGGGCGTCTGTCTACCGCTTCGCGGACAGTTGTCATGCTGGCTGTATTCCCGGCGGCGTGGACGCTGACCGAGTTGCTGCGCGGTTGGTTATTTAGCGGTTTCCCCTGGTTGAACCTGGGCTACAGTCAGATCGACAGCCCGTTACTTGGCTTTGCGCCGCTACTGGGTGTCTATGCTGTTGGGTTTGTCACCGCGCTGAGTGCCGGTTTGCTGAATTGTATCGTCACCGGCTCAGGTCGGTTGCGCGTGGTAGCGTTGGCGTCGATAAGCTTAATAGGATTGACCGGCTGGGCACTTAACCAGTATCACTGGACGCAGCGTAGCGGTGAGCCGCTTACCGCTACGCTGGTGCAGGGCAATATACCGCAGGAGCTGAAGTGGAAGCCCGAGCAGCAGCGCCAAACGCTGGAACGCTATGTCAGCCTGACCAATGAGCACACCGACAGTGACTTGATTGTGTGGCCCGAGACGGCCGTGCCGTCATTCTATGATCAGGTCGAGGGTGATTTTTTGGTACCGCTACGCGAAGATCTGCAAGCCAAAGGCGTTTCACTGGTCACGGGCATTCCAGTACTGGATCGCAGCCAGTGGAATTATTACAACGCGGTCATCAGCCTCGACCAGCCGGGCAGATTTTACTACAAGGCACACCTGGTACCGTTTGGCGAGTATCTTCCGCTACGCGACTGGCTGGCAAATGTGTTGAGTTTTCTGCCAGTACCGCCGTCCGATTTTACTTCGGGGGGGCTGGATCAGCCCCTACTTAAAGTTGCCGGCTATCCGGTCGGTGCTTCTATCTGTTATGAAATCGCTTTTGGTGAAGAAATCATTCATACGTTGCCGCAAGCCGCATTCCTGATTAATATCAGCAATGATGCTTGGTTCGGTGACTCGCTGGCACCGCACCAACACTTGGAGATGGCGCGTATGCGGGCGCGCGAAACCGAGCGCTACTTGCTAAGGGCCACCAATACCGGGATCTCAGCGATTATTGACGCCGATGGGCAGCTTATCGTCCAAAGCCCCCAGTTTGAAATGACTACCGTGACCGGCACTGTACAACCGCGTAGCGGCGCCACGCCCTATGTGCGCTGGGGGAACCGGCCGGTGCTGATACTGTCTATCGGGCTGCTGCTGATGGTTTGGAGGATAGCGAGGAAATGAGGGTAAACAAGCTGGATAAAATAGGGACAAGCGCTTGGTTTTGGTTGGCATTGGTGATCCTGGGCTTGTCGCTGGAAGGGCTGGCACTGGTTTACCAGTATGTGTTGGAATACTGGCCGTGCGTGCTCTGTATTCATGTGCGTATCTGGGTGGTCGGCCTCGTGGTCGCTGCGGTGGCAGGCTTGGTGCTGCGTCAAAAACGTAGTGGACGGATAATCGCGCACGCGCTCGTATTGGTGGTCTCGTTAGGTTTGTTGGAGCGCTCCTGGAAGTTGTTCGCCATCGAGCGGGGCTTCGCAGTGGACGGTGAATGTAACTTCGACGCCGGGTTGCCCGCCTGGTTCGCATTGGACCAATGGTTTCCCGCTATATTTAAGGTTTGGGAGGCTTGCGGTTACACGCCAGAATTATTGTTCGGTGTGACCATGGCGGAAGCCTTGCTGGGGTTGTCGAGTGTCTTGGTGGG